>Ga0310696_10000288_pt1 | contig 85879 bp, 68 predicted proteins | sample AusTroGonzalo_MG_4_FD_203885 | JGI IMG/M metagenome (GOLD analysis project Ga0310696, IMG submission 203885) | Bovine rumen microbial communities from tropical cattle in Woodstock, Queensland, Australia - Gonzalo_02 (v2) (version 2) | ecosystem: Host-associated > Mammals > Digestive system >...
TCGAGACGGCGCTTTATGTTTGAAGCCGGCATTGCGAAAAGCTGAACGTAGGAAGAGCTCATAACGCCGCATTCCACCGCCTCGACATAAGAATCAAAAATATTGCTTTCATAGACAAGGCTGTTGTAGAGGACGCCGCTATCCATCCCGTAAGTTATCGAGCTGATGAGGTTCATCACCGCCTCGGTTTTTCCTGTCTGCGAAGGAAGTTTCCACCCTGCGGCGAAGTAGCATTTGTTCTGTTTGTGGCTTGTTTTGAACCGTTTTTCCCCTTTCCACGGAGTGAGTTTCCCCTTTTTCCATTCGGGGTTGACATCGAGTTTCATCGAAGGTTTTCCGTCGTAGCCGCCTGCAATAACAAGATACGGTGCATTGAAAACGCGGTTTTTCCAGAAGTCAGCGATCTCTTTTTTTGTCGCTTTTCCGACCGTGCTTTCTTCGCCCAAGATCTTCTGCCCGTAGATGTGCGAGCTGTAAAGGTTGTGCATCAGGCTTTCGTGCAGAGAATCGGTCGGGTTGTCGTCATACATCGCCATTTCCTCGAGAACGACTTTCCTCTCCTCGTTGAAATCGGCATCGGTGATAGTCAGAAAACTTTCGGCAAAAAGCTTTTCCATAAACGCAAGGACTTTGAGCGCGTATTTGCTCTGGATCGAAATTTCGAACGCGATCACATCGTTTGAAGTGTAGGCGTTGCTGCTTCCGCCGAGTTCCGAAACGAACTCGAAAATCGACTTTCCCTTGAATTTGAGCTTGAACGCAAGATGCTCGCAGAAGTGTGCGAAACCAAGCGTTTTATCGTCTTCGAGCGAGCTTCCGCCCGGAAAACAGAGAGTGATTTCAGTGTATGAAAAATCCTTTTTATACTCAATTACAGGAATTTTTTGAATCATTTCAACTCCTTGAAATATTTGGTGTTTTTTATTTTTTAGAAATCCGTTACTTCGAATCCGGCAGGGATATTGGCTTTGAAATCCTTTTTGTCGAGAGCCGGATTGCGTTTGATGTCGCTGAAAGTGAACTGGGTCATGTTTTTCATCAGGTCGATGATGATGACGCTGTCGATCTCATTGTTGATTGCGGTTATGAAAATGTATTTTACCTGCTGGTTCGGCGTTTTCGGAGTGAGTTTGAGCATTTTCGAGCCGTCTTTGATGACCATTCCGGTCTTTTTAGCCTTTTCGATAGTGCCGGTGGAATCACCGATTGTGAATTTCTTGCTGACTTCGTTGAGACCTTTGAGGAAAGCGAGGTATTCTGCCGCTTCGTTCGAGGACTTTTTGACCATGACATTCTTTTTCTCGAAGTTGATGATCGAGGTTTTTTCGGAATCGACTATAATCTGCTCGACCATTTTTCCACCCATGAGAGCGTCCATTCTGATATCACTCGGAGCGATGAACATCACTGTTCCGTTGTCATGGCTCTTTTTTCCAGTCGCATTCTGCGTCGTGACGCGGTCAAACTTTGCGGAAAAACTTTTGAGATTGTTATACTGCCCTAAAATCGCTGCCGCTATGCTTTCGCCGTCATTTTTCGGCGCATCTGCTGCAAAAAGTGATGAAACAGTAAAAAGCAAAACGAAGAAAATTCTTATAAATCTCATTGTATCCTCCTGTTATTTATAGACTTTTTCAACTTCGTCCTTGAGCATATTATATTCGACAAATCTCCGCGTCAGAGCTGAGAATCCAAAGAATCTCATCGGCGCAGGACTTTCGATTTCAGTCATCACGTCCGCCGAAGCAAAGCCTACGAACGGAATTCCCTGACCCAGCGTAAAATAGAAAGAGGTCTCCGGTTCAGTTTCAAAATTGTCATCCGAACGACGGATCGCAACCGAAACAAAGTCGTCCTCGAACGAAACTGCATCTTCCGAATCTCCACTCCCGAGTTCCGCAGCATTTCCGACAAAAGTCGTTTCTCCCAATGCCTCGCGCACAACAGTGTAGGCTCCTTTAGTGAACGAGCCTTCGTCATCCAGACCTTCGTAAATAAATCTGTAAGTCACGGGCGAAGGCAACCCGCGCGCGACTTCGATTTTATCGACAAAAGGAGCGTTGTCGTAGGTAGTTTCGCTGTTTTTCGGGAATAAAGAATGGCTTGCAGCAAGATACGGACGCATTTCAAGCTCGTACGTAGATGTCGCCTTTGCATCAAAAGGTTCTACAAGCCAGCTCGAAGCCGCAAAATCGTAGGCTCTTATATATCCGTTCTTCATCCCTATCCAGATTATGTCGCCGCTCTCAGCGTCAACGGTTTCCCATGAAGACGATACTGCAATATTCGCCTCCGAAAGAGCATCCTTTTCTTCGTCTGAAAGACCTTTTTTGAAAACTTGAATTTTTTCCGACAGAAATTCACCTGCAAATTTTCTATATTTGTAACCTGAACTGTACGGAAATACATTCACTGCCGAAATATCAAAACCATCAGGGGTTTCAAGAGTGTTCAAAGAATTAAGGTCGGCATCAAATATTTCAAGTTTGTTATCTTTGAAAAACGCGAGTTTCCCGCCGTAAAGCCTGACCATCCGCCCTTCCTTGTAATCATCAAGAACCGCGACTTCCTCAGGTTCAAGATCGGTGCCGGTTTTGTAAACCGTGCCGGTAAGATCGTCAAAAAGGTAGACTTGTCTGCCGATAACGGCAATTTCGGCAACAGGAAAGTCGATCTCTTTCCAGCTGCCGTTTCCTTCGATATCTACAAAGCCCAGATAGTAAGCTGCGAAATCGGAACCCGAAAAGAAAAAGCCTTCATCAGCGTAACTTTTCACAATTTCCGGATAAAAATCGAGAAGAAAACTGCGGTTGAAATCCTTATCGTGCCCCATTCCGTTGTCGAATTTTCTGAAAACGATCCTTCCTTTGTGGTCCTCCAGATGCATTTCCTCTTTTTTGTTGTCTTTCCAATGGTCGGCAATAACGTGTCCGCTTGACGCAACAGCGACAACCGCTTCTCCGTTAACGACAATTTTGTCTATAGAAGTAGCTGTTCCGCCGACATATATAGCACGTTTTTTATCGCGCTTATCTTTGAGACCCTGGTCAATTTTTTTCTCACAGCCGCTGATTTTCCTTATTCTGGCACCATATTTCACTGTGTTGTCCACAACAAAAGCGGTGTAAGAACTTTTGCCGTTTTTACAAATCGTGCCGCTGACAGTCGTGTATGCCGCAGGACCTTCAAAAATATAGCTTGGACCGCTCGAATTGCACGAAACAGCCGTCATAAAAAGCGCAAAAACCGTGAATAATCCACACGCAAATCTCATTCGAGAACTCCGATTTTTTTAATGACTTCTTCCGACATAAGATCTATTGAATAAATATATGCCCTGTCGTTCTGGAAGCATGAAACAAACAAGTAACCAGTTGTATTTCCCGTACTTTTTGCATAAAGCTGATAAGGTTTGCAATCTTTTTTGTCATCTCTGTAGGATATTGTCTCCCTAATCGAATTCCTTGCCGAGTCGATTACGAAAACTTTCTCGTCATTAGGAGCCGAAACAAAAATCAGATCCCCTGTCCGCTGTGTCATTTTGCTTTCTTCGTCTTCTTCAACTGCATCACTGTCGTCAGCCGATTCATCTTCATCTTCCGCAACATCACTGTCATCAGAAATCTCGTCTTCATCTGCTGCAGCATCGCTGTCATCGGCATCTTCCTCCTCGCTCTCCACTGCCTCAGAAGTGTATGGAAGCACAGCCATTTCTCCCAAATTTCCTCTTACAGTAAGAGTTTTCACGATTTTGAGAGTTTTGTCTTCAATTTTGAAAGTGACAATCTGCGGAGCAGTGTCCTCTTCGTATGAATAGTCGTAAGTGTTTTCGTTGTAGCTGTTCTGAAAAACCGCATAAAACATTGTTCCGTCGCCGGATTGCTTGAGTGAACGGACATCAAAACCTTTAGTCGGCAGATCTATCGGAAGCTCTTTCACAGCGACCACAAAATCTTCGAGAGTCTCCTTCGCCTCTATAAGCGAAATGTTGCCCGAACTTCTGTGCGAAGCGAGGAAATAACCAGAATTCTTGTCGTACAGTATCTCCGTCACGCCGTATTTGAGTTTTGAAGTTTTTATTACTTTCCACTCCGCAACATCTACGACAGAAAGTTCTCCGTTAAGAATGTGGGTTACCATAAGTTTCGACTCGTCTTCGTTGAGCACCAGTGCATAAGGTTCTTTTTTGGTTTTCAGAATATCGGGGTAATCACCTTTTGTACCTTCTTCGTACTGCAACCTGTAAGAACCTGATTTCCCAGCTATTTTCGCCTTAACCACACCATGTTTATCTCGTGTCGTGACAAAAATATCCTTCTCATCAGACGAAACAGCCATTTTTCCGGCAATTGAAGGAATAAGAAGGGAATTTTTGAAGACAAAATCGCCATCTTCGTCCATCTCCATGAGAACCATCTCGCCGAAATCATATTTGCGGTTCATATTACTGCTGAGGTAGATAAAACTTTTTCCGTCGTTGAAAAAATAAAAATCGGTAATACGGTTCACTACATCGTCTGGCGGATAAATGAGCTTCGTATCGGAATCGCATGACAGAAAAACTGCGGCAAAAGCCGCCAGAATCAGAAAGCGAAAAAGTTTCGACATAAATATCTCCTTATTTGTACACACCGCGCTGATTTTCCGGAAGAAGTGCGGCAACTTTTTTTCCGAGATTGTCCATAAAAGCCTGCTTAACTCCTTGAGTCTCACCAATTTCATCAATAATATCAGAAACATATTCAGCTTTACCGACACATATTTTTATATCTGCCGGATGAAGAACACCCTGTGAAACAGGAAGGAGTTTTTCTCCGCCGCGTATAGAAACCGGCTGAACGAGAACATTTTCGTCAGTGTCAATCATTCTGTAAACACCGGAAAGAAAGTGATTCATGCCTCCGTCACGGCTTCTTTTGCCTTCAGGGAAAACAAGGAACATCTTGACCCGCGCCCTGATATCCTCAGCAACTTTAGCGGCAGCTCTGGCGATAACACGTATCGGGTAAGCTACAGGAACAGTTGCCACCGTCTGCGACTGGGCAATAAGCAGTGAATCGAAGTGCATGCTCGCGAATTTTCTGACAGGATGTGAAAAAACCTTAGGACCGGCAATAACTGCGAGTTTTCCTGCAAGACCGGCTTTGCTGAAGTTATCGTCAAATGCCGCAGCAAAAATATTGGCATCTGAGTAGCTGACATGATTTGCGACAAAAACAAGTCTGTCGGCCTTTCCTTCTGCGAGCAGTTTCAGGGCGGCATCAAGATTTTCCGAACCGTTAATATCGAATTTAAGCATTATGCCAAGCACTAATTTCATGATGTTGCGGACAAATTCGGAACCTTCCGAATAACCCCAGTCCGCGCCTGCGACTTCGTATTTTCCAAGAAATTCCGAAACGGCGCTGTCAGGCTGATTATCGACAAAATCCCTGACAACAGGAACAAGATCGGCTGGAAGCGCATCTTCCCAGCCTTTAAGCAATTTATAAAGCACTTCTTTTTTTTCTGACATAAAATTCTCCATGTCAATAAATCAAAACCGCGATTTTTATATTAAGCACGTTTAAAAATCAAGTAATGTCGCCTTTCGCTTCGGGATTGCGCCCGCTTTTCGCCGTAGCACACAATTTTTGCAAAAAAACAGGAATTTTTTTTTAGTATAACTATAATTTGTCGTTTTTGGTATTTAACAATCTTTTTCGGAGGGAAAAATGAACAACAAAATTCAGGCAGTTCTTAATTTGTTTGAAGAACTCGACAAAGTTCCGAGACAGAGCAAACACGAAGAAAAAATCAGCGCATGGCTTGTCGAATGGGCTGAAAAACACGGCCTCAAAGCTGAAAGAGACGAATCGATGAACGTTCTCATCAAGGCTCCGGCAACTCCAGGCTATGAGGACAAACCGACTGTCGTTATCCAAGGTCACATGGATATGGTCTGCGAAAAAATCGCAGGCAGCAGCCACGATTTCAGCAAAGATCCGATCAAATGCATCGTTGACGGCGAATGGCTGAAAGCTGACGGCACGACACTCGGTGCTGACGACGGTATCGCTCTTGCAATGGGACTTCTTCTTGCAACAGATCCTGACGTAATTCATCCGCCGCTTGAACTCCTCTTCACAATTGACGAAGAAACTGGTCTCACCGGCGCGAACACACTTAAACCCGGCTGGCTTAGCGGCAAAATCCTCCTCAACATCGACACCGAGGACGAAGGCGTTTTCACTATCGGTTGCGCAGGCGGAAGAGACACCAAAATCGAACTGGAATGTTCTTCAATAGCTGTTCCGGCAGACGACAAAGTCTATGAAATCAGAGCATGGGGACTTGCAGGCGGCCACAGCGGCGTTGACATCAACCTTCCGAGAGGGAACTCCAACATCATAGTCGCAAGACTTCTTGACGAAGCGGCAAGAAACGCAGCGACAAAACTCATCCACATTGAAGGCGGCAGCGCGCACAACGCAATTCCGCGTGAAACCAAAGCCATCATCTCGACAGACAAAGATGTTACGGCTGTTCTTGGTGCTCTCCGCGAAAAAATAATCGGCGAAATCGGCTACGCTGAACCAGGAATGAAAATCGACATCAATCCTGTCGCAAACATTTACCGCAACGAAATCAATCCTGAAGATACGAAAAAACTCATCGGCATAATGATGGCTATGCCTCACGGCGTCGCAGCTATGAGCAAGGATATCGAAGGTCTTCCTGAAACATCCAACAACTTCGCAACAATCAAAATGAGCGAAGAAAGAGGTCTGATCTCTGACAAAAAACTGGTTTCTATACTTTCAAGCCAGAGAAGCTCTGTTGAAAGCAGACTCGACTGGATTTCAAGAAAAATCGAGGCAATCGCAGTCGCAGCCGGTGCAAAGACGGCAACAAGCGACGGTTATCCGAGCTGGGAACCGAATCTGGAGAGCGCACTCAACAAAAAATGTGTCGAAATCTACAAGAAACTTTTCGGCAACGAACCGAAAGTCGAGATCATCCACGCAGGACTTGAATGCGGAATCATCGGCTCGAAGAACGAAGGAATGGATATGGTTTCTTTCGGCCCGACAATCAAAAACCCGCACACTCCCGACGAAAGACTCGAAATCGCAACTGTCGGAAAAGTCTGGGATTTCTGTGTAGAACTTCTTAAAGAACTCAGCAAATAGAACAGGAGGAAAAAATGAAAAGAAGCTTGGTCATTCTGACAATTATTACCGGATTTTTCTTTGCTTCATGCGGAAGCCAGCCGGCAAAAGACGAAGAGCCTGCAAAACAGTCGGAAACTCCGGCTCAAGAACAGACTGCACAGTCCGAAAAGGCTGAAGAAAAAGCTCCCGATTTTGGTGAAAAGGGAAATGCTTTCTACAAGCACTGCACTGACGAATTCGCCGCTGTAAAAGCGATTATCGCGGACATCAAGGCAAATCCGGCAGAAAGAAAACCCATCGAAAAGCTTCAGCTTTTCAACAATTTCGAAATTAAAATCGAAGATGCGTGGGGCAAAATCGAAATTTATCAGATGAATCACCCCGACAAAGGAATGAGAGATGCGGCAATGGCTGCTGAAAGCGAACTTATGGCGATCCTTTCGGAAATCAACCTTGACGCAGATCTTTACAAAGTCATGGCAGCGATTCCGGCTGACGATCCGTCATTCGACGAGGAAGACAAACACTTCCTCAAAGATGTCATTGACGATTTCAAACGTTCGGGTGTTGACAAAGACGAGAAAACGCGTGAAGAGATCAAAAAAGTCAATGCAGAACTCGTTGCGATCGCGCAGCAGTTCAATGCAAACATCGCAAGCGACAGAAAGAGTATCAAAGTTTCTCCGGAAAGACTCAAAGGGCTTCCCGAGGACTTTATCAACGGTCATGCGAAAGACGAAAACGGCATGATCACTCTGACCAGCGATTATCCTGATTACTTCCCGGTAATGGAATCGGCTGACGACGAAACTCTGAGAAAAGAGATGTATTTCATGGCTCAGACCGTCGCTTATCCTTCAAACGAAGAGGTTTTCGACAAACTTTTAAGAGCAAGAAAAAAACTTGCAAACCTTCTTGGTTACAAAAACTGGCCTGAATATTCCCAGGCTAAACTTATGATCGGAAACCCGGAAAACGCAGAAAATTTCGTTAAGAAAATTGCTGCAATATCAATGCCTTACGCTAAAAAAGAGGCAGAAATTCTTCTTGCGAAGAAAAAACAACTCACAGGTAAGGACGATGTCGAAGTCGAGCCGTGGGACAGATTCTACATTCCGCGCCTTGTCAGAATGGAAAAGTTCAGCTACGACCCCGAAACAGTCAGACCCTACTTTGAGATCCAGAAAGTTCTGAACGGAATTTTCACAGTAAATTCAAAGATTTTCGGCCTTGAGTTCAAACAGATCAAGCGTGATGACGTATGGCACGAAAGCATTCTTTCTTATGATGTATATTCCGACGGCAAACAGATCGGAACGTTCGACCTTGACCTCTATCCGCGTGAAAACAAATACAAACATTTCGCAATGTTCACGAACCAGCAGGGAATCAAAGGAAGACTTCCGAGAATGGCTATTGTCGGCAATTTCCCGACTCCGGTAAACGGCAAGGCTTATGTCGGTCACGACAGCGTTCAGACACTTTTCCACGAGTTCGGACACCTTATCCACGGAATTCTTGCAAGCGAACACAAATACATCCGTTTCGCAGGAACCAACTGCCAGAGAGACTTCGTCGAAACTCCATCGCAGTTCATGGAAGAATATGTCTGGGATGCTCCGATCCTTCAGCTCTGGGCAACCAACGATGCAGGCGAGCCGATCCCGGCTGAACTTGTTGAAAAAATGAAAAAATCGGATGAATTCGGCAAAGGCCTCCACACTTCAAGACAGCTTTACCTCGCAATCCTTTCGCTTGAAGTTTACCTTCAGGATCCTGATGCCGAAGGTTTCAATCACCACGCTTTCGAGAAAAAGACCGAAAGAGAATTCTCACCGTGGAAAACCTACGAAGAGACTCATCAGATCGAGAATTTCGGACACCTGGAAGGATACAGCTCGAACTACTACACCTATATGTGGTCGCTTTCAGTTGCTAAAGACTTCTACGGCTACATTCAGCAGAACGGCGGTCTCATGAACCCCGAAATCATGGGCAAATACAGAGATCAGGTTCTCAAAGCAGGCGGCGCAAAAGACGGTATGCAGATGGTCCGCGACTTCCTCGGAAGAGAACTTTCGTTCGACGAGTTCGAAAAGTGGCTTAACCAGTAAAATCTCTTATTTTTAAATGATTTCAACAATTTATTCTCCTGCAAAAATCAATATTTTTCTTAAAATCGAAGGGCGCGACAAGGCGAGCGGAATGCATTTTCTCCGTTCGCTTTTCGCCCCGATTGATATCTGCGACAAACTGGAAATTGAAGAAAGCGACACTTTTTCAGTTGTCACAAACGGTATCGCCGAAAAAATTCCGACGGAGAAAAATATCGTTTTCAAAGCATATTCGGCACTTAGGAACTATGTCGGAAAAGAACTTCCCCGCTTTTCGGTAAAAATCGAAAAATCGATACCCACCGGAGCTGGTTTGGGCGGCGGCAGCAGCAACGCGGCGGCATTTCTGAAGTTTGTGAACGAAAAGTGCAACCTTGATTTGAGCTCAACTCAACTCATTGAAATTGCTTCAAAAATCGGAAGCGACGTTCCGTTTTTTATCCTCGGAAAACCGGCAATAGTATCGGGAACCGGTGAAAAAATTGAGACAGTCGAACTTCCCGAAAGCGGAAAGTTTTTCGTTCTCGTAAACCCCGAGATCCATGTCGACACAAAACTCGCCTACTCTCTTTTCGACAAAACTTACCCCACTTGCAATACTTCAAACCAAGTTCCGGAAAATTTTTCCTGGGGAAAAGAGCATATCTTCAATGATTTTGAAGAGATCGTCTTTGCCGAATTTCCTGAAATCGCCCGCGTCAAAGCCGAACTTGAATTTTCTGGAGCATCCAAAGTTTTCATGTCGGGAAGCGGTTCCACACTTGTCGCAATGACTGAAACCGAAGAAATTGCTAAGAAAATCGTCGCTGAGTTTTCAAAAAGGTTCAGGACGGTAAGAAAAATCGGATTCGTAGCATAAAAACTCCTTACGTTAAACCCGGTTTATCGTGGTCATTTTTTCAAAAATCACAAAAACACCAACGATAACTTGCAAATAACGCGGATACTCTCGGCGGACAAAAAATCTTGCCTTTTCGTTTCAATTCCACATTATACCGCGAGTTTGCTTTTTGTGGTAAAAAAAATGAACAAAATCTCTATTTTATCATTACTGATTGTTTTTTGTGTTTCATGCGGCACAGCCGGTTCTATCGAGAGAGACGATTTATCTGCCAATAGACCTGACTGGGCAGATTCCAGTATAATTGATGAATTTGACAGAGTGGTTTTCATTGGTTCCTCAGCCGCCAAGACTAATACTGAAAAAGAAGCAAAACAATCAGCAATCAATAATGCTCTGGGAAACGTCAGTAAATATTTCGGAGTTTCAGTCTCTGCCGCATTTTCTGAGAAACGGTCAAAAATAAACGGGCAACATGATTCTGAAATTTTTAGTGAAACTCACTCAACAAGCAGACAAATAAACATTCAGGAGTATAGTGCAGAAGATTCTGTTATAACCCGCAGGGGAAACAGCTATATGGCTTATGTAAAAATTGCTGTCCCGAAAAGCGAACTTGCAATGATTAAGATAAAACTTGACGGCTTCGGCGTATGGGCTTTGAATTCTGACCTTCCCGAAGCGGCAGACAAAATCCGCGAACTTTTCCCCGTTTTCGGCAAAAAAGGGATAAAACTCAATCAACAGATTGATTTTGCCGAGGTACAGGATACCGGCAGAATAGCCTCTGAATCACACAAGGCATTCTTACTCAAAATCGAAATCAAGGAAACAAAAGCCGAGGAATACAGCGGCGAATTTTATTCAATAATCGAACTCAAAGCAGAGCTCATAAACCTCCTCACCGGCGAAACCGTAAACCGCTGGAACGTCGAAGCAAAAGGGGCGGCATACAGCGCGAAAGAGGCTTTAGACAACGGAATAACAAATGCCGTCAAGGAAATTTCAGAGCAAATAAAGCATTGATTTATTTCAGGTTTTTGATTTTAGAAACCGCTTCGTCGTAGGAAGAAGTTTTAAAAAGAATCTTTCCCGATTTATCCAGAACAAATATCATCGGAAGCGTTACATCGCCCGATTTTTCGACAACTCCGAACTTTTTTCCAACAACAGAATACTTGTCGAAAGCGACATCAAAACCGAACTTGTTCCCTTTGAAGTAGTTTTTGAGATCCTTTTCGACTTTTTTCCTCTCCCCCTCTGCCGGAAGAGAAACCAGAATAAATTCAAAGCCTTTTGCCTTGTTTTCTTTGTAAAATTCATCCCATTTCGGAAGAGATCTCTTGCAAGGCTCGCAGATAAGTGAGAAAAAATCGACAATCAGATAGTTCGCCCCGGACTTTTTCATGATTTCTTCGGTCGAAAGCAGTTTCCCGCTCATCGAATAAAGCTCAAAACTGTAATTTTCTGCCGCAAAAAGCGTTGAAACACAGAGAAAAACCGATAAAAAGAGAATTTTTTTCAAAAACCCTTTCATTTTTCCCTCAAAAAAAACAAATTAAGATTTTTAGAAATTCATGCAGTTTTTATATTCAAGGAAAGGTTCGACCCACTCCTTGTTTTCGAGTTCATTTTCCTCGAAGAAGTGCAGAAAAGCCTTGATTATCGAGAAATCCATGCTGATAAGGGCATTGGAGAAACCGTCTTTGATGAGATCTTCCCATTTTTCGTGGTTCATCATCCTGATTTTTCCGAGCAGGAACATAATCTTTGATTTGAAATATGAAGCGCCAAATTTTTCAGCATAGTTGAGAGCTTCTTCCAGGATTTCGGTAGCCTGCGGATAGTTTTTGAGCATTATGCAGATTTCAGAAAGTTTGCATGCGCTTCTGATATAGAGGATATAAATAAATTCTGCCGGACGGACCCCTTTGCCGTCAGATTTTACAATAACGTCACGAAGAAGTTTATAACCGCGGACCGCAAAAGTGTTAGCCTCGAGATGATTACCGTTATCAATAAGAATATCTGTGGTTTTGTCGATAAGGCGGAACTCGTCTTCGTAGCAGCCGGAGATGTGAAATTTTTTTATTATGTCAGCGACAGCGGTAAAGTTGATGTTCTTTTCATCCAAAAGCAGAAGTTCCGATTTGGCAAGCAGTTCAAGGTGATAGTCAAAATGCTGTTTCGCATAGGTCAGCAGCTTCTCCCAGAAAATCTTAGCCCACTGAGGTTCGACGATACGCCAGAGACGCGCATTCTTTATCTCGGGAAGTATTCTGAAATCGTCTTCTGTATCGTCCGCTTCGAAAGAAGAGATTATTGTCTGATAACTTCTCTGCGCTATCTCGAAGAATCCGAGTTTTTCCATATATGCAGCAGAAGAGAACAGGAACGAATTCATCTTCTTGTCAACTATGCCGCCAAGATTGATATAGCTCAAAAGAAGCCAGTGTCTGTTTATGGAAGCTATTTCCGATTGTGTTGCGGCAAGTTTGTCAACAGTATTGCGATAAAAATTACGCTCCGGCTTGCCGATTTTGATCATCTTTTTTAGAGAATTCATTATCGCTCTCGAAGCAAATCTTACTGAATCACCGTCCGAAACGAGATAACCTTTCTTTACAAGTTCATCGACACATGCTGCCCCTGTCGTTGAAACAAGCGAGAAAAACTCTCTTGGAACAGAGTAAAGATTAAGGAGCGTGATTTCCTTCAATGTGATGAGTAAATCTTCCGAAAGCAAAGCTATTCGCTTACTTATCAGTTCCTCTATATCGGCAGGACATGCAAAATCATCAGGCAGTTTTGCAAAACGCCAGCTTCCTTTCATTTCAAAAATCAAGCCCAGATCCTTAAGATATTCCGTAAGCTGTATCGTGAAAAGCATATTTCCTTCGGCCTTTTCGCGAAGCAGTTTTTCCATATCGGCCGGAATTCTTTTCGCACCCAAAGTGGAAAAAATTGCCTCTGCAAGCCTTTCTTCACCGAAACCGCTGAAATCATAGATATTTTCTTCTTTTGCATTTGCAAGAACCGGAGCTTCCGGATCAACAATACAGACAACGGCCAGCGGCGTATAATCAAAAACAGAGTTCAGATTCGACAAAAATTTAACCGTTCTGACATTCAAAGCGTTAGCATTGTTTACAACCCAGAGAACCGGCTTGTTGCGGCTAAGGCAATAGAGAACGTATGCAAGAAGATACTCCATGTCATGCTTGGGAAGTTTTGTCTTCAGCGGCGCAAAATTAAGGCACATCAAAGCCGTAAGGCACTCCTTTTTTCCATCAGGCAGTGCATCTCCGAAGAGAGAGTCAAACTTTTCCGCGACCTTTGAAGCATCGTCGGACGAAATCCTCATCAGTTTTTTGATAAGATTGATAAAAATCATAAAATCAAAATCAAAAATATTAGCATCGCTTGCAACAAGTCTGAAAGCCTGATTTCCGGCGCTTTCATTTTTGTCGGCAAAAGCCTTGACACTGTTGAAAAAACGGCTCTTCCCGATACCTGACTGACCGCGCAGGAAAAAGGCGCCGCCTTTGCATATTCTGAAATTCTGTTCTATCTTGCGAAGCATCGGAGTACACGAATCTTCAAATTCCGGCGTTACCGTTTCGCCTATCAGTTCATCAAAAGAAACATCGTAAGTTTCATGCACCTGACGCGGATGAAGTTTATAAGTTTCCGCGTTTTTCATCAGAATTCCGCTTGCGGAGGCCGACGCAGCGGCAGACTCTATTTTCAGTTGTTCCGATATTTCACCAGGTTCAGCAATAACCTCAGGTTGTACAGACGGAGATTCGGAAGAGTCTGTCTTAAGCGCAAGTTCTTCCGATTTCTCAGGTTCTGCAGGAATATTAAGCGGGTGTTCATCCTGATTATCTTCAGGTTGTTCCTGAACAATCTCGAACAACTCCTGCGGTTCTTCTTTTTCGCGTTTGCCTGAAACTTCAGCAACATCCAGTACGACTTCTTTTGTCAAAGAGGTAAGTTCGGCAAAAAGAGCATCAAAACTGTCGTCGGATTTCTTAGGTTTTTCGCTTTTTTTGGACTCTTTAATAACTTCTTTAGCAGAAGATTCCCATTTTGTTATGAAATCTGTAGCAGACTTCTCGTTTTCAATCGATTCAAGCGTCCTTTTGTATATTCTAGGCTCTGCGTTGCGTTTGCGCTGTTCAGCTACCTTTTTTTCAAAATCAAGTTCAAGCCCGTCATCTTCTTTTTTTGCCGGCTCGTCATCCATCTTTATTTCAATTGTAACACGCGGTTTTCTTACAGGTTCGGTCTCAACTTTGAGTGTTCTTTCGCCGGGATTTTCCTCTTCGTTGGCAGATTCAATACCTAAATCTATCTCCACGAAATCTTCTTTTGCTTTGGGAGCCGCATTGTTTTCTGTAACAGCAGCACCGCGCGGTATATCGTCATCAAATTCTATTTTTATGCCTTCATCTTCTTCCGCCTGTTTCTGTTCGGTTGCAGCATCAGCCTTCCTGACCGGAAGTTCTTCAAGCTTTCCGCCGCAGGACATACAGAATTTAGCGTTTTTGTCATATTTTATCCCGCAGACCGGACATAGACGTGCCAATTCTTTACCGCAGCCGTGGCAAAAACCGGCGTCCTTGTTTTCATCCGAGCATGAACAATAAAAACATTTCATTTGGCAACCTATTTTTCCGACATTAAATCACCATTCTTTCAGGACCGAATCCTTTCCGCTCAAAGTATATATTTTTACACGGAATTTTTCCATAATTTTTTCAACAGCCTCTTTTTCGTGCAGAGCTACCGAAACCGCAGTCGCCGCAGCGTCAACAAGAGTCGCGTTTTCGCCAATTACAGTAACCGATTTAGCGTCTTTCACCGGCTTTCCCGTTTTCGGGTTCATGATATGCGAGAAAGTCTCTCCTTCTATCACGAAAAAACGCTCGTAGTCGCCGCTTGTAGCGATTCCTTTGCAACCAGAAATGTCAAGCTCGAGTTTTTTTAGTATTTCCGACGGATTATCCGGGTTTTTAATTCCTATCGACCACGGTTTTTCCCCTTTGTTTCCGCAGAAAAGCATATCTCCGCCGTAATTCACGATGAAATTTCCGATTCCGTGTTTTTTCAGAACTTCTCCGGCGCGGTCAATCGCATAGCCTTTCGCGACTCCGCCCAAATCTATTTTTACCCCTTTGTTGGCAAATTTAATTTTGTTTTCAGCACAATTCACTGCAAGCTTGTCTCCACCTACAAACTGCTGTTTTTCCTCGATAGCTTTGTCGTCAGGAATCTTGTTTCCGTTGTTTTCCCAAAGCTCGCCTGTGCTTTTGTAGGTTATATCGAAAACACCGCCGCTCATCTCGCCGTATTCAAGACTTTTTTCAATAAGTTTGCAGATATGAGGCGGCACTTCAATCTCTTTTTCGTGCGCCTCGCGGTTGAGAATAGAGACAAAACTTGATTCTTTGTAGTAACTGAGCTCGTTTTCGACAGTTTCAGCGTCTTTTTTCACCGCGTTTTCGGCAGTTTCGTTCTTTTTACCGGTGTAAATTACGCTGAGAACCGTTCCCATGCCCTGAAAAGTAAAACTCTGAACCTCCGTTTTCTTCTCGCAGCCGCAAAAAAAGCCCGGCAGAAAAAGAAGAAAAACGATTTTTGCCAAGCCTTTCATTTTTTTCATGCGCCGCCTCAGAAAGAGTTCTTGATGTTGAATTCAAACTGGAATTTCGGGTCGCCCGGTCTCGGAGTGAGCGGGAATCCCCACTCGAACGAAAGCGGAGCCATAGGCGTTACCCAGCGCAGACCGAATCCGGCGCTCCACAGAACGCCGAGCGGAAGGTCGTAAATGTCCTTGCCTTTCGAATTTATGTAGAAAAGATGCTCGTCTTTCGCCCATGAGTTACCGAGATCAACAAAGCCGACGATGCTGATCCTCATTGACTTGACAATCGGAATTTCAAGCTCGTTGTTCATTATGAACTGCTTGTCGCCGCCGATGATGTAAGGATAAGTCGAACTTGTCGGATCTTTTCCGTCTGACGGGATATTGTATTCGGTGTCGCTTCGGTCATGATTCGGTCCAATAGAATAGAACGGATATCCGCGGACGCTGTACATTCCGCCGAGCTTGAACCTTTCGGCGTAAGGCAGAGGTTTGTTCTGAAGGTGAATGTTATAGCCGAGTTCGATATTTGTCCTGAAAACGACACCTAAGAACAGTTCCTGATACCATCTGAAATTGAAGTCAAGGTTCAGAATATCCTCGTCGCTCCCCATCCAGCGCGGGAAGTATTCAACTCCGCCGATGACATAGATACCTTTCGTCGCGTACATTCTGTCGTTCCTCATATCGAGTGCGAGACGTGCCGTAAGACCTGACGAGAAAATATCGCGATAGAGATAATTCATCTGATGTTCCGTAGCACCGTTGATATCGACTTTTTTCAGCTTGTACCCCAGATACGCCCTCAGATATTTCGCAATCGGAATACCGAACGTGACGCTGAAACCGAAACTGTTCTGGCTGTAATCGGCATAGTATTCGTAGATATCAGAATCGTAATTCAAATATCTGTAGTAGAACGAAATATTGAAGGAAACATTCGAATCAACAAACCACGGCTCGTAGAAGCTGAGGCTCACTTCGCGCCGCATCTTGCTGAGCTGACCGGAAAGACTCAGGCTCTGACCGTAACCCAGGAAGTTGTTCTGCTCGACTTTAGCGTTGAAAAGGAAACTTTCGAACGACGAGAAACCTGCGCCGACATTGAATGTTCCGCTTTTACGTTCCTTAACGGTAACAACCATTTTGGCCATGTTCGGGGAAGAACCTTCGATGACTTCGATTTTGACTTCGTCGTAAAAACCTGTTCTTTTGAGATTGTATTCGCTCTCTTTCTGGCGCGAATAATTGAACAGGTCACCTTCGGAAATCTCCATTTCGCGCCTTAAAACCTTGTCGCGCGTCCTGTCGTTCCCAGTGAACGCGATTTCCTCGATAAAGCACTTTTCCCCTTTTCTGACAATAAAATTCATATCTACCGACTGCTTTCTGTCGTCAAGATGCCTTCCCGGCATAATTTCTACAAACGGATAGCCTTCGTTTCCGTAGATACTCTTTATCCTTTCAAAATCCCTAATGGTTTTCGAATGCTGGTACCATTCGCCAGGCTTCTGCGTAAACTTAAAGTCGGGCATTTTTCCGCTGTCGAGCGTATCACCTTCGACAACATATTCACCTACTTTATAGCGTTTTCCTTCCTCAACAATGTACGAAATGTAGATATCACGCTTGTCTTTCGAAATCGTGACTGTCGGTTTGGAGACTTTGACATCGACAAAACCGTTTTCGTTGTAAAGGTAAGTTATCGCTCCCATGCTCTCTTCCAGATCGCTTTTCTTGTAGCCGCCGTCGCTGAATATCGAGAAAAGCCCGTCTTCCTGAACGCTCATATACTTCTTGAGTTCGGCTTCTGAAAGGTATTTGTTGCCGACAATCGTAACTTTTTTGACGCGGCTTTTGCTTCCTTCAGATATTTTGAAATTTATATCAACTTCCTGCTTTTCCTTGTTGTGCTTGACCTCTGCGTCAATAGTTGCCGAAAGATATCCTTTATCATGATAAACGCCTAAAATCGCTGCCGTATTTTTTGAAATTTTGTTCATATCAAGAAGTTCATTCTTCTTGACTGTGAGTACTTCCTTGATGTCATCGTCGTCGATTTTCTTGTTGCCTGAAAATTTTACGGAGCGGATTATCGGAAACTCTACAACTTTAAATATCAGAAGGCGTTTCGCGTCATCGTAGTAGATAGAAACATCCTCAAAAATCTCTATTGCAATGATTTTTTCAAGAATTTCGTTTATTTCCTTCTCGCTGTAATCCCGTTTTTCCTTAAAATACTGTGTCAGAATAGACTGCTCTGTTCTGACCGAGCCTTCGACCGTGACATCTTCCACCTGAAGAGAAAAAAGCGGCAGAAAAAAAATAAAAACAGCAAAAAATAGAAAAAATTTATTCATATACTGCGGATAACTCCTTCACTTATTTCAATAACTCTTCCCATTTCCGCAGCGAAATCCTGATTGTGCGTAACAAAAAGAGTCGTCAAATTTCTTTCCTCTGCAACGGAAAGAATGAGTGCTATTATCATTTTTCCAGTCTCGTTGTCCAGATTTCCCGTAGGTTCATCCATTAAAAGAAGAGAAGGCTCCGTAACCAGTGCACGGGCAATGGCTACTCTCTGCTGTTCACCACCTGAAAGTTCGGCAGGTTTGTGCTGCAAACGGTGCGACAAACCTACCCGTTCGAGCATTTTTTCAGCCTTTTCGAGAGCAATTTTTTTCGACTGTGTCAGCATGAGCGGAATCGCGACATTTTCAATTGCCGTAAATTCCGGGAGAAGGTGATGAAACTGAAAAACTATACCGATTTCACGGTTTCTGAATGCGCTAAGCTTTGAATCGGGCATTTTAGCCGGATTTTCACCCTTAAGCAGTATATTCCCGCTGTCAGGCCTTTCCAAAGTAGCCATAATATTGAGTAAAGTTGACTTTCCTGAACCACTTTTGCCGGTAAGTGAAAGATGCTCTCCCTCTTTAAGTTCCAAATCGATACCGCGGAGAACATCGATTCTGTGCCCTTCGACAAAGTAAGATTTTCTTATGTTTTCCAAAGTAAGAATAACATTGCTTGCAGGCGAGCCGCCCGCGCTCCGACAATTTTCATTCATGTCTGAGTCCCTCCACCGGAGTTATTCCTGAAGCCTTGATACTCGGATAAAGCGTTGCGGTCACTGATATAAGAAGCGTTGAAATTATAACAACGGCAAACGTCCAGAAAGACATCTGCACTGGCAAAGTCGAAAAAAAGTAAACCTCTTTGCTTATCTGAAATTCCACGTTCTTCAGCAAAAGACATATCACCACAGCAAAAACTGACCCGAAAATAGTTCCTAAAAGACCGATTATAAAGCCGTCGAACATGAATATTTCGCGGATAACTCGCTTTTTCGCACCGATGGAACGCAAAATGGAAACTTCCCGCGTTTTGTCAATAACAAGCATTATTAAAGTCGTAATTATCCCGAACGAAGCTACGATTGCGATAAAAACAAGGATTATGAACATTATCAGCTTCTGAAGATGAAAAAATTTAAAAGTCGTCTTGTGAAGGTCACGCCAGTCCTGAACGGCAAAAGGGAAGCCGCCGACACGCTCGCTCATCCGGCTTTTGAAATCGAGAATTTTTCCCGGTTCATCAACTTTTGTCGAAACAAAACTGACATTATGCCCAATGTCGAGAAGCTGCTGCGTTTCCTCAAGTCCTATATAGAGATAACGCGAATCGTAGTCGTACATCCCTGATTCGAAAATTCCGGCAACGACAAGATTGCCGCTTACCGGCACCGCGTCTTCGCCGATCTTTTTTTTGCTTCCCGAAGTTACAAGAGAAATAACGTCTCCGGGAGATACATGAAGTTTAGCAGCGAGATCGACCCCTAAAATGGCAGGAAAAAGTTGAGTTTCTTCACCTAAAAAATCATCCATCTCATTCATTTTGGAAAGATTTTTCTCAACATACCCGCATTTTTCCTTCTTCGCCAGACATTCGTAATCCCCAACAACCACAAGTTCCGGCAAATTGGAAATTTTTTTATAACCTTCAGGCTCTATCCCGTTAAGAAATGCAGTAGCCAGCCCTTTTTCCGACATTAGAAGAACCGCTCTGAAAATAACAGGAGTCGCATCAAGTACGCCTGGAATTGACTTCACCTGTTCTGCCACCTCAGTGTAAGTATCAAAATTTCCTATCAACCTGTAAACATTGGCATGGGTAGTTGATTTCAAAACAATTTCCTCTGTTTTTGCTATAAGACCGTCCATAACAGAAAGGACTATTATCAAAGTGGCGACACCAAGCGAAAGCCCGAGCACCGAAATCAGAGAAATAAGAGAAAGTGTATGTTTACGATGACTTTGAGTGAAATACCTTAAAGCAATAAACCTGACAAATTCACTCATTAGGATCTCTTAAAACAAGGAACTGAAAAAGAAACTGGAGCCGCTTTGATTATTCTGCCTTTTCGGCTTCTTCTTTTGCAGGCTGGGCAGCCGCAGGTTCAGGCTCTTCGGAAGTTTCAATTTCGACTTTTATTTCGTCTTCCGGCTTTTCCTGAATATTTGCCGCAGGGTTAGCTTCCAGTTTTTCATCGACAGGCGCCATGCTCTTGAAATCTTCGTCTCCCGGCATTTTGGAAACATCCGGTTTACCGTCTTTGTTCGTATCTTTTTCAACCTTTTCGATGACACCGTTTCTGTAATATTCCCAGTAATCAATAAGACCGTCGCCGTTCTGGTCCGATTCTACAGCGATAAGCTGGCCAATTTCATCGTAGCTTTTAATAACATCCGGTTTTTCATCGAACTTGAAATCAAATTCGCTTCTTCTTACAGCGCCGCCAATAAAGTAATCAACGCGGTCAACCTTGTTGTCAAAATCAAGGTCGAGATCTTCTTTGACAACAGCACCAGTCTCTTCGTTGAAGTAACGCCATACATCAATCTTAGCATCGTGATTAAGATCCATCATTTTGACGGAAATAACAAGATCATGACCACCCTTTTCGTTCGGGACCTTCTTAAAAACATTAACAATATCAGGTTTTTTGTCTTTGTTTATGTCGTAATGTCTTACCTCATAAACTTTGTTGTCAACCTTGATTTCATCACCTTTGGAAGTGAGTTTGTAACGCTCCCTGGCAGCACGCGCAGCGGCAGATGTTCTCGCAGAAGAAGGCTGCCCGTCATTAACGGTAGATTCAGATGCACATGAACAAAAAATAACCGAAAAAACCAAAAAAATCACTAATTTTAACATTTCAAACCTCAAATACAATACAAAATCGGGCGTGATGTTACATTAAAAGGGATAAAAATCAATTTTTTGCATTAAATTATTAGATTTAAAAGACGAATACAGGGGAATCAAGTTGATTACCATAACCCGAGAAAGGTCGTGGTTAGACTAAGTTTGTTAATCCCTTCTGAAAAAATCCCTTGTATAGACTTTATCTTTTACATCGTCCAGCACTGTGTCGTAGCGGTTTGCGATGATTGCGTCACAGCTTTTTTTGAAGCGTTCGATATCGTTGACAACAAGCGAACCGAAAAATGTCGTGCCGTCTTCCAGAGCCGGTTCATACACAATCACGGTCGCCCCTTTCGCCTTGATGCGCTTCATTACGCCCTGAATCGAACTCTGACGGAAGTTGTCGCTGTTGCTTTTCATCGTAAGGCGGAAAACTCCTATTGTTATCGGGCGTTCCTTCGAAGCGTTCCACATCGAAGAACCCGTGTAATATCCGGCCTTTGCGAGCACTCTGTCTGCAATGAAATCCTTCCTTGTGCGGTTACTTTCAACTATAGCCTGAATCAAATTTTCCGGAACATCGGCATAGTTCGCGAGAAGCTGTTTCGTGTCTTTCGGAAGGCAGTAGCCGCCGTATCCGAAGGAAGGATTGTTGTACTGGTCGCCGATTCTCGGATCTAAGCAGACTCCTTTGATGATATTCGCCGTATCGAGTCCTTTCATTTCGGCATAAGTGTCAAGTTCGTTGAAGTAGCTGACTCTGAGAGCGAGGTAAGTATTCGCAAAAAGTTTTACTGCCTCAGCTTCCGTAAAATCCATGAAAAGTGTCGGGACATCCTTCTTTTCAGCACCTTCCTGCAGAAGTTTCACAAAAATCTCGGCTGCGCCGCGCGTTTTTTCGTCGCATCCTGCGATAATTCTGCTCGGATATAGGTTGTCGTAGAGAGCCTTAGACTCACGCAGAAATTCCGGGCTGAAAATTATGTTCTCACACCCCTTCTTTTCGCGGATATGTCTCGTAAAACCTACCGGAATCGTCGATTTTATGACCATTATCGCATTTTTGTTGACGCTCATCACAAGGTCGATGACCGCTTCTACCGCGCTTGTGTCGAAGAAATTTTTCTGCGGATCGTAGTTCGTAGGAGCCGCAATAACAACAAAATCTGCGTCGGCATAAGCGCTTTTTCCGTCAGTCGCAGCGACAAGCCTGAGATTTTTTTCAGCCAAATATTTTTCGATGTATTCATCCTGGATTGGCGACTTTTTTTCATTGAGAAGTTTCACCTTTTCCGGAACAATATCCACCGCCGTTACATCGTGATGCTGCGAAAGAAGGACAGCCAGCGACAAACCGACATAGCCCGCTCCCGCAACCGCAATTTTAAGATTTTCGAAATCACGCAACTCTTAAAGTCTCCACCACATCAGTCCGCTCTGCCTTAAATCATTGATGTTGTATATACCTTTGACATCAATCAGCACATTTTTTTCATCAGCACGACATTGTCTGAAAAAAACATTGAAATCTGCAAGCGACATTTTCTTAAAAGCATCATGGGCAACAGCAAGAATTACACAATCAATGTCATGCAGTTCTTCTATCTTAACAAGATTTACACCATATTCCTTCAGAGCTTCATCTTTGTCTGCCCACGGATCAACAACGACCGGATTCACACCATACTCTTTTAAACGGTTAATAATATCAGCGACTTTACTGTTCCTGACATCCGGGCAGTTTTCTTTAAATGTCAAACCGAGAATCGCAATGTTAGAGATTCTGATAGTTTTTCCTGCAAGAATCATCTGCCTTATGGTCGTTTCCGCAACGAATTTTCCCATACCGTCATTTACCATTCTGCCGTTCAGAATTATCTGGCTGTGATATCCGAGTTTTTCAGCTTCATAAGTGAAATAATAAGGATCGACTCCTATGCAGTGACCGCCGACAAGTCCCGGTCTGAAACCAAGTGCATTCCACTTTGTATTCATACCGTCGACAACTTCATTGGTATCAATTCCCATGCGGTCGAAAACCATGGCGAGTTCATTCATAAACGCTATATTGATATCCCGCTGGCTGTTTTCGACGACTTTTATCGCTTCGGCAGTCTTTATAGTAGAAACAGGATAAGTCCCGACTTCGATTACCAGATTGTAAACCTTTTCAATTTCCTTGCAGCTTTCTTCATCCATACCGGAAACTATTTTCCTGATGTTTTCCAGCCGGTGTTTTTTATCCCCGGGGTTGATTCTTTCCGGACTGTACCCGACCTTAAAATCGACACCGCACTTCATTCCCGATTCCTTTTCAAGAATGGGAATGCAGATATCTTCCGTAACTCCCGGATATACCGTCGATTCATATACAACTATAGCGCCTTTACTCAAATGCTTTCCTACAATATGGCTGGCACTTTCGACAGGATCAAGATTCGGTGTGTGGTCATTGTTTACCGGCGTAGGAACCGCCACAATGATAAAACGAGCTTCGTTCAAACGTTCCGGTTCATCGGTAAATTCGACACTGGTTTCTTTAATTGTCTTGTCTCCCACTTCCAATGTAGGGTCGATGCCTTTTTTATAAAGCGATATTTTATGTGAGTTTGAATCAAAACCAATAACATTGACCTTTTTGGCAAAAGCTACAGCTATAGGCATTCCCACATAGCCAAGCCCCACAAGCGCCAGTTTGGTTTTCTTGTTAATCAACTGTTCGAATACATCCATTGTTAATCTCCGAAATAACAGTCAACATTGTATAATATACTTTTATCTTCCTTCATACATTTTTTTATAGTAGTTCTGATATTCGCCGCTTATTATTTCTTCCCACCATCCGCGGTTGTCGAGATACCATTTTATCGTTTTTTTGATACCGTCGGCGAATTTGGTTTCGGGCAGCCAGCCGAGTTCGTTGTGTATCTTGGTCGGGTCGATGGCGTAACGCATATCGTGTCCGAGACGGTCTTTCACGTGAGTTATAAGGCTTTCGGGTTTGCCGAGTTCCTTGCAGATGAGTTTCACGATGTCGATATTTCTCATTTCGTTGTGACCGCCGATGTTGTAGACCTCGCCTACTCTCCCTTTGTGGATGACAAGATCTATCGCCTTGCAGTGGTCTTCGACATAGAGCCAGTCACGAATGTTGAGTCCTTCACCGTAGACGGGAAGCGGCTTGTCGTTCAGGCAGTTGGCTATCATCAGCGGGATCAGTTTTTCAGGGAAATGGTAAGGACCGTAGTTGTTCGAGCAGCGTGAAATCGTCGCCGGAAGCCCGAAAGTGCGGTGATAAGCCATAACCAGAAGGTCAGCCCCCGCTTTTGAACTTGAATACGGGCTGCTCGTGTGGATCGGAGTCTCCTCTGTGAAGAAAAGATCAGGTCTGTCAAGCGGAAGGTCACCGTAAACTTCGTCGGTCGAAACCTGATGATATCTCGTTATTCCGTATTTCCGGCAGGCATCCATGAGAACGCTTGTTCCGATGATGTTTGTCTGCAAAAATATTGAAGGATCTTCGATACTTCTGTCAACGTGGCTTTCAGCGGCGAAATTGACGATGATGTCAGGCTTTTCCTCTTCAAAAAGTTTGTAAACCCCAGATCTGTCGCAGATATCGAGTTTCACAAAGCGGAAGTTCGGTTTGTCCATGACACTTTTCAAAGTGCTCAGATTTCCCGCGTAAGTCAGTTTGTCGAGGCAGATGATCCTGTAATCCGGATGCGCCTCAAGCATGTGGAAAATGAAGTTTGAGCCGATAAATCCCGCGCCGCCTGTAACGATGATGTTCATTATTTTTCCCCCGCGATTGAAAGCAGATACTGGCCGTAATCGGTCATTTTGAGTTCGTTTCCTATTTCTTTAAGCTGTTCACGCGTTATGAATCCGCGCCTCCATGCGATTTCTTCGATGCAGGAAACGTAAAATCCCTGCCTGTCCTGCACCGCTTCGACAAATTCGGCCGCTTTAAGCATATTTGCAGGCGTTCCGGTGTCGAGCCACGCCATGCCGCGTCCGAGCAGGGTGACGTTCAGTTCGCCCATTTCAAGGTATGCGTTGTTCACTGCAGTGATCTCGATCTCTCCGCGGGCCGAAGGTTTCACGTTTTTCGCGATCTCAACAACGCGGTTGTCATAGAAATAAAGCCCCGGAACGGCATAGTTGCTCTTCGGATGTTCAGGTTTTTCCTCAATCGAAACAACTTTATGGTTTTTGTCGAATTCAACAACACCGAAAGAGCGCGCATCCTTCACCGGATAACCGAAGATCGTCGCTCCGACCTTGTTTTCCATCGCTTTCTTAAGCATTTTTGTCATATCCTGGCCGTAAAAGACATTGTCGCCCAAAATCAGGCATACGCTGTCATCCCCGATGAAATCCTCGCCCAGAATAAAGGCGTCGGCAAGTCCGCGCGGAGTATCCTGCACTTTGTAGGCAAACTTCATGCCTATCTTTTCGCCTGTTCCGAAAAGCCTTTCGTAAAGCGGAGTATCCTCAGGAGTCGAAATAATCAACACTTCGCGGATCCCGGCAAGCATAAGTATCGAAAGCGGATAATAGATCAGCGGCTTGTCGTAGACCGGCAGAAGCTGCTTCGAAACAGCCTTTGTCATCGGATAAAGCCTTGTTCCTTTGCCGCCGGCAAGAATGATTCCTTTCATTTTTATCTCCTTTCCAAAATTATTCCGCAGATCCTGTCAACATCTTCTTTGGTCAGGTCGGCATAAAGCGGCAGAGTCAGCACTCTGTCGGCGAAATATGCGGCGACCGGCGTTTTTTCCGCGCCTGAAGAGGGAAGATTTTTGTAGCAGTCGAATGTGTTTGTGAGCGGATAGAAATATTTCCTCGCGATAATTCCGTTTTCAGCAAGTTTTGCGAAAATCTCGTCTCTTGAAGCCGCGAAACCGTCAAAAACAACGGGGAAATACGCATAATTCGGCGTGACAAATTTGTCCGGTTTGCAGAGTTTTATCCCTTTCACTCCGTCAAGATGGCTGAAATAACGTTCTACTACAACTTTCCGTTTTGCGATTTCACCTTCAAGATGGCGCAGATTGCAAATCCCCATGGCCGCCTGAAATTCGCTCATTTTCGCGTTTCCGCCGACAAATCCTACACTTTCAGGGCTCGTTATGCCGAAATTTTTCATACTGTTGAGTTTGTCAACAAGCGGATCTTCCGAAAAACAGACCGCGCCGCCCTCGATCGTGTTGAAGACTTTGGTCGCATGGAAACTGAACATCGCCGCATCACCGAAAGCAGCCGAAGAAACGCCCTTATATTTCACCGCAAAAGCGTGAGCCGCATCGTAAATGACTTTCAGACCGTGCTTTTTCGCGATATCAGCGATCTTTTCGACATCGCACATATTTCCGTAAACATGAACGGGAACTATCGCAACAGTCTTCTCGGTGATCAAAGCCTCGATCTTATCGGTATCTATAGTGTAGTTTTCAGGATCAACGTCACAGAAAACCGGAATCAGACCGTTTCTCACGATCGCATGAGTCGTCGAAGCGAAAGTGAACGGAGTCGTGATGACTTCCGAACCTTTTTTGAACTGCATCGCCGCAATTATGTTTTCAAGCGCCAGATGCCCGTTCGTAAAAAGCACGACATGCGGCACACCCAGCATCTTTTCAAGCTCCGCCTGAAATTTCTGGTGCTTCGCGCCCGAATTCGTGAGCCAGCGGCTCTCCCAAAGCTCTTTTATTTCGGCACAGTATTCCTCAAAACCGGGCATTGAGGAGCGGGTAACATTTATGGTCATGTTTCCTCCACACCTCACCTCTAACCCCTCTCCACAGTGGAGAGGGGAACAAAAGGGGTGAGGTCAAAACATTGTATAATACTTAATTTTTGAAAAAATCACATGTTTTTCCGTAGAGACGTCATATCATGGCGTCTCCATCAATTTTTTGTTTATGAATATGAATACTGTTTTATTATGACAGTTCAACTGTCGCGATTCTCGGCTCAAAACAGCAAGTCGGTCTTACACATACTATACGAACTCCGCTTGCCCGCTGAGGTCCGACTTTCATGAAAGTTGCGAGAACACTCGTTTTTCCGTGAAGACCCAAAGGACCAATATTGGCTTCATTCACACGTCTGGTGATTTCCTGCTCCATTTTAGACTGCATGCCGTAATTACCGTCGACCTGAGCCTGAAGCATCAATGATGACGCTTCGAAATGACTTCTGCCTACACCGATCGCAAGAGTGCACGGAGAGCAGCCGAGTTGTGACACGGATTCTTTTGCCCAGCTTACTATCTCATCCATAACAACCTGCGTGTTGTGCTTATGGAAGATCCGGTATGTTTTGCCGCGGATCGCTGGACCGCCGCCAAACATAAGAATATGCAGTCTCAAAACATTGTCTTTGCATTTTCTTATCAGTATCGGAGCAGGCTCTACTCCGGCGCTATCCGGGTTTAAACCGCCTGACTGATCGATTCTATGGCTGTCGTCCCCCATAATCCCCATCGGTCTTCCAGGAAGTTTACGCAATCCCTCTTTTACACCTTCTTTGATTGCATCGAGCGTTTTGCCTGTAATTGCGGTATCTTCGCCGATTTCAAGAACAAGATGAGGTATTCCCGTATCATCACAAAGTGGGCTATGATCCCGTTCTGCCGCTTCCGCATTTTCTAGAATTGTTTCAAGGACCCACTTTGCATTATCGTTTGTTTCGGTTTTGATCGCCCTCTTGTAAGCATCTTTTTTATCCTGTCGAAATGTCGAACCGGCTGATACCAGCGTATCTCTTACAAGTGCTACAATTTCATCATAACTCCTACTCATCATATATACTCCTTCCGTGAGCTGCTCCGATAATTGCCGGATATCTGTCTACTTTAATGAGATGCAAAGCTTCCATACCGAGTTCCGGAAAAGCCAAAACCTTTTGTTCTGTAGTTTTTGCGCCAAGAAGAGCCGTTACAGGAGGAATAACCGCATAAACAGCATTATACTTGTCGAGAGATTTTATAGTTTCGGCATGAAGTGCACCTTTGCCGAGATGAACTTTAATTCCTGCAGCCGAAAGAGGTTCAATGCTGCTTTCGATCTCGACTTTGTTGCTTGATGTCGGGCCGACACCGGCTGGACTGACTGCCGTGTGAAAAATCACCTGACCATGTAAATCAACGCCAAGTTCAGCTACAGTGCCATCATCAATCATTTTCAGCAACTTTGGAAGAACGGCATCCCTGCCGCAAAGAATGTATCCGGAGATATAAACCGTGTCTCCGACCTTTAATTCGGCAATTACATTATCCGAAATCGGTGTCTTCAATTCAATCATTTAACATTACCTCGATTAACTTGGTTCACAGGCATTATTACAGATAAAACCACTCCGTATTTAGTATTCTACAAAGCTTCCTTTTGGCGACCAAACTGCTTCAGGATAATATTCGTCAATAACCCTCTTTACAAGGCTGCACTGCTTTGCGCGTTTCCTTGCATCGTCCTCTGTGCTGTCCCAACTGTGAGTGGAAGCCACACTTCCGCCTGTTTTAAGATATACCGGAGCCGCAATACGAATCATCTCAGGCACTTCATAATGTCTGATGAAGCCGCCCGTTGACTTCGGATTCTCGGTATGAATGTCAATAGGACAATCGACAGACTGTCTTATAGCTGCAAGCATCTGGAGCTGAATATCGCGAACAGGGTTGATAGAATTCGCACCAAGCATTTCAAGAACTTTAGCCGAACATGGATTTCCGTGACCCGCATGAGCCGAAACCTTGAAAAAACAGCCTTCCGGAAGTTCGCCGGCCTTGCGCATCTCGTTAAGAACCCAGAGACAACCTTCGTCATAGACAAGGAATCCGCGGCAACCAAGCCTTGCTGCACGTTTAACATCTTCAATAGCGCGTACAATCTGCTCCTGACCACGGAGTCTGTAACCCATTCTGACCCCCTCTTCGGTATTGACTGAAGCCGATGTGTCCGTCGTTGCACGCGGACCGATGGCAAGAATAAGGTCTGTCTGCCACTGATGAGCAAGTTCAACCATTTTACCGATTTCATTGTCAGTCAGGCGCATGATTCCCTGTGTCTGGGTAACTCTGTGCAAATAAAGACCATAACTGTCCATCGCTTCAAGCAAAGCTTTCATTACTTTCGGTCCCTGAATACCGGGAACTTCAAAACGATACTGTCCGCCGTCAGGAAATCTTTTTTCGGAAGTCGGAAGATTATAGGCATCGCCGCCCGGCAAGCCTATAGATTTCAAGAATTCTCTTGTTTTTTCCATACTGTTCATTACTTCCCTCCATTCTGTAAAAGTTCATTGATATAATTGTAAAAAGTATTATTAATTTCCTCTCGAATTCCTTTTCTCAAGGTAATTTGAGGACCTACGAACTGTGACCAGCTATTTCCCTCTATCATGATCCAACCATTTTCTGTATACGCCAAATCCCAGCCGACATATATTTGTTTAGGAACAATGCCGGACAGCTGTATTGCTAACTCGACAGCATTATTCCACTCTGGAATTACAAAATTATCAAAATTAATTTCTGAATCAGGATGAAATGGATAACAAATACCACTCTCATCTCTTCCTATCGAATTAAATCTTCCACTGTCTTTGTCTATTGAAACAATAATACCTCCACACCCACCGTTATCTACAACAGATCCCTTTCTCCCAAACCTAGCAAAAGCAAACATAACTTTCACATCATTATTCTTGCGAAATGTTGCAATTCTTATTGTATTCACAGAACTAGGATTAAATTTAGACATTTCTGATGCCTGATTTACAAATTGTTCTACAACTACAGAGCCTCCTCTGTTCAAAGTCTTTTCAATTTCAATCCACGAATTATCAACAGACTCCTTTGAACTTATAGTTTCAAATATTCCTCTTCCCTGTGATTCTCTAGCATTCTTGACAAGCACTCTTTTATTTTCTTTAACATAATCAAGAAAATCCTTTTTGTCCTGCATTGATGCAATATGAATTACTTTTCTTCCATAAAACTGCTTGAAATATTGATATGTCTGCCATTTATCCATAAATATATCTGAAACACTTTTTTCATTGACAATAGCACATAAAGATTCTTTTTCCCTGTTTCCGACGAATTTATACCTTTCATTTTCATCTAAATTTTGGAAATTATATAAAAAGTACTCCTCAGGATCCATAAGATTCAGTACTCTGGCTTTCCAAATATCATTTTTTAACAGCAATTTTTGTTCATTGGTAAGCAAGTATGATGAATATCTGGTTATACATTCATCAATTGTCTTATCTAAATTGCCATCATAAGAAACACGATCAACTTCTTTTGCATCAGAAACCATTTTTTTTCCAAGTTCAAAATTTTTTCTGCCTTCTTCTGCCTTTTTCAACAAGTCGATTCTTTTTCTTTTACTTTCTAAAAGCATACCAATACTCCACATAAAAATCTCGTTTATTTTTCCAAATGACCTTTCCAGCCATCAGGGGGTATAAAATACCAATCCTCATGATATGGGAAAGAATCAATTGTATAATTTGCACTTTCTTTATCAATTATCATAATTTTATCGACATCGACATGCTGTTCTTCCAGCATAGCCTGAATATAATTTATTTTGCTATAATCAAAACCTACTATTTTGCTAATAAAATAATCAATTGCAATTCCGTTAAATCCACCTACAACAGCATGTAATTCTTTGGGTAAGGGACTGAGAGGACCATTCCTTTGACCTGCAACTACCGCATCCCCCAAATTAAAAATTATTCTCTGCTGTTTCTGCTGCAAATGTCCTTCTTTATCAGCATAACGCACAACATTATTCAAATCGCATATAAATCTCCAAACAGCATCATTCCCATACCATGCACCATCCCAATGAATCGTATTGTCCGGAGAAATTTTCTTGCTTAAAAACGACAATTTTCTTCTTAAACTTCTCGTTATTTCATTATTAATGGATTTTTTAAACTGCCATTTTTTTAATTTTGAAAAAAAGAATGTAAACAGATTCGATTTGGGATATTCACATCCACCATGATCTGCTCCGCCATAAATGCTATGAGGCAAACAGTCTTTTATTTGGCAAGTTCCCACAAAGTTCTTAGAGCATGCTGTAAGTCCAGCTTTTCTATGAGCCTTTATTTTGGGCAGATTGATAATAACATCACTATTAAGAACATTCTTGTTAATCAAATATTTATGTTCTCCACGAGAATGATAATTCTTTATGTTATTTGGATATGACCCCAATACCATAACGAAATTATCGAGTTGTTTATCAGAAAGTTCTTCAAATTTTGACTTTTCTTTTAAATCGACAGCCATTCCAGTAGCAGGATTAGATTGAGCGACTCTTTGCCCATTGATCAAAACACTACTCCGAAAATCTTTTACAGTAATATCAATTGAACGGTTTTCATAAAATTTCCAAATTAAGTCATAATGCATCTTTTCATGTAATTCTTCAAAATCACACTCTGCCATCGGCGCGTCCCCTACGACGATATTACCTTGCCCCTGTGTAGCAATATATACATAATCCAATATTGTTCTTATGATAGACGGATTCGTCACCAAACAATCCATTCCACCATTTTTTTCCTTATTGTAATGCATTACCCAATTAGGTTTGATAAGAACTTTGTCTCCTGGATTTATAAAATCTCCCAACGGATTCCATTTATCCGTTCCATAATGCTCATTATCCAACTGTAAATAATGCAACAAGTCTCTCACTGCAGAATACACATAATTCGGTTTATTAGAAACAGAGTCTTTAAACGGATATTCAGGATATGGTTCAGATGGAGAAAAATCATTTTCACAAGTCGGATAAACAAGTATATCATTTTGTATAAAGCAGACTTCCACATCATTAAAAAGTTTATTCATTGCTTTTTAACCTCTCTTCTACAAACTGGAATAATGTGCCAGTTTTTTCGTTCATATCTTTCTCTGTCATCGGATTTTCAGGTTCCCCTTTGGCATAATCAACTCTTTGTTGGATTTTCTCACCATTACTCATAATTACAGTAACAATTGCGATTCTTTTATCAGGACACTCTTTGGTCAATTCAGGCAATTCAACAACTTTTACTTTCTGTGCAAGTTCAATTATTCCATCGTTCAGAGGCTCAAAAACCGACAAATCCGCTCTGCCGTACAACAATCCTGCTGCAACTGAATACGGTGTGCTTAACTTTGCAGATGCAACGCCTTGAATATCCGTATGATCATGTCCTTTCAACCCAAGCTTGTAAGTTTCTACAAGAACCGATTCTATGCTCTTGACATCTATCTTATCATGTATTTTTATCGCTGCCTCTACAGCAGAGTGGCTGTGCCTGCATGAAGCATAAGGCTTGACATATATCCTTTCGATCTCAAAATAATCCTGGTTTGAAAAGAGCTTGTTTTCATCAAAAAGATCAGAAAAAATCTTAAAAAATCCTCTTCCTCCGCCAAGCATGTCATCTGGCGAATCGTAATCTGTCAAACCCATACACGCAGCAGTCATACCATCCATAGCGGCCCTGCCGAGGTTGTACGGTTTCAATTCCGAACCCTGCTCCTGAATTTCGAGCATACCAGTAGAACTTCCGGCAGCAACAGTCAGCACTCTTTTCAGCTGTTTTTTATCCATTCCCAAGGCAAAAGCAACACCGGCTGCAGAACCGATAGTTCCGCAGGTTCCGGCCGTATGATAACCGCGATTCTTATGAGACGGCTGCATTGCGATTGCAACCCTGCAGGCAGCTTCATATCCCATAACAATGCCTTTCAGATAAGAATCATCCGAAAAACCGAATTCATTGTGTGCTGCATTTATCGCAGAAATAATGGAAGCCCCCAAATGTATCATCGCAAACCGTTGACCGTCATCCAGTTCAAGACTGTGTGCATTAAAACCGTTTATAAGGGCTGCCGTCTTTGCATCAGTCTTAATATCGGTTCCTATCACTTCTGCTTTTCCAACAGATAGATGCGAAAAGAGTCCAGTCCATTTTGATTTATTTTTTACTGCACCGGCTTCTGTAACCGCCATATAGTCGCCACGGCAATTGTTCGCTTTTTTTATGATTTTATCGTTGATCTTTTCTGCTTTTTCAAAAAGATAATCTACAAATTTATCCGTGATATTTAACATATCTCTCCTATTTTCACATATATCGATACTGTTCGATATCATCGAGTTCGCCTTTATCAAACTTTTCGATATTTCTAAAAGCAGCACTCATCATCGCTTTGAACGAATCAGCTGTTACTCCTGCAATATGCGGAGTAAGTATAACATTACTTAGCTTTGCAAGAATATATTCATTCGGAAGCGGCTCTTCTTCGTGAACATCAATACCCGCGAAAGCAAGCTTGCCACTTTTTAAAGCCTCAGCCAGAGCAGAAGTATTAACTATACCGCCACGAGCAGTATTTACAAGAATCGCACCGTTTTTCATTTTGCCGATAGTCTCAGCATTGATCAGGTGTTTTGTTTCATCCGTGAGAGCGCAGTTCAAAGCCACTATATCAGAGTTTGCAAGCAACTCGTCAATCGTTACAAAACTCATCCCGTTATCCTTCTCGAAACTCTCGTCGGCTCTTACAATATCGCTATAAAGTATCTGTACATTAAACGGTTTCAGTAAAGAAACAAGTGTTTTTGCGACACTTCCCATGCCGATAATACCAACAGTTTTGCCGCAAAGTTCGGCAGTCCGCACACCTTGACCTTGTTTGTTCCAAATGCCTTTTTTAGTATTGGCATCAATCTCCGGCAGTCTTCTCAGACATGCCAGCATAAGCAACAGAGTATGCTCCGCAACGCTCTGTGCATTGACGCCCTTATTGACATAGAGCGGTATTTTGTATGCCTTTATAGCATCAAGATCAAGCGAATCAAGCCCAACACCTGAACGCTGAATCATTTTGAGACTTGGCGCATTGTTCAGCACTTCTCCTGTGATTTTCAGGCGACCTCCTGCCAAGATATAGTCAGCAGTTGAAACAGCATTCATAAGCTTTTCCTGAGTTGCTTCTTCAAGCATTACTATCTCGAATCCTTCAGGAAGAACGGATTTGACGATATCAAGGGGAATCCCTTTATATTGATTGGTAAACAGAACTTTTTTCATTTTTCATTCCCAAAAAATCAATCAATTGAAATAAATGCAATCGACTCATTATTTTCATCATTGACAGTCACTTTATTGAACATCCTTTCAGCAGCGGAATATGCGCTTTCATCCTTAGGAAACTTATATAGAATATTGCCGATAACCTGCGCTGTCGTTCCGTCTTTGCCTGTCGTTGAACCTTGATTCAATGCGTTATAGCTCTTTATGACGCAAGGATCATTTAAAGCCTCATTGAATCCTTTGATAGTATGAATCTTTTTTTCAGGATATCCTATTATTCTGAGCATGGCGCACTTTTCTTTAAACAAAGGATTCTCTTTTTCCTTTTCCCAATGATTTTTACAGCTTCCGGTAAGAGCAAACTCAATCTGCAATGCCAGTTGGTCAATGCCGTGCTGATCCTCGACAAGCAGATAATGCTGGCCGCCGCTGAGACGGTAGCACATCTCGCAGAAATAGAATGATTTTTCATCAACAAAAGCCTGCAGTGAAATCAGCCCTTCCCTGAAGCCGTTTACCTTAAGCATTTCTATGACTTTATCATTCACTTCTTTAATATATCTCTCCGTATATTTGGAAGGATATTCAGAGTAAGATGAAATTGACGAACCAGACGTTTTGGATATATACATTTTTCTGTCATCAGTCGTAGACAATCTGATATCTCCGTCAGATGCAAAATAGGAAACAGCAATATTTTCGCAGTCCATATACCGTTCAACCATGATTTTTCCGATTGCCGAAAACGACATTGCATATTCAAACGCCTTCGCAAGTTCATTTTCCGAGTCACATTTTATAACGCCACGGGATCCACTATTATCTACCGGTTTTAACATAACCGGATAACCGTTGTCTTTGCAAAACTGCAATGTCGTTTCGTATTCACCTGCAGTAATTCCTGGAATAACGGGAACATTCGAATCCATACATGCTTTTTTAAAAGAAGATTTATCTGTGGCGATAAGAAATTGATGCGCTCCGCCGTAACAAGGCAGCCCCGATTCCTCACATATTTTCAGATAATATGGCATATATGAATCGGTAAATCCGGTCATTACACCGTCGATATGTTCATCAGCAATCAACCTCTTCATTTCATCGATATCTGAAAAACTGATATTGTAGTACTTGTCAGCAATTTTTTTAGCCGGAGCTTTTTCAATAGGACGGTTATCTGTCACTATTGTATAAATCCCCATTTCTTTCGCTTTCTGCACAATAACTTTTATCAGTTCCGTGCTTCCCAAAACAAGAAGCCTTTTCCCTCTCAGCTCTTCGAACATTCTAAAATCTCCTTGATTACGAACTCGACCTCGTTTATTCCATACCTCTGATCGACCGGCAGCGGCAGAATATTCTCCGCAAATTTGTATTCCAGACTATTCTTGTCGGTTTCCTCAAGAACATTAGGCCAGAGTGTCGGAATATATATTTTCTGCTGCTGCAGTTTTTTGCGGATTTCAGCTCCGTTTTCGACAAGCAGAGGATAAGCAAACGCCCCTTCAATTTTTTTCAGTTTCAACTGATTAATTTTGTTAAGTTTCTCGTGATACGCAGCAAAATTCTCCGTTCTGCGGTTCTTTACAAATTCGTAATCTATTGCGTGAAGCAGGTTGTCAGTGAGTTTCGACATTGTTTTTATCGGTTCATCGGAGAACCTATCGTTGTTTGCCACGTTTTCGCTGTAAAATTCAGAAGCAGTTCTCTCAAAACGTCCGAGCAGGAAGTGCATCCGCTCAAAAGACTCATCAAGCGGCAGATCTTCATCAAGCACATCATCGGTGTATAAAAACGCACCGTCAGCAACTCCGAAAAATTTGCGGCATGTATAAAGAGTGTCAACACTTTCAAGAGGTTTATCAAAATAAGCCTGAGCGTTGTCAACGATGACTCTGACGAATCTCTTTTTCAGTTCAAGAATATATTCCGCATCCAATTGGCCGTAATAATTCATCAAATAGAGCCATTCACCGTCAGCTAGGCTGACATCTACCGGCTTGAAGTTATCGTCAATATGATAGAATGATATCTCTGCACCGTATTTTCTGCAGGGTTCAAATACGCTGTCACACATAAAATAAGGCTCTTTTATCTTTTTTATGTTCTTCGCCTTTATCAAGTAAGCCAGGCAGTTCCTACCGCAATTCAGAGCAACCGCACCTTCGTGCAGCATCGGCAGTCTGTATCTGTCAAGCTCTATGTATCCGCCTACCTCTTTCATTTTCATCACCTGACAACGACTCGAACAAAATCACTAATTTTATTCATCATTTCAGACATCTCTTCTTCAGTTTCGAATCTAAGGACCAATGTTCCGATCGCCTCGTTGGCTGCCGAAAATCCGCCGACAGTCGTTCCCGGTTTTATCCAAAGATCTTCTTCAATGACATTTGCCTTGATTTCATCGGACACATCAAGTTTTTTGAATGTGCCTGGCTTATCGCTGTGCAGAATGACTTCAGCCCAGAAACCGTTGTATGGTTTTTGCTCGACATCTTCCACTGGTTCTCCGATAGCCGCACGGACTGCATTTTTTATCAGATCGACTCCCGTTGCATATCTGAGCACTTCTGCGAGCCTGTTGCCGCCGCCTCGCGGAGAACACTCCATTATATAAGCTTTTCCGTTAGTGCTTTCCCTTGTTTCGATATTGTAAATCGAGGTTTTCATGTTGAGCAACTTAAGCAGCCGCTGGATTTCCGATGTCAGCTCCTTCTGATGCACCAAGGATATGGAAGAAGGCCAGCTGTATGCCGCCGGAGTATATGGGTTATCGGCTTTTTTATCGAACATCTGACAGTTGAAGGAGACGAATTTAAGTTCTCCGTCAACGGAAAAACTGTCCGTATCGGAAGAAAACCCTTTCTGAACGATATAATCTTCGATTATGAATTCCTTGCCGCGTGAAAACGAAAGCGCATATTCGATACTTTCCTTCAATTTTTCGGAATCATCGACTCTTGTGACGCCTTTGCTTCCGGCGGAATCGGTCGGTTTGACGATTACAGGCCAGTTGAATATGTTTTTATCTGCCAAAGCAGCATCAATAGAAGTATATCCTTTGGCAATCGGCACATTGAAACCGTGATCCGTCAAAAATTTTCTGAATTTCCCCTTATTCTGCAGAATGCACACCGATTCATAAGGTCCGCATGAAGGCAATCCAAGCTTTTCCGCGACATAAGCGGCTGTAACGACACCGGGATCACATGCAAAAGACATGATTCCGTCGATTTTCAGTCGTTTCGCGGCTTCAAGAACCGCATCATGCTCAACAATACTGACATTGCAGTATTCATCCGAATATTTATGGGCAATATTATTGGGCAGATAGTCGCAGGTAATAACATAACAGCCAAGCTCGTGCGCCGCTTTTATGACCGGCAGAGCGTATCTTGATCCGCCTAATACCAGAAGTTTCTTCATCCTTTTCTTCTCTTTCTCAAAAAACCAAGAATTATACTACAATTTTTCTGCCAAATATTCCGCGATCTGACGTTTTTCTCTGTCAACAACAAACGAAACGGCGATTTTTTTGCGCGAATCCGACATAAACTCATCGGCATATCCATTTGTTTTTATCTGGTTTAGACCTTCAGCCGCAGTAATAGGCGCCATTTTATACTCAAAAATGTAGATATAATCTTTTGTTTTGATGACCGCGTCCGCTCTGCCGTGATATGACGAGAGCTCGCTTATAACCATGTATCCCAAAGTCCGCAGAAGAACATAAATCAGCGACGAATAATAGTTTTCGTTTTCTTTCGGGATTATCTGATAGGGAATCGAAGCCAAAAGTGAGTTGACTCCGGCAATAAAACCGTCAATATCACAAATTTGAAGTGATTTGAAAAGTGCTGCTTTCCTTTCGTCGAGATCCTGCTGTTCTGTTTCAGCAAAATTATCAAGCAGATATCTCGTAAACGACCTGCGGACTTCTTCGTTGGGATAGTTGAGAATGTACTGGCCGAATTCGTTTCTTCCTGAAATCGTGAGATAACCGGTCTGGAACATCAAAGCCTTCAAATTTATCTTGTTCACATCAAAATTATTAAGGGCTTCCTCGGAAATCATTGCATTGTCCAATTCTTTGACATCGATCCCGTTTTCGCGGATAAAATCGACCAGAAGTTTCGGAAGACCGCTTTCAAACCAATAGTTCTTAAACTCTCTTTTAGCAAAAAAATTGAGCATTGAAAAAGGATTGTAAATGTGCGTTCTGCCGTCAAATTTGTATCCGTCATACCAGAATCTTATTTTTTCATCGAGCTCTCCGCGGGAAATTTCAAGTTCTCCGCACGCTACATCTTTGTATCCGCTGAAATATTTATCCAGATCTTCTTTCGTGAATCCACAGATTGCAGCAAAATTCCTGTCCATCGAAATATCGACCAGATTATTGAGTTCAGAAAAAATGGAAAGTTTGGAAAACCTTGAAATTCCAGTGATAAACACAAATCTCAGCGTATCACTGCAGGCCTTGATCACACCGTAAAAATTGCGCAGGATCATACGGTTTTCTTCGGCATGTTCCGGTTCGTTGATATATTCTATTATCGGCTTGTCGTATTCATCGACTAAAATGACGACTTTTTCGCCGCTCTTTTTATGCAAATCCGCAATCAGATTTATAAAACGCTCTTTAAGCGATTCGCCCCGCAACCCGACACCGTATTTTTCTGCATTTTCCTGAAGAGCAAAATCAAGAGCGTTATCCAGAACTTTTGTAGCAAAATCTATCCTCGTGAAGTCGATCCTGATAACCGGAACAGGTTTCCAATCAATTTTATCTTCGATCCACAGCCCTTTAAAAAGTTCTTTTTTACCCTCAAACAAATTTTTAAGGACTGAAATCAACAGCGATTTTCCGAAACGGCGCGGTCTCGACAGAAATACAAATTGCGAAAGATTCAACAAATCATAAATAATTTTTGTTTTGTCAGCATAAACCGCATTAAATTCTATAATTCCTGCAAAATCCTGCTGACCAATAGGTAATCTTTTAAGCATTGAAAGACCTCAACAAAAAAACCGCCGTATTATACTCAATTTTTAAGAAAAATCACGTATTTTTCATCTGTTATTTTATTTTGTGAAGTTGCGAAGTTTTGCGTGAAGTTGAGTGAAGTTTATTTTTTATGTTTAAAAATGGCTGAGTGTTATAAGTCTATTTTTGCTCCAATATTGCTTTGATATCCAAGATTCTTGCAAAATACTGTGCTCCGGCCTTAGTCAGATGTCTGCAGTCCTGACTTATAAACTTATCGTCGTCGGTAAAAACCCGAACCGATCCATCGACCAGTGTCACAGGTTGCATTATGTCTATGTATCTGCTTCCAAACATTTCTTTGTCACGTTTGTTCGCTTCCAACAATTTATCGGGAACATGAACAGACTGTGTGTAGTAATCTTCCAAATGTCTTTTTGCATATATTATTCCGTTTGACTCGCCATAATTTTTATTACCTACAATGCGTAGTTTGTTTTCAGGAATATTTGCTGTAACTGCGTCAGGCACAGGTTTGTATCCCGGGCCAGCCGCATAAAAAACAAGATCAGCCTTTCCGATTTTTTCTTTGTTTGCAAGGATGGCTTTTTCTGAGTAATAGAGGAAAGAAATATCCAAAGAATTATCAAACTCATATAATATATTCGCCCAATCGCGGCCGAAACTATTTCCTATAACAAGCAAATGCCGACGCCCGTCATCTGCAAAATCTTTTTTCCATGCGTAAGGTCTATCCGTATACTCTTTGTGCATGCCTCTCTTGACATTATCCATACTCACATTGAGCTCCGGCACATCTCGCACAACACCGGAATTCATATAAATCAGCAAACTTACGCCGCAGATCAGCACCGCAAACACCAAATTTAAAATCACAAAGCGTAGTTTTCCCCCCCCTATTCCTTTTGCAAACGCGCCTAATTTTGATTCAACGAACCGGTAGGAAATTTCAGAAAGCACCGCTGTTATAACGGCAAAAAACAGAAAACTGGTGAAATTTCTGTACGGAAACACCGAATAAAAAAGAAATGCTATGACAAACTGATGCCATATATAGATGCTGTAGCTTCTCTGACCAAGTAACGCAAAAAAGCGACCTATAACATTGCATATTCCGCACGAAATCTGCAGATCGCTCCCGACAAAAACAAGAGCAGATGTAGCCGCAACGACCGTCAACAGCATAAATGCCGGAGAAACGATTTTTACCGGCGAACACAGCATCACAAGGATCGCGGCCAATGAAACGACACTTATTCCAATCGCCGTCTTGCCCGGAACTTCAATTGTTTTGGAAGCAATCAGTCCGCCGACCGAAAGTTCGAAAATCCTGAACGGCAGATAGTAGAATTTCCACTCCTGCGGAAGCGGCAGCAGAAACAACACAAGAGAAACAACCGTAAGAAAGAGTCCTGTCCACAACTCTTTTTTGTCTGATTTTTTAAGCAGCTTCGCCCCGACAAAATAAAACAGCGGCAGAATCACATAAGCCTGCATCAAAACATCGACATACCACATGTGCATCAGTGGTTTGTAAAGATTGACGACATCCCAGTAATTTTTGGTCGTTATCGCCTGAAGCACATTATTTGCAAAAAGAGTCGATGCAACAGCCGACTCCGCCAGATTTTCATAATCATCCGGCAGCATCAAGAAATATCCGGCTACGACAGCAACTGCCGAAACAAACAGAATCAAAGGCCACAAACGCACAGTTTTTTTGAAGATAAAACTCCAGTAATTGAAAGTTTTTGCCTCAAATTGCTTTGAAAGCCCCTGCACAAGCAGATATCCGCTGATAACGAAAAAGACATCAACACCAAGATATCCATACGGAAACCAAGCACCAAAATGATATAAAACAACGGCGACAATCGCCAGACCTTTGAGGAAATCAAGTATTATGGAACGGTTAGTCCTTAGCATCAGAAACTCCTGTTATTTTGTCGGAATTTATTAGTATTATATAGTCAGCCTTTCCTTTCAAGAAATTTTTGCAGTACATTCTGAAGCATTGTTGACGAAGTCCCCTGTGTATGTGGCAGAAATACCATATCTACTCCAACAGCATTGAGTTTCTTTTCTATTTCATTGTACATATCCGACCCTTTCCAGTCATCACCATGAAATATAGCGTCAAAATGCAAATTTTCCCATGCGGCGAATTTATCCATGGAGGTCTGCGGAACAACACGATCTACATATTTGATAGCCTCAACTATCGCCACGCGCTCTTCAAAGGGAATAACAGGGGTTTTATGTTTATATGATCTCACCAATTCATCTGTACTCACCCCGACAATAAGATACTCACACTGTTCTTTTGCGTTTCTGAGCACATTAAGATGCCCGATATGAAACATATCGTAAACACCCGTTGTGTAACCAATTTTATACCTCTTCATCTTTCCTCCACTTATTTTCTTAACAAATATCGCTTAACAAATTTGACAGTTAATCCAAAACTTTTATTTTTTGAGATAATTGACAATCCGAGATAGATCAGAACCCCGGTAGCGATTTGAGTAGTAATCATCACAAAATTATTAATTTTTAAATAAGAAAGCGGATATATACAAGCTCCCATAATTACTGCCGGCAATATATTTTTAAAAACATCCGAGAACTGTTCTTTGTAACCATAATCAAGTATTTTCCTGTTAGGAGCAATATTTATAATCATGGATATGAAATAAATTGCCACCAGACTCCAGGCTATCCACAACACTCCAAATTGCATACTGATTAATAGCAAAACAAGTCCTATAATCTTTTTTACAATATCAAGTTTTAAAAGCAAATCGCTTCTGCCGCTGGCTTTAATGATGCTGTTATTGATAAATTGCTGCGGTCTGAAAAGATTGGCTATACAACCTATTTGTAAATAAACAACACAAGGAAGCCATTTTTCTGTTAACAGCAATACAACTAACGGCTTTGCAATAACAGCAAGGCCTATCATAAAAGGGTATAGAAGATAAGTGCTTGCCAAAACGACATGTTTTGTGATGTTTTTCATCTCTTTCTGATTATCCCGGCATTGCGATAATGCAGGAAATAAAACAGAATTGACAGTTGGTTCTATAAGACGCATTCCAAATGAAGGAAACAAATAACCTCGCGAATAAAAAGCCAAATCTTCGCTAGAATATTGTTTACCGATAACCAAACTTCTCAATTTTGAATAAACAGTGTCAATCAAGCCTACTGCCAGTATTTTCCATCCATAACTGTAAATCGCCTTTAACTTCGTAAACGAAAATTCCAACGTCGGTCTCCAACCTACAATAATCCATAAACAGATAGTATCCAACAGGACATTTCCAAGATACTGTTCTACCAACGCCCAAATTCCGAATCCAATATATGCCATTACAACGGCAACAATACCAGAAACAATTGTTCCTATCAACGTGGCGTAAAAGAATTTCTTAAACCACATATTCTTAGATACATAAGCATGTTGTACCGTATTGAATGCGGCAATAGGGATACGCAATGCCATAACTCTGACAACAGGTGTTAATTTTAAATTATTATAAAATGACGCTATTGCAGGGGAAGCAATAAATATTATGCCATATACAACCAACGCCAGCAGTAATCCAAAGTAAAAACATGTGGAAAAATCGACACTATCAGAGTCCTTATTTGCAATCAAAGAATTTCCGAATCCATAGGTTACAAAAACGTCACAAATTGCTATAAAAACAGAAACAAGTGCAATCATTCCGAATTCCTCAGGCAAAAGCAGACGCGCCAATAACAACTGTATTATGAAACGAATCCCTTGTGCTCCGGCACGTTCAGCAAATTTAAAAACAAAACCTGAGGCAGTTTTTTTACGTAAATTATCAGCCATAACTTATTATTGCGTTACTTATTCTTTGGAGATTTTCCGTAAAACATTTTACCAGTTAAATCAGGTTCGGGATATTTTCCGAAATCAAATAAATACTCAGGTAGTTCTTTCTCAATAATACGAACTTCATCATTGAACTGTGGAAAACGTTTAAATGTTTGAGTATTTGCGACAGACATTGCGGGATCAAAGATACTCTTGGGATGAGGATTAGCGGGGAGTCCTAAAAAGTCTCTTATCTTCCCGGTTGCCGAATCATAATCATACACCATCTCTTCGAACTGAATATTCAGAACTCTCTTGTCAGCATTTTTATATGGTTGATTGTCTCTCAAGACTCTATAATATTTTATAAAATCATGAACATTTTCAGTCGGCATGAAAGTGTAAACACCTCTAAGTTTAGTTTTTGCAAAAATATAATTATCTCTCGGATCCCGATCAACAACAACAGCAAACGGATCATCAAAGAAAGGAAAACTTGCTTGAGGATTCAGTCCGGAAAAAGGCTGATCCATAACAACATTTTTAGAAAAATCAGCATTCATGGAAATCAACAACTGCTTTATAAATTTTTTAGTTTCAGTATAAAAATTTTCAGGTTTAACAGAAAAAGGAAGATCTTCAAACGGATACCCCACATATTTCTTCTTGGTAATTTTCTCAATTATTGGAACAATTCTGGATTTCATAATTCTTCTACCGAATTGAAGATGCCAAAAACCGTTTTTATAGTTTTGATACCCCTTCCAATATAATTGAGTAATAGAATTAAGATATTCATCTGTAATCTTACTGATTTGATTAGCAGAAAGATTTGTGTTTTTGGAAAAATATCGCGTAATAGCCTTCATTTTTAAACGAAACCTAATTATAGCCGCAGTACCTTCAGCTGAACGACCAGTTGGAAACATTAAATGTCTTTCCAAATCGGTAAGTCCGTCTGTACCATATACTATGGTGAATTCTATCTTGTCTAAAACTTGATTGCAATCGAATTCTTTAAGATAATCACTTACAGCACTCGAACCAGTCGAACCAAATCCGCATGTACCTATGAACATATTTACCCCCATCTAATTAAAAACATAATAAAAATTGTTACAGCAACGACCTCAAAGTATTTAAAATCTTTTGCATTTTCTCACTCCCGAGAATCTTTCCCATAATATAAAACAAGGTAGATTTAAAACTCTTTTTTGGACAGATGTTTCTTGTATCGTAATATTCAAACTTATTTGAATTTTCAAAGAAACCCAACTGTCTTTGAAATTCATCTTTCATTCTTTTGTTGCGAGATTCAATATAATCATTGTCATAAACTATTTTATCTTTTTCTTCAATAACTTGCTTTATTGTTTTTACTAAACTCATAGAGGAACTATCAAACATCGAATTTTTGTTAGTAAAAGTGTATCCAACAATACCTACAGGTTTTCCTGTAATGGGATGTACTTTTATAGTCGATCGTTTTTCATAAAAAGATACGCCGGCAGACCCTGCCGTGGAAATAAAGATATCGATATTTTGCAACAATGAACGAGGAATAGGATAAATATTATCAGTTATTATTAGGTTAATATTGTGGTAATTAGCTACTAAATTTCTTATTTTTTTTACGCCCCCCTTACTGCTTCCGCCGCCTATCATCACAATGTTATATTTTCCAGTATTTAACAAGCAATATTCAATTATTCCCTTTAACAGAGGCAACACACAGCTTTTTTCTAACCTACCGATGCTTCCAAAAGTTAAATTAACATCTTTCCATAACATTTCAGAAAACTTGTCTTCACAATCTGCGACTACATTATTGCAATAAGCAGCAATTCTCATCCAGTCTTCAAATTGTATAGATTTGTCTTTAAGCATATCTTGGACTGATGTTTTGGCAATACCCGAGAGTTCCTTTCTATTAAGTTTGAATCTTAAAAAATCAATTTCTCCTTCTGAAAAATTAAATCTTTCCTGCAAATTAAACGAAATATGCTTTCCCCGAACTTCTTTTGCAAGCATTTCTCCCCATTCTGCAGACGCAATAGCATTAGATTCGACATATATGTCATCACCATTTTTGCAATTTATTGTTTCAGACATAAATCTTACAATATTATCAATTTCAGATTTGCGGAAATAACTTGGAGCATACATTAAAGCCGGAATAAGTTGAGAGCAACAACCATCCAAATTTATCATCAATTTCGAAAACTTAAATTTCAAAGCTGAAAAAACGAAAACGTCAACCCCTTCTGAAATCAAAAAACGAACTTTATTTTCTAAATATTTCGGCTGACCACTCATGCCATAGATAGTCATCGTAATAAAGACATAAATTTTTTTCATCATGATTCTTTATTTATAATATTGTTATTTATACAAGCAAAAAACAGAAAAAATGCTATTCCAATTATGCAGTGAAATCCTACGGAAACACATAGTAAAAACAAAAATCCCAAGAACATAGATTTTGCATATTTCTGAACTTCAGTAAATTTAAACGCGCCCAAATAAATATTTCTAAGTTTAAAAAATATATACCACACAAATAACAATCCCATGCAACCGTACATTGCCAAATAATTTGTAATAAAAGCATGCTGTCCTATGATATCGGAGTACTGAGATCCCAAATGTAGTCCCTTACCAATAAAAAAAGTCTGAAAATCACTATTTAGCCAAGTACGCAAACTGTTTAATTGCAATTCTCCCCTATCCATAAATGAAGTACTTTCCGCATAATATTCTTCCCCTCTAAACGCATATAGGATAGATTCGGCACGTATCTGGAGTCTCGCTGGCAGAGATTCAATAATTGTATCAGCAAATAGAAATACAAAAGCAAGTATAGCCGGAACAAGAACAATAATCGCCACTTTGTTGACTGTCTTTTTAGTATTCTGCAACACATATAATGAAAGCAAAAGAATCAAAAGAATTATAGCAGTCATTCTTGGAACTACTAAAAACATAAAAGAGAGCGGGAATATTATTGATAAAATTTCCAGCATCTTGCACCACAATATTTTTTCTGTTCTTAATAGAAACACATTCCCCATCACAAAAAAAGCAAATGCCTGATAAAAATATGCGGAAGAGATCCGGTTGGTACCTTTATAAGCCTCGGGATGAACATAATAAGAGACAAAACTATATGGATTTAAAATATACAAGAACAAGTTGTGGGCGACATTAACAAGAAAAACTATTTGAATGGTTCTCAATAAAAAAAGTTTTTCTTTATCAGAATAAAAATTCAAGACATAAAACGATTTAATTATTATATCACACATTGCTATCATTATGTAATAGTTGCCCCATTCCGCACTTGAATAACCGGCAATTCTCAAAAAAATGCACCAAACAATCCAAATAGAAAGAACAAAATAGACTGATTTGAATTTAAATGCCTTAAATTTGTTTTCAAAAATAAAAGCGTTTATATGCCAAGCAGCAACCAGCATACTCTTGGCAGATGTGGGAACTAAATCTCCAAAATATGGTGAAACAGTAACAAGAATTGTAACCACAGTTAACGCAATATTTATTTTCCTATATGTAGATGTCCTATACAAAGACTGTTCTATGTTGATATTATTATCAATTGCTGCCATTTTGTTTTGTTAAATTATATTCTGGTACCGCACTATGTTTTTCAACAATTTCCTCAACAAGTTTTATCAACTTTTCCGCACGATGCTCAAAAGTATCAAAATGCTGCAACTGCTTCAATCCGTTAGCAACCAAGCGCTCACGAAGGGCAGACTCCTCTGACAAACTGACTATTGCCTCCCCGAGTGCGCTTGGAGACACAGCATCGTAGTAGAATGCAGCATCTCCGCACAAACCGCGAGCAAAAACCAAATCCGTAGTCAGAACAGGCTTTTTCATTACCATTGCCTCTGCGTAACTGGCACTGAAACATTCCAACAGTGTAGGAAGGAACATGATATCACTTTGCTCGTAAAGATACGGCACTTGTTCAATTTTAACCGGACCAAGAAATACAATATGTCGCTTGGCACACTCGTCAGCTTCCAGAAGATCCTGATCTCTAATCGTCAGCACAAAACGGAATTTTAAATCAGGACAGTTTTCTTCCAAATAGTGACTTGCCGGAATTATAATCGGGAGATTCTTGTGAGGATAATTCGCAGCCACAGTAAGCATCGTTATACCGTCGAATTCCGGCAACTCAATGCTTCTGTCCCACGATTCAGGCTTTTGAAACACCTGATTAGCATTGTTTGTAACTGTAAACACTTTTTTACGTGGAAACAACTTCTGAAGCCGTTCGCTTATCTGCGAATTTTCCGTGAAATAGTTGTCCGCACATTTCGCAAATGAATATTTAAGCATAAACAACTTCAATTTAACAGACAGCATTCTTTTAGACGGAATCTGTTTCCAATACGGAGATTCCGGCAACACAAGTTGGGAACGTGCAAACCCGCTCAAATGCGGAACTCGCGGAGTCCAGCGAGACGGACCGAAAACGGTAAGAACTGCGTCTATTTTTTTCTCTTTGACCAATGTATCCAAGAATTTGTCACACCCAGTCAGCACCGTCTTGAAATCAACCGGCGTTTCATATTCCACAGTCTCCACATTGTCATATTGCCCTATTGCTTTGGCACAATCTGCAAGCGCCTTGTCATAAACTACAGTAAACCTATGCTGTGGATATTTGTACAATTCACGGCAAACTGAATCTGCAACCTGCAAACCGCCACCAACCTTCAAGTTGGAAGCATTTACCATAATGTGAAGAGATTTTTTTCTCATAAGAACTCCTTTCCCACTGCATACCACAGAGAAGCATATTCCTGCGCCAGATCGGTGCATATACGGCCGGTGCTGCCGATGCCGCAGACTGAATTTATGAGTAGGATTTTCATTGTTTCTCAACCATTATTTATTCTTAATCAGCAGTTTATGTCCTGTAAAAGCGTCCTGGATCGCGGTATTTTTTTTCTTGCCGTGAATAACTTCCGCTATATGCCTGTATTCGGATTCGAAACCTTTGTCCTGTTTTAATTTCAATTTAAGGGTTTTGAATGCTCCGTATTTATACATCTTCACATAATTATCCATTTCATAAACAGAGCCGTTCACAAACACTCTGAGCTGTTCCTTGGGATATTTTTTAGATCCCATTGAAGTATAGACGATGTTCGCTATCGCACCGGAAGCGAATTTAAGTGTAATAAGTGCATTGTCTTTGTTCGGAAATGCCGGATTGCTGGCATACGACAGCTTGAGGTCAACAAGTTCGCTTCCGTCAAGATACTGGATTGTATCTATGAAATGGACAGCCTCGCCTATTATGCGGCCTCCGCCGACTTTTTCATCCTGCGTCCAGTGAGAAGCAGGAATAACTCCGGCGTTTACTATGTAGTCATACACTGCCGGAACTTCATTTGTATGCAGCTGTTTCCTGATATCACCAATCAGCGGAGCATACCTGCGGTTCATGCCGCAAAACAGCTCGCCTTTGCTCTGTTTGTATGTATCCATGATCTTCGACAATTCTTCTTCAGTAAGACACAAAGGCTTTTCGCAATAGACATGCTTTCCTGCATTCAACGCTTCGACCACAAATTTACCGTGAGTGTTGTGGTTGGTCGATATAACTATAAGGTCTATAGTGTTGTCGTTCAATAAATCGTGATAATCATTTGTGGAATATTCGAACGGAGTTGCAGATATCGCCTGAGAACCGCCGATTCCGCCGGTCGTAGCAATTCCTTTGAAATGGAAAAGTCCTGTCTTTTTCATTACAGGAAGAATGGTTGACCTTGCGAAGTTTCCTGCACCTATCAAACCTATATTTATAACTCCTTCTTTTGCCGATTTTTCCGACTGGAAGCTGATTTTGCCGGACCATTTCTCAGGATAATCCGAATATTTCAGCAGAATGCCGATATAACGCTCGTGATTTTTGTTTGTTGTTATTATTTCATAGGCATCAGCTGCCTTGTCAAAATCAATAACGTGAGTAATCAAATCATCGACCTGGACCCGCTTCTCGTCTATGAGCCTGACATACTCCTCGACATTTCTTCCTTCCGTAAATCTGACGTAGCCAAGAGGATAATCGACACCTTTTTCTTCGTAAGAAGGATCGTATCTGCCGGGACCGTAGGAACGCGAAAGTTTGAATGTGATTTCTCTCTCATAATACGGACGCCTGTCAATATTCATCTGAGTTACGCCTATCATACAGATGATCCCTCTGTCCCTGACAATAGCCGCCGCCAGATCCATCGGAGCATTGCTGTTGGTCGATGCAGTAATGATGACTTTATCGACACCACGACCGTATGTAAGTGATTTTGCGATATCTACAGCACTGTCATCGTCTGATTTCACAAACGCTTTCAGATTTGTTCCCGGCATAGATTTATCAACTACATCGAAACCTATGACGTCGCAACCGTAAGAGTTCAAAATCCTTGCCGCAATATGACCGAGCAAACCCATTCCGATAACAGCAACAGTTTCTCCAGAAACAACTTCCGCCTGATGGATTCCTTCCAAAGCGATTCCGCCCAAAGCCGCAAATGCGTATTGCCTGTAATCCTGATTGTTGCCAGAAATTTTTACAACCAGATTCTGATTTACACGGTTTATTTCGCTGTGATATGCCTGTCCGACCATAGCAACGACATCACCGGGCTGGACTTTGGTAACACCGAGACCGCATTCCACAACTTTGCCGACACCGGTATATCCCATCGGCATAGGCTCCGCCAGTTTGTTGAACGCCGCTTCTATTGTTGTGATAATCCCGTCCGTAGACATTTTTTCAGTAACTTTTTTGACCTGATCAGGACGTTCAAGACACTTTTGTATCAGGTTCTTTCCGCCGAATGAAGTCAGTCCTCTTTCCGTACCGGCGCTGACTACCGAATACATGGTTTCAACTATCACAAAATTTTCCTTTACTACAGGTGCCGGCGATTCTGCTATTTTAATCGAGCCGTCCTTCACGTTTAAAAACAGTTGTTTCATCCTTCCTCTTTATTTATCGCAGTTTATTTTATATTCCACTGTGTGTTTTGCCGTCAGTTTGCGGACAGCAACCGTCTCTTTTTCACCGTAATCAGGTGCATACTCCTGCTTTACGATCTGTTCTTTCGCACTATGACTGATTTCCAAGTCCCCGAGAACATGAATGAACGATATAAGGCTGTGCCCCCAGGCGGTATCGGTAACAGTCAAAGTGTCATCAAGAACTATCTTTCTCTGAGCTTTCCTGTTTTTCCAGTCAGTCATCTCCATTGTGATGGAGTTGTACGCGACTTCAAGCACTTTCGTTCGGCTGCGTTTTGCCACTCTGAATGAACTCCAGCACTGGCTTTGCTCAGTATCGTCAATCATTACTGTATTATGTGCCGCAGTGCTTCTAAAGAAACTTCTTTCTTTGCACTGATACGCATAAGTTCCGCAGTTTACAATAACAGGTTTTCCGTCGTAGAAAAGTTCATAACTCATCGCGTCACAGTGAGCATGTCCCGGAATATATGCCGGCCCTGGCTGGCCTGCATCAACTATCAGCTTCCAGGTGTGACTGTTTATTTCGCGCTTGAAAATGTAGAAACCGCTTGCTTCCAGACGGTTTTTCAAGCAAGGTTTGAGACCAAAACATCTGGCAGCCGCAGCCAAAAGCGCATCGAGGCTTTTGGCAACATTGTTTCCGCCGTCGTTAAAAAGGGGAACGCGCTCAAGCCCCTCTTCAAAACTATATGCAACATCAAGCATCGGCTTCAGATAAGACTCGATTTTTGCATCAGACTTTCCGGTTTCACGCAGGACAAGTGCAACATGGAGCATTCCTTCGAAAATTATTTTGTGATACATCGGACTGAGCTCGAAGTGCATTCCGTCAGAAAGAATTTCTTCTTCGCATTCCGCTTTGAAAAGCGGCAGAACCCTTGCAAACATCAGTTCGTCTTTAAAGAAAAGTGAAGCCAGAAGAAGTGATTTCAGATTTTCAAAATAGTGGTTCCCCAAAATACCCTTTTCCAAATGACGCGACAGATATGCATACTGCCGGTACAGAGAATCCAGAAAAGTTTTCTTGAATTCATCCGGCATACTCTCCGCAGTGTATCCGAAATAGCTTATCCAGTTTACAATGCGAAGCGAGGTCGGATATGATGCCCATGCAGGTTTCACTCCGGCAGGATTGCAGTTTATCCAGCCGGAAATTATCTCGAAAGTCTTCTCAAGATACTTCTTTTCGCCGCTATCTTGCCATGCTTTGACAAGAGAAAAAAGGTATTCAAAATAGTGGAGATTAAAGTTCCAGAGAGCACTTCTGTCATCGAAATTCCACTTTGATTTCCAGTCGAAATCCTTGCTGCTGTGAAGAATCGTGACTTTATCCGCCATAAGTTCTTCAGCAGAAAAACGCGCTATAAAAACAGGATCAAAATCCAATTCCGGAATTGCAGGCAAAACAGCAAAACCGGCATAACTTTCAGCAACGCGGACACCTATGCCGCACAATCCGCATTTTGTACCGATAAGGTTGGAATATATCTGAACCGGCTTCAAGTTCCGCAATGTATTGTAATAAAGCAAAACTTTGTTCAGCAATATTCACTCCTTGAATTATTTTGCCAACCACGGCTCGTAAGTTCCAAGTTCTAAAATATCAGCAATTCTTTTACATGCGTGTCCATCGCCGTAAGGGTTGCAGGCATGCGCCATTTTGTCGTAGGCCGCCTGATTTTCAAGAAGTTCCTTGAAGTTATTGTAAATTACTTCCTCGTTTGTGCCAACAAGCCTGAGTGTTCCCGCGTCTACTCCTTCAGGCCTTTCCGTCGTGTCGCGCATGACAAGAACAGGTCTGCCGTAAGAAGGGCACTCCTCCTGGATTCCGCCTGAATCAGTGAGGCAGAGATGGCATCTCGCCTCGAAATTGTGGCAGTCAAAAACTTCAATCGGCTCGATTATGCGTATCTGCGAGCAGTTTCCCAGCTCTTCATCGGCCGCCTGCCGGACTACCGGATTCATGTGTATCGGATAGACTGCCCTGCAGTCGGGATGTTCGTTCAGAACTCTGCGGATAGCACGGAACATGTGATGCATCGGCTCTCCCAGGTTCTCACGCCTGTGTGCCGTGATGAATATCAGCTTTTTGTCGCCCACCCAGTCGAGGACCGGATGGGTATAGTTTTCTTTCACGGTGTGCTGCATCGCATCGATGACTGTGTTTCCCGTGATATAGACGGTCGCAGGATCCTTTCCTTCTTTGATGAGGTGCTCTGCGGCGAGTTTCGTCGGAGCGAAGTTGTACTGGCTGATGATCCCTACAGCCTGACGGTTGAACTCTTCAGGATAAGGCGAATAGATGTTGTAAGTCCTGAGTCCCGCTTCGACATGACCGACCGGGATCTGCAGATAGAAACAAGCCAATGCAGTAACGAAAGTGGTCGAAGTATCGCCGTGGACAAGAACGATATCGGGCTTTACTTCTTCAAGAACGGTTTTGATGTTTCCGAGGATATTGGCCGCAATATCGAAGAGAGTCTGTTTGTCCTTCATTATCGAAAGGTCGTAGTCGGGAACCACGCCGAAAGTTTCGAGCACCTGATCGAGCATCTGCCTGTGCTGTCCGGTAACGCAGACCACTGTCTGTATCCCTTTCCTCGTCTTAAGTTCGTTGACGAGCGGACACATTTTTATAGCTTCGGGCCTCGTGCCGAAAACAAGCATTATTTTTTTCATAAAAAAAGCTCCTAAATGTGGTAAACGCCCGGCAGTCTGCAGATATTGTGGCAGTCAAGAACAACTTTTCCTGCAAGTTTGTCCATATTTTCTTTGATTTCGTTATGTTTTACCATGATTACGACAAAATCTACTGCATCAAGGAACTTGTCTAAATCGTGGAACTGGTTTGCAACAACATCTTTCGTGATGAAGGGATCGTAAACTTTAAGCCCTGTCGCGAGGTGGCGTTCCTGACTTTCAAGAAGCTGCAGAGTCGGGCTTTCGCGCATATCGTCAACGTTTTCTTTGTAAGTGAGGCCGTATAATCCGACACGCTTGATATCGACCATTCCTTTCTCTTTCATAATTTCGTAGATTCTGTTGAGAACGAAGTCCGGCATCGCATCGTTCGTGCGCATCGATTCATCGATAACTTTTGCAAGAGACGGATAATCACCGACAAGAAACCACGGATCGACCGAAATGCAGTGGCCGCCTACTCCAGGACCCGGCTGGAGAATGTTTACACGCGGATGCATGTTGCAGATTCTGATGATTTCATAGACATCCATGTTGTCGTGGCGGCAAATCTTTGCAAGCTCGTTTGCAAAAGCGATGTTTACCGCGCGGTAAGTATTCTCGACAACTTTTGTCATTTCAGCTGTTTTTATATCAGTAACAACGATTTCGCCCTGACAGAATGAAGCATAAATTGATTTAATCTTCTCACCTATTTCCTTTTCGTCAGCACCGATCGTGCGATTGTTGTGAAGAAGCTCATAAACCATGTTTCCAGGAATGATTCGTTCCGGCGCATGGACAAGGTGAATATCCTTGCCTATAACAAAGCCGTTTGCTTCGATAATAGGACGGACAAACTTTTCGATTGTTCCCGGTGAAACAGTCGATTCAATGACAACAGTCGCACCTTTCGGGCAAACTTTCATAACATCTTTCACTGCTGCGACAACGTAGCATGCATCGACTTTTTTGCTGAATTTGTCGTAAGGGGTCGGAACAGAAACAATGTAAGTATCAGTGACCTGATATTCGGTCGTGAACTTTATTCCCGCTTTCAGAGCATCCTGAAAAAGCTCGTCGAGACCGTCTTCCTTAAAAGTCGTTTTTCCTTCATTAAGCGTGGCTACAAGTTCCGCATTGTAATCCGTGCCGATTACTTCAACTCCGTGAGATGACAGCATCAATGCCGTCGGAAGTCCGATGTAGCCAAGTCCGATTACGTTTACCATTTTTTCTCCTTAATGTTTATCACTCAATTCTTTCAGTTTTTTCTCAAATTCAGCAGCGATTTTCTGCCTTGAATATTTTTCAAGCATAAGCTTTTTCGCTTCTTCCCGGTGTGATTCGAGTTCAGCGTAGCTATCGATCATTCCGTCAAAAACTCCGACCAGCAGTTCAGGTTTGTCCGGAGAAACAACTTTTCCCAGGCACGATTCTTCCACGATAGCCGCCGAATCGCCTTCCGCAACAAGAAGGACCGGGCATCCTACACCCAAAGCTTCATAAATTTTGGTCGGAACCGAATCTTTCATGCTGCTGTTTTTAAGCGGAATAAAGCTGAGTTTAGCCTTTGAAAGAATTGACGGAACCTTGCTGTGATCGATAATTCCGCAGAATCTGACATTGGTAAGACCTTCATCCGCAACCCTCTTTTCCAGGAGAGCCTTCTCTGCCCCCATGCCGAAAAGAAGGAACTGTATATCCTTGTGTTTCGTTTTTGCTGCGACATCAAGCAGAGCTCCGAGACCCTGAGCCAGCCCGATGTTGCCGATATAGACACAGGTGAATTTTTTGTCGATTTCATACTTGTCAACAACCGACTGGTCAAAAGCATTGTCAAGCACCGACTCGTCAAAACCGTTGCCAACAAGCCAGACTTTGTCCGTATGTTCAGCTCCAGCCTTGCTTCCGCACAGTTCAGAAACATAATTTTTCACTTTCTCAACCTTGCCGTCCGATACCGTTGTGACAACATCGGAATGTTTATACATAAACCTCGCGATTTTTCTGAAAACTTTGCAGAAGAAACTATCCTCGGTAAAACCTTTCATCTCAAGAGCAATATCAGGCCATATATCGCGGACATCGTAGACAAGTTTTGCCCCTTTCAGTTTGGCAATTATCCAGCCGGGAACACTGACCAGCGGCGGCGGAGAAGTCGTTATGACGACATCGATTTTTCCGGCAAGAAGAGCTGCAAAAATAGAAGAGAGCGCGAAAGTAATATTGTTGAGCATCCTCATAACCGCAGTTTTTTTCTTCATTCTTATAGCCGGCGAATAGATTATGCGCTCTTTATGCAGACTTCTGTCAAGCACTCCGTTTGCCTTGTTCGCCGAACTCGTGATAACGGTCACTTCGTCACCCATTGACATAAAAGTGTCAACAAAGACCTGCATTCTGTAAGAGCACGCCTGTGCCGTCGGATAATATTCATCACTATGAATCAATATTTTCATTCTATCGCCTGTTTCAGAAAATAAAAAAACGGGAATGATCTACATCGCGCGCGAAACATAATAAAATCACGGCAAAAGTCAATAAATAAGGGAAAGTAACCTACTCTCCCGAAAAAGTATGTCCCTGCACTTTGTTTACAAACTCGTATTCAATTGTCTTTTTGAGTCCTTCTGCCAAGTCAACTGGCGGCTTAAAATCTGTTTTTTTGATGTTTTTGCCGACAAAATATGTGTCCTGTGTGAATTTTTTGATGCGGATAGAACTTATAACAAGCTTTTTGTGCAGAATTTTTGCCAGCAGATCAAAACAGAGACCTCCGCAGTAAGCAAGGCTGTAAGGCCAGTGAAAGAGCGAAGTTTTGTTTTTGCTGAGAGCTTTATAACAATCAAGGACCAGATGATTCATATCGTATGCAGGCTCGTCGCAGTAGTTGTAAAGGTGTTCTCCAGGTTCTGTGTCATGCGTGATTTCGTATTCAATAAAAGCCGCGACATTTTCGACATAATTCATACTTTTGCGGTTGGTTCCTTTGCCGACCATCGGGAAGCGGCCACTGGCAATCTGCCTTAAAAGATTGTAGACGTTGCCCCTGTTCTGTTCACCGAAAATAACAGTCGGACGGATTATAACAAGATTGTTCTCCTGATTTTCGGCAAGCCATTCGCGGTATTTCCCTTCGGCAAGATATTTAGTGCGGCCGTAGTCATTGAAGTAATTAATTTCGCCTGATTCGTCGGTTCCTGCCGGTGCAAAACCGTAAACAGCAACCGAACTCGTGAAAATTATTTTGTGAACACCAAGCGTTGAGCATACATCACATACATTTTTGCCGCCCTGGACGTTGACTTCATCGTAAAGTGATTTCGGTGTTACATCGTCGCGGTGTTCAGCAGCCAAATTTATTACAATATCACTGCCTTGGATTACCTCAACAAGAGATTTCATCGGCATCGCTTTCGCCGCTTCCTCGGCCTGTCCCGGCGCAGCTGCTGCATCAGTCAGAGATTCGGGGAAATCATTGTGTTCTTCGCCCTTGTTCCTGACATCGCACCTTATCCACAAATCGGGATAAGTTTGACTTTTTCTTTTGTCGGCAATTTTAACTTCGTGCCCGCTTGCCAAAAGCCTTGTCACCAGGCGCGTCCCCAAAAATCCTGAACCGCCGATTACCGTGATTTTCATATTTCCTCCTAACCTTTTCTCCACACGCTTAATTAGCGCCGGTGTAGTTTCACACAAAAAACGAAGCATTATACACGCATTTTCAAAAATATCGAGAATAACCGCCTCTTTTTCCTAATTCCTCTTCTTGACGATTTTTTCACTTGATGATATAAAAACAGCCTCTTTGGACCTATGGAGAGAAAAATGGACAATCTTCCCGAAATTACAAGACTTATTGAGACACTCAGGGACAGTAAAAACCTTACAGACGAAGGTCTTGCCGTAATTATCGAAAATGAGAACGCAACTGAACTTCTCGCTCAGGAAGCAGACAAAGTGCGCCGTAAAATTTACGGCGACGCTGTTTATCTGCGCGGACTAATCGAAATGACGAATTACTGCAAAAACAACTGCTACTACTGTGGGATAAGATGCGGAAACAAAGAAGCCGAGAGGTACCGGCTCTCCGAAGAAGAAATCATGGCGTGCTGCCGCGAAGGTTACACTCTCGGTTTCCGTACTTTCGTGCTGCAGGGAGGCGAAGACCTTTATTTCACCGATGAAAGAATGTGTAAAATCGTTACCGATATCAGAAAAACTTATCCTGATGTCGCAATCACCCTTTCTCTCGGTGAAAAATCGCGCGAAAGTTATCAGAAACTTTTTGATGCCGGGGCAAACCGCTATCTTCTGCGCCACGAAACGGCAAGCGAAGAGCATTACAGGCAGTTGCATCCGTCTGAACTTTCACTTGAAAACCGCAAAAGATGCCTTTTCGACCTCAAGGAAATCGGTTATCAGGTAGGCTCCGGCTTTATGGTGGGTTCCCCTTTCCAAACGACTGCAAATCTTATTGCAGATCTTCGTTTTCTACAGAAACTTGATCCCGATATGATTGGAATAGGTCCTTTTATTCCGCACGAAAAAACACCTTTTGCCGACCAGAAACAAGGAGAACTGACACTTGTTCTGAGAATGGTTTCGATACTCAGACTCATGTTCCCGCACGCACTTCTTCCGGCAACGACAGCTCTCGGAACAATTCATCCGCAGGGACGCGAACTCGGGCTAAAGGCAGGGGCGAATGTCGTCATGCCGAACCTTTCCCCCGTTTCGGTGCGGAAACTTTATGACATTTATGCAAACAAAATATGCACGGGCGAAGAATCGGCACAGTGCCGCGGCTGCCTTGAAAGACGCATCATCAGTGCCGGCTACCGTGTAGTAACCGATATTGGAAACGTTAAGAGGAGTTAAAAAATGAATATCTGCGAACTTCAGCAGGAAATCCTGCGCCTCAAAAAAGAGAAAGATATCTGCGTTCTAGCGCATAGTTATCAGGCAAGAGAAATCACCGAAGTTGCCGATTTTACAGGTGATTCTTTTCAACTTAGCGTAAAGGCGAAAGACGCGCCGCAGAAAACCGTAATCATGTGCGGTGTGCGCTTCATGGCTGAAACTGTCAAACTGCTTTCGCCTGAAAAAACGGTTTATCTCGCAAATCCGACGGCGGGCTGCCCGATGGCAGAACAGATGGATAAAGACATTATTTCCGAAGTTAAAAAAGCTTATCCGGACTACACTGTTGTCGCATACATCAATACGACGACTTCGCTCAAAACGATATGCGACGTTTGCGTAACATCGTCTTCGGCGGTGAAAATCGTGAAAAAACTCGAGAACAAAAACATTCTCTTCATTCCCGACTGCAACCTCGGTGCGTTTGTAGCGAAACAGGTTCCCGAAAAGAATTTCAAACTTCTTAACGGCGGCTGCCCGACACACGCAAAAATATCGGCAGAAAGCGTTCATCAGGCCAAAGCTGCACATCCAAACGCACTTGTTTTAGTCCACCCTGAATGCAAACCTGAAGTAACCGAACTTGCCGACTACATCGGTTCGACCTCGGGAATAATGGATTTTGCAAAGAAATCGGATCACAAGGAATTCATCATCGGAACAGAAATCAGCATCGTAGAGCATCTTTCCTACGACTGCCCAGAAAAACGCTTTTATCCGCTTGCACAGAATCTTATCTGCCAGAACATGAAAGCCACGACGCTTGTCGATCTTTACCACACAGTATGCGGTGAAGGCGGCGAAGAGATAAAACTTGACAGCGAAACAATCGTCAATGCACGCCGCTGCATCGACAAAATGATAGAACTCGGATAACGGAGGCAGCATGGACGAGATAAAATGCCCCAAGTGCGGAACTGTATTCAAAGTCGACGCTTCAGGATACGAAGCTATAATCAAGCAGATCCGCGACAAGGAATTTGAAAAAGAGATAAAAAACAGAGAGGCGCTCTTCCGCACCGAAGCCGAACAGGCGAACCGCATTTCAAAAATGGAATTTGAAAAAAACCTCCAGAACACTCTTGCAAAAAAAGAAAGCGAGATAGCCGCGGTGAAAGCCGATGCTGAAAAAAAATTTGCCGAATTAAAGGCAAAAATCGAAGGTTTCGAAAATGAAAAAAAACTTGCCGTAGCGGCAAAAGAGCTTGAAATCACGAACCTTAAAAATGAGATAAAAAACGAAAAAAATCTCGCCGAAGTAACAAAGCAGAACGCCGTACAGGCACAGGAAAAAGAGATTTCTGACCTTAGAAACTCTCTCAAGCTTGCTGAGAAAGAGCGTGAACTAAGTGAAAAATCCCTGCGTGAAAAATTTGAAGCCCAGCTTGCAATGAAAGATGAGGAAATCGACCGGATAAAAGACTTCAAAATGAAACTTTCCACAAAGATGATAGGCGAAGACCTCGAGCAGTTCTGCCTTAGCGAATTCAACAAAGTGCGCGCCGCCGCATACCGGAATGCATACTTTGAAAAAGACAACACTTCCATCCGTGAAGACGGTGAAACAAAAGGAACAAAAGGGGATTTCATCTTTCGTGAAAAATCTGATGACGGCACCGAATTCATTTCAATAATGTTCGAGATGAAAAACGAAGCCGACACGACAGCAACAAAGCACAAAAACGATGATTTTCTCGATACGCTCGACAAAAACAGAACTAAAAAAAATTGTGAATATGCTGTTCTCGTATCAATGCTTGAGCAGGACAACGATTTTTACAACAGCGGCATCGTGGAAAGCTACAAATACCCGAAAATGTACATCATCAGACCGCAGTTTTTCCTTCCGCTGATTTCTCTTCTGCGCAACGCCGCACTCGATTCACTCGCATACAAAAAACAGCTCGCAGAAGTCAGAAACCAGAACATCGATATAAGCAACTTTGAAGGAGAACTCGCTCAGTTCAAAGACGCTTTCAGCAGAAACTTCCGCCTTGCAAGCGACAAATTCAAGACAGCCATTGAAGAAATTGACAAAACGATAGCACACCTCAACAAAATCAAAGAAAATTTAATCGGTTCGGAAAACAATCTTCGTCTTGCGAACAATAAGGCCGAAGATTTAACAATCAAAAAACTGACTAAAAACAATCCGACAATGGCAGCTAAATTCAAAGAACTTTCCGAAGGTCCGGAAAAGTAGTTCTCACCCTCTTTAAATCAAGGGCAAAAAGGATTAGGGGAACGCATTTCAAAAATATTAATTCAGATATTTAAATTGAAAAAAGAACCAAAGAAGCGTTAAAAAACGCTGTCGGGGAAAAAACCGAAATGCACCGTAAACGGTCAGAATCGGAAATCCGATTGAGGTCCCCCCACATGATAGAACGGTTAATAATAACTAATTAAAATTAATTTTCAACTAATTTCTTAATATTTTCACAAAAAAATAGCATCTTGGAATTTATTGAGATATCCTTTTTATGTGTTTTTTTAAATCGGAGTCAAAAATATGAACAACTCTTTTGTCGGAAGCGATGCCGGGCTTGCAGTGCTGAAACCGGTAGAAAATCTTTCTGTTACAAGGTTTTCCGAATCAGTTTTCTTTGCCGAAGCTGACGGAAATTTTGTAAAACTTGATTTCTATGAACAGAAACTGCTCAGCGAATTAAACGGCAAAAATACTTTGGCTGATATCACTTCTTCCAGACTTGACAACGGTGATACCTCAATCTTTGACAGGCTGATAACACTGATCGAAAAACTGAACGAAAACAATCTGCTTGATCCTGAATGTGCTGCAGGTTTGAAAGAACCGGTTCACAAAAAGGCTTTTTATGAAAAAATTCTTGTCAGAAAAGAGCTTAAGCACACTTCATTACTTGCCGTAGCAGGAAAAATCCTGACATCTATACCTGGTCTTGTGATTATGGCAGCCCTCGCTCTTGTCTCGTTTTTAGCTCCTTCTCTTAAAGGTGTAAATATCCTTACCTCAATAACTCAGGAGGCAATGGGACTCGGCAGCGCTTATCTTTTCGCACTTATCTTCATCCTCATATTCCTGTTCGTAATTCTTTCGCTGCCGGCAGTATGCTCCGCAGCAGATCTGGCAGCTCACGGCATAAAACCTAAACTCACACTCAAGAACAGATTCGGATTTTTTTATCTTACCGCTTCTTCAGCGCAGATAACCGGCAAAGGACGTTCCGCAGCACTCAGACACTACCTTATGATACTTCTTCTGCCGTTTGTCGTATCCGGAGCGACATCAATTCTGTGGCAGCTCGGAATAGTGCCGCCGGTAATGGCTGTAATGAACGCAATAGCCACTGCATGCGGTCTTATCGCGCTTTCACCGGTAAGCACATCACCGCTTTCGATGATGACAGACTTTTTCATGCCTGGAAGCGTAAAGTCGTTTAACTACATAAGAAAACACTTTATAAAAGATGTTTTTGCTCTCAAAAAAGTTCCTCCGGAAACTGAAAGAATGATGATACTTTCAAGTTTCGGATTAGTTTGGATATACTTTGTCTACAGCTACTTCTGGAATATTGCCAGATCAACGATGAGCTATCTTTTTTCCGATATCTACACAGCTTATACAGGAGGCGACATAACATCGGTAATACTTATCTCCCTGACGCTTCTTCTCATGATAGCGCCTGCTGTTGCGGCACTTACCGGATTTATCACGATAGCTTTGGGAAACATAGGAAGCGTGGTTGCGACTCCTCTCGTAAAAATGCGTGATTTAGCTGGAAGCATTACTGCAAAAGCAGTACCTGCGACAAACGAAATCATAGAATTTCTCGGGCAGATTCCTCTCTTTGCAGAACTTAAAAACGAAGATCTGACAGAGCTCTGCAAACACATAAAACTTCGCCGCTTTATGAAAAATTCACCGATTGTCCGCCAGGGCGACAAAGGAGACAACTTTTACACGATAGTTTCAGGAACGGCTAAAGTCGTAGTTTCGGAAAGAAACGGAACAGAAAAAATCGTCGGAACTCTTTCGACAGGAGACTCTTTCGGAGAGACTGCTCTTATAGAAAAAGTTCCGCGTACAGCCAGTGTCATCACAACGACAAATACTGCCGTCTTTGAAATGAGCAGAGAGGATTTTGAAAAATTCCTAGCTTCGAATACCGAAAACAGAGAAAAAATAACAGGCAAAATACGTCTCGGAAAAATGCTCCTCGCCTCTCATGTATTTTCCTTCATGAGCCAGAAACAAATTTCCTATCTGATAAAGAATCTAAAACCTGAAAAAATAAAGGAAGGAACAGTTGTATTCCGTCAAGGCGACGAAGGAGACAAGTTTTATCTTATTCAGGAAGGGAACATTCACCTTGAACGCTTTGACAACTCGTTAAAAACCCTTGATATCATACTGAAACCAGGCAATTTCTTCGGTGAAATGGCACTTGTGAAAAACATTCCGAGGACAGCTACAGCCGAAGCTGTTACCGATTCACTTCTCTTCACTTTGGACAAGGAAAGCTTCTGTTCTGTTATCGGAAGCGCCCTTTCAGGCGGCAGAGAACTGGATTCGCTTATCAACGAAAGAGCCGGGCAACTTGGAAAGGAGGTAATGAAGTCATGTTCGCGAAAGTAATCGGCGTCTGCGCCACGATATTTATACTCGGGAAATTTGCCGGTATAGGAGAAGAACAGATAAAATACTTCACCGATATCGTCAAAATCACGCTGACACAGCACGAAGTCAATTCTATCGCCCATCAGATTTACGGCATGACTATTGTAGACGGCAGAATTCCAGACCAGAGTGACGAGGATTGGGCCAAATACATCCGAGCAAACATGAAAGCCGATATTCCAGGAAGAGATTCCTCCAAAGACTATTGGGAGAAACTATACAAAGTACGCGAGGTTGATTCCGTTCCCGGTCTTTCCGGCGAAGGCTTTATCGTTAAAAGCTACGGTCCTGACACCCTGGAAGACACCGAAGACGACATCACTTCCGGCTTCGAATACCGCCATTAAAAGCACTCTCAACGACATTCCGCATAAACTCCCGGAGTTCCGTTCTCTGTTTCCGACTGGCATTTTCTGCCGCTTGTGTCCCTTGTGAACGAGAAGCCTTTGTCTGTTTTAAAGCCGCTTGGATCTGCCTCGGCGACAACTGTTCTGACATCGTCGATATCGCACAAAATCTGGACAGACTCGTTGCCTGTAAGTCCTGCATCGGCAATTGTGGTATCATCAACAATGAGCCAGAGTGCATCTTTCGGAATAATGTCCCCGAAAGCCGCTTCGTTTCCTGTTATCACGGCAACTCCTCCCGAACGGAGAACAAGTTCAGTCCCTTCTGTTTTAGCAGCAAGAGGATCAACTCCTTTTCCGTCATTTTTGTCGTCAATGAAGCAGTTCGAGAGGTCGAAATCCATCGCGCTGTAGTTGTAAAGTTCAACAAATTCCCAGCTTTTCTGCGGTTCAAGAGAGGGCGTATGCATTATTTCAGAAATCATTATGTGAGGTGATGCCTCGTCCGTTTTCACTGCAAAAGTGCGGCTTGTTTTGTCTGTTTTTGTATAAATTTCGGCTTTGACTTCGTAAGTTTTTTCGGGTTCAAGCCCTTCCAGAACGGCGGTGCATCCTTTTTGACAGATGAAATAGCTGTTTTCGAGCGCAAGTGCGATGACTGATTCACCTTTGACTGAAAGGGTGAAAGTTGTGTCGGTGGCCGCCGAATCGAAAGTCACATCCGTTTTTTCAGGCTCGGCTGACGGAAGAGTTACCTCGATATTCTCAATTTCGTAATCCCTATCAGAGGACTTTGCTTTAATAATTTTTAATAAATTCACAGGTTTATTGAAAATAAAAACATACCATTCATCAAGTTTCATCATATCTTCCGGTTTAGGCTCAATATCTTTAATTTTTATTTCAACCGGACTGTCAAACCTCACCGCAACAGTAGCGCTTTTTGAATCATCGGGAATAATTTCGGCTACTTCGGGCAGTTTTTTACCCGTTTCATAGAGAAGTTCGCGAACCTCTTTATTTTCCGTAAACTGCTCTCCCGTCATAAGAGGCCTGTTGTCTATAGATTTGAGGGCAGAAGTCATTGTCACGAAAATATTGTCTTCGGCTGGAAGTGGCGGAAGAATCGTTACAGAATTGCCTGAAACCTCGATGGATTCTAGCTTTCCCGTGTTTTCCGACGAGACCGAAAACCCCGTTGCGACAGAATTCGGGTTTACATCGTCACTAAATTTGAAAACCATCTTTTCTTCGGGGTAATAAACTCTTTCTTCCGGTTCTTCAGTACAGCGGAAAGCCTCATAAACATTAGGTTCGGGGACATCCATGCCGCATGAAACGAAAAAAACTGCAAAAATAGTGTAAAAAATTACTTTTCTCATTGTTTTTTACCGCATGTATAGAGGTCAAAACCCGCATAGGAACGAAGCCATCCGTTATTTTTCCTGTCGATTATCCTGAAAACGAGCATCTGCTCCTCGGGAATTTTTATTCCAAGACTTTTGACAGCATTCATCATCGCAGAAAAATAGTAGACATTGCTAAGCCTCTCAATCATCTCGATTCTCATAAGGTAAAGTTTGTGCTCCTGCTCGCCGAACTTGATTGTATCAGGGTTGTAAAGGAGTTTTTTCAGGTCAAAACTGATTTTTCCGCCTACTTCATAGGATTTCAGATCACCGTAAGTCGTGTTGTTGTCATCGGGACCGACCGTGATGTAGTCTTTTCCGACAGCGATATTATTCCGCTGATAAAGATAAAGTTTTTCATCGTTTTTATACTTTCCCCAAAAACTTATTTCTGGCAGAAGCCCGGCGACACGCGTGTTTTTACGAGCCGAAACAACAGCCTTTTCAAGATCTGAAATATTCTGCAAAGCCTTCGATATCATTTCGTCAAGGGCTATACAGCTGTAATCGATTTCCAGAGATTCGCTTGAGATATCCTGCCCTTTCAAAAATACGGCAAGCGCCTCAATCGGTGAAGGTTCTGCATAAAGCACTTCACTCGTCACTGACAACAAAAGGATCACCGTAATCAATTTTAAAGGGATCATCACCATCAACCACAAACGGATCGCCAGAATCCGTGACAAAAGGATCTGTAAAATCATTGAAAAACTCTTCATCGGCATCATCCTCCGCCTCAAGCATATAATTTATCTGATTTCTTATTTCCCCTATTTCGTTTGCCGAAAGCACAGAACTGCTGAACTCAGGAATAAAAAACGGGCTTTTGGCCACACTCTCTTTCGACTTGTTGAAATCAACGGCAAGATTCAAAAACCAGCCGTAGTGGAATGTGCCGAATTCCCTCGTTACATGCATTTCAGCTTCTAACCCAATATTAAACATTATAAAAATTTTAGCCAGCTCAAAAACTAAAACCAATTTATAAACTCCAAATAAACAAGCAATATAACATCAAACTAAATATATTATTTCTTATAAAAATCAAATTTTTCTATAATAAAAAATAGATTTGTGAAAAATTCCAATTTTTGATTGTGTGAATTTTCAAAAAATTGCATAAGTTTTTCAATCAGTTACAATTTAGTGTTTTTTTTATTAATTTCCTGCGGAGGCAGTCATGCAAAAGTTTTTATCGTTTTTAATTGTATTCTTTTCTTTTGTTTCCCTTTTTGCTGGCTGGGGAGAAGACCTCTGTGAAGATGTAACTTGTTCTGGTCACGGTGAATGTCAGGAAGACGGTGAAGATGAATGGTGCTTATGTGATGAAGGATATATTGCAGACGGATTGGATTGTATTTTAGGCTGTGACGGTGTTACATGCAGCGGTCACGGCTCGTGTTCGGTTGTGAGCGGGGCTGAGGTATGCACCTGTGAAGCGGGATTTTACGCATCGGGACTCAACTGTATTCTGAACGAAGCTTCGACTGTAGATACTCTTGCGATTCTCAACTCTACTGACTGCTACAACACAGGAAACTGTCACTACCGGCTTATTTTTGCGACTGCTGCATACAGTTTTACGCCGTCAATCGCTTCTCTTTATGACATAATCGTGAATGTTCTTGACTCCGAAAATGTATGGCACAACTACCGCAGAACTGTTGCACAGTGCGTAACGGAGGGAGTATGCGACAATGTTGACGCGCAGTATATCGACTTCTGGTTCCAGCACGAAGTGGACGGCAATCAGTATATAACTGTCGAGGTTCTGGGAAACGGTGATGACGCAAGCGACGATATGTACCACGATGTTCTTATTGATTACTGCTACGGTGTTGACTGCGGAAGTGGCGGGAGTTGCGACGATTCTTCGGGTTATCCTGTATGTTCCTGCGATTACGGCTATGTTCTGCGTGACAACTACTGCGAGGAAGGCTGGTTTGAGGACGAGAATCTTGCTGCGGCGGTTATAGAGCTGCTTCAATCCAAAGGTTATGATATTGAAACAGAAGCAGATATTGATCCTGAAATGCTGGAAGATATCACCCATCTTGTACTGACAGGGAAAGGTATTTCCTCGTTGACAGGAATAGGACTATTTTCTTCTCTGGCTGTGCTTGATGTTTCTGAAAACAATATTTCGGACTTGTCCCCGCTTGCTGACTGCACAGGGCTTAAGGTCCTCAATATTTCGAGTAATCCGGCGAATGATCTGAGTCCACTCGGCAGTCTTCCGCTTTACAGCCTCGATCTTTCGTATTCAGGTGTTTACAACATGAATCCGCTGGTTTCAATCAGTACATTGAAAGAGATTGTTCTTGCTGACACAACAAACGGCAGACACGGAATAATAAGGCCTGAAAACAGTAATGTTGCGGGCTGGCTTGCAGGACTGAATTTATCAGGTTGCAACACTCTTTCGCTGTATGACATGGATGGCAGCAGAACAGGTATTATTGACATAAATGCCGGATGTTCCGTTCACGGCTCTTGTGTTCTCGGAAGATGCGTCTGTGATGAAGGTTATGTCCATGCTGATCTGACCAATACCTGTTTCAATCCCGACAACTGCGGCACCGGGTTCCATATAAATTCCAATTACGGAATCTGTATCAGCAACAGGATTCCGGCAGTATGTGATGACAGCGATCCCGGCAAACAGTTTCCTAACAGTTATCTTGAATGGAACGGAGAGGAATATGCATATCCGTCAGGATTCACAAATCAGGATTTATGTCTGATAGAAGAAAATGCAGCATGCGATATTGAAAACAACCAGAGCATCTGTCGTTGGGAATGCAAGGAAGGATATCAGTTGTCCGGGGACAGCAGCAAGTGTATTCCTTTTGCAGAACGGTATTTCCCTGCCGGAGCATACGATCAGCTGATACTTCCGAACATTTCTCGGCAGGATGTCGTGCTTGAATCTGTTCCGGGAGTTCCTTCGTTTTCTCCTGTTCTTAAAGCCGGAATTTATTATGATGTGAATAAAAAAATTGTTGCCGGCTGGCATCTTGAATTGCCGAGGGTCGAGCTTCTGAACCGGACGAAATGTCGCTATGTATGTGCAACCAACTGGGATCAGAAAACTGTTTATCTTTATATGCCGTGGGGAAAAGAGGAATATTCAATAGAGGCAGGAAAACAATGTTTCGATTCAGAAGAACAACCTGTCAGTTGCGAAAGATATTCAAGCATAGATAGTGTCAGGGTGACATATTACCCGGCACCGGGGCAGAATCTTTTCTCGTATATAGTTTTGGAAACTACAAAAGATGCTTACAAATCCGATCAGGGGATTTTCGGCCACAGTATCGACGGCAGCAGAGACTGGTGGAAAATTACAAGATACGGAGATGACGGTTCGGTAACGGAATTCAAAAGAGAGAAAATTTCCGAAGATAATGAAGAGACAGAGTATGCGAAAAGACCTGATTATTACAGATTTATGGACTATATTCCGATTTCGAAACACATAACAAGAGACAAAAAAGAAACTGTATTCAAATATGAATGGGAAAGAAGCAACCATTATTCATACTACCGGATGAAATCCGCAACTATTGCAGATCCGCTGAACAGGATTATAAAAATATCAAGTTCCGGATACAGCGGTCTCATGGGAAAACCGGACACTGAACATAAGGCAATATACGAACCTCTTGAAGATGATATTGAAATATCCGTCGGCAAATACAATTCAAACGGCACCCCTGCAGAACCGTTGAGGAAAGTTGTTGAATATAATTTCTCCACCGGATTCGGCATGACAGCCGGAATATACATGAACGGGAATCTTTATAGGACGGACAGTTATTTAGTTGATACGCTCAACGAGAATCATTTTACACTCGAATCAGAAAGAGTATCTAATAATTCAGGCGGTCTGACAGAATGGACTATAGCTCAAAACGGCTATACGGAAATAAAACAGGTAAAAGCTCAGGAATACATTGTAAAAACAGTTAACGGTAATTTTTATCAGTACACCCAGGAAGAATATCCGCAGCAATACTCGCTTTCAGATCTTCCGGACAAAACCGTGACGGTCTATTATCTTGAGAAAGGCGGAAGTTACAGTAACAAAAGGATAGTTGAAGATTATTTTACAAGCTGGCTGCAACCCGGGAAAAGAGTGACATGCGAACGCGGATATGCAGATACAAACGAAAGCTGTGACGGCACGGATGCGGTGACGGAAGAGATAAAATACAATGTCAGCGGTTCACCGGTATACTTCAGAAATGCAGACAATCAGGTGACTGTCAATCTTTACGATACGACCAGCGACACAAATGCCGAGAACTATAACTTTCACTTCAATGCCGATCCTCACACCTACATCAATTATGACCAGACAATTCCGAATCTTGACCTGGATTTTGTAAGAGTTGACAATCTTCGCAAAACCGGAACATTGACTTGTTCGGCTCTTTACAGCCTTGATACGCAGGATAATTTTGACCAGATACTTTCTGACTATGTCAGATACGGGCTGAACCACAGTTCCAATCTATGCAGCAATGCGGCAAACAGGAGAGTAACGAATTACGCATGGACGAAACAGGGCTTGGGAAAACCTTACGACCTTCAAAGCGTGACATATCCTGACGGAAAGACAAAAACATTCACCTACGACTATGATATCAGCAGTTTTTTTCAGAATGTCCCGCAGCCGTCTCTGTATTCAAACTACATTCCCAACGGCAAAGTGTGGGGAGAAACCATAACCGGCAGCAACAGTCAGAACACGCTTCAGACATGTCATGCCTACGACATAAATTATCAGGTTGCTGCGCAGGGCATCGGTCCGGCAGGCAGCGGCTGCGACTATAAAAAAGGGTTCGGTTTTGATTCTTCAGGTCTGCTTGTGACTCAGGATTTTTCTTATGATGAAAACCAAGATCATGTTCTTAAAAACGACTACATTTACGACTATCTCGGAAGAAAGATAGTTGAAAGAAATTCAGCCGGAGTATCGACAGTTTATGTATACGACAGCCTTGACCGCGTAGTATTCACGTTCTTCGGATGCAATATCACCGATGAGTCTGTTTTTGGAACCACCCATTCTCTCTACAATTTCAGCGGAGACGATCTGGCCGGAGCCGACGGCAAAGGAGTCAGATTTTTTGATAATTTTAGAGACATCAGCTATTTGAATTATGTAAATCTCGAAACCTGCGAATACTACCGCAAATACAAGTATGACGCCATGAGCAACCTTGTTGAAACCTACTTCTTTGAATACTGGGGAGTAAACTCAAACAATCAGATCGAATCTCTAACTAATCCTAAAATCATCAAGCAGGAAACAGAATACGATCTGATCGGGCGTGCAGTAAAAAGCTGCCAGTATGATGTCGCGCACTCTTCCGACAAAAGGTGTATAGAAACGGAGCATGACGCATTCGGAAACATAGTGAAAAAGACGGAAAACGGCGAAGAGAGAGTAATCACCTACGACCTCAGAAACAGGCCTCTCACAGTCACAGTTGACGGACTTCAGACTGAGGAATATTCCTATAGCAACGCCGCTGCGGGCGGTTATTTCGGCTACGACTCGATCAGAAACAAATATGAAAACATCGATCCTCTTACAACCTACAAAGACAAATGGGGCAGAGCCGCGAAAAGCGTCGATCCATTCGGAAACAATGTAGAGCCGCATTACAACAGCACGACATGGCTGACGGATTATTCAAAAACTTACAACGGTACGACTTTAACAAGTTTCGACGCCTACGAATATGATGATTTAGGCAGGATTTCTACAGTTAAAAAAGTCCTTTTCGATCCTGCTTTGAACTCATCAAATTCATCGGTGACATCAATCAGCGGAATCGCCGCGAAAGAGGTGGTTCTTGAGAAATCGGTTTCATACGATCCTGTTACTGGCAGTATAGTGAGTATCGAAGACAGCTTCGGGAATAAGACTGTAAAAATCTATGACAACTTGAACCGTGTCATAAAAGTTGAGAATTATGATGCCGATAATCAGCTTGTTTCTTCTGTAAGAACTGCTTACGATGCAACAGGCAGGATCTCTGCTGTTCAGGATTGGACTTCGGCAAAAACCACTGTCACTGAATACGATTATGACAAGATGGGAAGAGTCATCGCAACATGCGTCAAAACAACGAATGCCATAGAATCTCAGAACTGTCTAACCTCTTCATGCGCTTTCGACAATGATGATGTGAAATGCTCGTATCAACTGTACAACACCGGCGGTCAGGTAATATGGAGTGCCGACACGGAAAGCGGAGGAATCACGAATCTGCTTTCATTCTTAAATGCAGATCTTATTGTAGGCAACGAAACAGTTTACGACTACAATGCTTTCGGAGAAGTCGTTAAAACGGCAAGGCGAATGACAGCTACCGGAAGAGGCGGCGGTTATGCGGAAACGCAGCTTTACAATTCAGACGCTTGGATAGCGACAAACTTCAGTTATGATATTTTTGGCAGGATCGCTGAAAAATACGACGACAACGGCGCGAAAACGCATTACACCTACACGGCGAACAATCTTCCTGAAACTGAAACATACTGCGGAAGCGATGATCCTAACTGTGCATCGCCGCGGGAAGTCACTTACACTTACAACACTCTGCGCGATCTTGTCAGTGAAACTTACGAGCAGGATAATGTTTCTCTGACAGTAAACTACGGCCGTGACGACTATGGCAGGATTTCGCAGAAATACACTGGAAATACAGCAACAGATGTTTATCAGACTTTTACTTACAACAACAGAAACCTGCTTGAAACTGCAAAAAGCGTTGATCCGACGAATACGACTTCCACGCTTTCGGAAGTAACCAGAACCTACGATTCCTTTGGCAGCATAAAATCCGAAACCTTTGATTCAGGCATGGTATCAAGCGCTATTTCGTGGAATTCTTCAACTAAAGTCATGACTGAAACGACAACGCTTCCGACTGGTAAAAACATCGTTGAAACAGCTTTCAGCGGACTTCCGAAAGCTCTTGAATACGACGGAACGAAGCTGCTGCAATACAATTACGGCACAGGAAATGTCCTGAGCTCGATCCACAAGAATTTTGATGCAAACAATAACCATTCAGCCGAGCTTGACTACACCTACAACGACTGGCGCAAAGTCAGCCGCAGAAAAGAAGATTTCACATCGCTGAATGCGCCTACAGTCGCGGATTACGAATACACATATTCAAAAGGACTTCATTTGATCGGAAAGCAGGAAAACATAGAAAACCGCAGAACGGCATATCAGTATGATTCCTATTACCGCCTGAGAAGGGTCGATTACAACTGCACATACGATGCAGACGATCCCACCTGCATAGAGGGCAGGAACAATGTCTTTAAATGCAACACGGCTGAAAGCGGCTGCGAGGACTTCCAGCTTGACGGAGTGCACAATATCAGATCAAGTTATGAAAACCAGACGAATTTTGCATGGACAGTCGACGGTTTTAACAGACTCACGCAGAAATCAGACGGCAGCAACACGGTAAAATACACCTACGATTCGAACAACAACATGATAGGTGAAGATTTTGACGGCAATCCCAACACTCCGCCCGAAATCGTCTACACCTACGACAAACTTAACCGCCTGACCAGCGTTGCAAACAGTGATTATCTCGTCGAATACAGCTACGACCCCTTCAACAGAAGAACAGAAAAAACTGTTTATTACGCTGACGGAAATGACACATTCGAGCGAACCCACAAATACGCTTACGACGGCTGGGATATCATCAGCGAAGAGATAAAAACACTCCGCACATCCGATAATCCGGCCACGACTACTGCATGGCAGCTGCGCAGATATGTCGATCAGGGCACGGATAACCACATAATCATGGACACCGTTTCATGCAGCGATGACGGCAACGGCAACTGCTCGCCGAATGAACCGACCCTTCAGAGAATCTGGTTCCACAAAGACGAGCGCGGCAACATCATCGCAATATCAGACGGAAACGGCACAATATACGAGCGTTACCGTTACCGCGTCTACGGCGAACACGAAGTCCTGAACGCCGACTTTACACCGAAAACAACAGCGGCAGTATCACCCTTCCTCTGGGGCGGCTCACTCTACGAACCCGAAACAGGCCTTTACTGGATGCGAAACCGTTATTACCACATCGATATGCACCGCTTCATCAACCAGGACCCGATAGGAATCTGGGGCGACGCCAACAACCTAGGCAACGGCTTCGCCTATGTTGCAGGAATGATAATTGAAGCGAGTGATCCGAGTGGGTTGGTTAAAGACAAGTCGGGATTCGATGTAAGGGACAGCAAAAGATTAAAATTAGGTCCTACCGGGTCGATTCAGTCTGAAATAGAAGATATTTTAGATATCATTGATATTGCTTTTATGGAAATTCTTGGAAGTGAATATGAGGCTGTTGCAGCTGCCATACAAGAAGATAGACTTGGTCCAGATGGCAAACGAAATAACAGTAAGCATAATGATGGATATGCAATAGATTTATCTTCTCATACTTTTAAATTGGTCGGCAATGAAAATAACCTAGATTATAACAGAATGGATAAGGCTACTTGGTCTAAAACTTTGAGCTTAATCAACAAAATGATTATTCAAAAATATCCTCACAGAAAATATAGTGTTGTGCATGAAAATTATTTTGGTTTCGGACCAGGAACACAAAGGAAAAACAGCGACGGATACACAGATTATGATAGAACAGGTTCCAAAAAAGTTCTGCCTCATGGTCATATACAATTTAATGGTTCTAACAAAAAAGAGAAAAAAAAGAAAACAGAGGATAAAGAAAAAAGCTCTAAAGGAGAAGCGGAGACTGAAGCAGCCAATAGAATAATTAAGGGGACAGTTATAGGATTAGTCGAAGAAACAGAATGTAGCGGCGGTGGAGAAGGATGTGGGGCAAATTTAAATGTAGAAGACACTCCTTATGATCCTTACTCTATAGACAAAATGCAATCTTTCTTCGCAAGTAGAATACTTCGAAAAATGCTTAGAGAAGATCCGGAAGAAGATGAAAGACCATTTATAAAATATAATGATGAAGGTTATGCTGTTTTTGTTAGGAATCCATTCTATCGTCAGGTCGATCCAATAAAATCAATAATAAAACATGGTCATAACGGCAGAGGTTTCATGTTCGTCCGTAATCCGTTCGCAGCCCCGCCGGAATACAATCCTTTTGTATCAACAGCTGATTTTTGGTTCAATTCTGACTTTAACCGTGGCAATGTAGATCCTTATTGGCAATAGGAGGAAACGATGAAAAAACTAATATCCGTACTGATTATATTTTTAACTCAGTTCGTCTTTTCCAAAGGACTCGAAAACATTCTGGAGATATACGGATTCTTGGCAGGCAACACCTTTAACACCTGCGCAGAAACTGAAGTCCAGATGGAAATGAAATTTTTTAAGGATAAGAGTGTTACAATCGTCTATAAAACAGACTGGTGGGATGATGAAAAGAATAAACAGGAAGAATTTGTTAAGGAAGAGAAAGGGAAATACGAAGTTTTGAAAGACAACATTGTAAAAATTTCAATACCGCGTGACGGTAGTTCTGCTGAATTTCTGTTCGGAAACCATGTTAACCTGTTAGGCTCTTTTTTCCCTGATGACGGGCTGATTTTTTTAAGGAAATCTACCGTATACAAGGATTCAGTTTTTTCCTCTATGGAAGGAGAAATAATGTTTTTTTATAAGAACGGCTGCCCGTTTTATACCAACGCGGAGTGGAAAAAATTATTAAGAAAGCAGTATTTAGAAAAACTATCATACGAGAAGAACAAGGAACTGAAAGCATTTCTATTGAAAATTGTGGATGATGATTTTGAGGCAATAAAAACTCAGCTGAAACAAAACAAAAAGCTGGCAGTTTCAAAATCATATTGGGGCGATACCCCGCTTATGTTTTTTGTAAGATTCCACTTGTCTTTAAAAGATTCAAATCAGAAACTGAATGCAGAAATTGTGAAAATATTGCTAAAATACGGTGCAAACCCGAATGCGAAGGAAACGCTTACGGGCTTTAACAATCCGGCATTGTCAAAAATGTTTACGTGCATAACGGAGCAGACCGTTTTAACATTGGTTGAAAACGCGGGGAATTTTAAGAACAAAAAAGAAATAATTGATTTACTTAGGCAATACGGAGCAAAAGAGTGAAGCCTTACTATGTAAACAAAGATCCTTTAAAAACTATCTTGTTTGATGGAAATAATGGTTCGGGACGACCAATGATTTACAGAAACCCGTTTGTCCCCGGTGCTGAATACGGATATAACTCAACGACTTATGAAAAATTTCAACAAGCTGGGTTTCCGCAAACCAATGTTGATCCTTATTGGTATTAGGAGGAAAAAATGAAAAACTTAGTATTTTTAACAGTTTTACTTTTTTCTTTCTGTGCTTTTGGAAATGCCGGGCCTATAGATATTCTTTCTTCTCTAAAATCGACAGGTAATCTGGTTGCCTTGGAAAAATCAGATATCGAAATCAAAAAAGAGAGCCTTTTTATAAAAATAAACGGCGTTTCCGCTGATATTGAGGTCAATTACACCTATTTCAACAAAGGGAAAAACGAAACCATTGATTTTGCTTTTCCTATAGATTTCGAAGTCGATATGTTTGATGCCAGACAAGATCCGTTGCGTACCGACATAACAGCTTTTTCGATTTCGGTAAACGGTATCGAGGCATATCCTGACCATATTATAGAAAAATCCTACAACTGTAATCCGAACGAAGAATCATGCCATCCGATAATAGCGGAATATATGAACGAAGATTTCATAAAAAGATGGTATGTTACCAAAATTCTGTTCCCGAAAAATCACGAAACAAAAGTCTCAATAAAATATACAGTGAACGCTTATGCATTACATTTCCTTTATAGCGACAGCTCAATTCCGGTTTTGAATAACAGGAAGCTGCAGTATGATTTTTCACCTGCACAGTATTTCGGAATGGGAAAAGCAGACGAAATAGAAATAGTGATTGATGCTCAGAAAGTTGATTCTATCGGAGGGAAAATCGTTAAAATCTCCCCCGCAGTTTTCAATGAAAAAGACAAAATCTACAAATATTCAGGCAAAAACTTTGATTTCGGCAAGAATCCGTCGCTTTCGATTGAGTACGACATCAAAAATTCGGAAATGTTTGAATATTTTAAGAAAAACCGCAAAGGGTTTAACGATATGTATGGTGATTTTTGGGGATTAGGTACAAAAGTTGAGGTTTCATCGTCACTCAAAGGATACGATGCAAGGAAGCTGTTTGACGGAGATCTTTCAACAGCCTGGTGCTTCAAAAAAAGTAATAAAGAAGAATTTATTGAAATCTCGCTTGATCCCATGCCGCTGGTCGGACATATCTCGGTTATGAACGGTTACCTGAAAAACAAAACTGTATACGATGCCAACGGAAAGGTGACAGAGTTCGATGTTACAACAAAATGCAAAAACAAAGGCGGATGCTCATCAATGTGTGAAGACTATGCCAGAATGCTGCAAGAAGATTCAAAGAAAAATTTTAAACCCGATATTCCTGTGTGGAGTGACAAAATCCAAAAGGATCCATTCGGTGAAACCAACAAGATGATACTTGACCTTGAACGAGAAGGTATGCCTCTGCCTAATGGCTGTTGGATAAAAATCTTGATCAAATCAACTGTCAAAGGCGAAAAATCGGACGATGTCTGCATTTCGGAAATGTTTTTGATGTAAAGAAAATAGGAGTTTTATTCAATGAAGTATGACATTTTCGGGCGCATCACATCGAGGATTAACGACCGTTCCGGTGTTACGGAATATAACTACTATACCAGCAACACGAGCGGAAGCCACCGCCGCAACAAACTCGAAAGCATTCAGATAACTCCGGCACTTACGGACAATGATTCGGGCTATCAGGATTCAGACAGTGTTACGCAGACATACACTTACACCTATGATGAAAAAGGTGACGAATTAACTGTTGCATATCAAGAAGGCAATTACTTAATGGAAGTCAGCTTCACCCGTGACGCTTTCGGCAGGATCACCGGCAAAACATCAAACGGCGATAATCGCGTAACGCAGACATTCACCTACAATATGAGAAACCTTCTTGAAACTGCGACAGATACTATCGGCAATGCCGCAGCGACAAGCGTGACAAGATACTATGATTCATTCGGAAATCCGTATTCGGAATCCGTCACAGCCGGCAACATCACAAAAACCGTTTCACGCAGGATGACAGATGCAAAAACCTATCAGTTCACCTACCCTGACGGAAAAACTCTCCGCAAAACTGCAACCGGAAACGACCTCGATTTGATTGAATACAACAATGCTGAAATCGCTTCATACAGCCGCGCAAACGGAGTCCTCACCGCAATCACAAAAGGTCAGAACCTGACTGAAACATTCAGCTACAACAGCTGGAACCAGCTTGAAAACCATAACATCAAAAAATCTCAAACTGATGTCTATGACATGAGTTACAACTATTCACGCGGCTGGCACTTAATTGAGAAAGCTGATGGCATCAGGAACACATCGGATAAATACAGCTACGATTCCTACTACCGCCTGAAGGAAGTCAAATACGATTTTGCGAACAACACGGCTGCAAGAACCGACTCATTCTTCCAAGACGGCGTTCACAACATTGAGCAGAGCACCGAAAACGGCGTAACCTACGCATGGGGCGTGGACAAACTCAACAGACTGCGTGACAAGAAGGTCGGCGACAACACTGAAGTTGCATACGGATACGACGAACGAAACAACATGATTGAAGAAGACAGAAGCGGCTCAACCAACGACAGAACCTATATCTACGATGATCTGAACCGCCTCATCGAAGTCAAGGACGGCAGCGACAACACAATTGCAGCTTACACTTATGACGCATTCAACCGCCGCATAACGAAAACCGTCGGAAACACGACAGAAAGATACAGCTATGATAACTGGGATATCGTTGAAATCGCAACAAATTCAAATGATTACACAAACATCATCGATTCCGGCACAGACAGACACATCGCGATCGAAGTCACCGCAAACAACACTTCAACACTCTATTACTTCCTCACCGATGAACGCGGCAACGTGGCGGCCTTGACAGATGCGAACGGCAACATCTTGGAACGCTACAGATACCGTGTTTACGGCGACTTTGAGATCCTCGATTCCCAATTCTCACCGAAAAACTGCAACAACCAGACCTGCTATGCAACCAACCTGCACAACTTCCTCTGGGGCGGCTCACTCTACGAACCCGAAACAAATCTTTACTGGATGCGAAACCGTTATTACCACATCGATATGCACCGCTTCATCAATCAGGATCCAATTGGAATCTGGGGTGATGCCAATAACCTCGGCAACGGCTTCGCCTATGTCGCCGGCATGGTCATTGAAGCGAGTGACCCGAGCGGGTTGGATACAAATATAGGTGCAACAGGAAATGATGGTTTAAGCTTTGGATATTATTCTTCTGCAAGCAATAGCGAAAGTGCTTCAACTTTTCTTTCAGTTGAAACTTTAGTAACATCAACTGTAGGATTGATTGGGGAAGTAGCTGTTTCTTATGTTGTTGCAGGAACTGCTGCACAAAGTGTTGCTCTAACTTTTGCTCAAGCAAATGTAATAGCGGCTACGGCGGATGTGATTTCTGGAATAGTTTCTTTTCGTATTCCAGATTTGAATAGTAAAGCTCATCTTATTTCCGTTTTTGGTGAAGAAAGTGCCGAAATCATAGTTTCTATAGGAAATCAACTTGCCGAAAGTGTTGGTGCAAAAGGTTTCCATTATAAGGACAAAGGAGACGGAACTGTGGAACTTACTGCTGTAGGTCCAGACGGAAAAGAAGTGAAAAAAACTATAAATCTTGAAGAAGAAAAAATGAAAAGAGATCTTGAGCAGGCAGACAAATTTGAAGAACCACCAACTTCGAAAGATATTGATTTAAAAAATGAAGAGTCTTCGAGTATTGGTACAAGTAACGAAAGAAGTGTCGATCCTGATTCCGGCGAAGATATGTTTCAAAGATATCTTCGTGCGAAAATACTAAAAAAACGATTGAAAGTTGATGATAATTCAGATCAGGACAAACCTCTAATTGTTATAGAAACAGAAACTCCTATCGGCAAAACCAAAATTGTTGTTCATAATCCTTACTACAAAAATATCGACCCATTAAAAAGATTGATGAAAGGAAAAAACCCTAACAGTCGAACCTTGATATTCAATCCGTTTTTACCGCCAGAATCAACAGAATATAGAAATACTTACGAAAAAATCACACAAGGCGGTGGAATCGTAATGCCGAATGTCGATCCATATTTGTGGTAAGGAGGAGAAAAATGAATGCATTGAATCGTTTCGGTTGGTTTATATGCCCGATATGTATATTTTGCATCATGGAAGCAGTTGGTAACAATTATATAGACGGATATCAACTTGTATATTTCAAGATTACAATGAATTGCTTCGAAACAGCTTCAATTTTTGTTTTTTGTATAATAATATTTGATCTCACATTTTCTGAATTGCGATTTACTCGCTTTTATTCTTTTTATCCAGAGTCTTTTTTTGACAGAAATTGGTATGTGATTATTCAATCAGCATTGATCCTCTATCTTTTTAAAGAAAACTGGCAAATTGTTGTTTTTGTTTCTATTTTGGTGCTGATTGTGAATGAGCTTTTTAGAAGATGGCGTACGAAAAAACAGATGATAGTGATAGAAAATCTGAAAAAGCTTTCATTTTACCCCGATTTTGATGCTACAAAGTTCAAATTCAAGCATTATCAGAAAAACTTCTTTTTAAGAAGCTGGCCGATGTTTATTATCCCGTGGGTGCTTATTATTATTTCAAATTCTGAAACACGTGGACATTTAATGTTTTTAATATTTATCGCTTTTTTCATTTTTGAAGCTGTCAATTTAAAAAATGCACTAAAAGAGATTGATGAAGTTGTGAAAACAGAAGATATGGTATGAACTGCGAAAAGAAAAGTTTCCTCGAAATTCTGGAAGAAGTTGGTCCTGTTATTAAATATGACGACAACGGGCATAAAGTCTTCTTTTTCAATCCCTACTACAGAGGCAAAGACCCTATGAAAGAAATTTTCTGGGAAACTCAAAAAGCTGATGGAACCAAGAGATTTGTGAGAAATCCGTTTGCCCCAGGTGCGGAATATGGATACGAAGCCACGACATACGAAAAATTTCAACAATCTGGATTTCCGCAAACAAATGTAGATCCGTATTTTAATTAAGGAGATTGATGATGAAATATTTGATTTTACTTTTATTTTTGCCTCTTTTTATTTATGCTGGAACATCAACCGAAACTGATTTTATGATGACAAAAGCGGAGTTTGAGAAGTGCTACAAAAACAAGGAGAAAACTGAGCAGCGTTTTTTAATCAGGCAAAATGGCAAAACTGGTTTTATTGACGGTTGCGGAAGGGTTGTCATTGAACCAATTTATGACTCAGCATTTGAATTTAGTGAAGGAGCTGCGCGAGTAGAAAAGGACGGGAAAGTTACATTTATCGACAAGTTAGGAAAAACACTCAATATTTCATCCAAAAACTATAACGGTTTCAAAACTATGAATTTCTATTTTAAGAAATACGAAGGAGAGGCTCCACGTGAAAAACCGTGTGAATATTCCAATCATTTGCTTTGCCGTGGAAAAACTTTTTTTCTGTTTTATGATTATTCGGGTCAGAAATTTCAACCGTCAATCATTGAAACTCTTTTCCCCGAGTCAGAAGAAGCCAAAATTCCTTCTGTTTGGGATGAGATAGATAGATGGAAAAAAATGGATGCCGAAGAAGAGGTAAAAAAACTGACTAAAACAAATATCAGAAAATGTGACGACGGAACCACAATAAAGAAAAAACTATCTGAGGATGCTATTTCAACAGTGTACGAAACGATTTATGATAAAAATAACAAAATCATTCTGCAAGGAGAAATAAGAGCGATGTGTCCCAAAGGAAATCTTATGGTTTATCGAGAAAAAGAAAGAGAATATGTTTATGATTTGAAAAAACGAAAAGCTGTATTTGATATCCCAGCTCACAATTTAAGAAAAAAGGTTTATACTGAACTTTCTATTTTTGATGATAAATTAATTATTACTGAACCATTTGGTGCAGACAAATATACGAAACTTATCAGTGCAGATGGCAAGAAAATTTTTCTGAAAATCAATCCAATCGGGCGCTTTAATTTATTCAAAACAGCAGACGGAAACATTAGAATTTTGAGATGGCAAGGCAAAATTTATTATCTAAATGAGGATTATAAGGCTTTCTGGAGCGGAAAATATGATGGAAATATATTGGAGAGGGAATGATGGATGAAGGCCCCGTCATAAAATATGACGATGACAACGGCAGAAAAGTTTTTATGTTTAATCCTTATTACAGGGAAAAGGATCCGTTGAAAACTATTTTCTTTGAGGGTAATGATGGATCAGGAAGAACGATGATTTATCGAAATCCTTTCGCGCCGGGGGCAGAATACGGCTATGACTCAACTACTTACGAAAAATTTCAACAAAAAGGATTTATCCAGCCGGAGGTAGACCCATGGCTAAGATAATAGAGCGAATAAAAATCTATCCGCTGTTTTACACATATCTTTTTTTGACTGAAATCACTTTTTTGGCAGTTTTTTGGGGAATATTTTTTACTTATAGCTGTGGTTCAAAAATGGGAAATATACGATTCTTATCGGACATAGGTTTTTATTCGTTTTTGATAGCCGTTCCATTCTTTTTGATACTTCACATAAGTGGAATAATATTAAGTTTTTTTGTGTCACAAATAAAAAAATTCAAAAAAACAATGTTCTATTTATTTTTGCTGAGACTGCTTTTTATATGTTTTGCGCTCACTATTTTTGCTTATAGTGAATAAAACATAAAGGAGAGGTGATGAAAAAAAATTTGTTCAAAATATATTTGATTTTATTGGCAATATGCTGGATGTGTCAATTAATTGTTCCCAACATACCTTTGTTTGAAGAACAAAATGTAGGAACTCGGAGTTTTATAAATTACATACTCGGAGGAAGTGTTTTTGTAATTTTTGAAATATTTTTTATGGCGAGTTTTTTTGTAGAAGAACTGGAAAACAAAAAAAAATCTATAATCATTGCGTTTTTTTTGTCTTGGGTTTGTATGTCTATAATACTTTTTTTATTTTATAAATTGCTGGGTATTAAGGTGTTAGGATAATGTTATCTTCAAGTAAAAAGGTTACAGAGGAGGAAAAAAAGAAGAAAGGAGGAGAGCAATACCCGACAGATCCAGATTCTGCAGAAGACAAAAGCCAATCATATTTTGCGAATCAATTTATCAAAAAAATCCTTGAAATGCGTGAAAAAAAGAATTTTCTTGAAATGATGAGTGAAGAAGGTCCTGTCATAAAATATAAAGACAAAGGAAGAAAAGTCTTTATCTTTAACCCTTATTACAGAGGTAAAGATCCTTTAAAAGAAATCTTTTGGGGAACTAAAAATGCTGACGGAACAAATGGTTTTGTAAGGAATCCGTTTGCACCGGGTGCTGAATATGGATATGATGCCACGACTTATGACAAATGGCAGCAGGCTGGGTTTCCGCAAACAAACGTTGATTCGTATTCAAATTTGCAACAAGGTGGTTTTATCCAGACGAATGTTGATCCGTATTGGCAATAGGAGGTCAAAATGAAAAAGCTAGTAATATTATTGATTTTAACACACTTATTTATTTCCTGTACTTCAAACAGCGGAGAGAATCTGATAGAAGAGCTTAAATATCTGATTGAAAAGGCATGGATCTCACAAAATGAAAATAAATCAGCTCTTATTGAAGCTGTTCTGGCTCACAAAAAAAATGTTGTTGAATATCTTTTGTCCAAAGGTGCTGATCCTAATTTCAATGAATACGACCCTGAAATAACAGTTCTTGAAGCAGCTTTTCTGGCTTTTGATTATGAAATTGCAGCAATTCTTTTGAGAAACGGTGCAAGTGCAGATATTTTCAGGAAAAGAGCCGATGATTTCAGAATTTATCCGTTTTTTGCTATGATTCCTAAAGAATGTATTCCTCCGAAAATGAAAAAGGCAACTTACAATCAAAACATAAGGAAGATTGTTCCGATTCTGCTACAAAACGGAGCGGTGCTTAGAAATTTCATATTTCCTGTTTCTAAAATGTGCGAATGTAAAAACCAGGAACTGGTAGAATTTATGATTTCTATCGGTTTTGATCCGGAATGGCAGTTCAACAACTCGACAATCGGCGATTATTGCAGAAATCAAGGCATTGAAATCAGCGAAGAAATAATAAAAAACAGCATTGCATTGGACAAAACAAGGAAAAACGAGGAATTAAAACAGAAAATTCTGTTGCAAATTATCCAGCAACAAATCGACAGGTATAAAGATTATTATCCATGTACAACGATAAGGGCACTAACAAAACCTTTCTTTTCTTATGAGATAAATAAAGAAGGTATAAAGAGATCAAACTCGTTAATAGCCGGTGCTATCAAAAATAACTGCACAACGAAAATAGGCAAAGAAACTATTGAACAGTTTTTTGCAGAGAACAGAGAGCCGATAATTATACGCGGAGCGGAATATTTTTCCTGTAAAAACACGGGTTTTACAAGTGATACTGCGTGCTTGGAACAAATTGACGGACAAGCTGTTTATCGAGAAGAAAACTGCCCCAGACCGTCATCGGAACACACTATCCCTAGATTGATATTCTCAGCTCCTTATTTGGATCCTAAAACCAATCTGGTTTTTATTTATAAACACTGGTTCAGCGGTTCTTTTGGCGCAAATGGTTCTCTACTGGTTTACGAACTTAAAAGCGACGGCACACTGGAGTATAAATACGGTATTGGATTGTTCAGGTCGTAGAGGTTAAGAAAAATAAATGATAAATACAAAATCGGATTCAACGGAGCAGAATACGGCTACGATTTCACAACTTATGAGAAGTGGCAACAAAAAGGATTCATACAGCCAGAGGTAGATCCATGGGAATAATAAATTTTCGCCGTAAAGATGTTTGGGCATATATTCTTTCTGAACTCGCTTGGCTTTTCTTTTGTTTTTTTCAATTCCTTTCAGACAAGGCAGGGGATTTAAAATCCGCAAACGGAAATATTATGATGGCACTAAAGTATTCAAGGATTTCTTCTTATGGTTTTTGGATTATGTTGCTAATATTACTTTTCTTTTTTATTTTTAGTTTTTTCAAAGGAGCAAGCGAAGAAAAAAAGAATATCAGATATTTGTTCTGTTTCCGAATAGTGATGTGTTTGATGAGTTTTCTTTTTCCGGTTTATTACAACGGAGATTGATATGAGAAAAAATTTATTTTGGATTTTGACGGCACTTCTTGAGATATCAATGGTTTTGGCAAGTATATTCAGGCATTTATTCAATAAGAATTATACTTTGGACATTTATTCAATAGTTGTATTTGTTCTGTTGGAGGCGTATATAACGGCAGGATTTTTCTTGAAAGAAATGATTCCGCACAGAAAAAAAATGCTTATTGTAATGTTTGTAAATGCCGTGATTATATCAGATATCTGGTTCAATTTTACTTTTTCCAATGGTGCATTGATGTTTATAGGATATTTGTTGTTCTCTTTTCTTGTGCTTTATTTCGTTTTGGCTCTTTTATTGAGGTGATATGAACTGTGAAAAGAAAAGTTTATTTGAAATTATGGAGGAAGAAGGACCGGTCATTAAATATGAAGACAACGGAAGAAGATTATTTATTTTCAATCCGTTCTACAGAGGCAAAGACCCTATGAAAGAAATATTCTGGGAAAAGCAAAATGCAGACGGAACTAATGGATTTGTCAGGAATCCGTTTGCGCCAGGTGCTGAATACGGATACGACTCAACAACCTACGAGAAATTTCAGCAATCAGGATTTCCGCAAACTAATGTTGATCCGTATTGGTATTAGGAGGCAAGAATGAAAAATTTAATAATGTCCATTGTTTTACTATTTGTGTTTATTTCCTGCACCTCCAAAAGCGGCGAAAACCTGATTAAAGCAGTTAAAGCCAACGATTTTGAGAAAGTTAAAAGAATAGTTACTGCCGAAAATGTAAATTCAACTGATGAAATGGGTGGAACTCCTGCGATTTGGGCTGCATATAACGGCAATATCGAAATCCTTGATTTTCTCGTTAAAAACGGCGCTGATGTTAGAAAAAAAGGGAGCATTGGCATCAATACAGACAAATTCCCAAAAACTTACGACACTACTTTGAGTGCCGCTGCTGGAGAAGGACATCTTGAAATAGTTAAATATTTAATTGAAAAAGTCGGACTTCCACCGGATGAAAAAGGTGATTGTGCCAATCATTTTATCCCATTGCCCCAAGATTTGAAAACGACTGAAGGACTTGTCACATTCGTACAAAAATCACGCGGAAAAATTTTTGACCTTTTTAAAGAACATGAAGGGTATGAAAATTTTGTTAATTCGGCAGACGAAATACTTCCATATAATTTCAGCTGGATTATTGGAGAACTTATCCATGGTAAAGATTTTGATTTTATCAACAAGGTTCCTGATGAATACGCTGTCAGACGGATGATCAACAACAGGAAAGAGTTCGACAGAGTGTTTGCAAACTTCGTCAAGCCGATGGAAAGTTATGAATTTATAAAAGAAAAAGATATGAAAACTCCTCTTTCTTCAGCTGTTTTCTACAAAAGAACCGAAGTGATACGCGAGCTGATTTCCAAAGGAGCGGATGTTAATTTCAAGGACTGTTTCGGAATCACACCCCTTAGAAGCGCAGCTATTGCCAAGAATTTTGAAGGAATGATTATTCTGCTCAAGAACGGGGCTTTGAACTATACCTATAAAAATGTGCTTAATGAAGATGAGTCTATTTTAGACACACTTTTGACAATGAGATGCGATGCACCCGAGATGCATGAACTGAAAAATAATCTGAATGAAATTTTACCGATGCTCTGGAGAAGTGAGGAAGAGATTACGGACTCTAAATTCGGATTGAAAAGGGGGTGTTTATGTCGAGATGTTGATCTTATAAGAATATTCATGAAGAACGGTGCCGATTACGGCAAAATTGTCATTGATGGCAAAACCTTGAAGGAAATATGTGCCCAATACGGCATCGAAATCAAAGACGAATGGTTTAAAAAGAGAGAAAACCAAACGGGGCAATAAGAATTTACAACACAACATCATGATTTTTCAGTAGATTTTCAATTAACGGCTTGTAAAGCGAGTTGTCAGTTGTTGTCATTATTGAACTGACTTTCTTTCCAGCATCTTTTGACGACGCTCCGCAGTGATAAATAGTTTCACTTTCCGTGCCGAAATCAAGGATGATGTATCTGTCATGAAAGATTCCGTTCGCCGTTTTTAAACTAACGGCAATATTCGGATATTCCCTAGAAAAATCATCAAACTCTTTTTGATGCAGCCCTTTGCCTTTGTTGTCGGTGAATATCGTGATCTTAACATTTTTTCGCGCCGATTTAAGCAGAGCAAGCGTTTTCAAGTCAATGTAGTTGTCAATCACGAAAATAGTCTCTTTCGCCTTGGCGTAAATTTCCTGATATGCGAGATCAGCCTCAACGGATTTGCCGTTCAGAAACAAAAAATCTTTTTTCATTTCCGGATTAGTAAAATCTTCAATAATGTGCGCGACATCTGCTTTGGTTGCCATATTTTCTTTTAGTAATGCAATATCTTTTGTGTTCTGCGAAGTCTGAATCGCGAGTTTGGCGACTTCATCATATCCGATAAGATGTT
>Ga0310696_10000289_pt1 | contig 85439 bp, 69 predicted proteins | sample AusTroGonzalo_MG_4_FD_203885 | JGI IMG/M metagenome (GOLD analysis project Ga0310696, IMG submission 203885) | Bovine rumen microbial communities from tropical cattle in Woodstock, Queensland, Australia - Gonzalo_02 (v2) (version 2) | ecosystem: Host-associated > Mammals > Digestive system >...
ACTTATCCGCACAAGCCGAAGCGGTGCGTATGCAAGTTCCACCATAATAAATTGTAACACAAGAAAATACCACGGTCTGTTCATCTGCCCGATGGAAGACATTGATGGCGACAACCATATACTGATTTCGTCGCTTGACCTTTCGGTTGTGCAGCACGATGAGGTGTTCCACCTTGGTGTTCACAAGTATCCTGATGGCGTTTATTTCCCCAAGGGACACAAGTATTTGCGCGATTTCCAGATAGAAACAATTCCGTATTTCATCTATCGTGTTGGCGGTGTGCTGCTGAAGATGGAAAGAATACTTAGTGACGACGACCGCATTATGCTGAAATATACCTTGCTTGAGGCTAATTCAGAAACAAAACTGCGTTTCCAGCCATTTTTGGCATTCCGTAATGTACATAAGTTGAGCAAGGCAAATTTCTTTGTCAACACAAAGTATATTCCTGTAGAAAACGGCATTAAGTTGAGAATGTACGATTCGTACAAGTACTTGTATATGCAGATGTCGAAGAAGTGCGAGTATGTTCATGTGCCAGACTGGTACTACAATATGGAGTACATCGAGGAGCAGGAGCGTGGCTACGACTATCGCGAGGACTTGTATGTGCCTGGTTATTTCGAAGTGCCGATAAAAAAAGGCGAATCGGTGATTTTTACGGCTGCATTGAACGAAATGTCTCCTTCTAGCATATCGCGTAAGTTTAATACCGAACTGGCAAAGCGTTCGCCACGCAACAACTACGAGGAATGTCTGCGCAGTGCTGCCCAGCAGTTTATCTGCAAGCGCAACGGCAAGACCGAAATCGTGGCTGGCTATCCGTGGTTTGGTCGCTGGGGTCGCGATACATTCATCTCGCTGCCGGGTTTGACACTTCACGCTGGCAATGCAAAGGCTTGTCGCGAAGTGCTTGACACTATGTCGTCGGAAATGAAGAACGGTCTGTTCCCGAATATCGGTGCTGGCGACGATGCCGCACTTAATTCGGTTGATGCGCCGCTGTGGTATTTCTGGGCTTTGCAGGAATATTCCAATGTGCTTCCCGACAGGCGTCAGATTTGGCAGATTTACGGCAAGAAGATGAAAGCTGTGCTTGATGCTTATCGCAATGGCACAAGTTTCAACATAAAGATGCACGACAACGGTCTTGTATGGCAGGGAACTCAGGGCAAGGCTCTCACTTGGATGGACGCCGTGGTGAACGGACGTCCTGTAACTCCGCGAATGGGCTTTGCTGTTGAGATAAATGCTCTGTGGTACAATGCTATAATGTTCTCACTGGAACTGGCGTCTGCTTGTGGTGATGCCGAATTCATCGAAAGATGGAAAGATATTCCTGAAAGGACTAAGAATTCGTTCCTGCAGACATTCTGGAATGCCGACCTTGGTTATCTTGCCGATGTTGCAACCTACGAAACTGCCGACTTTTCGGTGCGTCCTAACCAGATTTTCGCTTGCTCGTTGCCATACACTATGGTTACGACCGATATGGCGGCTTCGATACTCGAAAAGGTTCAGTCAAGGTTGCTTACGCCGAAGGGATTGCGTACATTGTCACCCGATTCGTCTGATTACAAGGGCGTTTACTTTGGAAATCAGGAACAGCGCGATTCGGCTTACCATCAGGGAACGGTTTGGCCGTGGTTGCTCGGGCATTTCTGCGAAGGTCTGCTGAAGGTTTACGGAAAGCAGGCATTGCCACAGGTGAAAAAGATTGCTTGGGGCTTCGAGGAAGATATGACAATTGCAGGTATCGGCAGCATTTCCGAAATTTACGATGGTGACCCGCCATACAATCCGCGTGGTGCAATAGCTCAGGCATGGAGCGTTGCTGAAGTGTTGAGAATCTTCGCGTTGATTAAGAAGTATGACAAGTAAAAATATCGAAATGGGATATACAACTTATAATATTAGAAAAATTATCTTTCCGTTAGCAGTAACTTGTTTCGTTGTGTTGCTGATGAGTGGATGCAATAAGAAGGAAACATATACGGTAACTTTTGATGCAAACGGTGGAACTGGGACAATGGAAACTCAGACTTTCACCGAGGGCGAGGCACAAGCACTCACACGCAATGCGTTTACCTACGATGGCTACACATTTAGCGGCTGGAATACCGTTCAGAGTGGTAGCGGAGCAAGTTACACAGATGGGCAGACTATAACTGCAACTGCTGATATGACTTTGTATGCGCAGTGGGCAAGCAATGGCACAAATCCGACACCTGGACCAGACCCTACACCAACGCCCACCACAGGTACATTAAATGGACACGAATGGGTTGACCTTGGTTTGCCAAGTGGAACGAAATGGGCAACTTGCAATGTGGGAGCAGATACGCCAGAAAGTTATGGAGACTATTTCGCTTGGGGAGAAACTACAACCAAGGAAACCTACAACTGGAGTACATATAGGTATAGTAACGGTGGAGAAGGATATAATGAGCTTACAAAATATTGTAACAACGCAGAATTCGGCTACAACGGCTTTACTGATGCGCTTACTACTTTGGAAGTCGCAGATGATGCCGCCGCTGTCAACTGGGGTTCTGGTTGGAGAATGCCAACTAGGAATGAAATGAATGAATTGTTCAACAACTGCACTCACGAATGGGTAACTCAGAACGGAGTTAACGGAAGGAAGTTCACAGGAAGCAACGGCAATTCTATTTTTATTCCCGCTACTGGTCGCCGTCTTGATGGTAGTCTCGACTTTGATGGTTTCTACGGTGACTACTGGTCGAGTTCTCTATATGATAGTAGTCCTGACCTAACGTGGGGGCTTGATTTCGATTTGTATGGAAACTACAATGTGTACGGAATCGACCGTTCCTATGGATTTCCTGTTCGCCCAGTGTGTATGTGATTGAAAATAATTGAATTAAGAATATAAAAGTATTATCGCAATGAAAGTTTTGATGTTCGGCTGGGAGTTCCCTCCTCATATTACCGGTGGTCTCGGTACGGCCTGCTACGGGCTTACCAAAGGACTTTCGCATTTCGGTACCGAGATAATTTTTGTGGTGCCGAAGGCTTACGGCGACGAGGATCAGAACTATGTGTCGATACGCAATGCCAGCGATGCTGTAATTACCGAAAAGGATGTCAAGGAAACCAAGGTGTGGAAGAATTTCCGCTATATCGAGGTTGGTTCGCGCCTTGTGCCATATATGGACCCCGAAGATTTTGCAAGGATGTACGAATCTAACATTCCTGGGGTTAAGATTTCCGAGAGTTTCCTCAATACCAAATATACATTCTCCGGTTCTTACGGTCCTAATCTGTACGATGAGGTTTCGCGTTACGCGCTGATTGCTGCGCATATAGCGGCACACAACGATTTTGATGTCATTCACGCGCACGACTGGCTGACATATTTTGCCGGCGTTGCTGCAAAGAAGGTTTCGGGAAAGCCCTTGGTGGTGCATATCCACGCTACCGAATTCGACCGCAGTGGCGAGCATGTCAACCAGCATGTTTACGACATCGAGCGTGCAGGAATGGAAGCTGCCGACAGGGTTATTGCCGTGAGCAACCTGACAAGGAATATCGTCATCAATCGCTACGGTATCAGTCCCGACAAGGTTGTGACCGTGCATAATTCGGTGGAGCCGATGTCGTTGCCCGAATTTACCTTGCACAAGGGCTTCCGCGAGAAGGTTGTTACTTTCCTTGGTCGTGTTACTTTCCAGAAAGGTCCTGATTATTTCATCGAGGCAGCAAAGAAGGTCATCGACCGCGACCCCAATGTGCGCTTTGTGATGGCAGGCAGTGGCGATATGCTCAACAAGATGGTGCGCCGTGTGGCTCAGCTCGGAATTGCGACAAAGTTCCATTTCGCAGGTTTCCTTAAGGGCAACGAGGTTTACGAAATGTTTGGTATGAGCGATGTGTATGTGATGCCGTCGGTGAGCGAGCCGTTTGGAATTTCGCCGCTCGAGGCTATGATGTCCGATGTGCCGGTAATTATTTCAAAGCAATCGGGTGTGGCAGAGGTGCTTAAGCACGCCATCAAGGTCGATTTCTGGGATGTTGACGAGCTGGCAGATTCTATTTACGGAATGTTGCACTACGATGCGTTGTCGCAGATGTTCAAGAAATATGGTAAGCAGGAAGTTGAAAATCTAAGATGGGAAAATTCGGCTTATTATGTTAACGAGGTTTATAAAAGTGTTTGTGGATATTAAAAAATAAAATATGCGTTCAATTTGTTTCTATTTTCAAGTACATCAGCCATTTAGGTTGAAAAAATATAGGTTCTTCGACATTGGCAACGACCATAGCTACTACAACGACTACGAGAACCGCACCATTATGCGCAAGGTGGCCGAAAAGTGCTATTTGCCTGCCAACCAGTTGTTTTTGGACTTGGTAAACGAGTACGGCGACAACTTCAAGATTGCATATTCGCTCTCGGGTACTGTAATCGACCAGTTTGAGTTGTATGCTCCCGATGTGCTCGAAAGTTTCCAGAAACTTTTCGCAACGGGCAGGGTAGAGCTTCTCGACGAAACCTATTCGCACTCGCTGTCGGCGTTGCGTCACGAAGATGTGTTTGATTATCAGGTGAACCGTCATAGAAGGAAAGTAAAGGAACTCTTTGGCTTGCAGCCTAAGATTTTCCGCAACACCGAGCTCATATATTCCGACGAAATAGGCGAGAAGGTGGCAAAACTCGGCTACGAGGGCATGCTTACCGAAGGCGCACGCCACATTATGGGTTGGAAGAGTCCGAACTATTTGTACTGCAATGCGGTGAATCCAAAGTTGAAACTTTTGCTCAAGAACTTCAAGTTGTCGGATGATATTGCATTCCGCTTCTCGAATCAGGCATGGGAAGAATATCCACTAACAGCGGAAAAGTATGTCGCTTGGCTCAATGCCATCGACCCGAACGAGGAGGTTATCAACCTGTTTATGGACTACGAGACCTTTGGCGAGCATCAGTGGAAGGAAACGGGAATCTTTGATTTTATGCGTGCTTTGCCCGAAAAGGTTTTCAAGTATTCCGACTATCAGTTCCATACTCCGAGTGAGGTTGTGGCAAAACACAATCCAGTTGGTGTGCTTAATGTTCCATATCCTATTTCGTGGGCCGATGAGGAGCGCGACCTTACTGCTTGGCTTGGAAACGAACTGCAGAACGAGGCTTTCGAGAACCTGTATAAACTTTTTGAACGCGTGAAGGAACTCGATGACCCCGAACTGTGGCGCGACTGGCTCTACCTGCAGACGAGTGACCATTTCTACTATATGTGTACCAAGTGGTTCTCCGATGGCGATGTCCACAAGTACTTCAACCCGTACAGTTCGCCCTACGAGGCATTTATCAACTACATGAACATTTTGAGCGACTTTAGGATAAGGTTGGGATTGTAAAGGATTCCAAAGAAAATAGAAAAGGACTACCAAAAAATTTTTTGGCAGTCCTTTTTTATGATTAATCTATCTCATCATTCGTTCCAGTTTTTCTTTCCAGCGTTCCCAGTGGGGCATTTCCTTGGATAGAAGTGCATAGAATTCCTTTGTGTGGTTGCGGTGTATCAAGTGGCACAATTCGTGGGTAATGACATACTCAATGCAACATCGTGATGCGCAGATAAGTCTGGGATTTAGGTATATGTTTCCGTCTTTTGTGCAGTAGCCCCAGAGTTTTTCCATTTTTCTTACAGAAATTGATTGCGGTTTTACTCCATAAACGGCAAAATGCTCTACAATAGGTTTTGCATATTCGTCGAATTTGATTTTTGCACGTTCCGTGTACCATTTTTGCAATATTTTTCCTGCTTCTTCCTTGTCCTTACATTCAATTTCAAGGATATTGCTTTGGTAGTGAACAGCATTGCGATTTGTTTTCAATACTCGAAGCATGTACTGCCGTCCCAAATATAAATGGGATTCTCCGCTTATGTATTGCCGTTCTGTTGTCGGGATTCCGAACGATTCAAAATAGCGTTTCTGGCGGAGTATCCACGCTGCTCTGCGGTGTGCCTTGTCGCGAATGTTTTCTAAACTTGCATTTTCTGGTGCAATCAGTATTACCGAACCATCAGGCTCGACACGAATGCCAAGCGTTTTCCTGTTAGCGTACACGATGCTGTATTCGATGATTGTTGTGCCGTATGTAATGCTGTCCTTTGTCATCGAATCCATATTTTTGCCACTTTTACGCAACTGTCAATAATCACATCCATGTCGTCAAACGAGAACGCAAGTCCGTATTTGCGCTTTATGTTGTCGATTAGTTCGTCTTCGAGACGGATTTTCATTTTGCCAATTGTGTCGTTTTTCAACTGCCAATCGACTAGTACCGAGCCGTCCACAATTACTGTCTGACGGATGATGTCATCGAAGGCGTGTGTGGTTGCCAAAGCCATTTCGCGGACCGGCATATCGGGGAAGAGCCGTTTGTAGTTTTCCAAGGCGATGCCGAAATATGCTTTTGCTGCGTTGTTGTGCTCCAGTTCGGAAGGCAGTTCGCTGTCGGTGTGGTTGAGAACGTCCTCCTTGTACTGCATTATCTTTTCAAGGTATTCGTTAGCGTTTATGCGTCCCTGCTCGTATGCTTCGATTGCTTCTTTGATGAGTTGCGAGAACTTTTTGTAGAATGCCGGGTCGGAATCCATATTTTCGCGTATGTATTTTGCGGTACGCGTTGCTATTGTATCAGCTTTGGCGGCAGTGCCCACAATATTGTCAACTTCCTTCTGGAAATCTTCCTTGTCGAAAATGTTCACAAGGTTTGTAATGACCTTTACGGCGTCGCTTTCCACATGGTGATTTATTAGTTTTTCGATGCGGGCTTCGTATTTCTTGTAGTCCACAGTGTCGGAGTAGCGCAGTTGTACAGAGGTACGAAGTTTGGCAAACATATTCAAGTCGTCCTTATACAGTCTGATTGTTTTCTCGTCGGTATTTTTGAAAAATTCTTCTGTCGAAAGTGCTATCTGCATCACTGACGAAAATGCGGTCAGACGGTCGTAGAACTCGTGGCGGCGGTCTTCCATACGGAGTGACTGTGCGTAGGCTTCAAGGTCGCGTTTGTTTGGGATTTCCTTGAACATATCCCATAAGTCGGAATGCCTTTGTGGTAGTTCGGCAATCTTGTCGCTCACAGGCACCAGTGTATCATAGAATTCTTTCTTATCTTCTTCGTCGTAGTCGGAATATATGCTTAATGCATTATCCAGTTCGGATAGTACGCCGTAGTAATCAATTATATATCCAAAGTCTTTGCCTTCGCAGGTGCGGTTTACTCGTGCAACAGCCTGTAGCAATGTATGTCCTTTAAGGTTGCGGTCTAGATACATAATAGTTACTTTGGGCTCGTCGAAGCCAGTGAGAAGTTTGTCAACCACAATCATCACCTCTGGCGCTTCTTGTTTCTTGAAGCGAGAAATCAGGTTTTCCTGATACTTTTGCGGTGTGCCGTGCTCGTCCATCATACGCTTCCAGAAATCCTTGACTTCCTGCGAGGTGCCTCCGTATGCAATTTCTTCGCCTTCGCGGTCGTCGGGGGCGGTAATAAGCACTTCGGAAGTTATTTTGCCGATTTCATCAAGATATTTCTTGTAAAGAATGGCGACCTTCTTTTTGGGAGTAACCAGCATTGCCTTGAACTTGGTTCCCTGCCAGTTGTCGGCAAAGTGCTTTGAAATGTCGAGGGCGATGGAATAGATGCGTTGCTCCGTTTGGTTGAGAATATCGTTGCGCGAGAATTTCTTTTTTAGGTCGGTGGACTGGTCGGGGGTGAGGTCTTCGCAAACGCGGTCGAAGAAACTGTCTATCGGGCCTTCGCTTACCGACTGCGGCACCATACGCCCTTCGTATAGCAATGGTACAACGGCTTTGTCCTCAACGGCTTGCCTTACCGTGTAAACAGGCTTGATGATTCCGCCGAAGGTGCGTGCTGTGTTCTTGTCCTTTTTCATCAATGGAGTACCGGTGAAGGCGATTTTGCATGCATTGGGCAGTACGCGGTTCATCTGTATTGCCATTTCCTTGTACTGGCTGCGGTGCGCCTCGTCGATAAGGATGAAAATGTTGGGGTCGGTGAGGGGCTGCTTGATATTCCTGATGGCTGTGGCAAATTTGTTGATGATGGTTGTAATGACTGCATCGGTGTTGCTTTCAAGCAGTTCGACAAGTTTTTTGCCAGTAGTTGCGTTCTCGACTTCCTTGCCGCATTTGCGGAATATTTTGGTAATCTGTTCGTCGAGGTCGGTGCGGTCGGTGACCAGTACTATGCGCGGATTGCTGATGCTTTGGTCTTGCGCGATTTTTTGTGCCAACATAACCATAGTCAGCGATTTGCCGCTTCCTTGCGTATGCCAAACCACACCGCCGTTGCGTCGCCCTGCTTCGATTGTCTTTACCCGTTCCGCTGTTTCGTTGACGGTGAAATACTGCTGATAGCGGGCCAGTTTCTTTATGCCTGCATCGTAGATTGTGAAATGGAAAATCAGTTCCAGAAGCCGTTCGGGACGGCAGAGGTTGTATATATATTCGTCCTGCTCGGTTGTTCCTCTGTTGCCAATAAGGTCGTGTAATTTCTGCTGGTATTCCTGTTCTGCCTCCTTGTTGGTAAACATTTCGTGCCACTTGCACCAGAATTGCGCAGCAGAACCAGTAGTGGCGTAACTGCCGAAACTATTGCCTATTGCAAGCAGAATTGCGCTATAAACATAAAGGTTTCTTATTCCGTCCTCTTTCTGGTTGCGCAGGTGCTGCGATATGGCTTGTTCTTCGGCTCCCTTTATGTCGGGGCGTTTGCATTCGATGACTACCAGCGGTATGCCGTTGACAAACAGAACAATGTCGGGACGATATGTGTCGGTAGATCCAGTTCGTGCTACTGCGAATTCCTCGGTAACGTGATAGACATTGTTTTCGGGATTCTGCCAGTCGATGTAGCGCATAGTATAACTTTTCTTGTCGCCGTCGATGCTTTGCTCGAAGGCCTTGCCGAGTGTGAGAATGTTATATACGGACTCGTTTGCGCTTAAGTATCCGTCATCCATAGGGATGTTGCGAAGTGCGATCACTCCGTTTTCGATGTTCTGTTCCGAAAAGCGTTCCTCGCTGCGGCTACCTATGCGTATGGAGTTAAGTTTGCGCAGTTGCAGTCGCAGTACATCTTCGAGCAGTACGTTGGAAGTCTTGCCGTCGCGCATTTCCATTGCTTCCTCTGGCGACAGGTACTGGTATCCCATTTTTTCCAGCAGTTCCAATGCTGGTTGCTGGCTTATATCGTTTTCTTTGAATGAGATTAGGGTCATATCTTGATTCGTATAATTCTATTAATTCTTGTTGTTGTTGTCGTCGTTGTGGCGACCCTTGCGGTCGCCAATATTGGATTCGGATTTGATGTTGCCGATATTGGGGCAGCCGCGAGGGCTACCCGTACGATTGCGATTTGATTGCCATCGCTCGGGATTTGTGCGAATATAGTTGCGGATATTTTCGTATGCTTGTTCGTCGCGGATAATATGTTCGTAGTAGTTGCGTTGCCATAATTTTCCCATTTGTAGGTTGCGTTCCTTGTGCCATTTTAGGCAGTCGTTGGCGACGAGAGATTTGTATGCTCCGATGATTTGTCCGATGGTGGGAGGATTTTCTTCGGGGCAACCGCAAGGGGTGCCCGTACGATTGGCATCGATATTTAGGGGCTTTTTGCTTTGTCCGTCGATATTGGGGCAACCGCGAGGGTTGCCCGTACGGATGGAGATGATGGCATGGATGTGGTCGGGCATGATGATGTATTCGTCGATTTCGATGGTGGGGAATTTGGTGGGAAGGTTTTCCATCCATTCGGTGGCGATTTGCCCGCAGGGGGTTAGTTCCATCTGGCTTTCTGAGATTTCTCCGAAGCGGTGTTGCCTATTCTCGCAGCATAGCGTTACAAAGTAAGCTCCTTGCGACGAATAGTCGTAGCCTTTCAGCCTTATGCTGCGCCGATGGTGGATTTCTGGATTATAGTTGCTTGATGTCATTGCTTTTGCGATTCTATGTTTGTCGGTAGGGGCATGGTTTATTTCTTCTTTTTGTTTTCCAAAGCTTTCTTCTCTTCGCTTTTTAGACGTCTCTCAACTTTTTTTACATCTTCGGCGGGTGGAAGGTTTTCGGGTACGATGCCACGTTCCAGAAGCATTTTTCTTACAGCCAGATTATTGTCAACATGTTCTTTGGTAATGGCAGGTTCTCCTTGCAGATCCTTAGATTGTACATTAACATTTGTCATTTCTGCGGCAAAGTCCTTTGCTTTTATGCTTATCGTTGGCAGAAAATCGGCAACAGGTCGATTCTCTGGAACTCCCATTTTTGTTTTCATCTGCTGGGTGGTTAGACGGAATAGTGCTTGGTCGCCTTTTGAACGGATGTTTGCAAACCCCTTGTCATTTACGCCTCTTTCGTAAAGTATGCCAGAGAGCTTCTTTTCTGTTTCTTGAAGTTTATTTCTTGCTTTTACGCGTTCGGTTTCCAAAAGACGTTGTTCGATGAGTTCTGCTCTACGAGTTTGTACAGCAAAATAGGTCTGGGCAAAAGCGATTTGTGGCTTGCGTGGGTCGCCGTTTTGTGCAATAAGATAGCATGCGTAACGTGTCAATAGTATATCGTCTATCTCATGCTTTGCTCCTTTGCCGGCTTCTATCACCTTCCTGACGTCAGGAAAGTGATCTTCTACATTGTGACCAACCTGTAAACAGGATTCTTTTGCCTTTTCAATAACTTTGGAAAAATTTTCCCATTTTGCATATCCAAGTAAGTGTTGCAAGTCTCTTGCACTCCAACATTCTATGTCTTCCACTGTTGCCGCTGCATTTTCAAACTGTGCGAATAATGTTTGGATTTCTTCTGTTTTCATTGTGTTTAATTTTTGGGTATTATATTTCTAATTAATTGTCCGACTTTTTTGTTGTTTGCGTTTTTTTTGATAGATGGACACCTCCTCCTTCCCATATTCCTGTATATAGCCATATCTCATAGTAAAATAACCAATCAGCAATCCATGGAACCACAGTTTTAGACAATGACATTGTATTATTCCAATCTTTCCTGTATAAGCAAAGTTGTTGTTTCTCTTGGTCATAAACATGGGGTAATGTTGTTTTTCCTTTAGCTTTCTGTAACGGATTTGGATTAACGATAAAAACCATTGGCGAATAACCATCATAAACCAATTTCACATCATAATATGAACTTAATTCTGTTGGTTTAAGTTGATAATTCCATACTATCTTATCGTGTCCAGAATATGAGCACTTTGAATTAGGAAATATTTTCTCTAACATATATTTTTGTTGAGCAATAGTTAGCCCTTTATTTTTTTGCATTATTTCCGAAAAATGTATGAGGTTTAACCGTTTGCCCTATTATATTGCTACCTATAATACCTGCAGATGACATTTTTAAATTTCCACTATCTCTTAAATCCTTCATTCTTTTTGCACGTGTAGAAAAAGTTTCTGTGATAAGTTCCTTTCCAAATGATGCCTCAAGTGAATTTTGAATAGAATATAAGTTGTTTGAACCTATTATTGAATCAATGTCTGTTTGAACTTTGTTCAACCACATAAAGAAATTTTTTTGTTTTTCTGGACTTTCTTTCCATTTATCTGCAAAATTTTCTTCTGAGTTTACAGGATTTGTCACCCAATACACACCATTTCTGTTCTCAATGTGATTTTTCATAGAGTGAACAACATTGTACAACCCTTCAAGAATGTTTGACTCTCCTTTGTATGCTTTTGCAGCTAATGTTGTTATTATTATTGATATAGGTTTGTTCTCATCCCCATTGAACATAATATCACGATGTCTTTTTAGGATTTGAACTATTCGTTGAAGAGGGTATCTGGAATTTTGAAATCGTGGAACAGGTTGGATTGAATCTTGTATTGAGAATAATTTAGTCTGATTATGTATTGCCTTCTGAAAAAACCATTGTGCATACCCAAACGGATTGCTTTTTAACCATGTATCTACATTTGTACTTGTATGATAATCGCCCGATTTATTGTCTGTAATTCTAATGGCCATGGGTTCGTAATTAGCCACATTATTAGAAAAAGATTTTTCAAGAATAATATGATAATTACTGCTGACAATACATGGTAAAATATCTAAATGATATTGTTCTTTTGCTTCTGCATTTTGTCTATACAATAGTGTCCAGCATCGTCTTCCTCCATTTTGCTTTTCAAGCATTTGCGAGTAATGTGCGTTTTCTTTTATGCGTTTACCAATAGCTTGTTTTAAATCATATTGTGTCCAGGATACTGGTTTGTTCTGCAGTTCACAAACCAAATCAATGTCTATATCGTCGTTTTCATTTATTGGCTTAATTGCTGTACCCAACATAAAAGAACCTTGGGGGCGTATCTCCGGTTTAAGCTCATTTATTAGCGAGCCTTCTGAAAGCCATTTTCCAACAGCCTGATAACTTTTAGTAATAGTTTCATATTGACTCTGAGAAATGTCCAAAGACTTTCCCATGTCATCAAAAATAGAACTGAACTCTTCTTTTTGTTCTTGTGTTAAATTTTTAATCATAGCAATGAGTGTTTTATCGTTATCGTTTCGTTTTCTTTATCATGGTATGTGTCGTACAGGACAAGATTAGCATCCACCTTATTCATCCAAACTCTACCAAATTCAATCGCGCAAGAATTGGGCATAGCCATGTGTACATGCAATTCATGATTAGGATAATTCTGTTTTACATCCTTGAACATGTCTCTCACTTTTTCTCTAAAGTATTCTAATTGTTTTCTGTATTTAAGAAAATCTAATCGAGGAGAATCTATGGTTATTTCCCACATGCAAATCTCTTCATCATTATATAATTTCTTGATTCGTTCAGTAATAGGTGCACTTAAAGCTATTACTAAAACTGCTTTTCCGATGTATTTTGACGGTAGATTTAATATAAATGGATTATCAATAATTCCCGTTAATGGTTCTTGCCATAACCAGCTATTGGGTTCTCTTATCTTCTGATACACTTCAATGTAATACATTTCAGGCAATAAAGTTCCCAATTTTACTAATAGAGGCATTGGTGCTAAAGCAAACAATGAAATGTGTGATACTTTTTCGTCACCACTTTTAATTCTATCACTGATTTTGGTTCGCACATTCCGCTCTAACGTATCTGCTTCAGTTTGCCAATACAATTTGTCTTTTTCGTCATATTCGGATTTTAAGCCTAAGTCAATGGCGCGATCTTCAGATGGGTAATGAGTAGGAGCTATGGCGATCTTTAATATGTCATAGTTTAAGGATGGACTAAACTTTGCAATATTCGCTCCGTATGTAACAATCAAACTTTTTTTTTCTTCACAAAGTGATGTCACTCGTTCTATACGCTGTTCATGTTTGGCTTTCATCTGCCGCAAACGTTCAACAGGATGCTCTGCAACTTGTTCTTTGTCAATTAACCGATGATGAGAATCGCACAGTATCATAAGGTTGCTTATATCTTTTGCTAATCGTTTAGATAATATTTTGTCTCCACGTGGACCATCGGGTGATGCTGCAATAATATGTGCAATATATGCATTATTGCCTTCTGTTTGGGTTAACCAATCTTTATACATTATTTTATTACAACCTTCATATTCGCATCGGCCACCGGCTTTTGCCCACAAAATGCATTTCGTTTTTTCTGGTATAGCAACACGTGGCTCTTTTTTACTCTTGTTTTCTTTTTTTGTTGTTTTCATTTCATCCTCCTTTTCCCTGTTAATAATACCTGCATCAATCCTCTCTTTTCTTCTTGTAGATGCAATAATTTCCCTTTGGCGTTTTCGATTTCTTTGTCGGCATTGACCAAAACTGATGCAATGGCGTTCTGTTCATTGATGTTTGGAATAAACATATGCATATTGAAGAAGTCGGCAGGTGTTACATTAAGCAATCCGTGTGCGCGACCTCCTTCATTAGCCACTTTTACGAGTTCCTTGTTTAATATACCAGATTCACAGTATTGTTCAAAGAAGTCAATGTTGGTTGTTTCGCCTTTTAAGGCAAAGCAAATATATAACGTCGTTACCACCGCTTTGTCAAACGTCTTCAATCGTTTTATCGCTCCCATAGGGTAGCCATTGGAGTAACTTTTGTTGTAGCAAAACTCGTCTTTGTGAACCAAGAAGTAGTTATCCAAGGTCTCACTCGCTACACTTTTATTAAAAAAGTCCGTTTGAACGACAAAACCTCTTTGTGCCGATATGGTAACCACATTTTTATTGTCTTCTTCGTTTTTTCTTGTGATTCTTTCTGCAATGTCACCTAGTTTTATCCTTTTCCATTCCCCCTCAAACCCTTTCAACCTCTTCTTTCCTGTGAGCAGTTGCTGCATAAGCCCTTTCTTGCGCAGGGTGAGTTTCTCTATAAGGGCGGTCTGCTTGGCGATGGCGGTGTCCCAAAGAGTTAATAAATCGGAAATCTTATTTTGTTCATCTTCACTAGGTATTAATACTGGTATATGTTCACAAACCTCTTGATTCAATTTTGGCTGAGCAGTACCTGTATTATACTTGTCATAAGAAAGAGATTCGAGATAATTGCAAATATAATATCTGTTGTATCCTTTGTTTGTTTTTAAAACATGGGCGTGGTTGTTAATCCATACTTTCCCGCTAACGAGAAATGCAAGTGGTGTGCTTCTTGTGATAATATTAGCTCCATCTTCACCTAATAAAATTAAATCATCGTCAAAAATGTAATCATTAACATAGTCAATTATACCAGAAGCACCATAATATGGGTATAGTCCTTGCATTTTATTTCGGTCAGCATCTTTAATTGGTATTCGTTGGCTATCAAGAAATGTACATATTTCTCCCAACCTCTTTATGTTCCAGTCTTCTGGAATGATGCCAAGTGGCGAGGACTTGTAGCCGGAGGGGATATTGTTATTCATTTTTGTCATCTTTTACTTTGGATATAAAATCGTTGTATATTTTTTCGTAGCGGTTTTTTATCATATAGTATTGTTGCGTGTTACGAATGTTATTATCGCGCTCATGAAAATTTTTCATGTCATTATATAAGATGCCTTGCTGCATATTAGAAATCGAAATTTCTAATCTTTCTAATATAGCCTCAACATTTTTGGGGCTATCTAATAGTAATGTCTCTTCTAAAGATATCATCGAATATGAGAATGTTTTTAGGTATTGTTTATTATATAATTCGACATCCGCTAAAGCTGCAAAAACTAAATGATTGGCATAATTGCTTTGCTCTGCGATTTTCTTTTCTTGTATGTTAAGTTTCTCCTTCAAGTTGTTTAGTTCTTCTATTTTGGCTTTTAATTCAAGGGCATTATAAATCTGCCAGCCAACAACTAAAGTAACAACAATCGCAAGCAGTGCAACAATAACTCCCACAAAGGAATCGAGGCTAACCACTTTAAAACCACCAGCATTGCAGCACCATAAAGCAATCATGGTAACTGATATGACTAATGATAAATAGGCGCATATATGTGCAAAACTAAATTTTTTGCTTTTCTTGTTTTTCATAACATTTTCTTTCCTTTTTCAGTTACATACCAGTGTCCCGACTTGTCGGAGCCTTCACGGACAATATATTTGCCTGCCCGTAATATTTTTATTGCACGCTTGACCGTAGTACGGGAACGATTTATTGCAACTTGAATTTCTTCATAAGTTACATACGGATTATCTATAATGGTTTTGAGAACCTGAACAATGGAACCTTTAAAATTTACAGGGCCATTTACAGGGTCATTTACAGGGCCATTTGAAGTGTCATTTACATGGTCATTTACATGATCATTTATATGGTCATCGTTTGTTGCAATATTCTTATTACCAGCAACTTTTACACCGTCATTTACACCGTCATTTACACCGTCACCGTCATTTGCAGGGTCGTTTACAGGGCCATTTACATGGTCATTTTCGCCAAACAAACCTTTTCGCCGAGTGATGTAAACCGACATTCCGCCCATCTCTTCCTTGTAAACTGGTGCTTCAAGTCCGTTTGCCACAAACTCGCCTTTGATTTTGCCAATGCCGCGTCCCCACGATTCGATGAAGCCTGCCAAATAGAATGCTCGGGCAATCAGACGGTTGCGAGGGCACGAACTATGTGCGCCCATAAACTGCTCGAAGGTAATGCCGTCGGGAAGTCCGCCAGAGTTCCATAGCCATATCATGTCGTTATATACTCGCATCTGTGTCGAGTAGCCCGGATACTCCTTGTGTATGATGGCGTTGAAAATGATTTCGCGCAATGCGTCTTCGGGAATTTCCAGCGGTTCAATCCGTTGCAGACCTTCGTAGTGTATGGGTCGAATCAGATATTTGCTGTCGAGGATTTCCATCACCTTGTCGGCCATCTGTATGATGTTGCCGCTGATTATGTCCTGGTTCCGCAAGTCAACATCGTTGTGGAAACGCCCAATTTTGAACTCGATGCAGGTAAAAAACTTCGATGGACGCTTGCCGAACAGCAGAATGGCAGCGTTGCGCAGACCACCGTCATCGTCCATAAGGTCGAGGTTGCGCAGTATGGTTTCCGTGGAATCGTCGGCGGCACTGTCGGGAAGTCTGCCTGCCTTAATGCCCTTGCGTACGAAATATGCGACCGCTTCGTCGTCGATGTGTTCCAGTTTAGCACCTTCGCATACAATCTCGTCCCACGAGCGTCCCATCTTTTTCAGTATGAACTGTTGTAGCGCAGCACCTTTCAGTTCCTGCTTGGTAGCACCGGAGCGGTAATAGAAAATGCCTTTGTACGAAATCGGCACATTGCTCGGGCTTACAATCAGTTCCAAGTATTCCTTGCCGTCTTTCTTATGCAGGTTAACATCTACCACTATGCCAAGGAAAGCGACAATCTTGTTAGGAATGTCTTCCATCTGGCGGTGCGAGTCGGTCAGTCCGTAAATGGTCTTGTCGTCGTCAATACCTATAAAAATTTTGCCACCCTGCGCATTGGCGAATCCACACACCCATTTTAGGTATTCATCGCTCCAACTGCGCTTGTATTCTATGTTTTGGCTCTCGTCGTTCATAAGTTCTAATATCCTAACTCTTTCAAATATTCCTTCATTTTGCCTTGCACTTCTGCCAGTTCGGTTTCCAATTGTTCAATCTCCTTTTGTACGGCGGGGATGTCGATTTCGGCTTCTTCTTCGTAGGTGTCAACATAGCGCGGAATGTTGAGGTTGTAGTCGTTCTCGCGGATTTCGTCGGGCGTGGCAATGTAGGCGTATTTGTCTTCTACAACGCCCTGCTGCAGTTCGCCGTTTGCAAACTTGCGGTAAATGCCTACAATGTGCTCGATGTCCTGCGGACGAAGCTTGTTCTGGTTCTTGCCGTTCTCGTACTCGCGGCTGGCATCGATGAAAAGCACATTTTCAGAACTTCTGCCTTTGCGGAAAATGGCAATGGCTGCCGGAATGCCCGTGCCGTAGAACAGGTTGGCTGGCAGACCGATGACAGCTTCCAGAATGTGTTCGTTTTCGAGGATGTACTGGCGGATTTTGCCTTCACTACCACCACGGAACAGCACGCCGTGAGGTATGATTACGCCCACCTTGCCGCCATTGTCGTCGGCAACTTCGAGCATGTGGCTGATGAAAGCCCAGTCTCCTTTGCTCTTGGGCGGAATGCCACGCCAGAAGCGGTTGTACGGGTCGGCGGCGGCTTCTTCGGCGCCCCATTTGTCGAGGCTGAATGGTGGATTTGCAACAACGGTGTCGAACTTCATAAGCCTGTCGCTTGCTTTTAGTTTTGGGTTGCGCAAAGTGTCCCCCCAGCGGATTACGGCATTGTCGAATCCGTGCAGGAACATGTTCATCATTGCCAGCGCCCATGTGCTGCCGTTCACTTCCTGTCCGTACAGCGAGAAGTTGTTGTTGCCGACTTCCTTACCTGCTTTAATCAGCAACGAACCTGAACCGCAGGTAACATCGCAGATTCGTGCGCCCGGGTTGCTCTTGGTAAGTTTTGCCAGCAGTGTGGAAACCTCGGCAGGTGTGAAGAAGTCGCCAGCCTTTTTGCCGGCTTCCCCTGCAAATGTTGATACAAGGTACATGTATGCGTCGCCGATGATGTCGTTGTTCTCCAAATGCGACTCGTCCAAGTCAACACCCTGAAAATCCTGCAAAAGGTTTCTCAACCGTGCGTTTTTCTCTTTCGTCTCGCCCAAATTGGCACTATTAAAGCTGATGTTGCGGAAAATGCTGCTGCCGTCCTCGCTGCTCATCTTCTCGCGGTTGGCTTCCTCGAGGTCGGCCAATGCTTCGTCAATCAGTTCGCCAATGTTGGTTAAGTTGCGGTGTTCGTAAAGAAAATCGAACGAACTTTTTTCCGGTACGACAAAACGCTCGTGACGCATTGCTCGCTCGGCGCGTTCCTTGTCGCCCTCGTATTTTATGAGGTAATCGTTAAGTTTCGATTTATATACATCGCTTACATACTTAAGAAACAGCATTGTAAGTATGTAGTCCTTGTATTGGCTGGGGTCTATTACTCCGCGGAAAGTGTCGCAAGCCTTCCAAACAGTGCGGTTGATGTCCTCTTGGGTGATTTTCTTTGTATCCATATTGTCTATTTGTTTATTTCGTTGATTAATAATTGGTTTATTATGTTTGTGCGTTTTTCTGCAATTGCATCTAATAAATGGGCTTCTTGTTTCTGCAGTTCTGAAATTTCTACAACTTTCTTCTGGGTGTTATGGTCGGGGATTGGAATTTCAATGTTTTCCAAGGTCGATTTGTGTATAAGTGGGGTGGAACTGCCAATCTGAGAAGCCTTTATTTCGTTTACGATGTTCGGCAGGTTCAAGTACCAGCATAGATATTCGGAAGAAATTGAATCGCTGTGCAGTCTTATTGTATATAGTGTAGTCGAAGCTACCGCTTTTATGCCAAGGTTGAATATCTTGCAAAGGTATGTTGTGCCTTTTCCTGCAAAGAGCAGGTCGCCTCTACGGAGCATGTTGCTCTCCATTCTTGGCTTGTATTCTACCATTGCTGAAATTTTTTCTGGGGAATCCATCATGATGTCTTTCATCTGCAGGTATGATATTGTACCTGTAGGAGAGGAGTTTAGGAAAATTCCAGAACGAATATCTGCTATTTCTTTTAGTTTTGTCATTGTTTTAGTATCTTAAATACTTTAAAATTTTTACGATGCAAAGATAAGGGATGTTTTTGAATCGTGCAACTTTTTTTTTGAAGTATTTTGCGTACTATTTATTTTCTAAGGTTTCACAAAAAAGAACGAACCCCAAATTCGAGGTTCGTTCTGTAATATTTTGTGTTAATTTTATTATTTCAAAAATCATTCCTATTGTCTAACCAGCATCTTACAGAACTCCTTCAGTTCGTCATTCGAAGTGCGTTTTTGCATGATGAATAATTGGCCATTATTAATTTCGCACTGGACATACCATTCCTGAACCACGGCACCGTCAATCACAAGCGCTGCATTATGACCTGCTATCTCTCTGGTTAACTGCGACCAAAGTAGGCTTGCATCTGGTGTCAATCGAAAAATAATAGGCACATAGCCATCTTTGTGCTGACTGGACTCGGATGTTTCTACACTTTGTATTATCGGCTTGCCTCCCATAACATCGGAACTGATGGCCGGACCTTGTGTTGTTGCCTTTTTCAAGGCAAATATTCTTGAATTTTTCTGATTATCATCTGCAGGCAACTCACTTTTCATAACAACGACAGAGTCAATTTGCATCCATTGTTCCATAACGATTTTGGTGTCGTTTGGAGAAACAATCGTGTCGGCATAAACTTCCCAAAACTCTAGTTTGCCTTCGGTCGTGAGGTCGTTTCCTGCACGGACAAATGTAGTTGGGCGCAAAGCAAAGTGGACTAGTAAAATTCCGATGCCAAACACAGCAATCATACTGCCGAGGAAAAGCAGAAACGTCCGTGGGCTCTTTGGCTGCGGTTTGCCGTCGTAGGACCCGATTTGACGAATTACATCGTTGCAATGGCCGACGAAATTGCGATAAGCCAGAATTGCAAATGTCAGAAGAAGCAGTCCTACAAAGCAAATTGACCAGATTGCATTATAATTCGGAGCCATGTTATATTCGGCAATCTCACTTGTCAGGTAACCTTTGTTCTTTAGGATGTGTACGAGTATAAACATAAAGCCCAGTGCCAGCATAAAAACCATATAAACGGCATATCCCGACTTCAGTTTCTGCATATTCTTTGAAAGCGTCAGCAAATCGGCATTTTCCATCGCCTGCTGTTTCGCATTCCGTGTAAGCCAAAGTTCGAATACAATCGAAAAGACCATCAGCAGCAGAAATGAAAGTCCGAATGGCAGAAGTTCACCTAAAAATGTAAAGTAGGCGAATCCCAGAACAGCAAGGATAGGGTAGGCTATCATGACCGTCTTCCTGTATCGGGAAAAATAATTGGCGTTGTCCTGGATGGTGGACTTAATTAGGTGTTCGTTGACGATTTCCTGCTGGTCGAAGCGTTGTTTCAGTTCTTCGTACTGCGCTTTCAGCTGGTCGAGTTCGTTCAGATTATTGTTTTCTTGATTTTCCATGATGATTCCCTTTCATTTTTTTACGACATTTTTACCAGTTTTTCCTTGATACGGGCCAGTCTTACGCCAACATTGTTGGGCGAGATGCCAATTATTGCTCCAATTTCGTCGTAGCTGATGCCTTCGAGCCAAAGCAGTATAAGGCTTCGGTCGATAAGGTCTAGGCGCGAAATGCGGTCGTAGAGGACGCGTATTTGCTGTGTCTGCGGATTGTCGGCCTCGTAAGGGTCGATGTTCACTGTCAGCGGGACGGTCTCGGGACGGCGGCGTTCCTTCTTGTCCTGGTTGATGGCTGTGTTGAGTGCCACGCGGTATATCCAAGTCTCTGCGCTACTGCGTCCTTCGTATTGGTCGAAGCCGTTCCAAAGTCGGATTAGGATTTCCTGGAACAGGTCGTCGATTTCGTCCTTGTTGGTCGAGAACATGTAGCACACCGTGTAGATGGTCCGCTTGTGCTGTCGTACCAGAAGTTCAAACTTGTGTTCTTTGTCGTTGTTCATGATTCTTTTAATTTGTTCGTTTTCGTTGCAACGTTCATCATGTTAGACAACAAAGGGTAGGGATTTATTACAGGGAATTTGTCTTTTTTTGCATTATTTCTTTTTCTTCACCAGATTTGGCGGTTTCCATCGGCGGCAGTTGTTGCAAAATTTGCAACAACTGAATCTGGAGACAATTCGCCTTCGCTAAAAATGTTCTTTATGTGGCGAGAAATAGTTGATTTATCTCGCTGGAATAGTTCTGCCATTAAATCAAGAGATAGCCAAACCGTATCTCCGTTTACATTCACATTTATCTTCGTCAAGCCGTCTTCGGTCTGGTAGATGATAATGTCGCCAGTATTTTCAATTTTATCCATAGAATATGGTATGCTTTATTGTTAGTTCTGATTGCAAATTTACAAAAATATTCGTATGTAAAATGGCATTCAGTAATAATAAGTCTGTATGTAAATGCGTAGAAAATAGATATGCTTTAGCATTCATTTTTTTCTTATTTTTGTTCCCTGAAAATTATGCTTATGGACTCAAAGGATGTGAATCTTGAATTGTTTCCGCAGTACGACAACTTGGAATTTCTTGCAAGTCAGGTTGTTGAAGGGTTTATTACGGGTTTGCACAAGAGTCCGTTCCACGGATTTTCCGTTGAATTTGCCGAGCATAGGCTCTACAACAAGGGCGAAAGTACCAAGCATATCGACTGGAAACTTTACGCCCGTACCGACAAACTTTTCGTGAAGCGCTACGAGGAGGAAACCAACCTGCGCGGACAGATAATAATAGATGTTTCATCGTCTATGCTGTTTCCGTACAGGGAAAAGCGAATGAACAAGTTGCAGTTTTCCATATATGCGGCGGCTTCGTTGGTGTATCTGCTTCACAGGCAGCGCGATGCGGTAGGACTTACGCTTTTCGACGATGATGTGAAGTTTCATCTCGATGCAAAGTCGTCGCAGGTGCATCTGTCGATAATGTACAACGAGATGCGCAAGTTCCTGAATCCAGAAAGCATACAGTTGCAGCAGCGTACCGACACGGCAGGAACCTTGCACAAGATTGCCGAGATGATTCACAAGCGCTCGCTGGTGATACTTTTCAGCGATATGTTCATTGACGGTGACACCGAGGCTCTGTTTTCGGCATTGCAGCACTTGAAGTACAGCAAGCACGAGATTATAATTTTCCATGTGGTTGACAAGAAAATGGAGGAGGAGTTTGCCTTTGCAAACCGTCCGTACAAGTTTGTCGATTTGGAAAGCGGCAATACGATAATCTTGAATCCCGCCGAGGTGCGCGACAGTTATGTTAAGCGTGTTAATTCCCTTACATCCGAACTGAAATACAAGTGCGGTCTGTTTGGAATAGATTTCGTAGAGGCGGACATTAACAAGCCGGTCGATGAGGTTCTGAAGCCATATCTGATAAAGAGGACGAAGTTTTTCTAAAATTTGTAATGTGCAATTGCTTTAGGCTGTTGTTTGAAAAAATAAAATAGTGTAGTAATTTTGCAGGCTAAAAATGTTGATGATATAAAATGTATAATATTGTCGGTAAGGTTTATGATTGAGAGATGAAAGGATTTTTACTTTCAATATTTTTCTTGTTGCTATCAGTAGGCTTGTTATCGCAGGAAATAAAAGGACATGTATATGAAAAGGAGACTGGCACCCCATTGCAGTACGTGTCTGTGTATGTCAAGAATACGACAATAGGAACTACTACTGACGAAAATGGATTTTTCTCGTTGAATGTTAGGAAAATGCCATGTGAGATTGTCGCAACATTTCTTGGCTATACACCATTTGAAAAAGTAGTTTCCGAAAATACCTCTCTTGAAATATATTTGGAAGATGACATTCAGGTGATTCAAGAGGTACTTGTGAAACCTGATTATTCATACGACAGAATGCTGATGAACAAGATTATAGAAAACCGCAAGCATAATAATCCCGACAATCTGTCGAATATTGTTTATAACGATTATTCGCGTACTACCATATTTCTTAAAGGTATAGACCAGAAGCATGTCAAAAAGTCTAAGATATTGTCAAAATCGTCGTCTGCATTTATCCAGGAGACCGATACTACTATGCGTATGCCTTTTCTGATAATGGAGCAACTTCAGAATCACAAGAGAGGCAAGAATGCCAAAGACGAGGAAGTTACAATGTTGTCCGATACTAGCGCGATGATTATAAAGGGCATAAGTGCTGAAATAAAAACTGTAGTACTTGACAAGATAACAACAGAATTAAATTTCTACGAAAATCAGCTTGATGTGTTTACACGAGGAATACCAAGTCCGGCAGGTTCTGCATCAATGCTCGATTACAACATATATCTATCCGATAGCATAGACATTAATGGTGTAAGACAGTACAAGTTCAACTTTTATCCCAAAAGTAAACGGGCTCTGACTTTTGAAGGCTACCTATGGGCGACATCGGACGTATGGGCACTGACAGAAATTCATGCAATAGTTCCGAATAGTGCCAATATAAACTTTGTTTCCGATGTGACGGTTGATGTTTCATACGAAAAGACCGATCATGGCAAATGGTTCACAAAGGCACAGTCAGTAAGGCTTAATATGACGCTTGTTACCCGTGATAGCACAAGTACAAAGACGCAGTCGTTTGCAGTAAAGAAGGTAAACACTTTTCTGGTGGAGCCGTCGGTGCCAGGCTTAAAGGAATATCCCGACAGTATATCCAAGGAAATGATTGTTGAGAAATTGTCTCGTGATGAGATTTTGTCGCAGATTAGGCCCGAACTGGATACTTTTGAGACTCAGGCATACGAGGGTATAAAGGAGCTTCACAATAATGGCTGGTTCCGTTTTGCCGATAAGTTTACATATATGGCAATGTTCGGATATTATAATTTAGGGTATATAGATTTGGGACCGCACTATATGTTTTTCCATAATAATTTGATAGAGGGAGCAAGGGTTACTCTCCCTTTGCGAACAAGTAGCAAGGTCTCCAAGCGTTTCTATGTTGGTGGATATGTAGGCTACGGATTCAGGAATAGAGAATTGGCATACGGGGCCTCGGCGGCTGTGAAGTTTGGAACTAAAAACAGGTCGGTGTTTACACTCAATACGCGCTACGACTATTTTGAACTTACTCACAATAAGTTCGGGGAATTTACAAAGGAACAGCCGTCGCAGCAGGGGAGTGGAAATTTCATATCGTCGGTTACAGTATATAAGCGTAATCCTTATATGATGCGCAGCCGTGTATTTAGTCTTACGTACGAGCAGGACTTTGGTTCGTCAGTAGGTTTGCTGATGCGCCCGATTGTGGAAATTTATGAAAATAATGGCTACCTTAATTTTTCGCATACTGGTATTGATGGAAATATACCAATAGAGACTTTTACGACCTATTCGATGATGATAAACTTAAGGTTCTCGCACGATCAGACTTTCGAAGAGGATTTCTTTACACGAATGTATTTTGGAAACGGTCTCCCTGTGTACAATGTTTCGGCAGTTGCTGGTTATTATGACATGGTTTCTTCTGGACCTCGCAAATACTTGCTTGCAAATTTCTCATTGAAGCAGCGTCGCAACATAAGTAACAAGCTTATGATGTTGTATATGGTCGAAGTAGGTGGTGTCGTCGGTAAGGTTCCTTTCCCGTTGCTGTATATGCCACAGGGGTCGATGGACCTAGGACAGGCGCGTTACCATTTCAACCTCTTGCATCATTCGTCTTTCGCAAGCGATATGTATGTGCATGCACATTTCAATTTCAGTACATACGGCATAATTTTCAACCATATACCATTAATTAAGAAACTTAAACTTCGTGAAATATATTCTTTCAAGATATTTTATGGTAAGTTGCTGAACAATAGACATGCTGAGGTTATGGATTTTCCAGAATACTTGTGCGAACCTACTTTGGTGCCTTACATGGAGGGAAGTATAGGTATAGCTAATTTGTTCAAATGTTTTCAGATTGAATATGTGTTCCGCATTAACCAAAGTAAGGAATTTGATGAGTTCTCGGCTCGACACGGCATACGTATGAGATTTGCCGTTGGATTCTAATGACATTTTCTTTTTCCTAAAAAAATCCCAAATCGTAAATCCCAAGTCGTAAATAATTATTACCTTTACAACCTGTTTTAAAATTTACGATTATGAGAATGTTCAACCAAGAGGTTTATAAGGCTCGCCGTGAGAAACTTAAGTCGGCGATGAAGTCAGGTGTATGCATATTTATGGGTAACAATGAAGCCCCGATGAACTATCCGGATAACTGCTACCAGTTCCGTCAGGACAGCACTTTCCTGTATTTCTTCGGAATTGCACAGGCCGGTCTAAAGGCGATAATTGATGTTGACAACAACCGCGATATAATTTTCGGCGACGAACTAACCGTTGACGATATTGTATGGATGGGTGAGGTGGCTAGCATTAAGGAACTGGCTGCCCGTTGTGGCGTCGTTGATGTTCGTCCATCTGCCGAGTTCGAAAAGTATGTGAAGGCAGCAAAGGCTGATGTTCATTTCCTTCCACCATACCGTCACGACAATATGATTTTCCTTTCGTCGGTGCTTGGTATTCCGATTCCCGAATTGCAGAAACGTTCGTCTTTGCCGTTGGTGAAGGCTGTAGTTGCTTTGCGTAACGTAAAGGAAGCCTGCGAAATAGAGGAACTGAAGGCTGCTGCCGAAATTGGTTACGAAATGCACACAACTGCAATGAAGATGGCTAAGGATGGCGTTTCGGAACACGAAATTTATGGTACAATTGAAGGCATAAGCCTCAAGCACGGCTTGTTGACATCGTTCCACTCCATTGTTTCAAAGAACGGACAAATCCTTCACAACCATACTCACGAAAACATACTTCATACAGGTGATTTGTTACTCAACGACTCTGGCGCACAGACAGATATGGGTTATGCTTCGGACAATACCCGTACATTTCCCGTTGGCGGAAAGTTCTCGCAGAGGCAGAAGGATGTGTACCAGATTGTGCTCAATACAATCAATGGTTCTATTCCGATGATGAAGCCTGGCGAGACATACCAGTCGATTCATCTGAAGGCATGTGAAATCCTTGCCGAAGGACTTAAGGCTCTTGGACTTATGAAGGGCGACATGAAGGACGCCGTACAGCAGGGCGCACACGCAATGTTTATGCCTCACGGACTTGGCCACATGATGGGTCTCGATGTTCACGACATGGAAGACCTCGGTCAGATAAATGTTGGCTACGACGAGGAAGTTCAGCCGATTAAGATTTTCGGAGTTGCTTCGTTGCGTATGGGCAAGAGGTTGCAGGTCGGTAATGTCTTGACAAACGAGCCAGGTATTTATTTTGTACCACAACTCATCGACATCTGGGAACGCGAACACAAGTTCGAGCAGTTTATCAATTATGCCGAGGTTGACAAGTACCGCGATTTCGGTGGCATCCGTCTCGAGGACGACATCCTCATAACTCCGATAGGTTCACGCATTGTCGGCGACAGACGCATTCCTATCGAAATCAAAGATGTTGAAGATTTTATGAAATAGACGCATTTATGTAGGGGCAGGGTTCAATCCTGCCCGTGCATAATGCCATAACCATAGATTATGTCAGAAAAGAAAATAACCATAGCCGTTGACGGCTTCTCATCCTGTGGGAAAAGTACCCTTGCAAAGCAATTGGCTGCGAAATTAGGATATGTGTATATCGACAGCGGAGCGATGTACCGCGCTGTGACATTGTATGCCTTGCGCAACAATATGATTGTTAACGAGGAACTTGACACCAAGAAACTTATTGCAAACCTTGACGATGTCAAGATTCATTTCGAGTTGAACGCAAACGGTGAACCGCAAACTTTCCTGAACGGTATCAATGTTGAACGCGAAATACGTAAAATATATGTGTCGCAGTGGGTTAGTCCTGTTGCCGCAGTTCCCGAGGTTCGCCACGTGATGGTTGCCCAGCAGCAGAAGATGGGCGAGGCAAAAGGCGTTGTAATGGACGGTCGCGATATTGGAACGACAGTTTTCCCGAATGCCGAGTTGAAGATTTTTGTCACTGCTGAGGTTGATGTTCGTGCGCAAAGGCGTTACGACGAGATGCTCTCGAAAGGCGAGCCAGCAGACATAGAGGAGGTTAAGCAAAACCTTCAGGAACGCGACCGCATTGACCAAAGCCGCAAGGAAAGTCCGCTTCGCAAGGCCGATGATGCCGTAGTGCTTGACAATTCGCACATAACTAGAGAAGAGCAGTTGCAAGTTGCCTACGACTGGGCTATGGAGAGGATAAAAGGATAATTGACAATTGATAATGGATAATTGACAATGTATAATGGACATTTTGAATTCTCGAATTATCAAATTATCAAATCATCGAATCATCGAATCTTCAAATCGTAAATCGTACTTCGTAAATCGTAAATAGCTAGTGGTAAATATAGATAAATATGCAGGATTTTGCTTTGGCGTTACCAAGGCGATAACTTCGGCGGAAAACGAACTGTCGAAGTTCGGTTCTGCGTGTTGTCTTGGAAAAATCGTCCACAACCAGAAGGAGGAAAGTCGTCTCGAAAAACTTGGCCTTCGTACGATTGGCAGAAACGAAATGCAGACAAATCCGCCGTCGCGGATGCTGATACGCGCCCACGGAGAACCGCCTTCAACATACAACGAAGCAAAACGACTTGGTATAACTGTGGTTGACGAAACTTGTCCCGTTGTGCTTAAACTTCAGGAACTTATCGCGCAGAAATACCACAAAGAGCCCAATTGCCAGATTGTAATCTTTGGCAAGAAAGGACATGCCGAAGTCAATGGACTTGTTGGACAGACAGATGGTAAGGCAATTGTCATTTCTTCGTTGGAAGAGGCAGAAAAACTGAATATTGAAGGCAAAATTGCACTTTTCTCGCAGACTACAGCCGATTTCCAGATGTATGGACAAGTTGCTGTGATTCTGAAAAACAAACATTCGGATGTCGAAGTTCACGAAACCGTCTGCGGAAGCGTGAAGAACAGAGTGCCACGACTTAAAGAATTTTGTGCAAACTATGATGTCGTAATTTTTGTCAGCGACGAGGCAAGTTCCAATGGACGTATGCTTTACGAAGTGTGCCGTGCGACTAACAGCAGGTCGTATTTTGTAACCGATGCAGACGATTTGCAGGCGGAATGGTTTGCAGGAGCATCGTCGGTTGGCATAAGTGGAGCAACTTCTACACCATCGTGGCTACTCGATGAGGTTAGGAGCAAATGTTGTAAAATAATGGGAGATAAGATATGAAAATCAACGAGTTGAAAATATACTACAAGGTTCGTAGCCATTCGGAGTTGTCGCAGGAAGAACAATCTTTGCTGAAGTCGGCAACCGAGGCTGCAACTAAGGCATACGCACCGTATTCGCATTTTAGGGTAGGGGCTGCAGTGAAACTAGCAAACGGTGAAATTCTAAGCGGATGCAATCAGGAGAACGCTGCTTTTCCATCGGGATTGTGTGCCGAGCGAGTGACTGTCTTTTATGCAAATGCGAAATTTCCCGATATTGCAGTCGAAACGCTTCTGATAACCGTACTCGATGAGGCTGGCGAATACCGCAAAAATCCTGTTCCTCCGTGTGGTGCTTGCCGTCAGGTGCTTACCGAAACTGAATTCCGACAGAAACAACCTATGCGTGTGCTTCTGGTTGGCAAGGACGAGGTGCTAGAATTCGCTTCGGCATCAGATTTGCTACCTTTGATTTTTTCTGGAAATGAATTATTGTAAAAAATATTGATATGAAGAAATTATTTTTTGTTAACTTGTTAGTTTTGATGATGTTCGCGATTTCTGCCAATGCTCAGACCGATTGTCCGGAAGAGTGGCAGGCATATACAACCGACAAGTATTTTTCAAACTTACAGCCCGCTGAAAATGAAGAGATAAAACCAGAGGAAGATTTTCTTTCCGGTTTGGAAAAAAACGCAGTAAACCGTCTGCTGAAAAGTGTAAAGGTCGCAGTGCATAACCTTGTGGCCTTGCAGTCGCTTAGCGTTGACGAGGATGCTGTAGTGAAATATCTTGAGGAATTTGGCTATTCTGCAAATGTAGGTTCGTCGTTCATTGAGAAGAAGCGGTTTTACAATGGCTATACCCATCACGGATGTGTAATCGCCTATATTGAAAAGTCTGTGGCTAGCAAGTTTTACTGTGATGCGATAGACAAGGCTCATAGGCGTGTGGTCGATTCGTTGGCAGTCGCCAAGAAGCATTTGGATGCAGGTCGTAATGATAAGGCAAGGCTTGCACTTGATGCGGTTGTACCCGATTTGACGGATAACACCAATGCTCTGTTTTTGCTTAAAGTGTTTGGCTGCGAGCAGGCAACTATCGACAATCTTCGCGAAAAGCAGGTGGAAGTATTGTATGATGTCAAGGATGTGTATATAAAGATTGGCCCTAAAATTATGGTTGCTGTTGACTATAGCGCAGATGTTTTCGGACAGCCTTACTGGACTATGCAGGAGAGCATAAAGGACTGGCTGGCAACGCGTGGAATAGGCTATTCAACAGACAAGGCTAGTGCCGACTATGTGCTTGTGATTAGGTCGTCATCAAGGAAGTACAACACTATGTCGAATGGTACTCAGACAACCTATTATTCATACGTTGACGCAAATGTCTCCTTGCAGAAAAAGTCGGAGGCAAAGCCTGTTTATGACAATAAGTTGTCGGTGAAGGGCAGTTTCCTGAAGAGTTACGACGAGGCCGCATACGCCGCTTACAGGGATTTGGAACCAAAGGTTATAAAGATTCTTGAGGATAACATAAAGTAGTTATTTTGCAAATTTTGGCGATGAAGATTCTCGTTCTTGCCAACAAGATGCCTTATCCGCCAAAGGATGGCGGTGCAATTGCTACGCTTTCGCTTGCAAGGTCGCTGCGTAGATGTGGATGCGAGGTTGACTTGCTGGCAATGAACACGCAAAAGCATTTCTGCAGGGTGGAGGATATTCCACAAGAAATTTCATCGGAAATAAATTTTTACGCCGTTGAGGTTGATACTACAATCAAGGCGACAAAGGCATTATGTAATTTGCTTTTCTCTTCAAAACCATACAATGCTGAAAGGTTTGTTAATGAGACTTTTGTAGAAAAACTAAAGGTGCTTTTGTCCAAAAAGCAGTACGATGTTGTACAGCTCGAAGGTTTGTATCTTTGCCCGTATATCGAGACAATTAGGAAATATTCGTCGGCAAAAATCGCTTTGCGGGCTCACAATGTCGAACACGAGATATGGAAGCGTATGGTCGAAAACGAAAAGTCGCTTCCGAAACGCTTGTACAAGGGCATAATTGCAAGGCGTATGCGCAGATTTGAGCTGTCGTACATCAATTCATACGACTATCTTGTGCCGATAACCGACCGCGATGCTGAATTTTTTACGCAAAACGGAAACTCAAAGCCTATGTATGTAGCCCCACTTGGAATCGAACCCGAATCTCCATTGCTTTCTATTGACAATTCAGATGCTGATTTCTCAGTTTTCTCGTTTTTAGGGGCACTCGACTGGCAGCCGAACATTGAGGGACTTGAATGGTTTGTGCGGAATGTATGGAATACATATCATAAAAAGCATAATGGGGCAAAATTTCGTGTCGCGGGGCGAAATGCAGATGCTCATTTTGCAAATTTCTTGAAGTCGAATGGTGTCGATTATGTTGGCGAAGTCGAAAAAGCTGCCGATTTTTATGCTTCTGGTTCTGTTTTTATTGTCCCATTGATGTCGGGAAGCGGAATGAGGGTGAAAGTTGTGGAGGCTATGGCAGCAGGCAAGGCTGTGATTACAACTACAATAGGAACTGAAGGCATTGCAACCGAGAATGGCAAGAATATACTCATTGCCGATGAGGCATCGAAGTTCATCGAATGTATGGAAATGTTGGCCGATAATCGTGTTTTCTATGGCGAAATTTCTGCAAATGCAAGGCGTTTTGTCAGGGAAAACTATGACAATGCCGTAATTGCCAGAAAGTTGTTGGATTTATATATAAATATATAGTCTTGCACTTTGCTGTATGGCAAAGTCCACTATACACATAGTGTATTGTCGTTATTCATCTGTTTCTTTATCTGGGCATTCTTCAACGAAATAATCGGGCTTTTCAGACTTGATAAATGCCATTGCCTCTTCGTAACCTTTTGAAAATCGTAACAAATCTTCTTTATATAAGAAAATTTTGTTCTTTTCGTAATTGTTGTCATTTAGATGCCTACTTTCAGACATGACAAGATAATAGTCGCCTTTTGATGTGGCCTTAACATCAAAGAAATAGGTTCTTTTTCCCGCTCTGACTATAGACGATTTTAATAATCTTTTGTCTTTCTCAATAAAATCCATAATAAAATTATTTGTCGCCACAAATATAACCAAATAAGTTGGTTGTGCAATAAAATAAACAAAAAAATTTAATCGAAAAGTTTATGTGCTCTCTAATTATTTGACTAAATTTGCAGTTTGATTAAAAAGTACAGACAATGATAAGCAGGAGATTGGTTAGGATAAAGGCTGTTCAGACCTATTATGCTTTTGTTCAAGGTAATTACGACGGTTCTTTGGAAAAAGTATGGGAAGCTCTAGAAATGAGCATCGAAAAGTCATACGAACTTTTTGTGGAAACGTTCTGCCTGATTGTGGCCATTGCCGACCACGCGGAATACAAGATTGAATTCAACCGCAACAAACTGCTCCCGACGGAAGAAGACCTCAATCCAAACCGTAAGTTCGTTGACAACAAAATCATACAGGCTTTCCGTGCCGAACCGACCATCAAGAAATATATGGAAAAGGATAGTTCCAACTGGTCGGAACACTACGAATTCGTCCGCGGCATTTTCAACAAGATGGCCAACTCGGAATTCTACAACAAATATATGCAGGACGAAAGTCAAAGCATAAAGCAGGACGCCGATATGATTTGCAAGATTGTAAACAAGTATCTCGTTGACAATCCCGACCTTGACACAATTCTCGAAGGCGAAAGCATATACTGGAACGACGACATCGAATTTTCGCTCAGCAACTTGATACAGACTGTAAAAAAACTTAATGACGAAAATATTGAAAATTTCAGGCTTCCGGCAATGTTCCGCATTGAAGAAGACCGCGAATTTGCAAAGAAACTCATCAAGGATACCTGCCTGTACCGACAGAAGTTCGACGAGCTCATCGAGAAGAACCTGCAAAAATGGGAACTCCAGCGCATCGCCTTTATGGACAGAATAATCTTGCATCTGGCACTTTGCGAAATGACTCAGTTCCCCGAACTTCCTGTAAGAGTTACCATAAACGAATACATCGACATTGCCAAGGGCTACAGCACCGAAAAGAGCGGCATATTCATCAACGGCATACTCGACAAGATATACAACCAGTGCAAAAACGACAACTCGCTTAACAAAATCGGAATGGGACTATTATAATTTTTGAGAAAAACGTACAGTCGCGCCATGGCACGACTCAACAAGAAATATAGAATACAATAAATTAACGTACAGTCGCGGCGCGCCACGACTCAACAATAAATAAAATGAAAAAATTATCATTCATACTAATCGCACTAATGACACTTGCCATATTATCGTGCAAGGAAAACAAGAATACAGGCGGCGGCGAATATAGCATCGACAATCCTATTTCTGCCGAAAACGTAAACGATGAAAACGCGGCAATAGACGGACTTCCCGTTATGACCTTCAACGAAACCGAATACAACTTCGGCACCGTAATCCAAGGCGAGAAGGTAGCACACAAGTTCAAATTCACCAACACCGGCGAAGGCAACCTCATAATTTCCAGCGTAAAGCCATCGTGCGGATGTACTTCACCTAAATGGTCGCGCGAACCGATAAAGCCAGGCGAAGAAGGCTACATTGAACTTACTTTCGACAGTTCAAACAAAAAGGGTGTTCAAAACAAGAACGTGCGCGTAGCATCCAACACGATTCCAAACGAACACGTACTTTATATAAGGTGCGATGTCGCAGTAAAATAGTTAACTAATTCAAATTTATTTATATGCAAAATTTAACATTAATTTTATTACAGGCCGCACAAGCAGGCCAGGAAGCGCCAAAGTCGAACATATGGATGAATGTAATCTTCTGGGTATTACTAATCGCTGTAATCTATTTCTTTATGATTCGTCCTGCTTCAAAACGTAACAAGGAAGCACAGAAATTCAAGGAAAGCCTCAAGAAAGGCAGCAAGGTCATCACCGCAGGCGGTGTTTATGGAATCATCGACGAAATCAGCGACACATACGTACTTCTCGAAATTGCCAACGGCGTGAAAATCAAGATAGACAAGAACTCTATCGTAAGTTTCACCGAAAGCCAGAGCAACGACGACAAGTCGAGCAACGATACTTCAGAAAAGAAATAGCATAAAATGATTATCCGCAATCATCACACAACAATGAACCCAAAGGAGATTTCGGATAGTTTGATTCACACAGCTCCTCGTTCCGTATCGCTGGTTCATCATAACTTCCGAAATGACGTCTCTGGAGTCATTCCACAAAGCAGAACGAACAGGCGCAGGAACGAGCCTTGTGAGTTCGCTTATGCGGAATCTCTTTTGATGCAAATAGCGGATAGTCATATAGCATAATAATGCAAACGGATGGCAGAACAGCAGGAGACGAATAAAAATAATCCAGTTGTAAAACTGGTTAATAACAGAAACTTTCTGGTATTCATCGCTTTTGTTGTCCTGTCATCATTTTTGTGGTTTCTCAATTACCTCAACAAAAACCTAACAAGCGAAATCACAATAAAATACAAACTCAAGAACGTTCCCAAGACGATAAACGAAGAAAGTTCTCACGGCGGCGAACTTTTCGTCACAGCATCGGGACAAGGCTATAACCTTTTGCAGGAAAGCCTTAAAACCAGAAACATACCTCTAAACATCGACCTTGAATCAAAGGCGCAGGACAATAGGCAACTGCTTAAATATGCCAGCAGCAGAGGGAAAGCATACATTATCACCTCAGACCTGAAACCATTGTTACGCAAGAAAGTAGGTGATAAAATCAACATCGGCGAAATAAAACCCGACACATTGTTCTTCAATCTGATAGATGTAAGGGAAAAGAAAGTCCCAATAGAAACCGCCAACATCGAATACAAACTTATTGACGGACAAAAAATTACACGTACATCAATAGTTCCCGACTCAATAAGCATAATCGGTCAGAAATCAATTATCGACAGCATTGACAGGATAGACGTTGAAAACGAGAACTTAGGTCTCATAAAAGCCAGAAAACAGTACAACGTCGCAATCGCCATCCCCGACGGCATAAGCGCATCGCAGAAAATTGCCAGCGTATCGTACGACATAGAAATGTTCACAAAGGCAACAAAACGGATAAAGGTAAAAGCGGTCAATTTTCCACAGGAATACTCATATACACTTATGCCAGAATACGTTACAGTAAACTATGTCGTTCCTATTTTACTATACAACAAAGTAAGCGAATACGATTTTACGGCTACTGTCGACTACGAAAAAGCGGCAGGGAACTGCACAGAAATACAAGTTCAGTCAAGTTTCAGCAAGGCCGAAATAATCAGCAGCCAGCCATCTACCTGCACATTTATCCTCGAAAAGAAATGACAAGCATCGGCATAACAGGAATTATCGGATCGGGGAAATCTATGCTAAGCAAAGTTTTCCGCTCGATGGACATTCCCGTGTACGATGCCGACAGCAGAGCCAAATCACTAATGAACAGCAGTTTACAAATAAGAGATGCGTTAATCAAAGAATTTGGCGCAGAAACTTACATAAACGGAAAAATCAATAAGGAATATCTGCGCAATGTTGTTTTTGGAGACGAGAAGAAACGACAAATTGTAAACTCAATAGTGCATCCGACTGTAAAGAATGATTTTATTTCGTGGCGGCAAACAACTGGCAAAAAAATAACGGCAATAGAATCGGCAATAATATTCGATGCCAATCTGGAAGACATTCTCGACAAGATAATATTTGTGGAAGCAGCCGAAGAAATATTGGTAAAGCGTATATGCTTCAGGGACAACGTTTCGGAAGAAATTGCACTCAACAAGATAAAATTGCAACGCAAAAATTCTGGTCGTGAAAAATGCGACGCTATTTTTGTCAACGACAGGAATCATTCATTAATAGAACAGGCAGAATACTTCATAAACAACTTAAAATACTGATATATGGGAAAATGGAAATGGATATTAGGAGTATTGACGTGGGTGCTTACAGGACCACTCGGTGGGTTTATAGGTTTTCTGATAGGCTCTGCAATTGACGGTTCCAACGAACCTCGTAACACGCCACGCCCAAGCAACCGCGTTCGGCGTACAGAAAAGGGTGACTTTATGGTCGTACTGCTTACCCTTTCGGCAGCAGTAATGAAAGCCGACAACATCGTAAAGAAAAGTGAACTTGAATATGTAAAGAGTTTCCTAGTACAGAATTTCGGCAAAGAAAAGACTCTCAAGGCATTGCAACTTCTTAAACCAATGCTGAAAGCCGACATTCCACTTGACGACGTTTGCCGTCAAATCAGGTACAACATGAACAGTTCGCTCAAACTTCAACTTCTGCACTACCTCTTCGGAATTGCAAACGCCGACAACGAAATCGTGCAGGAAGAACTTTATGTACTGAAACGAATTGCATACGGAATAGGTATCAGCGACTACGACTTCAACTCGATAAAGTCAATGTTTATCGTTGTTGGTCGCGACTCCGACTACGAAATTCTTGGCATTACCAAAGACGCAACAAACGACGAGGTAAAGAAGGCATACAAGAAAATGGCTATGAAACATCATCCCGACAAGGTTGCAGGTATGGGCGAAGAAGTAACGCGCAAGGCAACGGAGAAATTCCAAGCCATCAACGAAGCATACGAAAGGATTAAGAAGGAAAGAAATATGGTATAAAATTATTGGCTCTAGTTTTACAAACAACTGAAATTATTCTGTTTTTTGCCAACACACTGCCGTCATCCGTAAAGCAGAGTGACCCGACTAAGGAACGTGTCGTGTGAACTCGCTTATGCGGCACCTTCAGCTCGGTATGGCCAATCTCCTGATTATTAGTATTGTGGGAGATCACGGATAACAGTCTTCACAACGCTCCACGTTCCGTATCGCGTGTTACGACTTGCTTCCGTACCTTTAGCTCACGCAGCGAAGCAAGTAACCTTTAGCTCGCGATACGAAGTGAGCAAATGACAAGCCCATTTATTAACGTTGTCATATAAATACTTGATAATATTGCGATTATATGTATTATCCCATTTTTTAGCGGACACCAATGCTTCCGTACCTTTAGTGCACACAGCATAGCAAGTAATGATATGGTAGGGTGAATATAAAAAAGAAAGTCCTGAAACAACAGGACTTTCCGTTTGATACGGAATCTTAATTCTTATATTTCAGCCATTTCCACAATTCCTTGTAGTTGGTCTTCTTGCCGTACATGAGTATGCCGACGCGGTAAATCTTTGCCGCCAGCCATGTGATTGCAATGAAGGTTGCAACAAGCAGAACCATCGAAATTATAATGTCGGTGAACGGTACGCCAAACGGAATCCTTACCATCATCACTATCGGCGATGTGAAAGGGATTATAGAGAACCAGTAGGCGAGGCTGCCGTCGGGATTGTTGATCGCCGAAAGCATAACGAATATGCCTAGGATTAGTGGAACCGTTATTGGCAGCGTAAACTGCTGCGTGTCGGTTTCGTTATCGACAGCCGAACCTGCTATGGCGAACATTCCTGCATATAGCAAGTAGCCGCCAACGAAGTAGAACAGGAACATAAGCAATAGTCCAACATAGTTTACCGAATCCATTGCCTGCGTTATTTCGCTGAACTTTGCCATGTCGTCGGTGTTGACATCGGTGGTGTCGGTAAGCGACGAACCCATAATCTGTGTCTGCGGGTTGAGTTCTGCCGGTGATAAATCTTTCTGCATCACAGCGTATGTTACGCTAACTATTCCAAGCGTAAGCATTACCCACAGCACAAACTGTGTAATTCCAACTAGTGCCACGCCGATAATCTTGCCGAGCATAAGCTGGAATGGCTTTACCGACGAAACAATAACTTCCACAATGCGGTTAGACTTTTCTTCGATTACGCCGTTCATAACCATCGAGCCGTACATGAAGATGAACATGTAAATCAGGAAGCCGCAGATGTAGCCGATTATCATTGCTACTGTTGTAGATGATTCCTTTTCGCTTCCGTCGTCGTTAATTGTTGTGGTTACGACATTTATGGACGTGTTGGCAACCATAAGTATGTTGTCGATTTCCTTCTGGGTGATTTCGAGTTCTTCTGCTTTCTTGCTAAGTTTCAGTTCTTCTGCTTTCTTCTCTATGCCGTTTGAAATGTGCATCTTGAGTCCCATGTTGGGTTGCTGGTACGAGAAAAGCTGAACCGAGCCGTTGTTCGACGACAATGAATTTATTGGAATATACAACAATGCGAAGTGGTCGGAATCCTTGAGGTCGGTTTTTGCCTTCGACACATTGTAGTAGTTGCCTTCGAAATATTTGTCCGACACGAAGTCGAAGTTAAGGTTTTTGGTGTTTTTCAGCGAGTACTGGTCGAACATTCCAGTTTCGTCGATTACGGCAATATTCTTGAAGTCGTCGTCTTCGAGGCGCATAAGAATTGCCGGTGCCACCATAAGGGCTGCGAACAGAATCGGGCCCAGAATTGTCATCACGATGAATGATTTCTTGCGAACACGGGTTTTGTATTCCCTGCCTATTATAAGTCCAATCTTGCTCATATCCTTAGTTTTGTGCTTGCGCTTGTTCTGAATTCGTGTTATTTACCACTCTGATGAAGATGTCGTTCATGCTCGGCAGTGCCTTCTGGAACGATTCGATGTTGCCGAAGTTTGTCAGGCGGGCGATGATGTCGTTGTTGGTCATCTCCTTGTTCAGCAATTCGATGCTCATCTTGCTGCCACCTTCAAATTCCTTCACGTCTAGAATTTTGTAGTCTGAAGTGAGCGTTGCAATCATCTTGTTGAAGTAGCCCGAGTACTGCACTTCGTAAATGTCGGGTGCATAGTCGCGGCGGATAGTATTTACTTCGCCTTCGAGAATTTTCTTCGACTTGTTTATCAATGCAATGTAGTCGCAGATTTCTTCAACCGACGACATATTGTGTGTCGAGAAAATTATTGTCGAACCGTTTCTCTTTAACTCCAAAATCTCCTGTTTCAGCAGGTTGGCGTTTATCGGGTCGAATCCGCTGAAAGGTTCGTCGAAGATGAGAAGTTTTGGCTTGTGAAGTATGGTGGTGATGAACTGAACTTTCTGCTGCATACCTTTCGAAAGTTCCTCAACTTTCTTGTTCCACCAGTTCTCTATCTCAAACTTCTCGAACCACTTTTTCAGTTCGCGGAAAGCGTCTGCTTTCTTCATTCCCTTGAGTTGGCAAAGGTAGAGAGCCTGCTCGCCTACAGCCATTTTCTTGTAAAGACCGCGCTCTTCGGGCAGATAGCCTATTTGTGCGATATGTTTTCTTGAGAGTTTTTCTCCGTTGATATATACTGTTCCTTCGTCTGGTGCAGTAATCTGGTTAATGATTCGTATCAAAGTTGTCTTTCCTGCTCCATTAGGACCAAGCAGACCGAAAATGCAGCCTTCAGGAACCGAGACCGAAACCTTGTCGAGTGCGAGGTGGCTCGAATACTTCTTGACTACATTTTCTGCAACAAGTGTTTGATTCATAATTTGTTACTAAGATTATTTAAGTGAATATGTATAAATTATACCTTCGATGTTTCTAATTTTGTCGCGTACTGGTGCATTCGGCTCATACACAAAGCCTTCGACACATACAACGCGCTGGCGAGCCTCGTCGATTTTGCTGTAGCTTACAAACGGACCGCCCATAAAGTCGCCATGCATTTTCCACATTCCGTGTACTACAGCGGTTTTTGTACCGTTGTGCATTATGGTTTCGATGCTCGGGTAGTCGAATTTTGTTTCGGTGGTCATATATGAGCCTTCGCGTCCGCCCGGTACATTCTTCTGCAGTACTATGTTGCGCATTGCAATTATCTGTTCCACAGAAAGATTGGTGGTGTCGGTCAGCGGATATTCGTACACAAAGATTCCGTTTGTGGTCTTTTGTGTTTCGTACGAAATCCACGAAAAATCATCGAGGAACTCGTCGATGCGGTAAACCGACGGCAGCGAAATGCTGATGTTGAAAGTGTCGGCAATTTGCTTTTCGCCCATCTCGTTGCGGCTTCTGCTGAACGAATAGATGTATCGGTCGCGGTCGGCGGTAAGGAAAAGCCTCTTGATGTAATCGCGTTGCTCGCAAAGCGCCTTCACGAATTCTGTCTGGTTGGCAGCCGTAATTCGTACAAAAACCTGATTGCGGGCATACTTGTCGTTTTCCACATTTACCACGCCGTTTTTCTGTCCTGCAATTTTCTCGAAGAAAATTATGTTGCGATGCAACTGGTTCATTTCTACAAACTTGTCGTACGGAATCTGATGCAAGTCCATAATTGGCTGTTCGAAAGGCAGGTTCGGGCAAAATTCAGAAAAGATTGCTCTAAGGCTGTCGCCGGCTTCGGCTTGCCAGTTTTCGTTGTTCATTACCACTATAATGTCCCCTGGACTACCATGTGCCGTAGGCATGGTGGTAGTCTTCGGCATGCACGACTGCAACAAAGTGCAAGTCAGGCATATAATCAATATTACCAATGAGTTTCTCATATAATTATGTGTATAATTTTCAGCGCGAAATTAATAATAATTTTGTTGTTATAACGAAATTATGTTAAATAATCATATATCTTTTTAGATATTTGGTGTATATGATATTATTCTTATTGTATAATTTTGTATTGGCGTATGCGATAGTATTTTTTCCGTATGCATAGTTCGTAAATTACCCATGCAACAAGGAAAGTGTTGGTGGCGATTTCATATATAGTATCCCATGGCGCAGGCAGAGTAATGAAGAATCCAGCAATCCACAGCACAAGGTCTAATGCGAATAGAATATCCCATATTATTTCTCTATTTTTGAATGTTATAACATTTTCTACACCTTGTTCAATTTCGACTTCATCGGTAGCATATAGGATAGGGATAGCACTTTGTATCATAATGTTATACTGACCTTTGGGTATCATTATCGAGACTTTTTTTTGCTGCATAATGCCAACGAACCGTCCGTTTATGAAAATACGATTTGGCATCTTCGCCATGAGTTCGGATGTTTCTTTCTCTATGGTAAGTTTTTGGTATTCTATCTGCATTTCGTTCATATTGCAAAAATATCAATTTTTTATTTGTTGGGTTTGATGTTGTTTGAAAATGGTTTGAATGGCTACGCCGTTTGGATGGCTGACGCCGTTTATAAGTTTCTATGTTTAACTTCGTTGAGGGCTTCGCCGTTCACGTTTCAATGGCTTTGCCGTTTCAAAGTTTATATGCCTGCGGTGTTTCAAGGTTTTAATGGCTTCGCCGTTTCTAATTGTTTCTAAGTTTGATGGGCTTCGCCAGTTTGAATGCCTGCGGCGTTTAACTTCGTTGAGGGCTGCGCCGTTCAGGGTTTCAATGGCTACGCCGTTCACGTTTGAATGGCTTTGCCGTTTCTAAGTTTGGGGCTTGCAGGCTTACAGGTTTGCCCCAACGTTAAGGTCATTACCAACTTTAATGTCCTTAACGCAACGGGGGCTGTTAGCCTGTAGCCTGTTAGACTTTTAGCCCACTTGAAACTACCACAAACAATTTGAAACTATTTCAAACCACCTCAAACAATTGTAAATCGGACTTCGTAAATAGTAAATAATATTGTATTTTTGCAAAAAAAAGATTTGAAAGTTTTTCGAGAAATATCGTCTGAAATTCCAATGGGATGTGTTGCAACTGTCGGTGTGTTCGATGGTGTGCATTCTGGGCATCAGTACATTATTAGTCAGTTGAAGAAGATGGCAGAAAATGTTGGTATGGAGGAACTTGTAATTACAATGGAGCCTCATCCTGCGGTATTTTTCGGACGCAAGATTAGCCTGTTGTCCTCAATGGACGAAAAACTTTCCCTGTTTGAGCGTTTTGGCGTGCGAAACTTGCTTGTGCTGAATTTCAATTCTGAAATAGCAGCACTTTCGGGAACGCGATTCATCGATGATATACTTGTTTCGCGGCTTTCGGTTTCGCGATTGCTGCTTGGCTACAACAATTCCATAGGTCACAAGGAAAACGGTGTGTCGGAGATTTCTTCGGCAAAGATTCCCGTTTCTCGTCTTGATAGGTTTCACATTGAATATTCTGACGACATAAGTTCGTCATCGATAAGGCGGCTTATTTCTGCAGGAGATATTGAGACTGCAAACAAGTACCTGGGTTACGAATATCGTTTGTCTGGCAATGTGGTTCATGGCTTTGGAATAGGTCGTGAGATTGGTTTCCCTACAGCAAACATAAGTCCTTCTTGTGCCGAAAAGGTTATTCCTGGCTATGGCGTTTATATTGTGTTGGCGCAGATTGGTCGCAATGTTTTTCCTGCCATGCTTAATATTGGTTGTAGGCCGACTTTCGATGGTCATAATACAACAATAGAGTTGCATATTATCAATTATGATGCAGATATTTATGGACAGAATGTGTGTATAATATTCAAGAGGAGACTACGCGGAGAACAGAAATTTGATAGTGTCTCGGCCCTCGCGGAACAGTTGTGTAAGGACAGGAATATTGTAGAATCTTATTTTGCAGGAAATCCGTTATCTTTGCAATGAAAATCCAGAAATATGAAGAGACTGCATAGATATGTGTTAAGAGCATTCCTGGGACCGTGGATAATAACGTTCTTGCTCTGTATTTTCATCCTTCTAATGCAGTTCCTGTGGAGATATGTTGACGATCTTGTTGGTAAAGGTCTTGACTTTATGACAATAATGGAATTGATGTTCTATGCGTCGTTTTCGCTTGTGCCGTTGGCATTGCCTTTATCCGCTTTGCTGGCATCCATTATGTCCATGGGAAAATTCGGAGAAACTAACGAGTTGTTTGCAATGAAGTCGGGAGGAGTGTCGCTGTATAGGATAATGTTTCCTCTTGTAGTATTTAACTTGTTTGTAAGCTTCGGAGCGTTTTTCTTTGCTAATAACCTTATGCCATATACAAACCTTAAAATGAGGTCTTTGCTATTTGGAATACAGCAGCAGCGTCCAGAAATAGTAATACAGAATGGTATATTTGTCGAGCCTGCCGATGACATTATTATAAAGGTGGATAGTAAGAGTCGGAACAACGACTTGAATGGAATTTTAATTTACGATCATCGCGCCACATCTACACCTAATAATGTAACTGTAGCGTCTTCTGGCAACATTCTTATCACAGAAGACAATTCGAAGATGATACTGGAACTCCGTAATGGAGCGCGACACGAGGATGTCAAAGGCAGCAGGTATCAGCACCAGAATTCTAAGTTTGAACGGCAGATAACATACGTAGAACTAGATGCTACAGGACTAGACAAGAACAATGAGGAATTTTTCAAGGGCGGATACGAGATGCTTGATAATCGGCAGTTGAAATATACTATGGATTCGTTGAATATCAGCTTGTGTAAACGCGAGCAGGAAATATGTGGTAACTTTAAGCAGTTTCAGATATATAAGGGTATGAATGATGTATATGGTGGCATAAGTCCAAATTATATGCCTTCAAGCTGTAGGCCTTTGTGGTTGACTGCGGACGATTCTCTTGTAGAAAAGTTAAATATAGATACGCTCATGGCGATGATGGATACTGTACAGAAAATGCAGATATATGAATTCGCTGTTAATTATTCGAGGTCGGCTAATACATATATTAATATTGTTGCAGATGAGATTGATGGTACACGGGCTTGGATTGTCCGTCATGAGATTGAATGGTATCGCAAGTATTCATTATCGGTGGCATGTCTGCTATTTTGTCTGATAGGAATACCTTTGGGGTCGGTAATAAGAAAAGGTGGGTTTGGATTGTCATTGGTAGTTTCGGTCTTGATATTTTTGGTGTATTATGTGGTCTCCACTACGATTGAAAGTACCGTCAAGGAACTTGTAACCCCAGCTTCAATAGGAATGTGGATAAGTACGGTGGTATTGGTGCCTATAGGAATATATTTGGTAATTTCTGTAGCAAACGATAATCTTAGGATAAATCCACGGCTGATGAATAAGATATTGAATATATTGAAGTTACGACGAAAAAGGTCTGATGGTGACGATGAAGAATAGTGTATTTTTTGTCTTTTTAAAGATTCGAATACAAAATTTTAGTGTAAATTTGCGGACTCAAAAACAAGCATTTGTTCATTGCAGAGATGCAGTTGTTTTTTTATGAATGAACTTGAAATGGAAAATATAAAACGACATTTGAATACGGTAGAGGAAGCCATAGAGGACTTCAGGCAGGGTAAGATTGTCATTGTTGTTGACGATGAAGATAGGGAGAATGAAGGTGATTTTATTGTTGCTGCAGAGAAGATTACTCCAGAAATAGTTAACTTTATGTTGCACAATGGTCGTGGTGTCCTGTGTGCTCCCATTACAGAAGAACGATGCGAGGAACTTGAACTTGCGCATCAGGTGTCGAACAATACATCAATGCTGGGTACGCCATTTACAGTGACGGTTGATAAACTGGAGGGCTGTACAACAGGCGTTTCGGCACACGATAGGGCAGCGACAATACGAGCATTAGCAGATCCAAAATCTAAGCCCGAAACATTTGGTCGGCCAGGACATATAAATCCGCTTTATGCAAAGAGCAAGGGCGTGCTTCGTCGTGCAGGGCATACCGAGGCTTCTATTGATTTGGCTCGTCTGGCAGGTCTGTATCCAGCTGCCGCACTTATTGAAATTATGAACGAGGACGGAACCATGGCGCGTCTGCCTCAGCTTTTCGAGGTGGCCGACAAGTACGGACTCAAGATAATCTGCATTGCCGATATAATAAAGTATCGCCTTCAGACCGAAAGCCTAGTGGATATGGGCGACCGTGTATTCCTGCCTACCGAGTACGGTAACTTTGATGTGATTCCATTCCGTCAGCATTGCAATGGACTGGAACATGTGGCTCTTATCAAGGGCAGTTGGGAGCCTGGTGAGCCTGTGCTTGTGCGCGTACATTCGAGTTGTGCCACTGGTGACATTTTCGGTTCCAAGAAATGCGACTGCGGTACTCAGCTTCACGAGTCGATGAAGATGATTGAGAAGGAAGGCAAGGGCGTTCTGCTTTATCTCAATCAGGAAGGACGTGGAATTGGTCTGATGAACAAGATTGCAGCCTACAAGTTGCAGGAGCAGGGCTATGATACTGTAGAAGCAAATCTGCATCTCGGCTTCAAGGACGATGAACGCGATTACGGTGTTGGTGCGCAGATTCTTAGGCATATTGGCGTTACAAAGATGCGCCTTATAACCAACAATCCGCGCAAGCTTGCTGGCATAAAGGGCTATGGACTCGAAGTAGTGGAAACTGTACCTATCAAGGTGGAACCCAACGAGTACAACAAGTTCTATCTGCAAACAAAGGCGCAGAAGATGCATCACAAACTTTAGAAAAAAACTTCTAAATATCTGGAAAAGAAATATATTTACGTAATTAACTTTTATTTGTAATAATAATCAAGGCTTCCTGTTGTGGAAGCCTTTTTTTTATTATTTTTGCTTTTTGGATTAGAGTTATTGCAATGATTAGAAATATACTGATTATAAGTTTTTTGTGCGGAATGCTTGCTTTTGTTTCTTGCAAGTCAGATTTCGAGGTTAACGATAAATGGGAGGAGTCTCCATCCGTTTTTTGTATTCTCGACAAGTCGCAGAGCATGCAGTATGTAAAGGTTAACAAGAGTTTCCTTGGAAACATCCCTGCATCAGAGATGGCATCGGTTTCCGATTCGCTGTTCTACGATTGCGATGTGCAGGTAAAATTGCATAGGAAGCAAGGAAAAACCGTGCTGAAGACGTGGGATTTCTGGGCAGTTGACAGTATCCCTAAAGAAAGCGGTTACTTTGCAAGCGACCGCAATACTATCTGGGTTGGAAGACCGGAACTTACCGACGGCTTTACATACGAGCTTGAGGTTAACATTGACAATGGCAGGGTCGTTGCAAAGGGCGAAACGCAAATTGTAGATGGTTGCAGTATTGTTGTTCCAGATGCTCGTGCTCCTAAGATTGACCTTGCAAGATATAGCAACGATTATACAATAAAGTACAACCCTGGTCAGAATGCGAATCTGCAGGAAACCAATGTATATTTCAACTATCTGGAAATAAAGAATAATGGTGATACTGTCAAGAAAAGCATAAATATATATAGCAACCAGGCTTATAAGACGTCTGTGAACACATATACGGCAGTAGAACTTGCTTTTGGCGTGGCTTCGTTCTACAGTTCGTTGGCGGCGCAAATAAACAATGACGATGAAACCGTTGTCAAGAGGTTGGTTGATATGCCCGATTGCATTACGTTTGCTGTAGCCTCGGGCGATGAAAACCTTTACACCTATATGCAGGTAACGAAACCGACCAGCGGAATTGCGCAGGACAGACCGATTTTCACAAACGTTTATATTGACGAAAGTTCGAAGTTAAATGGTGGAAAGGCGTATGGACTTGTTGCTTCTCGCTGTACGGAGTTTAGGTCGAAGGCTTTTGGTTCCGAAACTCTTGATTCCATATCAAGGGGAATGTACACTAAGCATTTGAAATTTCCGCCTTGGACAGACAATTACTACATAACGCATAAGCCTTATAATAATTAGTTATAATAGGGGTGTAACAGTAATTTACTGTCGCATCTGTAATTTTTTTCTCTCGAAGATGTATGTGGAGGTTAATCTCCAATTATGTTTTTCATCACTCTAAGCTGATGAGTGTATTTCTTTTGCTCATCGTTGTAAATGCCGTTGTGGTCAATTTTATCGATTCGAACTTTTTTTGACGCATGAATTATTTCTGATTGAGAATACATTATTCCGACGTGGACGATATTTCCTTCTTCATTGTCGAAAAAAGCGAGGTCGCCAGGCTTAGCTTCGGATATGAAACTCATAGTATTGCCTAATTTTGCTTGTTCCGATGCGTCGCGAGGCATAAGTAGGTTCGACAATCTATAGACAAGTTGTACAAAACCGCTACAGTCAATTCCCCATTGCGAACGTCCCCCCCAAAGGTAAGGAGTCTCGATTAGGTCTTCTGCATTGTGTATAATGCTTTGGCGTATATCAGTATTAGAAGGCTCCGACATGTCACTAAGTACATAGTAGTTGTTGTTGCCAATACAGAAGCTATGGTTGGTTAATGTCGATTGAGGAAGTAGAGAACCTTTTGGTACAAATATCTGGTTTTTCTCGTTCTTTACCATCATAGTAGGATTGTCACGTACCACATAGCGTTCGTTGACATACGAAGCATCGTGTTTTTCGCTAACAAATGGTGATATTGTAACCGTTTCAATCCATCCCGAATAGTTGTCATGAAGCAGTCGGATTTTTGTCCAATCGGAATGCTTTGCAACAATCTCAAACACCTCGCCAAAAAGCACCTGACTTACCATTTCCGACCTATGCGACATTCCTGCACGCAACGGAAGATATGCATATTCACAAATGCCTAATTCCATAACTAATTATATATAAGATATTTATTTCTGATTTGCTTGAAATTTTCCACACCTTTTGTCCACGATTTTCTTATTTCGTCTTCACTTGCCCCATTTTCAATCTGCTTGCGGAATTCTTTTGTTCCTATAAGTTTTTCAAGCATATTGTTTTTGTTGAAGAAATTGGCCTTGTCAGGGAAAAGTTCGTACATCTTTATGATTAAAGATATGTTTAATTTATCATGATGCCAATGAATTACATTGTCGTCAGAAAGGTCAAACCCATAGCACTCCTTTCCGTTGAGCAGAGGATTGGATGCTCCTTCATTGGGCTTAGGAGTAAAGACGAATGCGTTGTCTATTACATCTTTATATAAAGGGTGTCCAAGCACTTGGAACTGCATATCGGTGCCACGTCCAACACTTATGCAGGTGGCCTCAAAGATGCAAAGAGTAGGATAAAGTTCTATGCTCCTTTCATTTGGCAAGTTGGGCGATGGTTTTATTGGCAGGATGTATTTTTCTTGGTGGTTATAGTTCTTGCATGGGACTACTGTAAGATTGCATTTTATTCCATTTTTCAACCAACCTTCGCCGTTTATCATCTGAGCATATTCGCCTATCGTCATACCATAAACAATTGGAACAGGATGCATTCCGACAAACGACCTATAGTTTGCAGTGTCAAGCACTGGTCCATCAATGTATGAAGCGTTAGGATTTGGACGGTCGAGTACGATTACTGGTATGTTCGATTCTGCACAGGCTTCCATCACGTAATGCAAGGTCGAAAGGTATGTGTAAAATCTTACCCCCACATCTTGCAGGTCGAAAACCATTACATCAACATCTTTAAGTTGCTCTTTTGTAGGTTTTTTGTTGTTCCCATACAGAGAAACCACTTCTAGACCAGTCTTTTCGTCCTTTCCACTATCGACTTTTTGCCCTGCGTCAGCTGTGCCTCGGAATCCATGTTCTGGACAAAATGCTTTCACTACGTTCACGCCTTCTTTTATAAGCATGTCGGCAAGATGAAGTGCGCCGATTACACTTGCCTGGTTTGCCACTATTGAGACGTTTTTCCCCTCAAGCAAAGGCAGATATGTATCTGTTTCATATATTCCTGGAGTAATAGGGGCTGGCTTCACATTCTCGGTATTGTCGGCTGGTACATCAATTGTTTGATTCTCCAATGCGCCAACATTTTCGCATGAAGAAAGTGCGAGTCCTGCAAAGAAAACTGATAGAATAAAAAATTTCATATAAAAATCAAATTTTTTACAAAGTTAGGGTAAAACTATATATTTTAAAGAGAATCAAACTCTAAAGTTAATAACAAACGAATGTTATTTTTCTAAATGTGCAAATGGGATTAATGTAGTTGGATTTAATGTCATTATTGTACGCTAAAAAAGGAAAAGTCATTCCGCAAAGCAGATTGAACCGACTAAGGAACGTGTCGTGTGAACTCGCTTATGCGGAATCTCCGTGAATAATAATACTATAGGAGATTACGGATAGCAGTCTTCACAACGCTCTCCGTTCCGTATCGCGTGTTACGACTAGCTTCCGTACCTTTAGCTCACGCAGCGAAGCAAGTAAATGACAAGTCTCCTTATTAATATCATCATCTAAATGTTTGATAATATTGTAATTATAGGTATTATTTGATTTTTTTAGCTGACTCTAATAATTCTCAAAATCTTGTACTGTCGTGCTATGGCGCGACTTTGCAGAACAAATTCAAACAATCACAAACAAATTCAAACAACCTCAAACAACCTCAAACAACCTCAAACAATTTCAAACCTTTAAACAATCATAAACAACTTCAAACAAAAAAAGGAGCGATACTTTCGCACCGCCCCTAAAAAAACTATTCATTAACCCTATTTATTTCTTCATAAATTCCTTGATTGCATCAGCAAGACGCTTTACGCCTTCTTGAATCTGCTCCATCGAAGAATACGAGAAGTTGAGACGCATAGTGTTCTTTCCACTTCCGTCGCAGAAGAAAACATCGCCAGTTACAAATGCAACGTTGTTCTTGATTGCAACCTGGAACAATTCGTTTGTGTCGTAACCCTCTGGCAACGAGAGCAACAGGAACAAACCGCCTTCTGGATGAGTCCACTTTACACCTTCTGGCATATACTGCTTGAAGCACTTGAGCATATAGTCGCGTTTTTCACGGTACATTTCGATGGTCTTGCCAAAGTTCTTCTCGAACAAGCCCTTTGCCATATACCTTGCTGTTGCCATCTGGAGGATAGCTGGAGTACAAAGGTCGGTGTGCTGCTTAGCAGTTACGAACTTGTAGATTACATCTGGATGAGCGAGAACCCAACCCAAACGGAAACCAGGAGCCAAAGTCTTCGAGAAAGTTCCAAGAGAAATTACCCTGTGGTTCTTGTCGAGTTCGTACATCATACGCTGAGCCTTGCCTTCGAAACGAAGTTCACGGTACGGGCAGTCTTCAATGATGAACAAATCGTACTTGTCAGCGATGTTGATGATTTCCTGACGGCGTTCTTCTGGATAAGTAATACCTGTCGGGTTCTGGAAATCAGGAATCAAATAGATGAATTTCGGCTTCTGACCGTTTGCCTTCATTTCAGCAAGCTTAGCTTCGAGAAGGTCTGGTCTCATTCCATAGTCGTCGAATGGAATACCTACAGGAACAGCACCGTATGCGCGGAATGAACCGAGAGCGCCAAGGTATGATGGCAAACCGCAGATGATAGTGTCGCCTGGGTTGATGAAAATCCAGCCAGCAATATCGAGAGCCTGCTGCGAAGCTGTAGTAATCATAAGGTTGTCGATGGTAACATTAAGTCCGTGACGTGCATAGTGCTTTACGATTTCGTTGCGGAGGTCAACATCACCTTCGGTAGTACCGTACTGCAATGCCTTTGGTCCTGCTTCGTCAAGAATTTCGTTGATGCACATTCTAATGTCCTCAACAGGGAAAGATGCTGGAGCCGGCAAACCACCTGCAAACGAAATAACTTCCGGACGCTGTGTTAATTTCAATATTTCACGAATGGCAGAACGCTTTGCAGCAGCCATATTCGTTGACATAAATTCATTCAAGTTTTCTATCATGACTTTTTAATTTTAATTTTACAATTCACAAAGGTAAACATTTTCAGACAATGCCCGACCAACAAAAAATATGTTTCCTAACATAAAGCATTACTATTTAATTTTAGATGCTTCAATTTCTTATATAGGTAAATCTCGATAGCATAAGTCCTTTTTCGTTACTAGTAAAAGATTTTTCATTACCTTTGCACTCGATTACGACAAAACAAAACAATTATGTATAAGATATTTCTGCCGTTCGCATTTCTGATCGTCTTTGCTCTTTGCACAAACGCACAGGAGAAAAAGGAGTACAAAATCGGAACAATAGCATTCTACAACCTTGAGAACCTGTTCGATACTCTTCCGGGACCCAACGATGTTGAATTTACGCCCGAAGGACCCAAAAACTGGAACACCGAAAAGTATTTCTCGAAAATCGACCGTATGGGTGGCGTGATTGTGCAACTTGGCGCAGATGTTACCGGTACTGCCCCTATGATTGTTGGCGTGAGCGAAGTGGAAAACATTACACCTCTCAACGACCTTGTAAACTGCGAGGCGATGAAGCCCTATCACTACAAGGTTGTGCATATTGATGGCCCCGACCGTCGTGGCGTTGACTGCGCATTGCTCTACAGGGAGGAATTTTTCAAGGTTACCAACGTGCGTATGCATCGCGTAATATCTGAGCAGGAAGGTTTTGTTACCCGCGACCAGATTGTTGTTTCGGGAATCTACGACGGTGAGGAGATGCATTTCATCGTGCTTCACTGGCCGTCGCGACTTGGTGGTGAGAAACGCAGTCTGCCGCGTCGTGCCGAGGCTGCAACTACAACACGCCAAATCTTCGATTCCATAATGGCAATCAATCCCAACGCCAAGATAATCGCCATGGGCGACCTTAATGACGACCCAATCAACGAGAGTTTGAAGAAGTATTGCAAGACAGTCGCTAAGAAGGACGAAGTTAAGGATGGAAAACTTTACGACCCGATGGAGGAACTGTACCGCAAGGGAATAGGCTCTCTGGCATACGGCGACAGATGGAACCTTTTCGACCAGATGATTTTCTCCCCGGCATTCGTAAGTAGCGACAAGTCAACATACGTGCATTATGCTAGCCATGTGTTCAACAAGGCGTTCCTCACGCAAAAGGAAGGTCGCTACAAGGGTTATCCGCTGCGTACATACGTCGGTACAACATATCAGTCGGGCTATAGCGACCATTTTCCCGTTTATTCGTTTATAATCAAGGAGAAATAAGCCATGCTGGTAAAGACTTTCGGCAGTGCTGTCGATGGCATAAACGCGCAGACAATAACCATAGAGGTGAATGTGTCGCAAGGCATAAAGTTCTACCTTGTGGGGCTTCCCGATAATGCTATCAAGGAAAGCGAACAGCGAATGATAAGTGCATTGAGCAACTGTGGTTTTCGTTGGCCAGGCAAGCGCATTGTGATAAATATGGCACCTGCTGATATGCGCAAGGAAGGTTCGGCTTACGACTTACCGATGGCTGTGGGCGTGCTTGCAGGTTCGGAGCAGATTTCGGCACATTTGCTCGACAAGTACATAATTATGGGTGAACTTTCGCTCGACGGCAGCGTAAAGCCAATCAAAGGTGCGTTGCCGATTGCCATAAATGCAAAGGAAGCGGGTTTTGCCGGTGTGATCCTTCCTGTAGAAAACACTCTTGAGGCTGCCGTAGTCGATGGCATTGAAGTTTACGGCGTACACAATATTACCGAAACTGTTGAATTTTTGAACGACACTCGTCAGTTGGAACGTGTGACCGTTGACCTCGAAGCCGAGTTCCAGAAGTCACTTTCCGACAACGATTTGGATTTTGCCGATGTGAAAGGTCAGGAAAATGTGAAACGAGCCCTCGAAATTGCTGCCGCTGGCGGTCACAACATAATAATGATAGGTCCTCCAGGGTCGGGAAAGACTATGCTTGCAAAGCGCATTCCTTCGATACTTCCGCCCTTGAGCCTCGATGAGGCGATTGAGACCACCAAGATACATTCAGTTGCTGGCAAGACCGAGGCTGGACATTCGCTGATGCTACGCCGTCCGTTCCGCTCCCCGCATCATACGATTTCGGATGTTGCCTTGGTCGGCGGAGGAACTTATCCTCAGCCTGGGGAAATTTCACTCGCCCACAATGGTGTGCTCTTTCTAGATGAACTCCCTGAATTCAAGCGCACCGTGCTTGAAGTTATGCGTCAACCTTTGGAAGACAGGATTGTAACCATTTCGCGAGCCAAATTTACGGTGGAATATCCGGCAAGTCTTATGCTTGTGGCTTCGATGAATCCTTGCCCGTGCGGCTACTACAACCATCCCGAAAAGGAATGTACTTGTACGCCAATGGCTGTGCAGAAGTATATGAGCAGGATTTCCGGCCCGCTGCTCGACCGTATTGATATTCACCTTGAGGTTACGCCTGTGAAGTTCGAGAAACTTGCCGATACTCAGCCTGCCGAGCATAGTTCCGAAATACAGAAGCGTGTGATTGAAGCCCGCAAGGTTCAGGCGAAACGTTTTGCCAAGAGCAAGAAGATTTACTGCAATGCCCAGATGTCGTCGAAGCAGATACGTGAGTTCTGCAAGCTGGACAGCACTTGTATCGCCCTGCTGAAGACCGCAATGGAAAAGTTGCATCTTTCTGCCCGTGCATACGACCGCATTGTGAAGGTTGCACGTACCATCGCCGACCTCGAGCATAGCGAATATATTCAGCCGGCACATATCGCCGAGGCAATTCAGTACAGAAGTCTGGATAAGGAAAATTGGGGACAGTAAGAATGGCTTCGCCGTTTATATGCCTACGGCATTTGAAAGTTTCAATGGCTACGCCGTTTCTATGTTTCTAGTTTCTAAGTTCAAGAGTTCAATGTTCAAGGGTTTTGTGGCTTGAAGGCTCAAAGGCTAACAGACTCGAAGCCCTTTATGGACTTTTAGCCTTTTCGCCCATTGTTTCTATGCCTGCGGCGTTTGAAAGTTTCTATGTTTCACGTTTGATGGGCTACTTGTGCTGCGATGCGCTGCGCCGTACTGAGCCTAGCCGAAGTAAGCGGAAGTCGAAGTGAGCGCGTCGAAGTACGCCCGTTTCAATATGCCCGCCCCCTGAGCTTCGCTTGCTGAGCTTGTCGAAGTATCGAAGGGTAGGTTTCAATGGCTTCGCGTTTCTATGACCATTCTTTATAGTTTGCTGTAGTCGGGCGAGAAGGTGTCGCCGTCGTTTATATTGCCGGTGGTAATGCCTTTCTTGAGCCAGCGAGAACGTTGTGCCGAGGTACCATGGTTGAACGATTCGGGAACGGTGTAGCCTCTTGCTTGTTTCTGCAGGTAGTCGTCGCCGATGCGGGCGGCAATGGCAAGACCTTCCTCGATGTCGCCATCCTCAAGCGAATTGAACATTGCATTGTCTCTGTTTGCCCAAACTCCAGCATAGAAGTCTGCTTGCAGTTCGAGGCGAACGCTAATCTGGTTGCTTTCGGTCTTGCTTACACGACTCATCTTTTCGTGTGCATCGCCGAGAGTGCCAAGCAGATACTGCACGTGATGCCCAACTTCGTGTGCAATGACGTAGGCGTATGCAAAGTCGCCGGCTGTGCCGAATTGCTGTTTCATGGTTGTGAAGAATGAAAGGTCGATATAGACGGTCTGGTCGGCCGAGCAGTAGAATGGTCCCGACGACGATGATGCGCCGCCGCATCCCGACTGTACGGCATCGGTGAAAAGCACTAGCTTGGGGGCTTTGTATGTCTTGCCCATCTTTTTGAATTCGGCTGTCCACACGTCTTCGGTTCCTGCAAGAATCTTCTTGGTGAACGATGCCAGTTCTTCCTCTTCGGCAGTCGGTGTGTATGCCGATTCTGTCTGTGTGCTGTCGATGTTAAGGTTCTGTATTGCTTCGGATGGGTCTTTGCCGAGCAGCAAAGCGATGATACCAACGATTATTGCACCACCGATTCCAAGTCCAGCGCCCATTTTCTTACCACGTCTGTCGTCAACATTTGTGCTTTCGCGTCTTCCGTCTAGTCTCATAAGTTTATTTTGTTATTAATTTTTTTTGTGCAAAATTAAAGAAAAATAAGAGAATAATATTTAGAATTACATATAGAATTAATTATTAGTCAATTACATTCAGTCCGCCCTTAATCATTGAAATTTCGTAAGGACTGTCGCCGATGATTTCACCGTCGGTTTCGGCAAAAGTGGGGCAGTCGTATGTTACCTTGATGCTATTTTCGGTGCGGGCAAATACGACATTTTTGTTTTTGATTTGCTTTATCGTGCTGTTGTAAAGTTTGCTTACATTCCTAATAACAAAGAACTTGCCTATGTCGCCGAATATGGAAATGTCGTATGCTCCGTCATTAATGATGGCATCTGGAGTCTGTTGCATTCCTCCGCCGGAATATTTTCCATTGGCAATACTGATTGACAGTACCTTGCCGCTGAATTTGAAATCTTCGGCTTCGATTGTTACATTATGTTTCTTGCATTTCAGCAGGCATTTGAGCAGACTGAGCAGATAGGTGATTTCCTTGCCACGCTGTTCGTGCGAAAGTTCGTTTGTCATCTTAACAATCTCTGCATCAAAGCCAAAACCAATGCTATTGATGAAATATTTTGTTCGCCTTTCTCCATTTTCGGAGAATGTTACCACGCCGACATCCTGTTTGGTAATGTTGTGTTTGAGCAGTCGCTCGATTGAAGCTTTGTAGTCGCCTTCCCAGCCATAGTAGCGGTTCCAGTCGTTTGCAGTACCTTGTGGAATTGAACCGAGGCAGATTTCGGAGTAGGGGACTTCGGTTTGCGAGAAAATACCGTTTACGACTTCATTGGTTGTTCCGTCACCACCGAGAACAATAAGATTTCGGTGCCCTTGACGGAGTATCTGCGGAATGGCATTTACAGCATCGTTGGCCGATTTTGTGAGGTAGCTGCCGAAATTTATGTTTTTTTCGGTTAAATATGCTGATATTTCGTCCCAGATACGACCTTTGCTGTTGCCTGAGTTCGGATTTACTATGAAAAACAGTTCGTTATCCATTAGAACATTGTTTTTATGCGTTTCAGACCGTTGATGAGTGCGTCAACTTCTTCCATTGTGTTGTAGAATGCGAACGATGCACGGGCTGTGCCTGTGATTCCAAAATGCTGCATTGTTGGTTCGGCGCAATGCGTGCCTGTACGGATTGCAATGCCAAGCTGGTCGAGGAGAATTCCTGCATCGGAGAAGTGTATTCCGTCCATCACGAACGAAATAAGGCTTGCCTTGTGTGGCGCGGTGCCGATTATTCTTACCCAGTCGAACTGTGAAATTTGTTCGGTGGCATAGTCGAGAAGCTGTTTTTCGTATGCTTCAATTTCTGGAATTCCAATGTTTTGGATGTACAAAATTGCCTTTTCGAGCGCAATGGCATCTATGTAATTAGGTGTTCCTGCTTCGAACTTGAACGGCAGTACATTGTAGGTTGTCTTGGCAAAACTTACGCTTTCAATCATTTCGCCACCACCTTGGTAGGGAACCATCTGTTCCAGAAGCGATTTTTTCCCGTAAAGTACGCCTACGCCGGTTGGTCCGTATGTTTTGTGTCCCGAGAACACATAGAAGTCGCAGTCGAGTGCCTGAACATCGACATTTGTATGTTGTACGCCCTGAGCTCCGTCGATTAGGACGGGAATGTTGTGCTTGTGGGCGGTTTCAATGATTTCCTTTATTGGGTTTACCGTGCCGAGAACATTTGAAATTTGCGTTACGGCAACGATTTTTGTGCGGTCGGTAATCAGCGATTCCAATTTTCCGACTTCGAGGACTCCGTTGTCGTCGAATGGCAGAACCTTGATTTTTGACTTTTTGCGGTCGCAGAGGAGTTGCCACGGCACGATGTCGGAGTGGTGCTCCATTTCGGAGACTATTATTTCGTCGCCTTCGCCGATGAATGTCTCGCCGAACGAGTAGGCGACAAGGTTGATGGATTCGGTAGTTCCGCGCGTGAAGATTATTTCTTCGGTGGAACTTGCATTTATGAATTTCCGAACAGTTTCGCGGGCGCGCTCGTTGGCTTCGGTGGCGAAGTTGCTGAGGTAGTGTACGCCGCGATGAATGTTCGAATTGAAGCGCGAATAGTATTCGGCTATCGTGTCGATTACTATTCGCGGCTTTTGTGATGTTGCTGCATTGTCAAAATAGACAAGCGGCTTGTTATGAACCTTTTCTGAAAGTATCGGGAAGTCCTTCCTGATTTCTTTTACATCAAAATTCACTTTTCAAAAATTTTATTCTACAATAAGTTTGCTGACACTTACATTGTTGCCGTTGTACGACTTCAAGGTGTAAATGCCTTTTGCTTTGTTGGTTAAATCTATTGTTGCGTTGTTTGCATTAATGTTCTGCTGCATTACGAGTTTTCCAGTAATGTCGTAAACTTCGATGCTTTCAATGTTTTCGCCACTGATACTGAACATTCCGTCTGATGGGTTGGGGTAGATGCTGGCAACAGTGCTTTTTTCGGCAATATTGGTTACAGCATCGCTAACATTGATTCTCTTCGACTGCATTACGCGTCCCTGAGTGTGGTTTTCAACCCAAACAACAACTTTGCACTTTGTAATATCGTAGTCGTCGCTTACTGTGATTGTGTAACTAGTGCTGAACTGGTTGTTTTCATCAAAAGTTGCAACAGTACCATTTGCATTCGGGTACATAACGCGAACAAGGTTGTTAATCTTGCCAGCTACGCCCCAGTTGTAGTTGATGTCCTCGGCAAGAGCAGCCATAACAACAATTTGGTCATCACCAAAGTATTCCGAAAGTTTTTCTGCTGTAACATTCAGTGTGAAAGTCTTGCTTCCTACTTCTGTCTGTACTAATTCAGCTGAAAGGTTGTAAATTGAATTGATTTCCTTTACATAATTGAAGTAATAAGTGTATGCTTCCTGCATGTCTGATACGTTTGTTGTCCCGCCTAACATTCCAATGTATCCGTCGAATACTGTTGATGGGGTGCCATCGAAGCCGTAGTTCTGTCCGAACATGTTGTCCTTTCCTGCCCAGTAGTTGAAGCGGTTTGCAGATTGGGCATATCCGTAGGTTTCTGATATGTGATGTTCAAGGACTATGATATTGTAATTTCCTGTTGCTTCCATGTTGTCGAGGGCCTTGGCTGCGTATGGACAGTATCCACAATTAACGCGCGAGAAATTTTCGATAAGTACATTTTCTCTTTCTACACCACCTTCGATAACTGCCTGTGCAGTGTTTGATGCAGCGGAGTAACCAATTGCTGTTCCGCAGTATGCGCGTACCTGATAGTTGTAGGTCATAGGGTAGAGGTGTTCGTCGGTGTATGAAGTTTCGGTTGTGGTTGCAATTTCTTCGCCCTCGCGTGAGATTGAGTAATAAACAAGGTCTTCGTTGTCAACGGCAGTCCAGCTAAGAGCAACGTTGTTTTCGTTCTGTACGGTTGCTGTTAGGTTAGTTGGTGCTGCTGGCGCAGGAACCGATTCAATAATAAGGTCATCGATGTAGTAGAGACCTTCGGCTTGATCTTCATCTTCTGATGGAGCGTAGAAGTCGATTGCATCGAGCTTGCATGTTGTGCCGTCGCCGTTGGTTCCTTTGCTCCATTGGTAAGACAAAACTACTTCATCGTTCAGATAGAAGTCAATCCAGTCGTTATCAAGGTCAACAAAATGCTGGATTTTTGTCCACGTGTTTGGAGTATAGGTATAATTGTACTGGTTTCCGTTGGCATCGATTTTTATTGTTCCATTTTCGAAGAATAGCTGGATGCCCCATTTTGAGTTTTGTCCGTTGAAATCCTGTAGGATGTTGTAGTAGCCTAATTTTCCAGTTGGTACATACATGTAGAATTCAACTCTGTAACGGCCAGTAGTAAGGTCGTTCATGTTGAGGATAACATCAGTTTCGGTGCTGCCGCTGACGTATGATTTCATTGATTTTGTTCCGCCATGAGCCTGTTCTTCGCTTACAAGTCCACCCAAAACGCCAGTTCCCCACATTTCCCACTGGGGAGCGGCAACTGTTGACATATACGAGCCAGCATCATACGCTTCAAAATTTTCGTTTACAACCTGCTGCGAATTTACAGAGATTGACATCAGCATTGCTGTTGCTGTTGCGATAATAAAATGATAAAATCTTCTCATAAAACAATTTTATGATGTTAATAATGCACAAAGTTACAATCTTATTTTAAATTTACGATTTACGAATGATGATTTTTTTTATTTTTTTTTACATGGCTAATTCATTTGGACAATGATATTATTTATGATACAGATAGTTAGTTTTTGAACAAATCCGCTGGCTCAGCATGCGAAGCTCAGGGGACGGTTAAATGAAAGAGCCGTGGGGTACAGCAACTTTGCGTTGTATGTAATGATTGTACGTAGTTATGAGTAAAGTTTTTTGAATGTTTTGTGATATAAATACCGTTAAATCTGATTAGTTTTCTTAATTTTGTCCCAATTATGTCAAAACGTATTATCATAGCGATTATAATTGTTGTTGCGATATTGGCGACAACGGTTGCTGTTATATTCTATACAAATATGGAAGACAAATTTACAACTCTCAATGCCAACGACTTCGAGCAGGCGATTGCCGATACGGCTACAATAGTTGTTGATGTGAGAACTGCCGATGAATATGCAGGCGGGCACATAGCCAATGCGATAAATATAGATGTGAATCGTGCTGGCTTTCTCTATGAAGTCGACGAGAAATTGCCAAAGGACAAAACGTTAGCTGTATATTGCCACGGCGGAGTACGTAGTCGTAAGGCCGCTGCACTTCTTTCTGATAACGGATTCTGTGTGCTTAACCTTGATGGTGGTATAACAGAGTGGCGGAATGCGGGCAAAGAAACAACAGTGGAATAGTTTAGTAGTCCTCTCGTCTGTGCTTTTCGTCCTCGTCAAAGAAAATGTTTGTGTACGAGTGGTACCGGCTCCAAGCGATTTCTCCATTTTCAACGGCTTCCTTCACGGCACAGCCTGGTTCGTTGGTGTGGGTACAGTTGTAGAAGCGGCATTTTTCGGCAGTTTTGAAAATTTCGGGAAAATAATGCGAGATGCAGTTGCGTTCGAGTTCCACAAGTCCGAATGCGCGAACTCCAGGAGTATCAATAATGTAACCGCCAAAGTCGAGGGGTAGCATTTGAGCAAACGAAGTGGTATGCTTGCCAGAGTCGTGCGATTCCGAAATGCTTGCTGTCTTGAGGTTTAGTCCCGACACTGCATTCACAATCGAGGTTTTTCCCACTCCGCTTTGTCCCGAAATTAGGCTTATTTTATCTTTCAGAATTTCGCGCACGGCATCTATGTTGTGATTTTTCGTCACCGAAACATCAAGCACCTTGTATCCAATCTCGGCGTATGTTGCCATAAGTTCGGCAACTTGGTCGAATTCCTCAGGTTTGTAGATGTCTATCTTGTTGAAGATAATTATTGTAGGTATGCTGTATGATTCAGCCGAAACTAGGAAGCGGTCGAGAAAGACGGTTGTGGTTTCGGGATGGTGCATTGTGAAGACGAATACCGCCTGGTCGATGTTGGCGGCGATGATGTGCGACTGTTTCGAGAGGTTGGTCGATTTGCGGATTATGCAGTTGCGTCGTTCGTGTATGCTGGCGATTGTCGCGGGCTCTATAGAAATGTCAAACTCGACAATATCGCCGACTGCTACGGGATTTGTCGAGTTGTAACCTTTTTGCCTCAGCTTTCCTTTGATTACGCAGTCGTACTTTTGGTTGTCGCTGGCAACTATGCAGTTGCTGCCGTTCGACTGTATAACAGTGCCTTTTTTCAGCATCAGGACTATTTGTTGTTCAAGCGTTTAGCGAGTTCCTGAGCTACGAACGAAGCCACATCGTCGGCGTAGGTGTTCATTCCGAAACCAGCGTCGTAGCCAAGTTCCTGTGCAAGTTCGTGGCTGATACGCGGACCGCCGCAAACGAGGATGACCTTGTCGCGAAGACCTTCGGCTTCAAGCATTTCTACAAGTTCGGTCATATTCTTGATGTGAACATCCTTCTGTGTTACGGTCTGCGAAACGAGCAGAGCGTCGGCGTGCATTTCGATAGCCTTGGCGATGAATTCCTCGTTTGGCACCTGGCTGCCCATGTTGAGGGCTTCAATCATGTCGTAGCGTTCAAGTCCGTAGTGACCGGCATAGCCCTTCATATTCATGATAGCATCGATACCAACGGTGTGAGCGTCGGTTCCTGTGCTTGCACCAACGACAATTATCTTACGGCCAATGTGTTCGCGGATGAAGTCGTCGGTTTCCTTCATGCTCATCACGGTCGATTCTACCTTCGGAACATGTATTGTCGAGTAGTCAACAGTGTGAGTGCAGCTACCGTAGCAGTTGAAGAAAGTGAAGCCTTCGGTAAGTTCCTTCGAGAAAACTACGAGAGGATTTTCGAATCCCATTTTCTTGAGGAGCTGCTTTGCTGCTTCTTCGGCTTCGGCGCCTGCAGGTACCGGCAAGGTAAAACTAATCTGGGTCTTACCGTCGTTCATTGTATCGCCGTACGGCTTTATTTTCGTCAAGTCCAAGGTTTTGTCGAAATCCTTGGCTTCCATTGAGTATAGTCCTTCGCTCATTGCAAATCAAAATTTTGAGGTGCAAAAGTAATGAAATAATTTGATAATTCAAAAATTTGAAAATTTGAGGATTTGAAAATTTGCAACCTATGCATTGTCGTGCCATGGCGCGACTTGTCGAATGAAGGTAATTTTATGTTTGGATTTATTACAATAAAGATGTCTTTTATATTTGGATTTGTTACAATGGAATGCTAATTTATATTTGGATTTATTACAATATTATGCTGTTTTATGTTTGGATTTGTTACAAAAATTTTTGATTTTATGTTTGGATTTGTGCAGAAAGTATCGTAATTTTGTGGCGAATTTAAATGCGATAGTCTTATGTTTGAGAGAGTTGCGATAAATTGGCTGCGTGATTGGAAAAATCGTGAAGATAGAAAACCACTTGTGGTGCGTGGAGCAAGGCAAGTTGGAAAGACATCCTTGATACAAAATTTCGGAAAAGAATTCGACCATTTCCTTTCGTTCAACCTTGAAAATCCTGACGATTTGTCGTTGTTTTCAAGCGAAATGCCAGTGAAAGAACTGTTCAGCCTGATGCTTTCCGTTCGGCATGTGAAAAACAGCGGCAGCATACTTGTATTCATAGATGAAATCCAGAATTCAAAATTTGCAATAAAGGTTTTGCGCTATTTTTACGAGGAACTTCCGCAAGTACATGTCATAGCTGCTGGTTCGTTGCTTGAGACTATGCTTAACAAGCAGGTTTCGTTTCCTGTGGGGCGTGTGGAATATATGGCTTTGCGCCCTTGTACTTTCGTTGAGTTTCTTGGTGCGATAGGTGAGAAAAATTTAGCCGAAATGGTTGTGGCAATGGCGGTCCCAGAAGTTCTGCATGACAGGATGATGTCGTTGTTCAACAAATATACGCTCATAGGAGGAATGCCCGAAGTTGTCGCACATTATGCCAAGCACGGAGATGTCGTTGCATTGGACCGCATATATCAGACGCTTCTGGCTGGTTATATGGACGATATAGAAAAATACAAGCAAGGCGAAAGTACTCGCAATGTGCTGAGGTTCATAATGCAGAAAGGCTGGCAGTCGGCAGCATCGCGGATAGTCTTCGAGCGATTTGGAAACAGCAACTACAAGAGCCGTGAAATAGGAGAGGCTATGCGCACATTACAGAAGGCTATGCTCGTGGAGCTTGTGTATCCTACCACCGAGACTACGATTCCTTTTGCCGAAGACCTGCGCAAACGCCCGAAACTTATGTGGCTCGATACTGGTCTTGTGAACTATGCCGCTGGTGTGCAGTCGGAACTTTTTGGCAAGAGCGACATAGCCGATGCATGGCGTGGTGGAATAGCTGAGCATATTGTTGGTCAAGAACTTATAGGGCAAAGCAATTCATTTCTCGAACATCGTAGTTTCTGGGTGCGCGAAGAGAAAAACTCGCAGGCCGAAGTCGATTTTCTGTACAAAACGCGCTATGGCACAATACCTATAGAAGTAAAGGCTGGACATAATGCTCATCTAAAGTCGTTGCAGCTATTTATGCAGAAAACTTCGTGCAAAAGTGCCGTACGCTTCTGGTGCAAGCCAAGTGCCACCGACACAATAGAACTGCCTGATGGCAAGAGGTTTACACTACACAACTTACCATATTATTATTCGGGACAATTAGGAGCGAATTGGGAGAAGGTGCAATAGGGCTACGCCCGTTTCTATGGCTTCGCCGTTTCAATGCCTGCGGCGTTTGATGGTTTCTGGGTTTGAATGGCTAAAGCTGTTTCTAAGTTTCTATGTTTGAATGGCTTCGCCGTTTAACTTCGTTGAGGGCTCCGCCGTTCAATGTCTGCGCGTTTGAAAGTTTCATGTTTCTATGTTTCACGTTTCTACGTTTCATGTTTCTGTGTTTAACGTTTCTGTGGCTGACGTCGTTAGAATGGCTAAAGCCGTTTCTCGCTTCGCCCTTTCAATGCCTTCGGCGTTTGAGGGCAATGAATTGCGCCTGTACATAGGGGCGAAGGCAATTTCTCAATTTTCCGTCCTTGCGTAGAGTCGTGCCATGGCGCGACTCTATCGAAGGAAAGGAATATATGTTTGGATTTGTTACAAAAAAAGGTTAATTTATATTTGGATTTATTACAATATTTTGTCGTTTTATGTTTGGATTTGTGCAGAGGATTTTAGTGTTTTAAAGATATGCTACTGTGTATGAGTAAGTTGTGTCGTGGTGTCGCGTTGACGAAAGAAGAGCGCTCCTAAAAAAAATCTATAATCACACGGTTCTTTCATTTGAAAACTAATTACCGTACCCTGAGCCTGTCGAAGGGTAAGGTAAATACGCATTATATCATTTCGTCATCTTGACTTCGACAAGCTCAGCCAGCGGATTTGTTCAAACGCTAACTGTTTGTATCATAAGTAACAACATTGTCCAAATGAAAGAACCGTGCTATAATCATTAAAAATATTAATAAACATACAAATTATATTTGGAAAAATTATAAATTTGCAATGTTGATGTGCTCCAAAATCTGACTAATGGACTTCTCATTTTTTGGCAGCTTTGTTAAACATTGAAGTCCGCATTAATTACAGTTATGAATATTTCCGGCGATTCATCCCTTATTTCATCACAAGTTACTTTATTACAAAACATCTCTGCCATTCCTTTTAATTTTGGCGGTTTTTCTTCGCTCGATGATATATTGAATCAATGTGGCGTAAAAGTAATCATAGAGGCGGGAAAACCAAAGAGAACATTGCCAGAAGAGTTTGATGAGATTGAAGATTTTTGGCAAAAAAAATATGATGAACACATAAAACAACAAGAAGACACGGATGAATTTGACTATGATGAATTGAATGAAATTGAGTCAAGATTAGGCCTTGTTAGAAACGAAAAATATAGATTATTAGAAATGTCTTTGCTAGGACTTTATGATCCAAACTCTTATGTCATAAAGCTCTTCCCTGAAAATATGATGGACGAATATGGAGGAACAAAAATGGATGAGCTTCTTGTGTCAACGCTTGCACACGAAGCTATGCATGCATACTTTGACCGTCCCAAAGAACGAAGAAGTTATCCATACAACCATTTTGTAGAAGAGCCAATGGCCGAATTCGGTATGCTTTACTACCTTTCCCAAACAAAATCGCAATATTACAATTGGGCATTTAAAGATGTGAGCAGCAAAAAAACTTGCTATAGGTTTGGCGCGGATTTGATGACGCAATATCTGAATGAAGTGAAAGTGGGTACATCGTCTAAAACACTCGATTTTTTGGTAAATTATAAGATAAAAATTAGTCCATACGATGTTATAATTCCAGATATACATGATCATTCTGTTATAAATCTTCCTGCAAGTGGTAGTCGGTCCAGACTGTATGCTGGAGGTAGTAAGATTAATTGGAAACGCGTTTTTAGGATCAACAACTGTTCTCCGTATTACTTCTACGATGAGAAGAAGAAGATTCTGTGTCTAATCGGTCACTGGCCCAAAACTAAACAAACTAAAAAGGATATATCTCTCATGGCAGGAAATATTAAATTTACTGGCAAGACAAATTATGAAATAGAACTAAAAATAAAAATACCTCCCCGTGAGTCTGGGCCTATCATATACCTATGGGATAATTTCAATATGGACAAAGATCGCTTTGAATTGCAGGACTTGCTATTCAGGGCTTCGAAAGTGGTAGTGTCGCGTAACAATAAAGATATATTACCGATAAAACCTGGAGAACCGTTTTTCAAAGTAAACAGCAAGCTTCTTATGGAAATAAGGCCCAACCGTTTTGTTAGGTGGGATAGTTGGTGGGAAAAGTTTGGCGTTATAGATGAGAATCTTAATGAGGTTTTGAAATGCGAATACGACGAAATTCCTGTGGCTAATGACGACGGTACATACACTGTCGTGAAAGATGGAAAAACATATAAGATTAAAGAATAATGATGATTTAGCTTGCCTTGCAGCAAAAAACGAAAGAAGCACCCCAACGGGTGCTTCTTTCGTTTTATATCAGCCTTATTTTTCCGCTCAGCAGTTCCTGCATCATCCCTTCCTTTATCGACTTGTACTTTTCCTGCTTTGCTTCCAAGGCTTCTATTTCTTTGTCCATATCCGAAAGAATTCGGGCTATGGCGTTTTGCTCTTCTAATGTTGAAGGCATTAATATTTTTTGTGCCTTTAATTTTTCTTGGGACATAGTTAATATTGTACTTCCACCAGTTATAGATTTAACTCGCTCTTGAAAATCAGAAAAAGCTAATATGTAATATAAAAAGATATTATTGCACTTGAAGTCTTTTAAGACTACAAACTGAGGATTAATTGTGGCCTTCTCTTGGAGATTTTTTACAATAGCACATTTCCCGATAGATGCTGTCTTGCAAAAAATAATGTCACCATTATAAACTTTAATTTCTGGAGATTCTTCGTATTTCGCTAAACTTATATAATCACAATTGTCATAATACAAAACTTGTTCGTTAATATCTGATGGACTAAATGTTATTGCTCCATGGTGTTTTGCAACTAAATCCGCCTTAGTGTAACCACGAAAACCAATTCGTCCATATAACGAACAAACATCTCCAATCGTTCTCTCCACCCACGGTTTTTCAAACCCTTTCAGCCGTTTTTTCCCCGTAAGCAGTTCCTGCATTGCACCCTGCTTAATGTTGCGCTTCTTTTGTATAAGCTTGCCAAGGCTATCAATAAGCGAATCGATGTCGGAAAGGGCAGTGGCTATGCGGGTTTGCTCGGCGAGTGTGGGGGGAAGGGGAATTGGGACATTTGCAAAATCTGATATGTTTACAGCAGCCAATCCTCCTTCATTAATATTTGCTCTGCACCAATCTCCAAGTTTATAGCAATACCAATAAAAATACATTATATCCATTACATTTTCTTGCGATTTACGAATCTTAAGATTCGTAAATTGCTGATTCGCAAGCGAATCAGCAATTAGAAGGGCATGTTCTCCTATTGTTGCGGTTGTTGACATTATTATGCTATTTGTCTCAAATAACTCTCCTTTTACAGCCACAGGTGTGATATGTTGAATAGAATCAGACAATATTCTTCCGTTATTTCTTATATCTTCCATCCTAAACCATGGTATCGTACCATTTTCCCAATATTCTCGGACGGCTTTCGAAGGTGTATATCCATTTCGGAATTCACATAGCTCTGTTAACGGTTTTACTTTCCAATCTTCAGGAATCAATCCGATTTCAGTATCTTTAAACTTAGTTTCCTTCATAGCTAAAATCCCATTTGTTTAAGATGTTCGGCAACTTTGTTTTCGAGGTCGGATACAGTGGCGGAGAGTTCGCTCAATGTGTGCTCGTACAGGTCGGCAAGTGCAACTACCGATTGTGTAATGTCCTGCGAGAGCGAGTTCATCTCGTCGTTGCAACGGCTTACAATGCTTGCAATCCATTTCTTCTCTACAACCAAATGCCTTATCTCGTCCTCGCCGAGCGAAGCGTATTTGTCAACTACCTTGTCGGTAAGTCCTGTCTGCAAACCTTTCAGCACCTTTGCGGTTTCCTTTTTCCGCTTTGCAAGTTTCTTGTAGGTTTCGTCGTCACGGTACTCGTCGTCTTCGGCAAGTTCCTCCTCAATGGTTTCCATCTGCTGGGCTATGTCGTCAACCGTAGCCTGCACTTTGGCTATTTCGTCGGTCTCGGCGGCAAAGAACTCGTCGATAATAATGTTCACAGGAAGCAAGTCGCACACTATGGATGTGTAAATGCCATTTTTCTTTGCAGGTTTCACCTCTGGCAATTGCCAGCCGTCGTTGCTTATCATGTAGCAGTCGTCCTGCATTGTCTCTGCCCAGTAGTTCATAAGGTGGTCGTAAACATCGTATGATGGTACAAGGCTGTGGTCGTTCCTTACCTCTTCGAGCAGAAGGTCTGCCCAGTGTGCAATAAGTTCCTTGGGGTTGGAATCGAGCCCAATAGCAAGCATTTCTGGCTTCACGGCATCAATCCACCTGTCTATGCATTCTGTAAACAGAGAAAACTGCTCGCGGAAACTCTCGTCGGCAAGCACAACGCTTCCAATATCCTCCTTTTTAGGCACAAGCGAATAGAAATTGTCGTCTTTGTCTATCGGGGCAAACAATTTGTCCTTCAGCGAGTAGCAAATCTCCCAGTAGGCTTGCAGCTGCTCCACATTGTAGCGTGGTATTCCGCCTTTCAGGTGAGCCTCGATGTTCTGCTGCACCTCGTTGTCGCACGGGGCAATGTAGCGTGGAATATTCAGGTTGTAATCGTTTGCTTCAATTTCTTTCCATTCAACGAAACGGGCATAGTGCGGAACATCTTCCAAAGCGTTCCAAGTATCTACAATGCGCCTGATGTCCTGTTCACGCAAGCGGTTCTTGTTGCCGTCCTTCTTGTAGCCGTCCTTGGCATCTATAAAGAAAATGCCACGGTTGCTGTTGCAATTTTTCTTGTCGATGATGATAATCGATGCAGGAATGCCAGTGCCGAAGAATATGTTGGATGGCATACCGATAATGCCGCGTATTACTTTCGACTCAATAAGTTCCTTGCGGATTTCGTACTCGGCATTTCCACGGAAAAGAACGCCGTGGGGCAATATGCATGCACCGCGTCCCGAATCGGTTTTCATTGAGTGTATAAGGTGAAGCAGGAATGCATAGTCTCCACATTTCGCAGGTGGCAAAAGTTTTAGTGACCAGCGTCCGTACATGTCGTCGGCGCCGCCTGATGATGTTTTCAGCCAGTCTTTTTTGGAGAAAGGCGGATTTGCAATGCAAACATCAAAGGTTTTCAGTCTGCCAGATTCTACATTCTGCGGGTCGTTCAGGGTGTCCTTGCCTCCGTATATCTTGGCGTTGTTGATGCCGTGCAGAAGCATGTTAAGTTGTGCAAGTGTAGATGTAGTTGAATCCATTTCCTGACCGTACAGCGAAGCCTTTCCCTTTGCGGTTTCGGCCAATGCTCGCAAAAGCAGAGAGCCGCTGCCACAGGTGGGGTCGTAGATTGTTGTCTTGGCACTCGAAAAATCTTCCAGATGAAGCACCTTCGCTATTACTCGGCTAACTTCGGCAGGAGTATAGAACTGACCCTTGCTTTTGCCGCTTTCGGCAGCAAAGTTTTTCATCAGGTATTCGTAGGCATCGCCAAGAAGGTCGTCGTCGGCAACCCTGTTCTTGCTGAAATCAAGGTTGTCGTTCTCGAATACGGCAATAAGTTTCGACAGAGTATCGACCATCTGCTTGCCTTCGCCAAACTTGACCTTGTCGTTGAAGTTGGGAAGAGCAAGGCTGCCTATATATGGAGCGTTTTCCTGCTGAATCTTTTCAAGTTTCTTGTTAATCTGTTCGCCTATGTTAGCGTTTTGTTTCAATGCCACAAAGTCGCTGAAATAGCATCCGTCAGGGACATTGAGCAGTTTTTCGCCCTTTAATGCCTTGTCGGATAGATATTTTACGAACAAAATCATCAGCACATAATCCTTGTACTGGCTTGCATCCATACTACCGCGCAGAGCATTGCACGATTCCCATAATGTGCTGTATAACTGTGATTTCTTTATTGCCATATTGTTAGTATTATTCGTTTGTATTCTGTCGTGCAAAATTATAGATTGCCTGTATTTCCTCGTCTGTCTTGCCCTTCAAAAGTTCGGTAAGTGTCTGGACGAAATTTAGTCCGTCGGGTGACGATGCGTCGCGCCATTGGTCGTATGCATCTTCCTCTATGCATTTTTCAATTTTTTCAATGGTCTGTACGCGAATATCCTCGTCGGTGTTTGTCGAGTCCCAATCCATGTAATTGTTCCACAGGGCTTTTGCCAGACTTGTGTTTATTCCTTCGGGGTATGATGTGCCGCCACATTTTGCTTCGCGAATCAGGTCTATAATCTTTTGAATTTCATCAATGAATATTTTTGTATTGTCGTTTAGCAGTTTCAGCAGTTCTTCAAGCCTGTCGCTGAAATTCTTGAACAGAGTGGGGTCCTTCTCCTTGTATGAATTTATTACGCAGCGGGCATTTCCTTCGATAATGGAAGCTGCGCTTTTGGGGCTTCCTGTCTTGCTGATAGTGTCGTCAAATATCTCTTTGCTCGACAGCTTGTCGTCAAGCAAATCAAGGAATGAGAACTCGGCAGTAGCTGGAACAATCACTTCGGCATCTTCGGCGCGAATGTACTGGTCGAGCAAGGCTCGCATTTGTGCATCGTAGTTGCGAGCATCGAAATCGTCTCCAGACTGTTGCTTTATGTAGCGGTTTATGCATGATGCCTCTTTGACAAGGAATTCGATTCTGTCGGTTTCGGCTTGCGAATAGCCAGCTTGTCCCATATAGTCGGCAATATTGTCGTATCCAGCAACGAAATTGCCAGTAATCTTATACATGGTCAGCCTCAATTCGTGAGCCTCGGTTTCGTCGCGCTCCGAAATGTAATATTTTGCAAGCAGAGCCAATCTCTTGTTCCTGTCGTCGCTCCACAGTCCTAAGCTGTCCCATTCTGCCTTCAAGTCCTCGTATGCCTGCAACCTTTCGTCAAGCACCTTCTTGTTCTTGTCGATGGCATCCTGCAGCAAGCCTTCTATGTCTTCGGCATCGAAGTTGCCAAGTCCTCCATTCTCGTCGTTGAACTTTGTTATTGCATCGGTAATTTTGCCGAACAGATGCTTGAAATCGACAATAAGGCCATATTCCTTTTTCGACATTATTGTGTTTCCGTCAATGTCCTTTACATCGACACCAAGTCTGTTCACCCTGCACAATGCTTGGAACAGTGTATGGTCTTTCATCTGTTTGTCAATATATAGGTATGTGGCAGCTGGAGCGTCGAAGCCTGTGAGCAGCTTGTCAACCACAATCAGCAGTTTCAACCTTGCTGGCTGCTTGATGAAAAGATCCTTGGCCCAACTCTCGTATTTTTCTGCCGTACCTGGGTCAATTCCAGCATCTTGGTACGATTGTTTTGCCATCTTGTATTTGAATTGGTTGCGGCTTTCGGCTTCACTGCCTACGGTTTCTTTTCGCAAGTCGTTGTCGGATGGATTGTAGCTCGTCACTACTGCACATCTGTTTCGCAGAGTATGGTCGGAGCACTTATTCTGGAAGAACTCGTAGTATTTGTAAGCGGAATAAACATCGCCAGCAACAAGCATGGCATTGCACCAGTCGTGTCTAAGCATCTGAGTCTGCACATCGTCGATAATGCTATATCCAATCCTTTCGATGCGTTCCTCTGACGAATATACTTTTTCCAAAGTAGCCCATCTGTCCTCGACCATTTTTTTGCGCTCGTCCGAAAGACCTTTTGTTATTTCGTCTTTCTTTCGTTCAAGTTTATCTTTCGACCCAATATTCTGCTCTACATCGCGGGCTTCGTAACGCAAATCAAGTATTACCTTGTCGTCTATTGCCTCCTTGTGAAGGTATTTATGTATGAATGTGCCGAATTTTACTTCCGAAGTCTTAGCAAAATCCTTGTATTCATTTTTTTTCTGTTCCTTCAGCAGTGGTGTGCCGGTGAAACCGATCAGCATTACATCCTTGCCGAGAATTTCACGCATTGCCTCGTGAAGTTTTCCTCCTTGTGTACGGTGACATTCGTCAATAAATACAAAGATGTTGTCGCCTTTTACCGAAAATCCCTTGGGATATTTCTGGTCAATTATAGAGCGCAATTCTTCAAGGTATTTGTCAAGTCTAATTTTTACTTCTTCTTTTTCTTCCGTAAAATCATCAGTACCCTTTCCAAACTTATGGATAAGAGAACAAATGATTGAATGTTCGCCGTTGTTCAATAATTCTAACAAATCGTCGCCAGAAGATGCTCTTACTGGGCTTTCGCCAGCCTTGCAAAAGCCATTTTTGATTTGTATGTCGAGTTCTGTTCTGTCTGTCAGCACAATCACGCGTGGATTTGTAAAATTAGCCTTGATATATGCTGCCAGCCAAATCATTGTCAACGATTTTCCCGAACCTTGTGAATGCCAGATAACACCACTCTGCTTGTTTTCAAGGCGTGGCTTTGCGGCTATTAGTGCGTGCAACTGGTGCGGTCTCATTACTTTCTTAGTACCGCCGTCGTTGATTACACCATATCGGAACAGATGCATAAATGTATTCTTGTCGAAAAACGACTTGAACGCTTCTTCGTCGGTTAGATTCATACCTACCAAGTGGCTGTCGTTTTTCCAGTAGCACCAGAATTTCATAGGTGTAAGAATCGTAGCATACTTAAATCCCAAGCCTTGACTTGCTGCAATTGTAAATTGTGTTGTGGTAAAGAATGATGGTATCAAGTCCATTTCGTTTGAAAGGTTTTGTTTAATCGCTTCTTCCATATTCACCATACAACTTTTCAGTTCGATAACTGCAAGAGCTATTCCATTTACATACACGACCAAGTCGGGGCGGCAGCCTTTTCCTGTTAGCTGGTCTATGTAGCTTACTTCCTCGGCAACTGCGAAATCATTGTTTTCAAAGTTTTTGAAGTCGAACAGGTAAACATCTTCCTCTGTCTTGTCGATGCTTGGTTTTGCCTTTATCGGAAATGCAAAGGCGGTGCTATATAAGTCGCAGTTAACCTTTTCCAATGTTGTTTTTCGCTTGTCGGAAAGGTATGCCTTGGTTTTTAGTTCTTGCAAAACTTGCTGTATCTGAAAATCACTGCATCCCCTTTTGTCCTTTAAAAATGCTATCAGCCTTTCTTCAATAATAGGGGAGTTTTTTTGTCCGTCGGCTCTTAGTGAGGCATTTTTAGCGTACATATAATTGCCCAAATATGTATAGCCTATGCCTTTGAACCAATCAATAACTTTGTTCTGGTACTCCCTCTCGCTCGGAGTAATATTCGCGTATAGTTTACTCATGATGATTTAATTTATATTGGTAATTCGTTTAATTGCTTTTGTATTTCCTCCCAATTTGGAAGATGTCGGTCAAGTATCAATTTGAATTTGCTCGAATGTGTCGGTTCAATCAAATGCGACATTTCGTGCAGTACAATGTATTCGATGCAAACCAATGGCTTCTTTGCAAGTTGTAGATTAAACAAAAGTCGTTTTGTCTTTCGTGTGCAGCTGCCCCATTTGGAAGTCATCACTCGTATTTCCCAGCCTTGTGGTGTTACATCAAGAATTTCACTCCATTTTTTTACATATCCTTCAACAACTTGCTTCAGTTCTTCTCTGTACCATTCGTGCAGTACATTTTCGATATGCTTTGATTGCGCATTGTCGCGTACAAATATTTGCAAGTAGTCGCCATCACGAACTACATGCTGGCTTCCTGTATTTGTTCTTACAACTTTTAGCCGATATAGGTTCCCAAGATAAAAATGAGCCTCGCCGCTAACATATTCTCTCTTTTCTTCCCTGATGTACGAATTCATTTCCTTACGCTTGGCAATTATCCATGCCATTTTTCTCAGCACATAAGATTTAATAAGCGTGTCGGACATATCTACAGGCGCAGATACATGTACATGACCATCAGGCGGATAGACAGAAAGATGCAAGTTCTTAATTGCCTTTCTATCAACGTTAATATTTAATTGTCCAATTTGCATAAAAGAGCAACAAATATATATATTCTCAGCCTAAATTGAAAATTAAATTTGAATTATTTTTCGGAAATAAAAACAGAGTGTCATGTTGATGTTCTAATCCTCAAATTGCCAAGTGAAATTGCCTCAAATTGCCAAACGATTTTTCCTCAAATTGCCAAGTGAAATAGCCTCAAATTGCCAAATTTCAATAGTTAAATACTTAAATATTAACTATTTAGTGTATTTTCGAAAAACTTACGATTATTACTAAAAAAAATATGTGTTTTTTCAAAGATCCAAACCTAGAAACCAAAAAACGGAATCAGATCCTGCCCTTCGATAAACTCAGGGGGCGGTTCAGGATGACATTCCGTTTTTTGAACTGTTGAACCTTTGAACATTGAACAACCTTAAAACTTTAGCGTCAGTCTAAAGGTCGAAGTCAAGATAACGAAATGGTATAATGTCCGTTAACCTTACAATTCGACCCTTTGACTCCGTTCGTTTCGACTTCCTTTCGCCTGACACTTAGGGGCGTCTCAATGCGTCGCAGGGAGCGAAGGGGGAAGATTAGTTTTTTTATGAAAGATTCGTGATTCTGGACTGTTTTTATTGATAAAATACCTACTCCTTTACAAACTTTACAATGTTTCCATTGCTGTGTAACACATACATTCCAGCAGGAAGATTTTCCACGTCAACGGCATCGCCATTATATGTGAAAGTTGCAACCATAGTTCCGACAATGCTATAAATCTCAATGGTTTCGCCAGATTTTACACCAGTAATATAAAGTTGCGATGAAACAGGATTAGGATATACGCCAATAGTTTTAGCAGAAATCATATCCACAGCATCGTCATCATCGCCACCTTCCTCTTCAACCAACGGCAGCACAGCCTTTATCATCCACGCACCGTAAGTCTGCTGAGTCCAAGTGCCATTAGGATTCCACCAAGAACCGTTTTCATAGCCTGCGCCATTGAATGTAGACGCAACGGCCGGATATTCGCTTTCGCAACTCAAAATTATCCACAATGGCATTTCCGTATCAATGTCAAGCGTATCGAAACCAAAGTTCAACCAACCTGAAGTATATTGTTCAACAGTCTTTGATGCACTAAGCAACTTTTCCGTCGGCAAGGTATCTGTTCCCTGATATACACTAAGATTGTACTCTCCGTAGGAATACTCACCATCGACAAAGAACATTACATCGGCAAGTTGCGGACGCGAAGCAAGGTGCTGTGGCAGAAGCAATATACCCCACTCCACATTCTGCTGGCGGTATCCGAGAGAAACGTTGTAAACGCCATTGTCGTAGTTGAGCGTATCGCTGCTGATTGACTTAAAGATAGCGGTCAAAGAAATGTCCTCAGTCATAGTAAACTGACGCGGATTTTCAGTTTCTCCGTCGCTCCATTTTTCAAACCTGAAGCACGGATGAGCAATTGCCTTAACGTCAACTACGCTTCCTACCTCGTATCTGCCAGAACCCGAAACAGTTCCCATCACTTCATCGTTGGAAGAAACTTCAAGTCTGTAAACAGTGTGGTTTTCGGTTCCAAACCTTATATTGTTTCGGCACTGCATAACAGCACCGACAAGCACCTCGGTATGCTCCAAATCTATCGGGTTGATATTGCTGGTCGCCATAATGGAATTGCCCAGTATACTTTCTGTACAAGCAAAACGCTTGAATGTCTGTGCGGTGCCAGTATTGTCAAGCCAAGCCAATACAAGATTGCTAGTACCATCGTATTCAAACGGCTGGTCAAGAATAACGGTTACCCAAGAAGATGTAGCTGGAATGGTAAGTTCTCCACTATATACCTGAGAAACAGTCTCATTCCTCGAATCAACCTCAAGGCTCAGTACGTCAACCCAGTTGTTGTACTCAAATTCAAAAGTGTTGACATTACCCATATATATCCTAACGTTCCTTAGCGCCTCGGCATTGTCGTTTGTCACACAATTGACCGACAGCGAATATATCGTCTTTGCCTCGCCCATTTCGGCAGTATTGAAAATCTGCTGTGAATAACTATATTTTCCTGACGTGTTCATTGGTAAAGCCTCGCGTACGGATGTTCCTGTTCCTACCTGCAAATAGTCATCAGTTTCTACTGTATCAACTTCAATCACAGGCGGTTCTACATATTCAAGTCCAAAACGTATATTGTTACGAGTTCTAGAAAGAGTACCGTATTCTGACCCCAAATCATATATTGCATACTCATCGTTACTGCTCCATATTGCAGACTGATATTCTACATTGGAACATTGGAATACAATTGGAGATACATAATCTCCAGTATTGTCCCTCACTGCTACAACGAGATTATCTGTTCCGTTATAATAAAATGGTGTTCGAAGCACAAAAGTAATCAAACCGCTTTCTTCATCTATAAGCACATTTTGCGAACTAACATTAAGCAGATTAGACCTGACCCAATCATTTCCTAAGTCATACTCATAGCTTGAAGTATGTCCCAAATATAGTTTCAATTTCCTATAAAATTCACTGTTGCTATTGCCAGAATAGCTGAACGACACCGTATATATTGTACGCGGTCCGCCCATTTCGTAAGATAAGAACAACTGCTGGGAATAACTATACGAATAATTCGTATTTGTCGGCAGATTATCACTTTCTTCAGTTCCAGTTCCAACCTGCAGATATTCCGCTGTTTCTATAGTATCCACCAAATGTGTTGGCGGCTCTACATATTCAAGTCCGAAACGAACATTGTTGCGATAATAGTGTAAACAGCAATTATTTCCTGAAAAAGAAGACACATTAAGCGAAACAGGATAATATGAAGAAGCACTAACCGACAGGCTTCCTATCACATTGCTACCGACAAACGACACTTCCGAATCTTCGCGTTCGGTAACGTCCACAACAGCAAGAACAAGGTTGTCGATACCATTGTAAACGAAAGGATCATCAAGCACAAGCATTGTCCAACCGCTTTCGGCATCGAAACGCATTAAACCTGAATATACCTTTGTCATTTCTGTAACATCCACAAAATCATCACCAGCAGAATCAAATTCATCCTTCTGGGTATAACCAAGATAAGCCTTTACATTTCGAGTAAGCTCTACATTTGTATTGCCAGTATAATTGAACGCCAAAGAATAAATTGTACGGCTTCCTCCCAAATCCTCGGCCTTAAATATTTGCTGCGAATACGACCACCTATTATCTGTTTGAACAGGAAGTGTAAAGACATTTTCAATATTGCCAGTTCCAATTTGCAGATAAGCATCAGTTTCCACCGTATCCACCACATAATGCTCAGGCTCAACATATTCCAATCCGAATCTTATATTGCTACGGGAATATAACAAATCGCCATCTGCGCCATATATACTTTCGTACCCTACTGCTCTATAATTAGAAAAAGCAATAGCTCGACTCTTCTCTACACCCGAACAAGCAAACAATACTGGATTATCCTCCGAACTTCCAGTCAAATCTATAACTGTAACCATCAGGTTGTCAATACCATTATAATGGAACGGAGCGTTAAGAGCGATGGTTGTCCACCCGCTTTCGCCATCAATCATCATCTGACCAGAATAAACCTTTGTCATATCAGCCCAATCGACAACATCGCTATAAGCGTCATCAAATTCTGGCATATCTGTATGAGCAAGATATACCTTTATATTTCGTGAAATATTTCCGTTTGGATTTTCCAAATAGTTGAATGACAGGCTGTATATATTCTTCTCGCCACCCATTTCACGAGAACTGAAAATCTGCTGCGAAAGCGACCATATATATTCCGCATTGACAGGGAGCATATTGCGACCAGCCGACATATTTGTTCCAACCTGAAGATACGCAGAAGTTTCTTCAACATCAATTGTAGGTTCAACAGGCTCCATCTCCTCAATTCCGAACCTTACATTATTGCGCAAAACGCCGATGTTCCCGTACAAGTAATACCCATTAATGTCAATCGGATAATCATTAGTAATAGTAAAAGAAAGCCTATCTTCATTTTCTGAACAATAGAAAAGTCTTTCTTCGGCAATTGTTCCAGAATTATCAAGAACAGCAAGCATCAGATTACTCGTTCCATCGTACACAAATGGTGTTTCTAGTACTATTGTAGCCCAATCCGAATCTGCAGGAATTGTCAACTCTCCTGAATAAACTTTGGTCATATCAGAAGCCCGCATAAAATCATAATACGATGAGAATGATGACTTTTCCGTATTAGCCATATATATCTTTACATACCGATGAAGTTCTTCCGCTACATTGCCGGTATAATTGAACGACAGCGAATAAATGGTTTTCTGTTCACCCATTTCTTCCGACAAGAAAATTTGCTGGGAGTAACTGTATTCCGATGCTGTTTCCACTGGAAGCGCCTGCGTATATTCACCAGTACCTACCTGCCTATACGTATCGGTATCTATAACATCGAGCACTGGTGCTTCGTATTGCTGAATGCAAACATCATCAATCAAAAGGCCATAGCCCCAATGGGGAATACCTACAAATGCTATTTGGAAATTTTCTGGAAGTTCTGACACCACAAGCGGACATTTCTTTCGAGTCCAGCCATCATGATAATCATTTATCACTGCCAATTCTGTTTCATTAGTCCCATCAATCAGTTTCACTATCATATTGTCGTAATCGCTGCCCCAAATAGGATTTGCATAATAGAATGTCAATTCTAGCGTATCAATACCAGTTGGGCGCACAAAAACAGGAGAAATAAGCACAGCCGTATCGCCATAATGTATAGAGTTGCTAATCAGGGCATTCGTAGAACTGCTATGCGCACCCGTAAGACTTCCGCTATTTCCAGTTCCTGTTCCCAATCTCCAATTTGCACTTCCCGAAAGTATGCTGCTTGTCCAACCAGTCGTTGCAAAACTTTCAATCTCAAAATCTTCACACCATGGATATGTATCGATTGGAGTATCCCCTATAACAGAACTTTCTTCGAAATCAAGTGTAACATCATCGAGCAGAAAACCGTAGCCATATTTTGGCACCCCGACAAAACCTATTTGGAAAGTTTCGGCAAGGCTGGATACTGGCAAATCAATAGTTGCCAAAGTCCACACATCGGTAATTTCTGCAATAGTCAATAGTGTAGAACTATTCTCCGTATCAATATATTTAACTATCAACTCATCGAAGTCGCCATTCCAGTCTGGACTCGCATAATAGAACGATATTTTTATCGTACCATCAACATTAGGACGTGCAAAAACAGGAGAAAGCAACAATGCGGTATCTCCTTCATATTCGCTATTACTAATAATTGCATTAGTTGTTCCACTATTAGCCGAAGGCAACGTACCATGAGTATCACCTGTACCTAGACCCCATTCAGCACTTCCTGATATAATGCTGGTTGTCCATCCGTTTGTTGAAAAACTATTGCTCTCGAAATCCTCTCTCCACGGATATGTATTCACCTGAGCGAAAGCGCACTGCACAAACATAAGCAGTACAGACAGAATAAACAAAACTCTATTCATATTCAAACAAAATTTAGTTAGGCAAAAATAACAAAATGAAAATATGAAAACAAGAATATTAAAACTTTAAATAGTGAAATGTTTACTGTGTTTAGGTTATAATATAGATTAAAATCTATATGTTTGGCTAGTTATTGTGGCTTTTTAAATATTTCTACAGCTTTGTCGAAAATGCCGTTTAGGTAAGCCAATGTCATGCCGTAGTTTGATATTGGAATTCCAGCATCCACAGCCGGCTTCAGCCTGTTAAGCAGTTGTTTGCGAGTAACCATACAGCCTCCGCATTGTATTATCATGGCGTAGTCGGTAATTTCGCCTGGAATTTTATCCAATCCTGCAACAAAAGTGAATGAAAGGTCTTTGCCTGTAAACTTTTTCAAGGCGGTAGGGAGCTTTACTCGGCCAATGTCTTCGCATGAAACATGGTGACTGCAACTTTCGAGCATTAGGATCTTGTCTCCATTACATAAGTTTGCTATGTGAGGTGTGCCATTCAAGTAGCTTGAGAAATCGCCCTTGCTGCGGGCAAGTACGATCGAGAAACTTGTGAGCGGAACATCTGCAGGTATCAAAGACTTTACTTTATGAAATACTTGGGAGTCTGTTATTGCTAGGCGTGGCTTTATTCCTTTGCGGAAAAATTCTTCTACTTCTGTGTCTTGGACAATAATTGTAATGCAGTGGTTGTCAAGACAGTCTCTCAATACCTGAACTTGTGGCAGAATCATTCTCCCTTGAGGTGCTTCGCTATCTATTGGCGTGATTAGTAGTACGATGTCGTTTGTTGTGATAATGTCTCCTAGTAAAGAACCGAATGTCCATGTGCTTTCAGGTGCTATTTGTTTTATTGTGTCGAATATGACTTGAATATTGTCGCGGGTGCGCGTTGTAAAGTCGATTATTGGGACATTGAACTCTCTTTCAATATCGTCTCTTAGTTTGCTATCAAGAGGTACTATGTCAGACTTGTTGTGAACTATGAAGAAAACAGTGTTTAGTTCTTTCAGCTTGTCAATTATTTTGCGTTCGTATTCACCGAATTCGTTGTTAGAAATAACAATGATGGCTATGTCTATCGTGTCAAGTGTATTTAGCGATTTTTGTATCCTTAGCCGACCTGTTTCACCCTCATCATCAATTCCGGCAGTGTCGATGAATATTACTGGTGCGTAGCCTAATATTTCAAACGAGCGCTTGACAGGATCGGTTGTCGTTCCCTTTAAGTCGGAAACTATTGAAATATTTTGTCCAGATAAACAATTTATTAGTGATGATTTCCCTGTGTTACGTCTGCCGTATATTCCAATATGTGGTTTGTTTTCTTTCCCTCTATTCATAGTCACCTAAGTTTATGTTGATTTTGTTTTTTATTTGGCAAAATGCCTAATAACGAACAATAACGCAACACTTTTATAGTGAAGCGTTATTGTGTTTGTTGTTTATGAGGATGCTGTTATTGTTTTATTTCCAGTAGTTCCACTTCGAAGATTAATGCAGAATATGGTTTTATTGTTCCTCCTGCACCACGTTCTCCGTATCCTAGTTGGTATGGAATATATAGTTTGTACTTTGAACCTTCGCTCATTAGCTGCAAACCTTCTGTCCAGCCCCTGATAACTCCGTTGAGTGGAAATTCTGCGGGTTCTCCACGGTCGTATGAACTGTCAAAAGTTGTTCCATCAATAAGCGTACCCTTGTAATGAACCTTAACAACGTCTGTTTCGGTAGGTTTCTTTCCTTTGCCCTCGGTTATTACTTCGTATTGCAGGCCGCTATCTGTTGTTTTTACTTCTGGACGCTTGGCGTTTTCGGCAAGGAAATCTTCGCCTTCAGCCTTTGTTATTTCAAACTGTTTTGCTTGTTCTTTTTGTTGTTCTTCCTGCCTCTTTGTGAAGTATTTATTTATGATTTCTTCTTCCTGTTCCGATGTAAGCATTTCCTTGCCGTTCATCTTGTCAGCAAAGCCATTCAAGACTATTGTTGAATCTGTGCTTTTGTTTAACTGGTTGCCAATGTAAATGTCATATAGGCTAATTCCAACTGCATAGCTGAGCGAGTCGTCAAAATTCTTCAGTTCGACTTTTGTGCTTTCATTTTTGTTGCACGATACCATGGCCCATAATGCAATGGCAGAAATCAATATTATGCTTATCTTTTTCATGTTACTGTTGTGATTTTTTATTTCTTAATTTCTAAAAGTTCAACTTCAAATATAAGTGTTTCAAATGGCTTAATGTCTTGTCCTGCACCATGTTCTCCGTACGCTAGGTTGTATGGGATGTAGAATTTGTACTTGGATCCAACGCTCATAAGTTGTAGCCCTTCTGTCCAACCTGCTATTACGCGATTGAGAGGGAATTCGGCTGGAGTGCCACGGTCGTACGAACTGTCGAAAACCTTGCCTGAAATGGTTGTGCCTTTGTAATGGACCTTAACGGTGTTTGTCGCAGCAGGTCTGTCACCCTTGCCTTCGGTTATAACTTCGTACTGTAGGCCGCTAGCGGTTGTCTTTACTTCCTTGCGCTTTGCATTTTCAGCAAGGAACTTTTCGCCTTCCTCAATCTTTTCCTTGCTTTCCTCTTTCTGCTTTTGCGTAAAGAATGCCTCAAGCGTGGTTTCGTACTGATGGTGGTCTAAAGCCGACTTGCCGTTTATTTCATCTTCAAGACCTTGCTTTACAAGTTCAATGTTGAGGTTTGTAAGGTTGCTCTGTGTGAGAGCCTGTCCAAACTGCATTCCGATAGCGTATGCTGCGGAATCTTCTAATGTTTTCAATTCAATTTTGTTCTCTTTCACTTTCTTTTGGGATTTGCATGGCATTGCAATAATTATTACAAGTACCATAGTTAATAATATTGATAATTTACGCATAATTTATAATTTTAAGGATGCAAAGAAACTGAAAATGTTTGAAATGGCGATGGAAAAGTCGTTTTTATTTTATGTATTTTTGCAATGTCAGACAATTGGCGTAGTAGTCAGCCTTGCCGAGTAGTCGTAGTGTTCGCCAAATTGTATGATTTCCATTTTCAACCCGTATTGTTCGGCGTAGTCTTCAACGGAATACGGGTCGGCAAAGAACCAGTTGAATTTGCCTGAACTTTGCTTGTGGAACGAAATGTCATAAACAAGTTCTCCGTAATATTTTCCGCCGAGCGGAATATTCATTGAGCCGTCGTCTTCCAAGTAAAGGTATTGCAGATCCGACGAGTCGAAAATTATTTGACCGCCATCGTTGAGCAACGATTTCAAGTGGGTGAGTAGCTTCGGAAGTTCTGGTAATGTGCCAGCCATTCCTATGCCGTTCATTAGTAGGAAGATGGTGTCAAATTTTTCTGCATTGTAGTCGAAAATATTTTTGCAGACTACCTTTTTTACACCGCGCTTCTGCATCACTTCGCAGCATCCTTCCGAAATGTCGAGGGCGGTTACATCAAAGCCTTTATCCTGCAGATACAGCGAGTGTGAGCCGGCGCAGGCACCAATGTCGAGCACTTTGCCTTTTGCTTCGAGAAGGGCGGTTTTTTCGTGTTTTGGCATCTTGTCGAATCCGCGGAAAAGGTAACTGGCTGGAAGGTAGTCGGTTTCGGCTATGTCGGTGCGCACTGTAATCCGTGCCCGCTTGTCGCCTTCGAGGTATGCTTTGAGGCAGAGTCCAAAAATATCGTTGTGCTGTGTGTTTTCCATTTTATTGCTCGTTTGCAGGTGAAACTCTGAATACTATCCTAAAAATGCCGTCGTTGTAGCTTGTGCTTGTGATACGGAAACTACCGATTTCGGCGGTGCTTTTCACATGGTTGCCAAGACATGGGCAAACGTCGTAGTCGCCGATATAGACAAGGCGTAGAGTTTCGCTTGCATCTTCGGGCAGACGGCTGATGTCGATTGACGGCGGCAGTTCGTTGCGGCTGACGAATTTGGTTTCAATGGGCAAGTTCTTAGCAATAATCTCATTTACCTTGGCTTCCACGGCGCGAATCTGCTCGTCGGTAGGGCAGAAGTCGAGGTCATAGTTGCATTTGCTCTTTTTGCGCTCGATGTGGTTTATGCGCGAACGTGCGCAGCCGAAGGTGCGGACCATAGTCTGGTTGAGTATGTGTTCTGCACTATGTGCGGGCGGAAATTCGTCCTTGTTGTGTGCGTTGAGTGTCGGTTCTTCCATGTTAATTGCTTGAGTCTATTATTCTTACCAAATACCATTTGCCGTCTGTTGTTGCAAAGTAGTATCTAACGTATATGCCGTTTTCTATTCCTGTTTTGGTGACTACATACGAGTCGTTAACCTTTTCTGTTTTAGATTTGTAGCTTTCGTCAACGAAATTGTCGAACAGCCAGAATTCGGCACCGATGTCTTCGGTTATTTCGGTTTCGGTGTCTTCGTCGTATTCATAATAGGTAAGCGGAAGCGGAAATTTTGTGCGTTCCATCTGGAATACGGAGTCGGATGTGTATGATTTCCAAAATTTTTTGAAGTTTTCTGGTGCATTGCTTTGTGCCGTGCAATAGGATGCTATTGTGAATAATGCGATGATTAATAATATGAATTTTGCGTTTCTCATATTCGTTTATTATTGTCCTTGTAGTTTGTTTTGTGTGTTACGATAATTTGCTCGTGCGTTATACATTTGTTCCTTTATTCCACCTTCGGTAATAAAGCGGTTCTGCATAGTAGTCAATAACTTATGTAGCATATATGTTGCTTGGTGTATAAGTGTAATGCAGAGGTTGGAAATTTCTTCATCGTTCATTCGTTTTATTTGCTGTGCATAGTCTTGCATAATGCTTTCGCTACGAGCATATTGGCGAAGAGCTTCGTATCTGGGATGTAATTGTCCCCATTGTTGTAAGTTGCGTACGCGCAAATAGTCTTCGTAATCGGTCAATAATTCTTCTAAACTAGCTTTTGCCACATTGGTCAATTTTATTTCGGTTTCACTTGATGTGGCTGCAGCTTGGTTGCCTTCGGCAATATTTTGTTTTCCGCTACGAGCGGCTTGAACCATTTGGTCTATAGTGCGGTCGCCTTTGTTTAGGTATTTCTGTGTAAAATAGTAGGTTATGTCGTAGATTATTTCTGTTACTTTATATACTCGTAGGTTGCGGTAGTGTCCGTGTTGTGGAAGAAAGGTGTTGGGCTTGTCTGAGTTTGGGGTACTCTGGGTATTCGGAATATTCTGAGTATTCGGATTATTCCGAACGCTCGGATTGTTTGTGTCGTTTTTATTAGTTGAATTCATATTTGTTACAATTATTCATTGCAAAAATAAGAACTTCTTTTTATTTTCATCAAACAAAAAAAGCAATTTTATCTGGCGGAGCAATGTATTGCGGAGAATCATTCCATAAAAGAGAAAAAGCGCAACCGGGGAGGTCTGCGCTTCTTCATTAGGAGTTTTTGTTGTGTTCTATTCGTATAGGTATCTTTTGATACTCTTTTTGGGCGTTTTTTCAAATTCCTGGTCGCGAACCTGTATCCTGTTGATTTGCATATAGGCTGGCATTTCGGAATTTATTTGTTTCTGGTATTGAGCAAGTTCGGTTTCAATCTGCTCCGACGACATTCCCTTTGTGAGGTCGGGATTCGGGTAGATGATAGAAACAATCTTTGCGGCGCGGCTTACAACTACGCATTCCGAAACCAACGGGAAGTTGCAAAGTCTTGATTCTATTTCTTCTGGATATACATTTTGTCCCGAACTGGTGAGAATCATAGTCTTGCTGCGACCCTTGAGCGAAATGAAGCCGTCCTTGTCGATGATTCCGAGGTCGCCGGTATGAAGCCATCCGTCGCTGTCGAGAGCTCTTGCTGTTTCTTCGGGATTCTTGTAGTATCCGCACATTATGTTTTCGCCACGGAGAAGGATTTCTCCAATTTTGCCTGGTGCGCTAGATTCTACCTTTGCTTCGAGGCAGTCAACCAACTTGCCTGCTGCATATATTGGGTTAGTCTTCCAACTGCTATATGCTACGAGCGGTCCGCATTCTGTCATTCCGTAACCTACTGTGAAGCGGAATCCTATCTTCTTGAGGAAGGTTTCTACTTCGCGGTTTACCTTTGCGCCACCGAGGATGAGTTCGATGAAGTTGCCGCCGAATGCGTCTTCGAGGGTTTTGCGAATCTTGCGGTATATGATACTGCGGAGTCCGGGAACCTTGGTCATAAACTTAACTGCTGGCTTTTCGAGTGTCGGCTTAATCTTGCCCTTGTAAATCTTTTCGAGAATCAGCGGTACCGAAAGTATCAGGCGTGGCTTGTATTCGCCAAATGCCTTGAGGATTACCTGCGGTGAAGGCAACTTGCCGAGGAAAATGATGTGGCAGCCTTCGGTGAGCGGGTAGAGGAAGTCGAATGCACAGCCGTAGCAGTGGGCCAATGGCAGGAACGAAACCAATTTATCGCCGCTGACGAGGAACATGTTCTCGCGTGCGAACTTTATGTTTGCTGCCAATGCGTTGAGTGTGAGCATTACACCCTTTGGGCTTCCTGATGTGCCTGATGTGTAGAGAATTACACCAAGTTTGTCATTTGGCTGAGCAGGAAGAGTGAAGTCCTTTGCCGAAACTTCTGCCATATTCCTGTCGTATGCGTGCTTTTCGCCGTTGCGTACGAAGTATGATTCAAAGTTGTCGAGTTTGAAGATTTCTTCAAGCAGGGTGAAGTTGCTGACATCCATCTTGTTAAGGATGTATTCCGAAATGAATGCTATGCGGGCATCGGAGTGGTTTGTCAGCGCGTATATATCTTTAGGTGTAAAGTCCTGCAGAAGAGGAACGATTACTGCTCCGTAGGTTGTTGCTGCAAGATATACGCAACCCCAGTTCACAGAGTTTTTACCTACTACTATAATCTTGTCGCCTTCGTTTATGCCACAGTCCTTGAATAGTTTGTGCAACCTTAATATATTATTGCCCAGTTGTCCGAAAGTGATTACTGATTCCTTGTTGTCGTAATCCTGTAATGCTGGAAGATTCCAGTTGTTTACAATCGCGTTTTTGTAATAATCAACAAATAATTCCTTAATCATTTTTAATTGTTTTTGAATTTTGCGATGCAAAGAAACTGACTATAAAAGTGTCACTAAAATAAATGTGGTAATGTGCTGAGGTATAGGTGCAAAATTGCAATTTTAGGGGTGAAATTTTTTTATGAGGGGCGAATGTTGTGGTGTGGGACGATTGGAAAAGGTGCTTTAGGGGCGAAAATTCGGTTAGTGAGACGGACGATTTAAGTCGATTGCTTGTATAGATATAAAACGAATAAAGAATGTTCAATTAATTTTAAAATCTCTGTTGGTGAGGCTTGCCATATCGCTGGCTGAACTTAGCTCAGTGCGCTGCAGGGAGCGAAATGTGGCTTTTAAATTAAAGAGCCGTAATTGTTGCCAAAAATCTTTAGTTTGAGGTCTGTTTAAAAATCAGAAGTTTTGTAAATTTGTTCCAAAATTTTGGACAATTATTAGACTATGAAAAAACTATTATCAATAATACTCTTAGTTCTCATTTGCACCTCAACAATGGCCTACGACTTTTCAGCCGTATGCAGCACTGGGCAAACATTGTACTACAATATTATTTCCGATGTAGAACCTTATACGGTGGAGGTGACGAGTGAAAATGCAGAAGAACCATATTACACGACTTATCCTGAAGGTGAACTCGAAATCCCAGAAACGGTTGAGTATAATAGTATAACTTATTCGGTTACGAGTATTGGCGCTTTTGCTTTTTATAATTGCAGCGGTCTGACCGAAATAACAATCCCAGCTCCTATAACTAGCATAGGAGAACAGGCTTTTGCTTATTGTACTGGACTTATTGTCGTCAACTTCAATGCTGAAAACTGTACATTAATGGAAAATACAAATAATTATGTATTCGATGATTCTGCACTTGTGACTGTGAATATAG
>Ga0310696_10000292_pt1 | contig 84915 bp, 74 predicted proteins | sample AusTroGonzalo_MG_4_FD_203885 | JGI IMG/M metagenome (GOLD analysis project Ga0310696, IMG submission 203885) | Bovine rumen microbial communities from tropical cattle in Woodstock, Queensland, Australia - Gonzalo_02 (v2) (version 2) | ecosystem: Host-associated > Mammals > Digestive system >...
CTTTTGATTCATCCGCTGGTAAAGTATATTTCAACGAAAATTCAGCTTTCTCCAATACCGTAAATATTGATAACACTACTGCTGAAATCGCTGCCAATAAATCTCTCTCCGCTAACGGAAATGTTACTCTCGGTTCGGTAGATAATTGGGCAACAACAACTATTACATTAAAATCAGGTTCAAGCATTGAAACGGCAGCAGAGTTATACATTAACGCAACATTAAATGCTTATAATGCAACATTAAAAGGAAAAAATGTATATATTGCAGATACATCAACGCTCAATATCTATGGTCCAAGTGGAGCAGATACCGTCATAAACGCGAATAACGGAAGCGGTATGATAAAGATTTCCGATGCAACAGTAAATGTAAAAGAAGGAGCAATCCTTAAATTCATCGGAAATGTTGATTCAACAACTTCACATTACAGTATTGATACAACTGAATGGATTTCAAGCGGCGGTACTTACTCAAACACAGACTATAACGGGGCGGATGTTGGCGGTTCTATTGTATACAACAGCACAAACGGCTTTGTTACATTAGATTCTTCATCATATAATTTCCAAAATAGTAATACGAGCAATAACGGCGGTGCTATTTATAATGACGGAACCGTAAGATATTCATCAAATACGCCGTCTTCATCAACTGCTTATACAAACAACAAAGCAGGATATGATTCAGAAGGTGTTATCCAAAACACAAATGCATTGGGTGGCGCTATTTATAATACTAAAAACTATGAACTTGGATATAATACAACTTTCGATGGTAACATAGCATCCAAAGACGGTGGTGCTGTATACAACAACGGAGGAACAATTAAATCATATTATAATGATGCTACCGAAGCTTATGCACACAATACAACATTTAAAAACAATAAAGCCGGCTATAATACCGATAATGTTATGCAAAACGCAAACGCTTCAGGTGGTGCTGTTTATAATAAAAACGGCAATATACTGTTAGGCAACACTGTCAAATTTGAAAATAACGAAGCATCATATTACGGTGGTGCGATTTACAATGATGCTAACGGTAAAGAAATAACAATCGGAGAAAAATCAAGTTTTTCTGAAAACATAGCCAGAATAAGAGGCGGTGCGATTTATAATGAAGCAGGAACCGTTTCAATCAGCAAAGACGCAAGTTTTACAGGCAACAAGGCTGGTTATCATTTAGGTGAAGTCGTAAGTTCATCGGGTTTAGGCGGTGCCGTTTATGTAAACCAAAACTCGACAGTCAAATTCTCAGACAATACGAAATTCACGGATAACGTAGCAACCAAAGACGGCGGTGCGATTTATAACGACGGAAAAATCCAACTTACTTATGATTCAACAAAAACAAGTCCTGTACAAAGCGGTTATTATGGCACGACATTTACAGGAAACGGTAAAAACGGAGAAGATGCAGTGACTGCAAACGGTGGTGCTATTTATTTAACAGCAAACGGAACGATCGATACTGTTACACTTGATGGCACAACAAATCATTCCGGAATTTACAGAGCAAGTTTTGACAATAATACATCAACAACAAGCGGTGGTGCTATTTACAATGGAAATACAACTACAAATTTAAATATATATGAATCAAGTCTGACAAATAACAGTTCTAAAGACGGCGGTGCTATATTTAATAAAGGTACTGTTACTGTAGATTCTTCAATTTTAACAGGAAATAATGCAACAAACTATGGCGGTGTTATATACAATGATGCTACGAGCACTGCAAATATTAACGCCGGAACTCAAATAGGTGCAATTGATGGCGGAAACAGTGCAAAAGCAGGCGGTGCTATATACAATACAGGTGTATTAAATAACTTAGGTACAGACGAAGATAATATAGTTTCTTACATCGGCAACCAAGCAACCTCTATGGGTGGTGCGATTTACAACAATAATACATTGAACACTTCATATACAATATTTGATTCAAACATTGCAGGAAAGGCAGAAGAAAATATTCAGGGACAAGGTGGTGCAATCTATAACGACGGAGCTGCAATCACTCTTAACAGCGGCACTGTTTTCAACAACAACAGTGCAACAGGAACTATTGCAAGCAGCAATAAATTTGCAAAGGGTGGCGCTATTGCAAACACAGGAACCGTGACAATCAATGAAGTTCAATTTACGAAAAACAATACCGACGGATACGGCGGTGCTGTATTTAACGCAGGTGCAGGAACAGTTAATATTAATGCAGGAACAGTAATAGGCGGAAACATGAATGATGAAAATCCGTCAGAAAGCGGAAACACAGCATTAAAAGGCGGCGGTATATACAATGACGGTACGTTAAATATAAACGGAACAACAACAAATAACGTATATTTCGTCGGAAACACAGCTTCCTCAAACGGCGGTGCTATATATAATGCTTCAGCAACTGCAACAAGTATTGACAACACATACTTCTATGCCAACAAGACAAACAGCGAAACATCAAAAGGATACGGCGGTGCTGTATATAACGATGCTGCTTCTAATATGAATATTTTAGCAAATACAAAATTTGACTCAAACGAAGCTGATTATGGTGCAGCTGTATACAACGCAGGCACAATGACAATTGAAAACGGTACGGGATTTATAAAGAATAAAGGCGCAAATTCAATAGGAAATGAAGGTTCATTAACTCTGGGAACAGGATTTACATTCGGAAATACCGTAGAAAATGCTAACTCAGGAGCTTTATATAACGATAAAACCGGTACAATATATCTAACAACAGATCCTTCAACTGATTATTCGTTAGTTGTTTTTAATACAGGTGACGGAACAATTGATGGCGCAGGTATTCACAGCACAGGCGATTCTGTTATTTCAACAGATAATGTTGCAAACAAACTTGATAACGCAATCTTTTTCGAAAATAAAGGTAAAGATGGCGGTGCCATTTACAATGATTCAACAGAAATTATGAATATAAGTACATCACTCTTCTATGACAATACTGCGGCAGGTTCAGGCGGTGCTATTTACAATAAAAATCAAGACGGTAAATCATCATATATATATATAGACAATGATGTTGAATTCCGTAACAACGCAGCTGAAGTAAAAGGCGGCGCTATATACAACACAGGCGATAATGCAACAGTTGAATTTGCTGCAAATTACACAATGGGTGTGGAAAGCCACGGTTATTACCATAACTCTGCAAGAGAAGCAGGTGGCGCAATTGCAAACGAAGGTGCATTAGTTCTCAATGCAGCAGATGCAAACAGTATAAGTATAAATATGTATCATCAGGGTGGTTTACATGCGGATAACGTATACACCGATAAAGGTGGTGCTTTATACTTATCAGGTGCAAATTCTTCTGTTACAACCAAATTTGCAGACACTACACCTGATTTTGACGGTTTGGCAAATGCTAAATTCTCAAATAACGAAGCAAATAACGGTGCTGCTATTTACAACGATAATACATCTTTAAACATCAAATCAACCACATTTACAAACAACAAAGCGCAAAAAGCCGGTGGTGCAATATACAATAATGGTGCTGATTCAGACCTTAATATTTTAATTTCTGCAGAAAACACATTCATGCAAAACTCTGCAGGAACAGACTCTACGACAGGCACAGGCGGTGCTATTTATAACAATGGCGGTGATTTATTAATCACAACCGACTCTGCTTCAGAAATCAAAGGATTTTACAGGAACAGTGCAGGTACAGGCGGTGCTATTTATAATGGAGAAGGTCTCGTTTCAATAGACGGAAATATAGCATTTGAAAACAACTCTGCACAACACGGCGGTGCAATAGCAATTGCACAAACAGATACTGCAACCGAAAAAGCAGTAGTTGATTTAAATTTAACAAATGGTGATATTGTATTCAAAAACAACGTTACAACAGACGGTGACGCATCCGGTTCTGCAATCTATTTTGGCGGAAAAGGCGGTCAATTAATTATCAGATCGGATAATCCGAACAATAAACTTACATTTAGTGATTCAAGCGAAGGTAATATTGCTCAAACTCTTGCAAGCGCAGACGATACAATCAACTTAATTGACATCAGAGGTGGTATTGTTAATTTTGAATCGGACGCAAGCAACTATCGTGGTGCATACAAACAATCAGGTGGTACTGTCAATGTTTCAAATAATTTCTTGAATATAGATAAAGAACAGTCAGACTTTACTGGTGTCAGAGGCGGAGAAATCATCTTTAACGAAGGTGCAAAACTTTCTTCAAATGATTTGATTGTTACAAATGCCGAAGACCCTTATAACGGTAGTGCAAAAGTCATATTTAACGAAAACTCCGTATCGAAGCTTACTGATTTAGGTGCGTTATATCAGGCAACAGCAGCTAAAACATTTACATACGGCGACAATACAATAGATTTGTCAGTTGCTGATGTTGTGATTAATGATACTGCAACAATAGCAAATGCATCTGAAATCGGTTACAGTAAATCCGTAAGAAATTTAGAAATAGGAAATGATGTAACAATTGCAGCTCCGATAAAAGTTGACGGCGATACAAACCCTGCTTATAACACAATTACACTGGCATTAAATGACGGTGTTAAGACAACATCAAATGCAAATATTTCATTAAATAACTACTCCAAATTGGATATTAAAAATTCTACGGATGAAATTACTATGAACGGCTCAATTTCATCTAACTCAACTAACGCAAGTATAATAAAATCAAATACAGGTAATCTTACATTTGAAAACGGCTCCAATGAATTGAATTTCAAAGGAACATATACTCAAAATGACGGTACGGTTGAATTCAAAGACGGTTCATCATTCTTTGGCAACGGAGCTTCAAATACCGTAAACGGCGGTAATTTAGTATTTACCGATAATGTGACATTCAAAAACGATAATTCTACTGTCGTAACAATGAATAATGATACCGGATTTAAGACAAATATGGATACAACCGTAAAATTAACACCTGACGGCTCTGACGATTACGTAGTTGTTACTGACGAAAGTGCTTCAACATCAAGAATAAACCTTGCAGGTACAGACATAGAACTTGATATCAACGGTGAATCGACTATTGATGCAACAACAGGACCTATATTTATAGGTAATGGTGAAAAACTCAGAAATCTTGATGTTGATTCAACAACAGGTTCTGCAATTACAATAGACGTAAATGCGGATGACCCGAGATTTGTATTACATAATGACGACAATACAGACGGAGTCGGTGTTCTTACGTTGGGAGATAACGTTACAATAACCGGTTCAACCAAACCTTTAAGTATTGAAATGAAAGACAATACTAATTTAATATTTAATAACGCAACAGATACAACTTTTGACACAAAAATAAGTACAATATCTGCATACGATACAGTTCCGCCGTATACAACACCATCTACGGTTGAAACAAACTGGGCAGCAGCAAGAGGCAATATTGTAAAAGATAGTGCAGGAACTGTCACGATAAACGGAAATGTTGACGACTTCCACGGAACATTGGTATACAAAAACGGTTCAATCGCATTAAGTGATACAACAAATAATTTTGCAGATAATGTTGAATATGATTTATCCCAAATTAATGATAATGCCGTTGTCACGGTAAATCACATAACAGATAACGATGATATTGTTTTAACAGGCGATATAGCAAACACATCAACATCTTCATACATTTTATCTGTAAATAACGAGGTTGGAGGTATAACAAAAGATACAGCAACAGGCATAAGTAATGTATTCGTTAAAAATTCATCCAAAGCAGATATAAATGTTGCAGGAGATGTAAATCTCGACAATATGACAGTAAGTACATCGGCGGCAAACATTAAATCGGGCGGTAATGTAAACTTTGCTGATATAGACGTCAATACAAATTCAATAGCTATAATCAATGCTGACGGCACAGTCGATATGGCTGATGTAAATGTCAACACTGATTCAAAAGCAGCAATCAGTTCAGTCGGTGATATAAACATAGATGATTTGGATGTTAATACAAATTCAACAGCTTACATAAAATCAAAAGGCACTATCGGGTTTAATTCCGCAAGTGTAACAAATTCATCTTATGCAGCACTTCAGGCACCGACAACAAATGTCTTCAATGACTTTATATTAAGAAATTCAACATTGGAAATCAAAACCGGTAACTTAAATATCGGCGGTAATTTCACGATGGGTTCAACAGTCAATATGATGGGCAGAAGCATAAATAATCAAAATATTGCAGGAAATATGACCTTAGCAGGTGACAGCAATTACTTGATTGATATCAACCCTGCCGCATATAAATCTGACAGAGTTGTTGTGGGCGGTGCAATGGCCTCCGATACTCCGGGAACAGTCAGAACATTAAAAGTTTCGGACTATAACCTTATGAGCGATTCTCCGAGCGAAGTTACAACTTATAGCGTATTCTCCGTCAATAATAATGATATTACTGATGTATCATTCGCAGCAACAAATAAAATCAAGAGTACAAACATAGCAGATTACAGACTTGTTTCTGCCGGAAGCGGTAAATATAATCTTATAAGAACAAACTTTAACCCCAACGTTATGGCTACATCAGTTGCAAGTCAAGGCGCTTTCTTAACGCAAATAGAATCTTACGATACCGCATTGGCAAATCTTGACATGACAATGCAATTACCGATATTGGGTGCAAGAGAAAACAAAAATGTATATGCAATGGCAGATATAGATGAAACTATTGTATATTCACCGACCTTTATCCCCGAACTTCAAAAGGGTATTTGGTTCAGACCATACGGACATTTTGAAAAAGATAAGTATCAGGACGGTCCGAATACGGATGCACAATTGTACGGATTCTTAGTCGGCTTTGATTCACCGCTGAAAGAATTAAAAGGAGATTTCCTCGGAAACTTAAGCGGATATGTCGGCTATAACGGATTACACCAAAGTTATTCCGGTGTTTCCAACTATCAAAACGGCGGTATGATAGGTGTATCCGGAGCATTATATAAAGGCGGCTTCTTCTCCGGATTGACGGCAAATATCAACCTTGGTATGAATAATACATCAACAGCAAACAGAGGAAGTAATAATTTCTTCATGATGTCAACAGGTATTGCTTCAAAAACAGGTTACAATTGGGAACTTGCAAGAGGCAGATTCATAATTCAACCCAGTTGGTTAATGTCATACACACTTGTTAATGCGTTCAATTCAAAAGACTCATCAGGTGTAAAAATAGATACAAAAGCACTTCAGGCAGTTCAATTAGCTCCGGGACTTAAATTCATCGGCAATCTTCCTCACGGATGGCAACCGTACTTAATGGTTAACTTCCGTTGGAATCTCGGTGACAAAGCTAAATATAAAGTCGGACAAATTGCACTACCCGAAACATATACAAAACCGTACATCGAATATGGCGCAGGCGTACAAAAACGCTGGGGCGACAGATTTACAGGCTTCGGTCAATTCGTTGCAAGAAACATCGGAAGAAACGGCATCGGTTTGAATCTTGGATTACGTTGGAGTGTCGGCAAATAAAAATAGTCAAAGAGCATAATAACAAAAAAGGAGAGTTTATAAACCCTCCTTTTTTATAATGTTTTTTATATAACTTATCTTTTTATACAAGTGTTTCTATTTCGTCCGTATTAACCACTTGAGCAGCCTTTGTAAGGTCATAAACAGCTTGCAGGTTCATCCAGTACCTTGGTGATGTATTAAACGCCTTAGCGAGCTTCAGAGCAGTCTGTGCCGTAATGCCGTTTTTCCCGTTAACCAGTTCTGACAAAGATTGTCTTGACAAACCTATATGAGTTGCTGTTTTTGATATAGAAAGACCGTTTTCCTTAATAAAAAATTCGTTTAATATTTCTCCGGGGTGAGGATGATTATTATTTTCCATAGATTACTACTCCTTATTTTCGCTCGGAACCAATCTAAAGATGATTTTTTTGCCGTTACCTACGCAAATTGAATAAAAACCTTTATTATTTTCTTTAGTAAATTTTAAAGAGGGAATATTTAAGTCCCGGAGTTCATCCGCGGCATCAATCATTGAAAGTGCATACTTTAACTTGTTTTCGTCAGCACCGTCAATATCTTCAGCAATCCCTTCGTTAAAAAATTTTTCAAGTCCCTTATTTTTAAATGACCTAATCATATTAGTATTTTATTTGTTTGATTTTTAAAAGTCAATTATATATTAAAAAATTTAGCAATAGCATTTAACAACTCTTCTGAGGCCTGTACCAAATCCTCATAAGTTCCGTTGTTTTGAATAACATAATCCCACTTTGAATAATTATCCAACGCTTTCTCGGTATAATCGTTTTCACTTGACAAAACACCTCTTTTTACCCTGGCTTCAAGCGGTGCTTCTACTCTTACAGCAAAAGCATTAAACTCCTTAAATTTATCTGCCTCGTGAGGCATTCTGACATCAGGAACAATAACATTATCATCCTGTTGTAAAATAACGTTTATCCAGTAATCAGGACTGATTGAACGCCCCTCATTGCCTAAATTTATAAGGTCTTGTCTGTATTGAGACTTATTTTTTTCTATTTCTTCTACTGTTAAACCTGTTCGTTTTGAATACTCGAGCTTTATAGAATCTGCAAGTCCTATACGACGAAAATCCTTAAGATTTTCTAATAAAATTTTTGCAACGGTATCCTTTCCGCAAAATTGTTTTCCGGAAAGGATGATTATTTTTTTAGTCATTTTTTATTCCGAATCTTTTACGCTTAAACTAATTCTTCTGTCATCAGGATTGAATTTCAGAATTGTTGTTTTTATTGTATCACCAATTTGAAGTTCTTTGTGATTTTTATTTTGCCATTCTGTCAAATCCGTGCTGGGTAAAAGTGCCTCTACACCGTCAATTACTTCTACAAAAGCACCGAAGTGTTTTAATCTTGTTATAACACCCTCAACTTCATCGCCCTCTTTAATTTTTTCTTTTGCTTCAATCCATGGATCAGGCTCAAGATTTTTTAAACTCAGGCTTACTCTTTGTTTGTCGTAATCAATTCCGATAATCTCAACCTCTATAACGTCATTAACCTTAAGAACATCTGACGGATGGTCAATCCATTTCCATGAAATTTGAGAAAGAGGAATTAAACCGTCTACACTGCCGATATTGACGAAAGCACCAAAATCCGTTATTCTTACTACTTCGCCTTTAATTCTTTCACCAACTTCAATTTTTTCAAAAATATCCTTTTTAGATTCATCTTTATCATCATTATAGACCTTTTTGTTAGATAAAATGAAATTGTTTTGTTGAGCATCCATGGACAATATTTTAAGCTCAATTTTTTGTCCGACAATATCATCCATTGATTTAACACGTAAGTGACTTGAGGGAACAAAACCTTTTACTCCGTTTACATCAACGAGAATGCCGCCTTTGACAATACCGGTAACAGTTCCTTCAACCGTTTCATCGGCAGCTTTTTTATCCTCAAGTTCACGCCAGTTATAAGCAGTGGCAACCCGCTTGTACGAAAGCAGGAACTTTCCGTCCTCATCTTCTTCTTTTATTATCAAAAATTCGTACTGTTCATTTTTCTTTAAAGTTTCTTCAACCGGAGTATCAAAATTAACTTTTGCCTCTTTAACAGGAACAAAAGCTGCTGTTTTTGCACCGATATCAACCGTAACACCGGTGTTATCATATCCGCAGACTATTCCTTTTACCAAATCTCCTTTTTGAAACCTGTAATCATATTTTGAAAGCAAAGCTTCAAATTCATCATCATTCATAATATTATCTGTTTCCATTTACATACTTCTCCTGTCTTTATTAAATTATTTTAGCAAATTTAAAAAAAAATTGTGATTTTTTTTGCTAATTCGTGAAAAATTTTCACAAATTGTAATATATATAACACCCATTACTTAAAAAAGCCCTTTTTAAGGACTTTTTTAATTTTGCTAATTTACGTATGCCGCAAACAACATTGAAGAAATCTCGTTATTTTTCAGTTTTTTTAACGCCCTTGCCTCTGTTTGTCTTATACATTCTTTAGTCACACCATAAATATGTCCAATTTCTTCAAGAGTTTGTTTTTGCTGCTCTCCGAGTCCGAATCTCATTTCTATTACTTTGCATTCTCTTTCTTTTAATGTTTTCAGCATTGTATTTATGTCTTTACTTAAGGCATTGTATTCTGCTTCTTCCTGCGCAGAAGCCTTTGTATCTTCTATTACTTCACTTAAAGAAAGGTTATCCTGATTTTGGTTTTCAAAATCTCCGTCCAAAGACAACATTCTGCAAAAAGCATTTAAATAAGTATTAATTTTTTCTGCATCCATATTCATTTTTTCTGCAATTTTTTCTGTTGAAACGGCTTCATTTTGTGTTTTTTCCATTTGGGATTTGATTTTAGTATATTTTGAAATTGTTTCCTGAACATATACGGGGATTTTCATGCCATGCGACTGCTCGGATATTGCCTTAAACATTGCTTGCTTTATCCACCATGAAGCATAAGTCGAAAATCTGTAACCGAGTTTATAATTAAATTTATCAATCGCAGTTATTAAGCCGACATTTCCTTCCTGAATTAAATCACAAAGGGATAAATTACCCGTATGAAGCATTTTTCTTGCTATACTAACAACAAGTTTAAGATTAGATTTAATAAGCATTTTTTTTGCGTCAGAGGAGCCTTCTTTTGCTAACCTTGCAAGCTTTTTTTCCTGTTCGGCACTTAATGTTCCGTACCTGGAAATTTTCTTGGTGTACAGATTCAAATTTAAATCAGTATTCGTGGACGATGACAATGCTTCTTCATAACTTTCAGTGTTCTTCATGCTTCTCTCCTATTTATCTGATAAACTCTAATAATGCAACTCAAAATTCGCCGTCAAAAAGGACAGCAAGACAAATAAGACCGGTAAAAATCAAACAGGGCAAGCGAACTAAGCCTGTTTGTCGGCAATTCTCTACTGATAAAATGTTAACGAATGTGAAAGATTTTTATGTGTGAATATATACTTTGTATATATTTAATATATCAAATTTCAACATGGATTTCAAGTGTTTTGTGAAGTTATGTTAAAATGAATTTTTATATCTCATGTTTTCTGTAAAGTTTGTTAACAAATAATTTTAACAAAAATTCTCAAAATACTTTTGACAAAAGGGTTTTCAAAAAATAACCGCATTTTTGTTTATTATAAAAAATTTTATTACTTAACATTCTTAACAATTATAAGATTATAAAATCAACATATTATCATGTTAAAATATTATTATGTTAATTGAGGGAACAATAAGAGGTAAAAAAACATCTGTTTTAATTGATAATTTCGTCAAACTGATTAACGACGGTATCAGTGCCGATGAAATTCTGGTTTTATGCCTTAATTCATCAAAACAACAGTTTTTTACGGATTCCGTGCTCGCAAAAATTTCACGGCCGGCATTTGGCGGATTAAATATAAAAACATTCTTTGGCTTAGTTTACAATGCAATTTACGACAATTGGCCTATTATTGAAAACGCAATAAAGACAGGTGATACAAAAATTATCCCCAACATGTGCGGGTTGGAATTATCCCGTGATTTTTTAAGCAAAAGCATTAAATTATCAGGGTTTAAGGATTATTTTTCCAAAATCAATTTATTACATCAGCTTTTTCGCAGAAACCAGCTCAGAATAATGAACATGCTTTCAGATGAAGAATTTTGGGAGCGTTCAAAAATTTTGAAAGAAACGTTTTATGAAGATACAGAAAAAGCATATAACAATTATAAGAAATTTTCTTTAAAATACAGAAGTTTTGACTATTTAAGGCAAATATCATTATTCCCTGTCATATATAAAAATACAGATTATTTTAACAATATAAAATATTTATTTGCAGATGATGCTGATGAAATGACCTATGCCGAGATAGAATTTATAAAACATCTGGCGCCAAATTTAAAAGACAAATGGATTGCTTATGACAAAAGGGGAGCATCAAGGTGCGGTTTTTTAAGCGCATACAAATCCGCTGTTTTTGAATTTGAAAATATTTTTAAAGAAAAACCGTGCAAATGCGATGAAGAAGATTTTATCCAAAAAGAAGCGGATAAATTATATAAAAACATAATCAATAAAAAATACGCAAATGTTCCTTTTATGAAATACTGTTCATACAGCCGGAGATTTGAAATGCTTGATGAAGCATTCAGAAAAATTCAGCAGCTTCTTTCCGGGGGAGCAAAACTATCCGACATAGCAATCATAACACCTGTTATGGACGATATGTTTGTTTCTTTTTTAAACCGTTCATTTGCTTCACCGGAAGATTATCAAATAATAAGCGGAAGCCAAAAACTCTGCGATAACAGATTCCTGAAATGTGTTTTTACGCTTACAAAAATTGTTTTTCCCGAACTAAAATTACCTGTTGAAATCAGCGAATACAGATTATTTCTTCAGGATATCTTAAAAATTCCGGTAAAATATTCAAAAGAGGTTGTTGAAAGCTTTTTTAAATGCGGAGAGGTTATTGATTTTGAATTTTCCGAAAATAAATATCAAGACTCTTATGACAGCTTTAAAAATTTTATATCTAAAGATTTTAACGGTAATTTATCAAATTTTCTTACAGATGTTTATAATTTTTGTTCAAACAGCATTAATAAAAAAGATTTGGTTAAATTTAATTTTTTCATTAAAGAAATAAAAGGTTTTGAAAACGCATACGGAGAACTTAATACCGAAGAAAAAAGAAAGATTATTTCCCAATTTGAAAACGGTATAATAAGTGAAAATCCTGCCGGATTTGAGAAAATAGACGAAAATGCGGTTATTATAGGAACTCCTCAAAAAATAACGGATTTTGAAATCAGAAGAAAATATCAGATATGGCTTGATATATCGAGTGATTTATGGTCTATGAGAGATATCGGAACACTTTATAACGCTTGGGTTTTCAATGCCGAGTGGGAGGGAAAAAGCTTCACTTATCAAGATAATTTAAGATTTTCAAACGAAAAATATGCAAGAGTTCTCCGAAAATTAATTTTATGCTGCGAAAAAGAGATATTTGCTTATTCTTCAATATATGACAGTTCCGGATATGAAAATTTTGGCACTATTCATCTGTTATTCAAAACCGAAAGCAAAGAAAAAACGGCAAAATATATTTTTACACCGAGAAGCGACCAAAAAAAACTACTGGAATATTCGTCCGGAAAAGTCGGTGTAAATGCAGTCCCCGGAGCAGGAAAAACAACCGTTTTAACAGCGGTTATAATTAAGTTAATCCAAAACGGTATTTTACCCGAAAACATATTTGTTTTAACTTATATGGAATCAGCAGCTTCTAATTTCAGAGAAAAAATCAAATCCGCATTTCCGGAAATGACTGATTTACCAAACATTTCAACAATTCACGGATTGGCATTCAGGATTATAAAAGAAAACAACCATTATACAAGGCTTTCTTTACCAGAAAATATCGAAATTGCTGATGACAATACAAAGCAAAAAATTTTAAGAGAGGTTATTTACGAACTAAATCTTTCGGAAAATGACTATGATGATTATGAAAAGGGAATTTCAGCCGTAAAACTTTCTCCGGACGGAATTAAACCTCTGAAAAACATAGGCAGGCATTTCCTGAAAGTTTACGAATTATATAATAAAAAACTCCGCGAAAGAGGTCTTATTGATTATGACGACATGCTTAAAAATGCCGTTAAATTAATTACGGAAAATGAAGATATAAAAAATTATTATACAAATCTTTGTCATTACGTTATAGAAGATGAGGCGCAAGACTCTTCCGAATTACAGCAAAAATTACTGACAATATTATCCTCAAAGCACAATAACTTTTTAAGGGTGGGGGACATAAATCAGGCTATTACATCTTCCTTTACCGATTCTGACCCGAAAAGTTTTAAAAAATATTTTTCCCAAAATGAGAGAATAGAGATGACTTCGTCACAAAGAAGTGCTATACAAATTCAAAAACTGGCAAATGATTTGATAGACTACTCTTTAACAAACGAAGAATTAAAAGATTCATTTTTTAAAACAAAGTTACGTCCAGCAAAATCAAATCCTGTATCTGACATCTCTCCCCAATGGAAAATTTTTGAAAATTCTTCACTGGAAAAGTCCTTTATTCTGGACAAAATAAGGGAGTTATCCGCCCAAAATGTTAAAAAATCTGTCGGTATATTGTTAAGAAACAATTATCAGGTAAATGAATTTGCTTCATTTTTATCTCAAAACGGACTGAAAATAACTCTCAGAAGCGACATTTTAGAGCAAAAAACCGTATTCAGATTAATATTTTCATATTTAAAATTTTTAAGAAAACCATTTGATAATGATGGGGTAATTAACTTGATGAAAGAGTTTATAAATGCCGGTATAATAAGATTTTCCGAAAATGATTTCAATTATATAAAAAATCTTTCAAAACCGTTTATACACCTAAATGCCGACTGCTTGCCATCAGAAAATTTAATGCAGTTATGGTGGAACATTGAATTTAAGAATAATCTTGCATGTTTAAGTCTTGATAATGCGGCTGTTACGATAGGTTTGAGATATTTTTATTCCTCTGCCGAGAAATCAAATATATATTTAATAGCAGCAATTATTAAAAAACTCATAAATGAATATAAAAATGAAGATTTAATTCTTGAGAAACTTGAGGGAATTGCCTCAAAGCCTCTTGGTTCTTCTTATAAATTTTTTGAAGAAGAAAGCGAATGCTCTGATATAAAAATCATGACCGTTCACAAATCAAAAGGAGATGAATTTGATGTTGTATTCATTCCCGAGCTTTCGGAAGAGAATTACCCGCTTTGTATTTCAAAAGCAAAATCAGGTTCCTTTTTTGTACAAACAATAAAAGATTTAAGGTACGGTTATGAGAAAAAGAGTATTGAAGAATTAAAGAAAGAGCAGACAGAAGAAACATTAAGGCTTTTATACGTAGGTATCACAAGAGCAAAAAAAGAACTTTATCTGTCCTGTTCAACAAAATCAAAAAGGGGAAGAAAAATGAATGTATCATCACTTTTTGATATATTCGGAGGTGAAGAGTGAAAATTTTTACCTGCGGAATGCTTAAAACATATATTGAATGCCCGTCTAAATATAATCTTATATACAATGAAAAGCTTCAAATACCTTCAGAAAATAATTTTTCAAAAATCGGTAATGAAATTCACGCACTTATAAATTATTTCTACAAAGGTTTTGATATTAAAAAAATGACGGATATTGTTTACGGTGATAAATCCTTGCATTTAACGGATTTATGGGATAATTTTTTAGAAATAAAACCTGATAATCTGATAAAAAGCGAATATTCTTTTAACATAAAAATTAGTGACAACTCTATATTGACAGGAAGAATTGACGGACTTTATAAAACCGGTAAATCATACACTATTGTTGACTGGAAAACCGGTTCAGATAAACTCGATGTTAATAACGACATGCAAACAATGGTTTATCTTTATTCTTTGTTTGTTTTTTTAAAAAATTCAGAAGAAATAGAAAATTTTGATAATTTAAGTATTGAATATTATTTTTTAAAAACAAAAAAAGTTAAAAAAGTAAGACTAACAGAAACCTTATTTAACAAAACCGAAAAAGATATCATTTCCTTAACAAATAAAATTCTTGCGGAAAGAAAGTTTCTGAAAGCATCTTCAGTCAATTGCACAAGATGTGAATTCAGAAATTTTTGCCAACAGGCTTACGAACAGGTTTAAAATATGTTATAATAATAACGGTTCACTAACATAAGGCAGGTTTATGAGTACTTCTCACGGAACACTTGAAAACGAAATAATGAATGCTGTATGGTCTTTGGAAGAAGAGCTTTCTACCAAAACAACGATATCAGTCAGCGATGTTGTTGATTATATAAACCGCAATAATGCAACAAGAGCTTACACAACAGTAAAAACAGTTATGGACAGACTTGTTGAAAAGACTCTTCTTGCCCGCACAAAATACGGTAAAAAGTTCTGTTACAATTCAACTTCTTCCCGCAGAGAAAGCGCAAATATCGCAATCAGACGTTTAGCCGGACAATACTTCAATAATGATGTCAGAATGCTTATGAAAGCACTTGAAAAAGAATGTTTGGTATAAATCCGGAAACAGAAAAAGAAGCGGTATTATACCGTAAAAGAGCAGGAGAACTTATCCTTAAAGTTTTAAAAGGGGTAATGAATGTCAGAGTTGCCTTATTGAATTTTCCCAAAGACATTGAGGATAAATCGGTAAAAGCAGCTTGGCACGCATTATGCCATTTGGGTGCGGATGAAGAACTGAGAGCAAAAGATTCCCTGTATGCCGAAGAACAGGATATATTCCTTAATTCGGTTGCAGGCACTCTTCTTGACGGAAATTCCCTGCCAAAGGACATAATTAATGCGTACAAAGAATATTATGAAGAGCCTTTAACTCCTCATAAAAAGGGGTTTAAAGGCTTTCTTGCAGAAATGAAGAGTTTTCTTGTGCTGAAAAAATAATTAATTTTCAGTCCTTAAGAGTTCTTCATATAGTTTTTTTTGCTGCGGAGTTATTTTTTCGGGAATATCTATCTGAATTTTGATATTCAAATTTCCGAAGCCTGAGGGTTTTTTAGGTAAACCGAGTTCTTTCAGGCGCATCTTCGTTCCTGATTTTGTCATCGGAGGAATTTTAATATTAATTTTGCCATGAAGAGTTTCTATTTCTTTTTTAGTTCCGATAACAGCTTCCGGAGGTGTAATTTTAACCTGTTTTGTTACATCTGCACCCGAAATTTCATATTCGCAATCATTAAATTTAACAACGAGATACAAATTTCCTTTATTTCCATAAGCATCAGCATTACCCTCTCCTGCGAGTCTTATTTTTTGTCCCTCTTTTATTCCCTTAGGAATTTTGACATTTATATTTTTAGTTTTATTTATAAATCCTGTTCCGCCGCAGGTACTGCAATATCCCGAATTTCCGGAACATGACGGACATTTTTGCATGTTATTTAATTTTATTGTTTTGGCATCATCATTCATAAGGTCTTTCGCCGTCAGCGAAATTTCTCTTGTTATATCTAAATTTTCGGTATTTGCAGAAGTTTTGCTTCTTGAAGAGGATGCTCTGCCTGCGTTTGCAAAACCTCCAAAATCGTTAAAATTGAAAGATGTTCTGCGTCCTGACTTTGCTCCGCCCATTAAATCTCCGAAAATCGTTCCGAAAAAGTCAGAAAATCCGCCCATATCTGAAAAACTTTGGCTGTAACCGTTGCCGCCGAAATTGAAATTTTCAAATCCGGGAGGAGGCGTGAAGTTTGAACCATCCTGCCAATTTGCGCCTAAGCTGTCATATCTGCTCCTTTTTTCTTTATCAGACAAAACCTCATAGGCTTCATTTATATCCTTAAATTTTTCAACCGCACTCGGATCTTTATTGACATCAGGATGGTATTTTCTTGCTGCTTTCCTGTATGCCGATTTTATTTGTGCTTCGGTTGCATCCCGTGATACGCCTAATATTTCATAATAATCTTTATATTTCATAGCTATTCCTCTATATTTTAATAATAATACAAAATTCTTATGTTTTCGTTTTTCTTAATTATTTTTTAATTATAAATTTTGTTTTCATAATATAAAAAAATTTTTTATTGTTGTATAATTTCGTCATGAAAAAAGTTTTTTGTTTATTTTTGTTTATATGTTTTATATTTGCAGGTGCAAATCCCGCCTCTGCAAAATTTTTTGGCTGGAGAAACAAAAAAAACAATAAAAAAGAAATAAAAATTGAGGAAAATCCAAACCAAATTCAGGAAAGACAGCCAGACCACGAAAGGGATAATACAGAAAAAATACACAAACAATCTTCATTTAAAATTTCCGTAATTAATCCGACCGCCTCAACTCCCGGCGCAGCAGTCGCTTATCCCGGATTAAGAGGTTCAAATATGCTTGTTATTTATACTCCTGATTACGGCATAAAAACACGGACAAATGAATTTGGAGCTGAAGCTGTTGTTGTCAACGATACAGTTGTAAAACTCAGCGGTGCGGACTCACTTATTCCCAAAAAAGGTTTTGTTATAAGCGGTCACGGAACTGCAAAAAAATGGATTCAGGACAATTTGATTTTAGGCACAAAAATTATAATTGACACCGAAAACATGGTTATATCGGCTTTAATTACGGATGAAACTTATATTTATGAAATCAAAGAAAAAATCCGGGAAACCGAATCCATAATAAAATATTACCGCAGCAATCAAGTAAGATATGATTATCGCAAAGCATATTCTTATCTTGCAAAAGCAGATGAATTTACATACAAAACAAGAAGAAATCCTGACAAAGCAATGTTTTATCTTGAAAGGGCAAAAGAAAACGTAGATATGGCATTAAAAAATGCCATTCCGTATAATCCCGATGAATTCAAAGGAATTTGGATAAGACCGATTGAAAGAAATGAAGCAGACATTCAGAAAACCGTTGAAAGATTAAATGCAACGGGAATTAAAAACGTCTTTCTGGAAACTTTCTACCACGGAAAAACCATTTATCCGAGTGATGTTTTAAAAAGTTACGGAGTTAATTATCAGAAGCAGGATTTTAGTGGATTTGACCCGCTTCGTATTTGGATTGACGAATGTCATAAACGGAATATGAAACTGCATATTTGGTTTGAATGTTTTTACGTTGGCAACACAAATCCTCAAAGCGACCCAAAGCACATTCTTTCGGTATATCCAAACTGGGCTAATACAACAAAAGTTCTTGCAGACAGTGATAAACTCGCTTATTCCGCAGCAGAGCATAACGGTTATTTTATTGACCCCGCAAATCCCGAAGTACAGGAATTTGTCAGCAGTGTGTTAAATGAAATCATTGAAAATTACCGTCCTGACGGAATAAATCTTGACTATATAAGATATCCTCAGTGCGCTTATATTCAAAGCGAAAATTCAATCGGTACAGAATGGGGTTACTCAAAATTTGCAAGACAGGAATTTGAAAGCGAATACGGAATTGACCCGATAAATATAACTTTTGCAGACCCTTTGAGGCAAAAATGGTTTGAGTACAGACAGAAGAAAATAACCGACTTTGTTGAAAAAGCGAGAGAAATGACTTATACAAAAAATATAATGCTCACAACAGTAATATTTCCCGACAGAAAAAGAAGCTGCGAAACAAAATTACAGGATTGGAAAAGCTGGTCAGACAGACACCTGATTGACGGATTCACCCCGCTTATACTTACGACCGATATCAGCACAGCAACATCCCTGTTGCGTGAAATACAAAGAAATTCGGATTCTAATGTTGCGATTTATCCGGGATTGTTCGTTATGTTTATGAATGCTTCTCCGACGGAACTTCTTATGCAAATTCACGGTATGAGAAGAATGGATACAAATGGTGTTATATTTTTTGATTATGCCCATTTATATGAAAAATACGTTGAAGCTTTAACAGAGCGTGTTTTTAACGCAAAAGGATAAATTATGGTAACAGTTAATTTTACAAAAATGCAGGGTTTAGGTAACGATTTCGTAATTTTGGATTATGAAGAATATGAAAAATCAAAGCTTGAAATGCCCGCACTTGCACAAAAACTTTGTGACAGACACTTCGGAATAGGCGCAGACGGTCTGATAATAATTAATCAAAATACAAAAAACACTGACATAGGCTGGTATTTTTATAATTCTGACGGCTCAGTCGCCCAAATGTGCGGTAACGGGATAAGATGTTTTGCAAAGTATGTAAAACAAAAAGGTTATGTAAATAAAGATGAATTTAGCGTAGAAACAAAAGCAGGTATAATAATTCCAAAAATCAACGCTGACGGACTGGTTACGGTAAATATGAACAACCCCGTTCTCACACCGTCTTTAATTCCTGTTAACAGCATAAATAATTTAAACATTGAATTACGTGCAGGAAATCAGACTTTTAATGCAAATGCTATCAGTATGGGAAATCCTCATTGTGTTATTTTTGTGGAAAAAGACTCAAAAACCTACGCATTAAAATACGGTGCAGAAATAGAAACTAACCCGATTTTTCCTGAAAAAACAAACGTAGAATTTATTGAAATATTATCAAGAAACGAAATCAGCCTGAATGTATGGGAAAGAGGCTGCGGAATAACACTTGCGTGCGGTACCGGAGCTTGCGCTTCTGTTGTTGCAGGTATTTTGAACAATATCCTGGATAAAAAGGTAAAAGTAAATCTTCCGGGCGGGGCATTATTCATAGAGTGGAACGGAAGCACAAATGATACCGACAAAAACGTTTATATGACAGGACCTGCAGAATTTTCTTTCACGGGACAGTTTGACATATAACCTTTTGGCTAATGTATTTTTATTTACAGGAAGTATGATTTAATAATGAGTTTATTAAAAATTGAAAATCTGAATTTATTTTTTAATCTTCAATCCGGTTCTTTTCAGGCACTTCACGATGTAAATTTAGAACTTGATAAGGGGGAAACACTGGCTATTGTCGGAGAATCCGGCTCGGGCAAAACCATGACCGCAATGTCTGTTTTAAACTTACTTCCAAATACTGCGCAAATTACCTCGGGGAAAATTTTTTATAACAATCAAAATTTATTGGATTTATCACCCAAACAAATACAGAAAATACGGGGAAAAGAAATTGCATTAATTCCGCAAGACCCGATGACCTCGCTCAATCCGTTATATACTATCGGAAACCAATTATACGAGGTTATTAATCTTCATAAAAATTTATACGGTGATGAGGCTAAAAAATATGCAATCGAAGCCTTAGGAGCAGTCAAAATACCCGACGCAAAAAACAGACTGAACGCATACCCCCATGAGCTTTCCGGAGGAATGCGGCAAAGGATTGCAATTGCGGCGGCACTTGCATGTGACGCAAAAATCATCATTGCCGATGAACCTACAACTGCTTTGGATGTCACAGTTCAGGCACAGATTATCGAGCTTTTAAATGACATAAAAAATAATTATGACACCTCAATAATATTAATTTCTCACGATTTGGCTTTAGTATGCGAAAATGCAGACAAAACCGCCGTTATGTATGCAGGTTCAATAGTCGAATACTGTAAAGGTAAAGATATTTTCTTTGAGCCGAAACACCCTTATACACAGGCATTGATTTCCTCATTACCAAACCTGTCAAACAAAGTTTTAAAAACAATACAAGGCACTCCTCCAACAATAAGAGATAAATATTCAGGCTGCCCGTTTTTTCCGAGATGCGAAAAATCTGCCGAAATATGCAACGCGGAAAAACCTGTACTGAAAACGGTTTCAGAAACAACACAGAGCGCCTGTTTTCTTCTGTAAAAATTTTGTAATCAGTATTTTTTCTTTATCAGAGCGTTATGAGTTTTATTTTCAAACTCATCATTAAGCGTCCGTAAATCAATTTTTCGTGAATACTTTACTTCCAAAGCCTGTTGTATAAGATAATCAGTGAATGCAGGATTTTTAGGCAAAACGGAGCCGTGAAGATACGTTCCGAAAACATTATTTTTTCTTGCCCCCTCAAACCCGTCTTTTGAGTTATTTCCGTTTCCGACAATTACTTTTGCAAGCGGATTTGTGCCGTCTTTCAGATAAGTCAGCCCTGCATGATTTTCAAAACCGACCAATGTTTCAGGTTTCAAAAAATCCGTTTCGGCGGTGACATTACCGATAAATCTTGTGTTTCCGGCAATCGTGTATGCGTCCAAAAGACCTGTTCCGGGAAGTTTTTCTCCCTCATGAGGCTGATAATATTCACCCAAAAGCTGATAACCTCCGCAAATAGCAAGAAAAACCCGTCCTTTTTCAGCAGCCTGTTTTAATTTTTCTTTATTTTTTTGGAGTTCTTTCGACACTTCAATCTGTTGTTTGTCCTGTCCGCCTCCGATAAAATAAACATCAATGTTTTCAATATCAATCTCATCCCCGATATTTATTTCTTTTACAACACAATCTATACCACGCCATTCGCACCTCTTTTTCAATGCGGTAATGTTACCCATATCACCGTAAATGTTCAGCAATTTAGGATAAAGATGAGCTATGGTCAGAGTGAATTTTTCTTCTGCCATTATTTTACACTCAATGCCTGTTGTACCGTTTCAATAACTTTTGCAACGGCTTCATCGGGAGTAATTTTAAGAACTTCACCTGTTTCTCTGACTTTATATTCAACAAGACCCTCCTGAACGGTTTTTCCTGCGGTTATTCTCAAAGGTATTCCGATTAAGTCTGCATCCTTGAATTTAACCCCTGCACGGTCGTCACGGTCATCCAAAATGACTTCAATTCCCTTTTCGGAAAGTTTTTTGTACATATCTTCAGCAATTTTCATTTGAGTTTCGTCTTGAACGTTTACAGGAACAACGATAACGTGATATGGTGCTATTGCTATCGGCCACTTAATTCCGTATTCATCATGATGTCTTTCTACGGCAGCAGCAGCGGTTCTTGAAATTCCAATTCCGTAACAACCCATTACAAAGGGGACTTCATTTCCATTTTCGTCAGTAAATGTTGCATTCATTGCTTTTGAATATTTAGTTCCGAGCTGGAAAATATTTCCGACTTCAATTCCTCTGGTTACATTTAAAGGTTTTCCGCATTGAGGGCAGTATTCACCTGCTTCAACCAGTCTTAAATCACCGATATTTTCGGGGAGTTTTACATCTGTTCCGAAGTTTGCCCCAACCATGTGAACATCATTTTCATTTATTGCCATAACAAAATTTTTCAAATTTTTGACGGTGTTATCGGCAACGATTTTTATATCATCAAAGCCTTTGGGTCCTATAAATCCGGGACGTGCGTTAAAACCGTGATTTACCATTAATTCTTCAATTTCAACATCTGATGCGGTTCTTATTTCTTTTGCGTTTAAGAAATTCATTAATTTAGTTTCTTCAACGGTTTTATCCCCTCTGATTAACACAAGGACAGGGTCTTTGTCCGCAATGTACACAAGACATTTGCAAATTACTGTTTCGGGAATATTTAAAAGTTCAGCAAGTTCTTTTATCGTTCTTGCATCAGGGGTTGAAACTACTTCTGCTTTTTCCCAGTCTCCTGTTGTTTTAACTTCGGGAAGATTTGAAACTGCGTGATTTGAGTTTGCGGCATAATTACAATCATTGCAGTAGAATACGTCATTTTCACCACTGTCGGTTTGGGTAATTACCATGTATTCATGGCTTATATTCCCGCCGATTGCACCGGAATCGGACTGAACGGGTTTTGTTTCAAGTCCGCATCTTTCAAAGATTTTTGTGTAGGTATCAGCCATTATTTCGTAGGATTTTTGCATACCTGCTTCATCTCTGTCGAAGCTGTATGCATCTTTCATAATGAATTCCCGTCCTCTTAAAAGACCGAATCTCGGTCTTATTTCATCTCTGAATTTTGACTGGATTTGATAAAGATTTACGGGCAATTGTTTATATGAACGAATACCCTCTCTTGCTATTGCCGTTACAATTTCTTCGTGAGTGGGTCCGAGGCACATGTCTTTTCCGTGTCTGTCCTTTAATCTCATGAGCTCTTTGCCGTATACTTCCCATCTGCCGGATTCTTCCCACAATTCTTTAGGCTGGAGAAACGGCATTAATATTTCCTGAGCACCTGCTTTGTCCATTTCTTCACGAACTATATTTTCAATTTTCTTTAAAACCCGCCACATAAGCGGAAGATAATTATAAATTCCGTTGGTTAATTTCTTTATATACCCTGCACGAACCAAAAATTTGTGGCTTACGACCTCCGCATCTGCGGGGAAATCTCTTAAAGTTTCAAAGAAAAGTTTTGACATTTTCATAATAAAAAAGCCTCTGTAAAATATGTCCGGAATAATTTTATCACAAAAGGTTTTATCTATCTATTTTGTTAAGGTATATTTTCTTGCGCGTAAAACGTACAGAAACTACCATGGATAATCATTTTTGATTTGCCAGCTGTCTATCATAATCAACCTCGAACATGATTGACCCGTATGTTTTACGTTGCATGAATGGTTTAAATCACCTAATACCTCTTCTCTTGTATAACTATTGCCATGTGGCAAAACATGCATTTCTCCCTTATAAAAAATAAACACAAATATATCTCTGCCAACTTTATTAGGACTTTTTAATCCGTTTAAATCAAATATAACCAGTTTATAAGTTGCGGTACTGGTATGATAACTCTCAATTATCATCAATGTTCCGTCAGATAAAACAGCATTATAATTTAAACCACCCGAAGGATTTGTCTTACACCATTGTTCTCCAGTGCAGTCCTGACCGTTTAAATATTTTACACGTGCTTTTTCCTGATATTCGGTTAATGAATTCGGCTGTGCGGTTGCTATATAAGGGCGGAGATATCTGTCAAAAAAGTCTTTACCGTCTAAATCAAAATCCCAGTTGCTTGCTGAATCACCTAAATTTAATTCGGCTAACTTCACAGCATTACATAAAGATGAATATGCCTTTTTTAGTCTTGAAACAGTTTCACGTTTCTGATAATCATTTATAACATTCGGTATTGTCAAAGCCGCCACAACACCGACAATAACAAGCGTTATCAAAACTTCGGCAAGTGTAAAGCCGTTTTTGTACATTTCAGATTTTCGCGATAATTTATTCATCTCTGTTATTTACCAGATTTATTGCGCTGAAGCGTTTTTTACGGATTCTTCATAGGCTGCAAGTTCTGCTCTTGCTTCATCAACAACATCATCAAAAACTTCTACCAAATCTGGGTCAAACTGGATACCTCTCATATTATGCAGAATTTCAAGTGCCTGTTCGGGACTTCTCGGCTGTCTGTATGCCCTTGAAGAAACCATTGCATCGTAAGCATCGGCAATTGATATAATTCTTGAACCGAGAGGTATTGCTTCTCCCTGCAAACCTGCGGGATAACCCGAACCGTTATAAAATTCGTGGTGATATTTTATCAATTCGACAACATCTCTCAGTTGCTTGATATCCTCAAGTATTCTGACACCGTGTTTTACGTGGTTTCTGATTTCTTCCCAGTCTTTTTCATCAAGTTTTTCAACTTTATAAATAATATTGTCAGAAACACCTATCATACCAATATCATGGAGCATTGCTGCAAGTTCAATTTTATTAACGGTATCTTCAGGCAGGTTCAGAGCTTTTGCAATTTTTAACGCATAAAACGTAACCCGTCTGCTTCTGCCCATTGTAAAAGCGTCCTTTGCATCCATTGCTTCAATAATTGCTTTAATTGTTCCTGCAAAAAGTTCTTTTAAATCGTTTATCAAATTTGCGTTATCAAGTTTTAACTGCAAATATTCCAGAGTATTTGACACAGTTAAAAGCAGTTCGTTCGGTTCAAACGGTTTTTTAATATATCTGTATATCTTTGCATAGTTAATTGCGTCAATAAGGATAGTTGAATCCGTATATGCCGTTACAAGCAATCTCATTGTATCGGGATATTTGTCATATACCCTTTTCAGAAACTCAACACCATCCATTTCAGGCATTTTGTGGTCTGAAATAACAAGGTCTATTTTATTTTTATTTAAAATATCAAGAGCCTCAATAGGCGAGGTGGTCTTGGTAATATCGTATTTGCCCCGCAGGGTTCTGTACAACAACGCCAAATTATCAGGCTCATCATCAACAAGTAATATTTTATACATATCCATATTATTGTATTACCTCAATTTCAGATTCAGCTTTGTTTTCTTCCTTGTGTTCAAATACTAACGGCAGTGTAATCTTAAACGTTGTACCCTCTCCAACTTTGGAGTTAACCTGAATACTTCCGTTATGATTTTTTATTACCTTGTAACTGATAGAAAGACCGAGTCCCGTGCCTTGTCCGACGGGTTTTGTTGTAAAGAAAGGATTGAATATCTTGTTTTTGGTTTCTTCATTCATTCCCTTTCCGTTATCTTTTATTTCAATATAGGCATTTTTGTTATCTTTGGAAATTGTTATCCAAACTTCACCATGGTCTTTTTCGCCAACTGCAAAAGCAGCATTGTCGAGGATATTCATAAACACCTGATTCAATTGACCGCCGTATGCCTCAATCTTTGGAACATCCTCATGGTAATCTTTGTGAACCGTTATATTATGCTTAAACTTATTATTCAGAATTGTTAACGTGGAGTCTATTTCTTTTGCCAAATCGACATTGGTTATTGCCGATTCTTCCATTCTTGAGAAGTCTTTAAGGTTCAGGATAATATTCTTTGTTCTTTCTGTCCCCTCGTGGCAGCTTTTCAGCAAATCCGGCAAATCCGATTTCAGAAAATCATAATCTATGTCCTTTAACAGTTTTTGAAATTCTGCCTTGTGTTCTTCTGACAAGTCATTTTCAAACTCAATAAATTTATCAATTATGGTCATCAAATCTTCGGAATAATTTTTCAAATGGCTTAAATTTCCGTGAATAAAGTTAATCGGATTGTTGATTTCGTGCATAATACCGGCAACCAATTCACCCAAAGATTTCATTTTTTCCGAATGTACCATCATTGCCTGAGTATCCTGAAGTTCTTTGATTGTTTCTCTCAATTGCTGTGTTTTTTCCTGTACCTGATGATTCATCGTACTGTAAATATTCTGGAGAGAATCAGCCATGCTGTTGTATGAATCAACAAGCTCGTTAAATTCTATATATTTTGTCCTTTCCAATCTGTCGGACAAATCACCTTGCGCAAAAGCTTTTGTCGTTTTAATTAACGTTTGTATGGGTTTAATCAATTTTCTGAATAAACCTGCCGAAAGCCATATTCCCAAAGCTAAACATAGTGAAAATATCATTAAGATACTGTTTTTGAATTGCCTAAGTATATAAATATCAAGTTTTTGTACTTCGTGTATTAAAGACAACCCCACAATTACAAGAATTACAATCAAAATTATGGAAATACTGCTGAAAAACTCAAATTTAATTCTTGTTTCACCGTTTTTTATATACCTTAATTCACGCATTAAAGTGTCTTTTAATGTATCTTTTTTAGGCTTGTTTTTCTTTACGGTTTTTATTGTTTTTGGCATAATCTTCTTCACTTATTCTTATCTTTGGTTTCCTGTTCTTTTCTTAAACAAAACTGAACCAGAGCTACTCTGTCTATATTTTTTATTAATGCAAATCTTCCTGATACATTATATGTGCTATCTTCAATTAAATCAATACGTATAGGTTTGAAAGCACAGGATATAAATATATTTTTTTCAAGGTTTATATCAGCTCGATAACTTTTGTTTTTTTCAAGTTTTTCTTTCGTAACAATACTCATTCCGCCCGCACTTATGTCTTTTATTGTGGAACGAATATTTCTATTTCCGTCAAGCAGCAGTATATTTTTTTCAATTTCCGCTCTTGTATATTCACGGCGTTGGATAACAATACAGTCAGTTGGCTTTTTTAACTCCAATAACCTGCCGCAAACCGAAACCGTCTCCGAATCAAAATGAATAACTCCGCTGCCCGCCGTAGTAAACATAGTAACGGTTTCACCGTCTTTATATTCTTCATCGGTTCTGATTTCTGCAAAAAATTTATCGTCTTTAATATCCGTAACAACACATCTGGTGGCATTCGTCACCAATGACGATAAAATTATATATTCTTTATCTTTTACAATTATATTTTCCATTTTTATGTCTATTATAGACAAAAATTCCTGTTAATACAATTATTTTTTAGGAATTAGTTTACTTGTTACATAAGGCTTTGAAAAATATTTGTTTGCAGCATCAATAACATCGTTTACACTGACTTCGTCTATAAGTTTAAATATTTTGTCCGGAAAATCACATCCGTCGCCGGAAACTTCAGAAACAGCATAATTTTCTGCCTTATCTCCATTTGTTTCAAGAGCAAGAATATAATGTCCTTTCAGCTTATTCTTTGCATCATCAAGCTCTTTATCGGAAACATAAGAAGTTTTTATTCTGTCAATTTCTTTCATCATCGCTGCCTCGGCTTTATCGGCTTTCTTCGGGTCTGTACCTATATAAAGCGTAAAACTTCCCTTTTCTATGCCTGCCGAAAAACTTGAGCCTATTGCGTATGCAAGACCCTGCTTATCACGAACTTCATAAAACAGCCTTGAGCTCATGCCCGAACCCAAAATTGAATTTATAACACTTAAAGTAATTCTGTCTTTTGTATTTATCTTTCCGTCAGTTAGCCATGCTATCAGTATCCAGGCAGATTCTGATTTTTTTTCGGTGTTTATTGTAATATTTTTATCAAGCTCACGGAATAATTTGTCATAATCACGATAATTTACCGTTTTACCCTCTTTTTGTTTAAAAATTTCTGAAAAATAATTTATCATATCCTCGTCATTTACATCTCCGTTCACGGAAATTACAATATTTTCGGGGTAAAACAGATTTTTATATTGTTTTCTCACATTTTTTTCGGAAATCTGAGGGATTGTTTTTTCAAGAACTTTTCCCGTCAATCCGAAAGGTGTATTTTTCCATAATTCTGTTTGCAGCTCTTCTACCGCAACATTCATAGGATTATCACGACTTGCTTTTATGTTATACAAAATCTCTTTCTTCGATTTGTTGATTGACTTATTATCCAAAACGGCATTATTAACCGTTTCATTCAACATATCAATCATTAAAGGCAAATCGCTTTTAATACATTTTGCAAAAATCGAAAATGTTTCATTCCTTGATTCGGGAATTATATATATTCCGTTTTCGTCAATAATATTGTTATACAACTCTTTGGGATATTTTTTTGTTCCCTGTGTCATTGAATATGCAAGAATAGAATTAATACCCTTTTCAGGCTCCGTAAAATTTCCGCCCCTGACTTTGATTGAAATTGCTACAATTTCGTTATTATTATGCTTGTCGGAAATAAGGACCGCTCCGTTATCAAGGGTATATTTAACAACTTTTCCTATTTTTTCCGTCAATTTGGGTGTATGCTTTTGAAATTTTATAAATTCAGACGGTATTGAAGCTGCTTTATTATCCTTTATTTCTTTTGCCGGTTTATTATTTATATCGGGCAAACAGTTTTTCGGCTCAATAATTGAGGTTACCGAATGATTTTCGTCCAGATATTTATTTATTGCTTTATTAACATCATTTACGCTTACTTTTTCCAGCTCGCCCAAATACTTATCGTAAAAATCCAAATCATTCGTAAGAATTGCCGAATATCCCATTTCAGAGGCAATTCCGGAAATTGTTTCTCTTGAATATAAAGTATCTTTTCTTGCCTGCTTTTTAGATTTTGCAACCTCTTCTTCCGTAACACCATCCTTAAACTTTTTAATTTCTTTTTCAATTGCCCGTTCAACAAGTTTAATATTTTTCGGTTCAAAATTTGCACTTATATAAAATACCGTATCTTCTCTGTTTCCCGAATTAGATGCGGCTATACTCTGAACAAGTTCTTGTCCGTCCTGCAAACTCTTATAAAGCCTTGAGGATTTTCCGCCGCCCAAAATATTTGCAGCTATATCCAAAGCATAAGATTCCTTATCTTTTACGGATTTTGGTCCTTTAAAACCCGTTAACATATATGTCGTGTTAACCTCTGCCGTGTCTTTTACTACAATCTTTCCATCCGGTCTTTCGTCCTGAGGATATTTTTTATTTTTTGAAGAATCAGACTTTCTGCAATCGGTCATAAAATATTTTTTTACCGTTTCTACCGCCTTTTTGGAGTTTACATCACCGGCAATTACCGTGTACATATTCGACGGCACGTAATTTGTATAATAAAATTTAAGTATTTTTTCTCTCGGTATGTCCGAAATTATTTCCTTTGTCCCAATTACCTCTCTCCTGTACGGGCTGTTTTTATAAAATGCTTTTCCGAAATTGTGAAATAACTTTCGCTGAGGACTGTCATTCCCTTTTTCAATCTCTCTTATAACAACGTTCCTTTCCTGTTCAAGCTCGTTTTGGGGGATTAAAGGTCTTGTGAGCATGTCTGCCTGCAATTTCACTGCCGTTTCAAAATCCTTTGACGGAATTAAAATATAATAATGCGTAAAATCACGGCTCGTTGCAGCATTCGTGACTGCACCCTTTGACTCAAGTATTTTATCAAATTCTTTGTCAGGATAATTCTCAGAACCTTTAAAAAATAAATGTTCTAAAAAGTGTGCAACTCCGTTATTATCTTCGTTTTCATCTATTGAACCTGTTCTTATCCACGTATCAACTATAACGGTCGGATTTTCATGCACCTCTTTTACTATAACCGTTTGTCCGTTTGGCAATTTGGTTTTAAGCGTTTCACCCGCAATTACGCACGGACAAAATACTGTTACCGACAAAATTATTAATATTATTTTCTTCATAATCCCTCTTTTTATCTTTTTTATTTTTATAACAAAATTTTTTGTAAAAACATTCAGCCTTGTGTTTAATTCAGCCGTTTCTTTTATTTTATCAGTATTTGTGTTTTTGGCAGAATACTTAAATCTCTTAACAAAAGTAGATGTTTTTTAATTTTTCACTTGAAAAAAATTTTTCAGCAAAGATAATCAAGTAATCACGGCACGGTAGCTCAGCTGGTGAGAGCGTACGGCTCATACCCGTGAGGTCGTCAGTTCGATTCTGACCCGTGCTATTTTTGGGATTTAATGTTAATTATACCGCTTTCGTTTCAGAGGCGGTTTTCTTTTGGGAGCAAGCTCCCTTTTTCTTATTTGTAATAGCCTGAATTTTCAGAAAGCAGTACGATTTCTGCTTGGGAGCAAGCTCCCTTTTATTCTTTGCAACAGCCTGAATTTTCAGAAAGCAGTACGATTTCTGCTTGGGAGCAAGCTCCCTTTTTCTTATTTGTAATAGCCTGAATTTTTCAAAAGCAGTATGATTTCAGCTTGGGAGCAAGCTCCCTTTTATTCTTTCAACAAACCGTCATTTATTTTAAAAGTCAGTATAAAACAGATAATAAAAAACCCCTCGTAATGAGGGGTAAAATTTAATTTAGAGAGTGTGTGAGAGTTTGAGAGTTTTAAAATTTTAGAGAGTTTTGAGAATTTTTTTTGAGAGTTTGAGAGTGTGAGTTTAAAATCTTTTTTATTTTTTATTTATTTATTTTTTATTTTTCTATTTTGATATCTTTGATACGAATTTGATTAAGCCTTTTACCTGGTCTTTTACAAATGATTTTGCCAATGTTGAAAGCGGTTGACTGTCTACGTAATTAAATGCTACATATACAGGGTCCTGAGAGTTTCTGAAGCGCATTCTGGGATCGTTTCCCTGGATTTCTACTCCTTTGAATATGCAATCCATTGTTAAATCTGCTGTCATCTTCTCTCTCCTGCTCTCTACTCTTATATAAAGTATCCCTCTCTCTAAAAATTGCCTTTTTGTATATATTCTTTGTTACATTTCTTAATAAACAAACATTAGTTCTTTTCTTTTTCAAAAAATAAAGGGCATTTAAGCCCTTTTATTTCAGCATATCCAAAATTTCTTCTCTTATTTCTATTTCCTGAACAGCCTCTCTGACAGTTCTATTATTCTGATAAAGCAGTCTTTCATCGCTTTCATAAATACAATCTCTCAAATCATGTTTTAAGAACGGATATTCACCATGGTCAGAGGCATCATCTTCCGCCTTATCTTCAAATAACAAACCTTGCTCCTGAGCACGTCCGTCAGCGACATATTTCAGGGCGTCACAAATTTTCTTTGTCCAGATTGTCCCCGCACTGCCTTTTATCCAGCTAAAAGAATTTGTCATATCCATTGATTTTGCATTTTCATTATCTCTGTTAACCAATACGTATTTTATTTTTTCAGTATTATCTTCTTCTCCGAAAAGCTTATTAATTACTCTTGAAAACAAAGACGGTTTTTCTTTTTTTTCCGCTTCTTTTTGCTCTTCCACAGGCTGTCTTACAATCTCAAGAGTATCTTTATTTTCAAGTTTATTAAGTTTATATAAAGACTGTCTGAAAGACATGAGTTCCGGTAAAGTCATTGAACGCACCAACTGAACCGTATCTTCGTTTCTTTTTAATTTTGCCCCAAATGTCGGTATTGTACCCTGTATTGCACTAATATTCATAAACTAAATCTTTCTTCACACTTATCACTTACTCACCAATAAACTGTACTCAAAATAAAAATTGCCTGAAATCTGAAAAAATTATAAAAAAATTTCCCCTGTAAAATAAAAAGCAATAAAATTAAGGGATTTAAGGTTTTGTTTTCTTCATATAACTTAACAAAAATAAAACCCCTTAACGGGGTTAAAAATAATTTAGAGAGAGTTGAGAGATTAGAGAGATTTAAGTTAAAATCTTTTTTATTTATTATTAGAACTTAGGTGTTGAATTTTTGATTGCGCTTTCTTCTGCTTTCTTTACGCTTTCTAATTCTTGCTGATATGAATTTAATTGTGTTTCAAGTGTTTGTCTTTCCATATCCATTGCTGTCTGCATCAATGTTAACTTCTGGATTTCTGCATCTGTAAGAGAAGCTTGTGCATCTATTTTTGCCATTTCTTCATCCAATGAAACTTTTGCTACGCTGAATTCTACTCCAGCATCAATTGATGCCTGATATTTTGCGTATGCCTGAGTTGTTGCTGCATTGGATGCCTGATTCTTTGCATTTTGCTTTGCATAGATTTGTTGTGTTAATGACATTGCTCTTTGAGAATTCATCATAGCTTGTGCATTACATTGGTTAATTCTTGATGTTAATGTCAATTTTCTTAATGTAAATAATGCGTAACCCATTTTGAACTCTCTCTTTCTTCTCTCGTACTTTAATAAAGTATTTTTCCTCTGAAAAATTGACTTTTTTTATATATTCTTTGTTACATTTCTTAATACTATTGTTTTTGTTTTTTCTGTTCTCTCTTGTATTATACGGGTTTTCGGATTTTCTGTTTTTTGTCATTTGCAATAAAAAACCCCTCGTAATGAGGGGTAAAATTTAATTTAGAGAGTGTGTGAGAGTTTGAGAGTTTGAGAGTTTTAAAATTTTAGAGAGTTTTGAGAATTTTTTTGAGAGTTTGAGAGTGTGAGTTTAAAATCTTTTTTATTTCTTATTTATTTTTATTATTTTGATATCTTTGATACGAATTTGATTAAGCCTTTTACCTGGTCTTTTACAAATGATTTTGCCAATGTTGAAAGCGGTTGACTGTCTACGTAATTAAATGCTACATATACAGGGTCCTGAGAGTTTCTGAAGCGCATTCTGGGATCGTTTCCCTGGATTTCTACTCCTTTGAATATGCAATCCATTGTTAAATCTGCTGTCATCTTCTCTCTCCTGCTCTCTACTCTTATATAAAGTATCCCTCTCTCTAAAAATTGCCTTTTTGTATATATTCTTTGTTACATTTCTTAATAAACAAACATTAGTTCTTTTCTTTTTCAAAAAATAAAGGGCATTTAAGCCCTTTTATTTCAGCATATCCAAAATTTCTTCTCTTATTTCTATTTCCTGAACAGCCTCTCTGACAGTTCTATTATTCTGATAAAGCAGTCTTTCATCGCTTTCATAAATACAATCTCTCAAATCATGTTTTAAGAACGGATATTCACCATGGTCAGAGGCATCATCTTCCGCCTTATCTTCAAATAACAAACCTTGCTCCTGAGCACGTCCGTCAGCGACATATTTCAGGGCGTCACAAATTTTCTTTGTCCAGATTGTCCCCGCACTGCCTTTTATCCAGCTAAAAGAATTTGTCATATCCATTGATTTTGCATTTTCATTATCTCTGTTAACCAATACGTATTTTATTTTTTCAGTATTATCTTCTTCTCCGAAAAGCTTATTAATTACTCTTGAAAACAAAGACGGTTTTTCTTTTTTTTCCGCTTCTTTTTGCTCTTCCACAGGCTGTCTTACAATCTCAAGAGTATCTTTATTTTCAAGTTTATTAAGTTTATATAAAGACTGTCTGAAAGACATGAGTTCCGGTAAAGTCATTGAACGCACCAACTGAACCGTATCTTCGTTTCTTTTTAATTTTGCCCCAAATGTCGGTATTGTACCCTGTATTGCACTAATATTCATAAACTAAATCTTTCTTCACACTTATCACTTACTCACCAATAAACTGTACTCAAAATAAAAATTGCCTGAAATCTGAAAAAATTATAAAAAAATTTCCCCTGTAAAATAAAAAGCAATAAAATTAAGGGATTTAAGGTTTTGTTTTCTTCATATAACTTAACAAAAATAAAACCCCTTAACGGGGTTAAAAATAATTTAGAGAGAGTTGAGAGATTAGAGAGATTTAAGTTAAAATCTTTTTTATTTATTATTAGAACTTAGGTGTTGAATTTTTGATTGCGCTTTCTTCTGCTTTCTTTACGCTTTCTAATTCTTGCTGATATGAATTTAATTGTGTTTCAAGTGTTTGTCTTTCCATATCCATTGCTGTCTGCATCAATGTTAACTTCTGGATTTCTGCATCTGTAAGAGAAGCTTGTGCATCTATTTTTGCCATTTCTTCATCCAATGAAACTTTTGCTACGCTGAATTCTACTCCAGCATCAATTGATGCCTGATATTTTGCGTATGCCTGAGTTGTTGCTGCATTGGATGCCTGATTCTTTGCATTTTGCTTTGCATAGATTTGTTGTGTTAATGACATTGCTCTTTGAGAATTCATCATAGCTTGTGCATTACATTGGTTAATTCTTGATGTTAATGTCAATTTTCTTAATGTAAATAATGCGTAACCCATTTTGAACTCTCTCTTTCTTCTCTCGTACTTTAATAAAGTATTTTTCCTCTGAAAAATTGACTTTTTTTATATATTCTTTGTTACATTTCTTAATACTATTGTTTTTGTTTTTTCTGTTCTCTCTTGTATTATACGGGTTTTCGGATTTTCTGTTTTTTGTCATTTGCAATAAAAAACCCCTCGTAATGAGGGGTAAAATTTAATTTAGAGAGTGTGTGAGAGTTTGAGAGTTTGAGAGTTTTAAAATTTTAGAGAGTTTTGAGAATTTTTTTGAGAGTTTGAGAGTTTTTATTTGAGAGTGTGAGTTTAAAATCTTTTTTATTTTTTATTTATTTATTTTTTATTTTTCTATTTCGATATCTTTGATACGAATTTGATTAAGCCTTTTACCTGGTCTTTTACAAATGATTTTGCCAATGTTGAAAGCGGTTGACTGTCTACATAGTTAAATGCTACATATACAGGGTCCTGAGAGTTTCTGAAGCGCATTCTCGGATCGTTTCCCTGGATTTCTACTCCTTTGAATATGCAATCCATTGTTAAATCTGCTGTCATCTTCTCTCTCCTGCTCTCTACTCTTATATAAAGTATCCCTCTCTCAAAAAATTGCCTTTTTGTATATATTCTTTGTTACATTTCTTAACAGATAATCTTGTATCCAGTTATTTGACTGTTAACATTATACATATACAGGACAGAAGTAAGAACTTTTAAATAACATACCTGATACATTATCTTTAATTAAAGGCTGGATTGCCACGAAAATTAAAGATTTTCTCGCAATGACACAAAAGTAAATTAGACTTGTCTAAAAAATAAATGCAGCTTGTTGCCCCAAAAAGAAAAATCTGACCACATGCGAAAAAATGCAGTCTGTTACAAAGAGTGAATGGCAGCTTGTTGCCTACCAGGGGTAATCGCTTTTAATTTGCCACCCGTCTTTTATGATTAGAGCTGCACACCAGATACCTCTTCCACTTTTATTACATTGATAATCACATGCACTCGGACCATTAATCAATTGATTTCTTGATCTTTCCATATCAATAGCAGTATCATTATCATCATATTCACGGGGGACAACCATCCCTCTTTCGCCGTCAATAGAGAAAAAGAATAAATCTCTTCCGATTTTATTAGGTCCTTTTAAACCATTTATATCAATACTAAGAGTTTTCCGTTTTAAGGAAAGACTTAGCTGAGAGACCGAACCTGTAGGATTGGTAATGTAGAAAATTGCCCCGGAATTTAAAACTATCACATTTGCACCATCTTTTAGAGGGTTAAATTGGGTTTCAGTTGTTCCGTTAGGTCTTTGATAGCTAATTTCATTCGTATCCAAACTCATTCTTTTAATCTGAATGTAATTATTCAGGTATTCGTTAAAAAAATCAATTCCGGTAAGTGAATAATCCCAGGTTCTCGGGTCACCATGTTCGGGCACCGAGAGTCTTATTGCCTGATTAAGCTGGGAATATACCTGTTTTAACTGAGAAATAGTTTGTTCTTTCTGATATTTAGAAATTGCTGTCGGAATTGTGAGTGCTGCAATAACACCAATGATAACTAGTGTTACCAAAACTTCCGCTAACGTAAATGCTTTTCCAAACTTCAAAATCCTCATGTTATTATTATAACACAAAACATGGTAATTTTAGATATACGTCTACTTCTATTCTATTCTATTAAAAGCCTATGGCTATTGGGGTTTAATGTCAATAATCTTACTTTACAAAAATTAACAATTGATAAATTATATTAATTTTGACCTTCAAATCTTTTTAAATATTATATTTCAATAAACAATTTTCTTCCGACAATATTCGGTTTATCGTTGTAATAACCCGCAAAATACCCTGTTTGAGAGGGTCTGTTTTTTCCGTATGAAGATTCCTGATTTTGTATTTTTTCTAAATTTTGGCTTAAAAAAGGATTTGCAAAAGGATTTGAATACGTTTGTGTCTTCTGAACAGGTGTCGTAACCTGAGGAGCATGTGCTGACATTACGTTTGTTAAAAAGTTTTGCATACCTTCAATCATATATTTCTCCCTAAATTCATATATTTTATTTAATGAAAAATAAAGTTAAGTCAATTATAGATAAATATGTTACTTTTTTTAACGATTTTACCAAAATTTAATGCGTTTAGTGGAAAATATTGTAAAATATTCAGTAAGAAGAGAGAGAAAAAAATGAATTGTCCGAAATGTAATGCGGAATTAATAGTTGTAGAGCGTGACAAAATCGAACTGGACTGGTGTCCGAAATGTTCGGGTTTTTGGTTTGATGCGGACGAGTGGCAGCTTTTGGGTGTAAAAGCCAAAGAACATGACCCGTTTTGTCAGGAAGCCGTAAAATCAAAAGAAAAAAGCTGTAAATGCCCGATTTGCGGGAAAATAATGGAAAAAATCGACATAGACGGAATTTTACTTGACAGATGCCCAAATTATCACGGAATCTGGTTTGATAAAGGTGAAGTTTCCGCACTTGTCAACAAAGCAACTTCTTTAGCGCAGCAAAACGAGAAAGTTACGGTTAACTTTTTAGGTGAAGTATTTAATTTAAAAAAGAAAAGCAATATATAAAAGGAGAAAAAAATGACTCAAAATGCAATGGTAATTATCGCATGTACCGTTTTAGGACTGATATTGTTATTTTGGCTTGCCGGAACATACAATATGCTTGTTAAGTTAAGAAACATTGTAAAGAACGCATGGGCGCAAATTGATGTTCAGTTAAAACGCCGTTATGATTTAATTCCTAACCTTGTTGAAGCTGTTAAGGGATATGCTGCTCATGAAGCCCAAACATTTGAAGCGGTTATTAAAGCAAGACAAATGGCAATCAACGTAAGCGATAATGTTAAGAAAAAAGCCGAAATGGAGAATATTCTTTCGGGAACATTGAAATCACTTTTTGCCGTTGCGGAAAATTACCCTGACTTAAAAGCAAATCAAAACTTTTTGCAATTACAGGAAGAGCTGGCTTCAACCGAAAACAAAATCGGTTTTGCACGTCAGTTTTACAATGATAGTGTTATGAACTACAACACCGCAAAAGAAACCTTTCCGACCAATATGATTGCTGCCGCTTTCGGATTCAGCAACAGTGAATTCTTTGAAATTAACGAACTTGAGAAACAAGCTCCTCAGGTAAAATTTTAGGAATAAAACATGTGGCAGCAAATTGCGGCAAATAAAAGAAAAACAACAATCGTTCTGATAATATCATTTATACTTATGCTTCTGGCGGGAAGTATATTTGGTGTACTTTTCTGTGTTTATAATGTTTCTTACAACAGAGCAGACGGAAACGGCGATTTGTTTTTGATGTTATACGGCATTGCTGCCGGAAGCGGTATTGCCATAGTATTATGGCTTATTCAGTTGGCGACGGCTTTTGTAAACGGAAATAATACGGTATTAAAAATTTTTAATGCCTATGAACTTCCGCCATATTCGCACAAAATTCTCCAAAACGTTGTTGAAGAAATGTCAATTGCGGCAGGGTTGCCAAAACCGCCCAGAATATACGTAATTGACAGCAATATGCCCAATGCTTTTGCCTGTGGTTTAAGTCCCGACAAGTCAGTTGTAGCTGTCACAACAGGACTTCTCACAACATTAAACAGAGATGAATTGCAGGGTGTAATTGCCCATGAAATTTCACATATCGTTAATCGTGATTCTTCTCTGTTACTGTATGCCTGCGTTATGTTCGGAACAATTCTTCTTGTATCCGATATTGGGTTCAGAGTTTTTATCAGAAGTTCAGGAAGAAGAAGTTCATCATCAAAAGGGAGCGCCGGTGCTATAATACTTATTGTTGTTCTCGTTCTTGCTATTTTGTCTTTTGTAATAACACCAATTCTTATAAGAATTTTATATTCCATGCTTTCCCAAAAAAGGGAATATCTTGCTGATGCCTGTGCTGCCCAGTTAACCCGTTATCCTGCGGGATTGGCTTCCGCTCTTTATAAAATTTCTCATTCCGATGCAACCGTTGAAAACAGCAACGGTTATACAAATGCAATGTTTATTGTCAACCCGAAAGAAACCGAAAAAAATGTTAAAAAGAAAAAGCGGACAAATTATTTCACCGAGGAAATATCTGACTTTTCGGCAAATGGTATATCAAGTGCTTTAAGCAGCGGCTGTGAAACTCACCCCCCGACCGAAGAGAGAATAAAAATTCTTATGAATATGACCGGTGCAGGATTAAAAGACTATGATGAAGCACTGAAAGCAGTTTCAAAAAGGAAAACAAGCGTTTTAAGCAGAGAAAGTTTAAAATCATCAAAAGAACTTTCTATAAGAGAACCTCTGGAAGATTTTGTCCGGACATCTGCACTTCCGCTTATGGGAATTACTTCAGACCAAACGGTCAAAGAAACTAAAGCAGAAAATATTTCAAAGAACAAAAGTTTTTACAGAAAGCAGAAAAGGGAAGCTGAGGATATTGTCTGGAGAGCAAACGGCTACATCTTCAAACAATGTGAATGCGGAACAAAAATGAAATTTCCGGTTTCATACAAAGGACAGGATATTTCATGCCCGCATTGCGGTAATGTGATTAGAGTTGAAGAATAGATATGTGGACACAAATTCAGAATAACAAAAGAAATTGTTTTTTAATAATTGTCGCAATATTTTCCGTCATGATATTTTTGGGCGGTTTTTTCGGCGCCTTATACTCTTATTTTTTCAATGAAAACACAGACCTGCCGTTATCGGTTTTTCTGGATATAAAAGATTTTCACGCATATTCTGAAACCATGTTTATCGGAATAGCCATATCCTTGTTTTTATGGCTGTTTTTATTGTTTATAGCTTTGGTTGACGGAAAGAGGATAATTCTTGCATTAAACTGGACATACAAACTGCCGCGTGACTCTAACAGAATTTTGCGAAACATTGTAGAGGAAATGTCAATAGCGGCAGGACTTCCGAAAGTTCCGGATATTTATGTTATTGATGCGGCAATGCCGAACTCTTTTTCTACGGGAATGAGTCCGAAAGATTCAGCAATTGTTGTAACGACAGGATTGTTGACTGCTCTCGACAGGGATGAATTACAGGCGGTAATAGCACACGAAATTGCCCATATTGCAAATCGAGATACTTCATTTATGCTCATTGCCGGAGCAATGCTCGGAACAATAACCGTTATCACCCATTTGGGATTAAAAATGATATTCGGCTATTCAATGAGCAGAAGAAATCCGCTCGGAAACAATTTAAAGCTCAAGGTTGTAATTGTCGCATTAACCCTTTTGTTAATGGTATTTTCACCGATAATGGCAAGAATTTTATACCTTTTTATTTCACAGAAAAAAGAATATCTTGCCGATGCCTGTGCTGTTCAATACACAAGATATCCGAGAGCTTTGGCAACAGCTCTTGTAAAAATTTCAACTTCGGTTTTTGTCCTGAGAGATGCAGACAAACTGACCTCTTCAATGTACATTGTTCATCCTCTTGACCTTGAAGTAGAACAAAAAGAAGCATTTTCAATGTTTAAAAATATTTTCAGAACACATCCGCCGACTGAAAAGAGAATTGAAGTTCTCGAAAAAATGACCCGTGCTGACTTTAACGCTTATAATGCCGCTTTTAGCAAAACTTCACCGAGAAAACGGACTATTATTAATAAAAAAGATTTGTATAACGTAAAAAAAGTTGATATTAAAATACCCGAACGAAATTACGAAACAGACGTAAACGGCAGACATATTTATCTTGCATCAGCACTTGCAGACATGGCTGAACGTAAAAGAGAAGCTGAAGATATAGTTTGGAAAGCGAAAAATTATATATTCAAGGAATGCGAATGCGGAACAAAATTAAAATTTCCCCAATCTTATAAGGGACAAGAAATTTCCTGTCCCCATTGCGGAAAACTTATCAGTGTTTAAGAGCTTCAATTTTGTCTTTTGTCTGTTCAAGGTATTTAACTGCAGAACAGGCAGCAACTGCACCATCGGCAGCAGCCGTAATTACCTGTCTTAAAGGAGTATTTCTGACATCACCTGCCGCAAAAACACCCTCAACAGAGGTTTGCATATTAACATCCGTTTCAATAAACCCCTGAGGAGTCTGAGCCAATTGACCATCGAAGAAATTAATATTCGGAGTAAATCCGATATATGGGAACACGCCGTCTGTTTTAATTTCGGAAATTTGTTCCGTTTTGACATTTTTTACAACAAAAGCTGTAACGTTATCATCACCCTTTATTTCAACAGGGACAGTATCCCAGACAAATTCAATTTTTGGATTTTTAAAGGCTCTTTCCTGAACAATTTTATCGGCGCGCAATTTGTCACGTCTGTGGATAATATATACTTTATCGGCAAATTTTGTGAGATAGCATGCCTCTTCAACCGCAGAATTACCGCCGCCTACGACACAAACCGTTTTTTCTCTGTAAAATGCACCGTCACAAACGGCACAATAGCTGACACCTCTTCCGGCAAACTCTTTTTCTCCAGGGATATTGAGTTTTGTCGGCTGAGCACCCGTTGCAATAATTACGGTTTTTGTTTTAAACACGGTGTCTTGCGCTTCAATTGTTTTTGTTTTTGAAGTCAAATCGACTTTGACAATTTCTTCACCGGGAAATTTTTCTATCCCGAATTTGTCAGCATGTTCTTCAAATTTTTCCATTAAATCGTAACCGCCCGAAAGAGGGAAACCGGGGTAATTTTCTATTTCAAGGTAGTTGCTTGGCTGTCCGCCAAACATTGTTAAATCAACGACTGCGGTTTTTATATTTCCTCTGCCCGCATAAATTCCGGCAGCGAGTCCCGCAGGTCCGCCGCCCAATATAACCGTATCAAAATAAAGTTCTTTTTTATCAGCCATTTCTGTTTTTCCTTAACTAATAACCGTTTACTCCGAAAATTTTCCAGATATTTTCGCCGGATATTTTCATTGCTTTAAGTTTATACTTAACATTCTCCTCTTTCAATAGCTTACCGTTTTTGTAGTATCTTACTGCCATAGTATCGTAGCCGGTAAAACTATCCCCGTTCAAAGTCAGAGCGGCAGTTTCCGTAACTTTTTCGGAACTGTCACCCGTGATTCTCTGAAAGGTAAAAGTGTTCTCTGTTGCATCTTTAACAGTTATTGATGCCTGTGCTCCCGAAACGGGATTTTCTAATGTAATGACGTCACCTGACTTTGATAAGTTCCACATTTCTACGGAATATGGTGAAAACATTTGTTCGTTCGTTGTATTTACCCTTACAGCAACAACTTTCCATACCCCGAAAAATCCCGCAGGAACCCTGTCAGTTACGGTAACTCCACCCTCAAGAACTTTTCCCTCGGCAAAATCGGGAAATGATAAAAATGACAAAAAAAAGATTAATATTATAAATATTTTTCTCATATTTTTAGAATAATATTAATTTTAAATAAATCAACTAATCAACCAACAATATTTATGATAGAATTTTTGTAAGGAAAAAATAAATAAGGATAAAATTATGCCGTCAATGGAAGAATTAAGAAAAAAATATGAAACGGTCATAGGACTTGAAGTTCACGCACAATTAAAGACAAAGTCAAAGATATTTGCACCCGATGCAACGGATTTCGGTAATGAGCAAAACACACAAATAAGCGCCATTACTCTGGGAATGCCGGGAGTTTTGCCCGTACTTAACAGAGAAGTCGTAAATATGGGAATTTTAACAGGTTTGGCTCTTAACTGTGAAATTCCGAGAAGATGTAAATTTGACAGAAAACAATATTTTTATGCGGATTTACCGAAAGGTTATCAGATTTCTCAATATGATGAACCTATTTGTATAAACGGATTTCTGGATATAAAAGGCAAAAGAATAGGCATTACAAGGGCGCACCTTGAAGAGGATGCGGGAAAACTTGTTCACGCAGGTGCAGACGGACTTGCAGGCTCGAGTTATTCTCTTGTTGACCTCAACAGAGCGGGAACTCCGCTTCTCGAAATAGTTTCCGAACCGGATATGCGCTCTTCAGAAGAAGCAAGAGCATATATGGAAGAACTCAGAACAATTTTGAGATACATAGGCGTCTGCGACGGAAACCTTGAAGAGGGTTCCATGAGATGTGACGCAAATATTTCCGTAAGACCAATCGGGCAGAAAGAATTCGGAACAAGAGCCGAAATTAAAAACGTAAACAGCTTCAGAGCGCTTCAGAGAGCTATTGAATATGAAGTTGACAGACAAATAGACATCATTGAAGATGGCGGAAAAGTCGTTCAGGAAACAAGACTCTGGGATGATAATTCGGGAGAAACCCGTTCAATGAGAGGAAAAGAGGACGCTCACGATTACAGATATTTCCCCGAACCAGATTTGATGCCGCTTGAAATTTCCGAAGAATGGAAAAATTCAATAAAAGAAAAAATGCCCGAACTTCCCTCGGCAAAAAGAAAAAGATACGAAGCACTCGGACTTTCCGAATATGATGCAAACGTAATCGTCGAACAAATGGAAACGGCTCTTTTCTACGACAAAGTTCTTGAACTCGGCGGAGATGCAAAAATTGCAAATAACTTCCTTATGAAAGAAGTTACCGCTCACCTGAAAAAAGAACATATCACAATAAACGAAACAAAATTAACTCCGGAATCTTTTACGGAGCTTGTTCAGATGGTTGCAAAAGGAACAATTTCAAATAACATCGGTAAACAAATCATTACAACTCTTATGATTGACGGCGGAAGCGCAAAAGAAATTGTTGAAAAAGAGGGTTTGGGTACAATTTCCGATGAGGGTGCTTTGAAAGCTTTCGTTGAAAAAATTGTCGCAGACAATCCTAATCAGGTTGAACAATACAGAAGCGGAAAAGATAAATTGTTCGGTTTCTTTGTAGGTCAGGCGATGAAAGCCACTCAGGGCAAAGCCGACCCGCAATTACTGAATAAATTGCTTAAAAAAGCCCTCGGGCAGTAAATAAATTTGACAAAAAAAAAGACGGGTAAATTTTATCCGTCTTTTTTAGTGTAAATAATTCATGTTACTGTTTTTGACAATATATGAAGAACAACCCCAACCTGTTGAATTTTTGGTACAATCATTGTTTAAATTGGGGTAAACCCCGTCAACACTCACAATATAAACAAAGATATCCCTGCCTAAAGTATTGGGGGACTTGTCAGCGTTAACATCATACCAAAATATAGCGCAGGCTTTATCAATGCCTCCGTTAGAAACTGTACATTTACCGGCATCTCCTGCAGCACCTGTTCTAAACCACATAACCGAACCGTCAGCCAAAACAATTTTATAATAATTTGAATTGGTATTATAATTTGCCCATTCGCTACCATTTAATAATTTCATGGTAACATTTTTATAACAATTCTGGCTGCTTCCGCAATCTTTCGCAACTGAAATATGCGGTTTTAAGTAGTTCCAAAACTGAGAAGCAGTTTCGGCAGAAGCACCCTCCCCAAAGTTCCAGCCCTCGATTGGCCCATTCTGAGTTTCGGCAAGTTTTTTCGCCTGACCGAGAATGCTCAAGCCTTTTTTGACCTTTGCAACAGTCGAGCTTTCGACATAAGTATTTACAAGCGGCGAAATTGTCAAAGCTGCCACAACACCGATAATAACAAGTGTTATCAGAACTTCTGCAAGAGTGAAACCGCTTTTGAATATTTCAAATTTGTATCTTAAATTTTTCATGATTTAAGTATAACATATTTTAAAAACAGAAACTGGCGCACCACCGCTTCTATTCTATTCTATTAGAGAGCCTATGGCTATTGGGTTTTAGTGTCAAATATTTTTTGTAAATTTTTGTTACTTGCCTATATTTTTGGAATATTTTGTAATATTTGAATATATTTTTACTGTTATACTTCGGAACAAGATGGCAGAGTACAAAGCTGATTTGGTGCTTTGTACCTTTGACCTCTTATCTGTAGTTTATAAACTGTAACGGAATATCATATTCTGCTTCTTTGTCCCTGACAAGTTTTATAACAGCCTGCAAATCATCTCTGCTTTTACCGGAAACTCGCACCTGATCACCCTGAATGGCAGCCTGAACTTTTATTTTTGAATTTTTTATATCGGCAACTATTTTCTTTGCCAATTCTATGTTCAGTCCTTTTTTCAAATTGAAAACCTGTCTGATTTTTCCGCCGAGAGCATTTTCTTTCGGTTGTGCATCAAGAATTCTTATATTTATATTTCTTTTCACTAATTTTGATTGCAGAATATCTGTTATACTACGCAATTTCATATCATCCGTGGTTGTTACGGTTATTGATTTATCACCGTCTAAATCTATTTCCGAGTTGCTGTCCTTTAAATCGTATCTTGAAGCAACATCTCTTTTTGTCTGGTCAACTGCATTTACAAGCTCTTGTTTGTCGAATTCGGATACAATATCAAAACTGCTGTCTTTTGCCATAATAAAATCTCCTTTTAAACAAGGTTTATTATATCAAATTTTTGGTGTTTTTCAAATTTTTTGCAATAAAAAACCCCATCGAAACGGGGTAGAATAACATGAAATTTCAAAAATTAAAAACGCTATATATTTAATTGTACTAATATAATATCACGAAAAAAGTTTTTTACAAGATATTCAGTAAAAAAAAGACCTCATTAAGAGGTCTAAAATTTAGATAGATAGAGAGAGATAGAGAGAAAATTAAATTCGGTTTATACTCCTAAGCTGTATATTTGGGAGTTTCTCTTTTTTGAGCCTGATCTTCTGCTTTTTCAACACTTTCAAGCTCTTTTTGTGCTTTTTGCAACAAAGTTGTTATTCTTTGCTTTTCGGTATCAATTTGCTTTTGTTGCAAATTCAGTTTTTGCTGTTGAGCATTTTGAGCATTGTTTGCCTGTTCTGTACCGTTAGCATTTGTGAACGATGTGAACAGGTTCATACCCTGCTGATTTGCTGCCTGTTGATTCGTAATTTGGTTTTCCTTGTTGGAAAGTTGCTGCAACTGTGCGTTGTAATTGTTAACCTTGGTTTGTAAACTCAATTTCCTTGAGAAAAAATTTAAAGAACCCATCTTTCTATCTCCTATCTTTCTTATCTATCTATCTGTTTTCTTCTCTACATCCTTATAAAGTATTTTTCTTCATGAAAATTGCCTTTTTGTATATACTTATGTTTACAATTCTTAACATGCAAAACCCATGCACCACATGGGTTTTGAGGTTTTTGCCTCTGATTTTATTGATATTTTAAACAATTCAGACACCCGATTTTTAACGTAAAACTCACTGATTTATATCGTTATTTTTTTCTGAAATATTATTTTTTCTTTTAAGCAATGTCAGTTTTGGCAATCCCAAATGGTAATAAAGAGCGACAAGTCTTATCAAAATAGTAACCGCGATTGCTGAAGTAACAGAGATAAAAGCGCTTAAATTTTTCAAATACATAAAATAGTACATGCCTGAGCCTGCGAGAGCAGCAAGAGCGTAAATATCTTTATACAGAACAAAAGGAACTCTCTGAGCAAGGATATCACGGAGCATTCCGCCACCGATACCGGTACAGACACCTACAAATATAGCGAGAAAAGCATTGTTACCAAAACCGTTTACAAGAGCTGTATTTGTGCCGATTACGGCAAAAATACCCAAACCGATTGCATCAAAGAAGTTAATAATATCAATGAGAAATGTTTTTTTCTCTTCTACTTCTTCAGAATCAAAAGCCATAATCATAAAAACAATTATTGAAGTTATACATGCAAAAACTGCGTAAATAGGTTTTCTGAACATGACGGGTGGAAAAATACCAAGAATAATATCCCTCAAAACACCACCTCCCAAGGCGGTAACAACACCGAGAACTATTACCCCGAATAAATCGAATTTTCTTTTTATTGCAGCTACCGCACCCGTAATTGTGCAGGCAATAATTCCTATTAATTCAATTATTAATATTTCCGTTCCGAAAGACATGAAAACCCCTTCTATTAAATTATAATATTAAATTAATTTTTTGGTATAATTCTGAAAAAAGAGGTTAATATGGCAAGAAAATTATTATTAATAATATTAGTTTTATTTTTCGGAATTACTTCCGTACAGGCAACACAGGTTCATTTTGCGCAGATATCTGATATTCACTATCAGCCGAAAGCTCCCGAAAATGAAAAAAGTGCAAAATTAAAATTTTATGCGTTAAAAATTCTTGATGATGCAATTTCCCAGATAAACGATGACAAAAAAATTGATTTTGTACTTGTAACGGGCGATGCAGCAGATAAGCCAATCAAAGAAGATTTTGAATTTATATACAATTACCTGAATAAGAATTTAAAATATAAATGGTACTACACTCTCGGAAACCATGACAGTTCCGTCAAAGCAAACTTTGCCAAAAAAGAGCAGCTTGAGCTTTTAAACAAAATTAACCCGAAAGGTTTTGACAAAGAAAAAACATATTATTCTTTCAAACCGAAAAGAGATATAACTTTTATTGCACTTGATGCAACGTATGACAAATGGGTTTCTCCGGGATATCTTCCTCCCGAGCAGTTAAAATTTCTTGACAGCGAGCTTCAGAAAGCAAAGAATAATACGGTTGTAATATTTTTGCATCATCCGACAGTATACCCGATAGCGCATACAAATCACGAAATTGTTAATGATTTTGCAATATATGAAATTCTGAAAAAGTACAAAAATCCGATTTTGGTTTTGGGCGGGCATTACCACGGGACAAAAATCAAACAGGACGGGAATATCATTCATGTTGCAAGTCCCGCTCTCGTAAGTTATCCCTGTGCTTTCAGAATAATTACAATTAATAATAAAAAAGACGAAACAATTTTCACTTTTGAATACAGAGAAACAAACCTGAAAGACCTTCAAAAGAAAGCAAAGATAAAAGCAGTCGGAAGTAAAATAAAATGGCTTTACGGCGGGGAATCAGACAGGAACAATGTAATTACCATAGACAAAAAAGCACAAATAAAGTAAAATGCAGAAAAAGGTGTAAAAATGACTCATAATAAAGGCAGATTCACGGTTAAATTCAGAGGAATAAGAGGTTCTTACCCTACTCCCGACAAAAATTTTCTCAACTACGGCGGAAATACCGCCTGCGTCGAAGTTAATGCCGGAAGCCACCGAATTATACTTGATGCCGGAACAGGTATAATTTCTCTCGGAAACGAACTTTTAAAGCAGCACATAGCTTCTGCAGATGATTTGTTTGAGAGAACTCCGATTAATGCAACTATTTTACTGAGTCACCTGCATTCAGACCACATTCAGGGTCTTAATTTCTTTAAACCTTTAAGTATTCTGACTTCAAGAATCAGAATTTACGGTTCTGCTGATTATAACGAATCTCTGAAAAACAGCCTTTCTTCTTTGCTTTACGGAAAATCTTTTCCTTTATCAATAAATGATATTTCGGCTGATTTAGAAATATCGGATATAAAAGATTCAGAGGTTCTTATTTTTGATGAGCTTTCACCTGTTCCGATAAGAAAACGGGTAATTTCCGTAGACGATATAACTCCAGTCGGAGAAGAAGTAATTGTCAGCTGTATGAAGTCAATGGCTCACGGCTCCGAGGGTGTCATGATATATAAAATCGCATACAAGGATAAGAGCCTCGTATATGCAACGGACAAAGAAAGCTATATAGGGGCGGATAAAAGGCTTGCTTTCTTTGCAAGGAACACGGATTTGTTAATCCACGACAGCCAGTTTACGGGAGAAGATTATTTATCCCCGATTGCACCGAAACAGGGTTTCGGTCATTCAACCTTTGAAATGGCAATAGAAACAGCAAAATCAGCACTTGCAAAGAAACTGGCATTCTTCCATTTTGACCCGTCATACAACGACGAAAAATTAAAGAACATCGAAGAATATTACAAAAAACAATTTGCAGAATGCTTCATGGCATACGAAGGATGCGAAACCGTACTTTTATGAAAAAATTGTTTGTTGTAACAATCTTTATTTTATTATTTTTCCAAAACAAAATATTTGCGGCAACAAACATGAATACCAGAATTGATGCCGAAATGAATGCCGCACTCCACAACAATATGGGGTTGGAGTATTTAAAGGAAAAATACTATTTCGGTGCAATAAAAGAATTTGAAATTGCAATAGGAATAAGTCCGAATACACAGGCAGCATCAGTTTATCATACAAATCTCGGCAAAACTTATATGACAATAGGTTATCCGCAATTGGCTCAACCAAATTTTGAAAGAGCAATAGAACTGTATCCCCTGAATTTTGAATACTACAAAAATCTCGTCGCTTCTTTTGAGGCACAGGGCATTCTTGAAGAAAAGCTCAGTTTTTACACCAAAAACAGAAAAAATTGTCTTGATGATATTATAACAGGCTTAATTTACGGCGCTTTGGGAGAAACAAAAACGGAAATAACCGTTCTCGACGAATTTTGCAACAACGAACCTGAGCTTTTAATAATTCCCGCAGTAAAAAAATACGTAAAGGAACAGGCAAAAATACTGAAAAGCAGGGAAGAAAATACTGTCAGAAAATAATAATTTTCAGTGCAGATAGTTCATGTTGCTGTTTTTAACTATATATGTCGCACATCCCCAACCGTCTGAATTTTTTCTGCAATCGTTTTGAAGAGCCGGAAAAACTCCGTCAACATTTATATGATAAACAAAAATATCTTTTCCGACAGTATTAGGTTTTTTGGCACCATTTACATCATGTCCGACAAGTACACATATATTCTGAAGTCCGCCCTGAGATGTAGCGCATTTACCGCTCTCACCCGTTCTGAACCATATTAAACTGCCATCTGCCAGTATAACTTTATAATAATTTGGCAAATTATTAATATTTTCGCTGCTGTAAAGAGAACCATTCAATTTATAAAAGCCGTCACTTTGATAGCAATCTCCGCTTGCGCCACAGTCTTTTGTAACAGAAATATATGGTTTTATGTAATTCCAAAATTTGGTGGCTGTTTCTTCAGAACTTCCCTCACCGAAATCCCAGCCCTCAATTGAGCCGTTTTGAGCTTCTGCAAGCTTTTTTGCCTATCCTAAAATATTAATACCTTTTTTGACCTTTGCAACCGTTGAACTTTCAACGTAAGTATTTATAACAGTCGGTATAGTTAATGCCGCCACAACGCCGACAATAACAAGTGTTATCAGGACTTCCGCAAGCGTGAAGCCATTTATTTTTGTATATTTTAAATTTATACCGATTTTCATATTTCCCTGCGTCCCTCAAGAGCACGAGCAAGAGTAATTTCATCTGCATATTCCAAATCCGAGCCAACAGGAATACCCAAAGCAATTCTTGAAATTTTTATATCAAACGGCTTTAAAAGTTTTGCAATATAAAGGGTTGTAGCCTCACCCTCAACCGAGGGATTAAGAGCAAGAATAACCTCCTGCACATTATTCTCCGTTATTCTGTTTAAAAGTTCTTTTATTCTGATGTCATTTGCGCCTATACCGTCAATCGGGGAAATAACACCCTGCAATACATGGTACATTCCTTTAAATTCATGTGTTTTTTCTATTGCTATTAAATCTTTTGTTTCTGCAACAACACATATTATTTTTTCGTTTCTGTTCGTGTCAGAACATATTTCACACGGGTCATTTGCGGACATATTAAAGCATTTGGAGCAGCATTTTATTGTAGATTTTGCCTCAATCATTTTATTTGCAAATTTTTCAACATCAGAAAAAGGCATTTTAAGCAGATAAAAAGCCATCCTCTGTGCTGATTTCGGTCCTATTCCGGGAAATCTCTGAAAAAAATCCGTAAGTTCTCTGAGCGGTCCGGTAAATTCCATCAAAATAACCCTGGAATATTAATTCCGCCCGTAATACTTTTCATTTTAGCTTCGGCTTCGTTATTTGCTTTTTTTGTAGCATCAGCCATTGCGTGAGCAATTAAATCTTCAAGCATTTCAATTGTGTCCTGGTCAACAGATTCGGGATTTGTAGGATTTAATGCTTTTGCAGAAAGAGTAATTTTTTTGAATTTTCCTTGTCCGTTAAGCGTTACAGATACCGCATTATCTCCTGCATTTCCGATTATATCAAGTGCAGAGAGTTGTTCTTGCGCTTCCTGTACTTTTTTTTGCATTTTTTGAGCTTGTTGTAACATGTTATTGAAATTCATTTTAAAATACTCTCCTCAATTTTATAAATTACATATAATATCCGCTTATCTATTATAAAAACGATAAAAATATTTGGCAAGTTTTATTTTACACATTAACATGTTTTTGTTTTAATAAAAATCAAACATTATAATTTATGGTAAGAATAAATGGAAGTTAAGAATATATGGCTAACGAAACAGAAATAAAACAGGAAATATCAGCAGAAGCACGTCCGCAATGGAGTTCACACATAGGCTTTATTCTCGCAAGCCTCGGAAGTGCGGTCGGACTCGGAAATATATGGAGATTTCCCTATGTAATGGGCAAATACGGCGGTGGCGCTTTTTTACTCGCTTATATGGTGTTGATGTGTTTTATTTGTATCATTCCGCTGATGTGCGAATTATTTCTCGGAAAAAAATTTAAACTCGGCGTTGTCGGAACATACGCTTCAATCAATAAAAAGTTTAAACTTTTCGGCTGGCTTAACTTTTTTACAATTTTACTTATTGCAGGGTATTATTTTGTTGTAGGCGGCTGGATTATAAACTATTTGTTAATGTATATTGTTAACCGCATGCCTGCCGATTCAAAAGCGTATTTCTACGCTTTCACATCAGGTGATTTTATGCCCCTGTTTTTTGCCCTTGTATTTTTGATTGCATCAATCTGGTTCCCGTACAGAGGTATAAACAAAGGTATTGAAAAAGCAAACAAAATAATGATGCCGTTATTCCTTTTAATGCTTCTTTTCCTTGTAATAACAGCTCAAACGCTCCCCGGAGCAAAAGACGGTCTGGAATTTATCTTCAAACCGGATTTTTCAAAATTTAATGCGGAAATGCTGCTTGTTGCATTCGGTCAGGCTTTATTTTCACTGAGTATAGGAATGGGTGCAATGATTACGTACGGAAGCTATATGAAACAGGAAACAAATCTTGTTGAATCTTCCTATACGCTTATTTTCGGCGAAACATTAATCGCGGTTTCCGCAGGATTAATGATATTTCCTGCCGTATTTTCATTCGGTTACAGTCCCGATGAGGGTTTTGGTCTTGCCTTCGTAACTCTTCCGAAAGTTTTTACACAGCTGCCTTTTGGCTCTTTTATCGCAATTTTATTCTTCATTTTACTGCTTTTTGCAGCCTTAACATCCTCGATAAGTATGGTGGAAACTGTTATCGCTTCTGCTAAAGAAAACTTTAATATAACAAGAGAAAAGGCATCAATATCAATAGGATTAATTTTGGTTCTGTTTATTGTTCCCGCTGCTTTCTCATTTGGACTTCTGAAAAACGTTACTTTCATGGACAAAACTTTCTTCGGATTGTTTGACTACTTCTCGGGAACACTTTTGCTTCCGTTTAACACACTTATTATGTGCTTAATCGTCGGCTGGATTGTAAAACCCGAACAAGAAATAGTTAACAATAACAAAGTTTTATATTTCCTGTTTAATATTCTGCTGAAATATATACTCCCGATTTTAATTTTAATACTGTTCCTGTCGGGAATAGGGATATTAAAATTTTAAAAATTTCTGACGTATGTATTTGCATTGCGGGCATTGTGTTAAGTAATGTAACAAAATAATAGCATGCTGAAATCCGCTCCGAAAAAATGTTTTTATATAATTGAGAGGTATATGAGATATAATTTATATTTCATTATCAGCGAAAGGGAGTATAGAGTATGGGTCTCGGTTTGTCGTTCGGACATTTTACATTAGGTGCAGGTTCAAGAGGCACTTCTGCCAATAAAAATAATAACAGCAACAACAATCACAGCGGTCAGGCTAAAACTGAAACCGCAGGAAGTCTGGCATTCCGCGGAGAATCCGCAGGTTCTTTAGCTTTCGGAAAAAGTGAAAGTGCAGGTTCATTGGCATTCCTCGGTGAATCAGCCGGTTCTTTGGCTTTTGTTAACGGTGAAAGCGCAGGTTCTTTAGCATTTCTCGGTGAAAGCGCAGGAAGTCTGGCTTTTCTTGGTGAATCCGCAGGTTCTTTAGCTTTCGGTGACAGCGAATCAGCAGGCTCTCTGGCATTCGGAAGCAGCGAAAGCGCAGGTTCTCTGGCTTCCGATACAGGCAGCGAAGGTTTCTGCTCATTGGCATAATTTAACCGAAAAGGTTAATAAAAAAGTTTTATACTCACTTACACAACTATACCTATACTCACTTAATATTATAGCTAAACAGACAAAAGTCAGTTTAGCTTTTATTTTGTTTCAGGGGTTTTACCATTTAATCGGCGGCAATATTGTGCAAATTATTTATCATGAAGTAAAAACCACGCAGAACAGCCTCTGCCCTGATCTGCCGCCTGACAGGTTCCGTCACCGACAGTAGGCATTATCAACACTCCGTCCGCTGCACCCCAGCCATTTTTATAACCTTTGGCAGGATTAAGTTTAAAATTATTTTTATCCACAAGAGCAAAAAATATATCTTTTCCTATTTGATTAGGCTTACTCCCTCCATTGATATCAAATAAAACTATATTTGCAGTAATACCAATATATGTTCCGCTTTCAAGAGCAATACATCTGCTGTATTCCGAAATATTTTCATAATGTCTGGAACCATCATACTGCAAAATTGTATACTTTACATTTTCCGGTGTACAGGGTTTAGCATTCATATATCCCGAAATTTTATCGGTAATTCCGTCATCAAGAGTATCACCGTTAGCCTTTACAAGCAATAATGCCTGCGAAAACTCAGAAAAAGCTTTTCTCCAGGCAACAATATACTGTTTTTGTTTGGTATTATTAATTAAAGTCGGAATAGTCATAGCCGCAACAACACCGACAATGACAAGCGTTATCAAAACTTCGGCGAGTGTAAAACCGTTTTTGTATATTTTGAATTTGTGCTGATTGTTTTTCATTTTTTTATTATATCACAAGTCAAACTGATTTTGGACATAAATCTATTTCTGTTATGTTATGTTAAAACCCTATGTATATTGGTTTTTGATGCAAATTGATTTTTGTAAACTTTTGTTAATTGGTGTTAAAATCTTAATATCTTAATATTAAAAGCGGGCGGTTTGAACACCGTCCGCTTTTTGTAACCAAAATTTAATTATTCATGATGTTTTGCATAGCAATCTTTACAATACACCTCTTTACCCGAAATGGGTTTAAAAGGCACTTTGGTCTGGCATCCGCAATCCGAACAAGTTACATCATACATTCTTCTTTTTGATTTCTGACGACGATTTTTACGGCATTCGGGACATCTTTTCGGCTTGTTAACCAGTCCTTTTTCTGCGTAAAATTCTTGTTCTCCTGCCGTGAATACAAATTCACTTCCGCAGTCCTCGCAGATTAATTTTTCGTCTTGATACATTTTGGTTCTCTCCCTGGGTAAGTTTTATTAAATACACGCTCCATATACCCGAACAAAACGTGTATATCTATTTTAAACCTTATTTTGTAATTTGGCAATATGCAAAGATTTTAGAAATACAGGATTTTTATTGTATAATTATTCTTGTGAACAACAAATACATAAAACCAATTAAAAACCCCGTCAGAATAAAAGTTCAAGATCAGATTTCCCCGATAATTCTGATTTTGGTCTTTGGAATTATTCTGGCAATTTTGGCAGGACTTATTTATATATCTTTTCAGTCATCTTCATCCCGCAGCGGACACGGAATAGGCGAATTAATTGCTTTATTGGTTATCTGTATTCCTCTTTTGATACAAAACGCCACAAATAAAGAGGAATACGTTTCAGAAATGATTTTATCAAACAAGGATTTAACTCTGGTTTACAAACAAAAAAGAAAAGTTACAGGACAAGAGGTTATTCCTTTAAAAGACATAAAATCTTTTCATGCCGTCTTAAACGCAAATATTTCGGAAGCGGGAACAAAAACGAAAATAATATTTTCCGATACCCATGTAACGATTAAAACCATAAACGGAACTATAAACTTTGAGGAAAACTCAAATGCAAAATTCACTTTTTGTAGTTATGCTTTTATGTTAAACCTTTTAAAAATTGCATATTACATTCCTCATTTTTCTTATGAAGTAAAAGGAAATGCCCTAAGCGTCAAAGAAGAAATTGAATATTTTGCGCTTCACGGCAGGAAAATGCCGTTTATACAAAGGTTTAAATCCGACTGGAAAAAAATGAAACGGAGCGGAAAATTTGCAACCTGTATTGTAATATTTTTTGTAGCCTTATCGTTATGCGGTTTGGGATATCTTGTTTATACAGAAATTCCACCCGTTTTAAATGCAAATGAAAAACAGTTTATGACATATTTTAACCAGGGTTATGAAGCACGTCAGAATGAAGATTACGTAACAGCTTTAAAAATGTTTGATAAAGCGGAAGAATACTACGACAAAGACCCCGAGCTGTTTTATTCGAGAGCTTATTGTTACGAGAAATTAGGAGAATACGACAAAGCAATTTCAGTTGCAAAAGAGGGTTTAAACTACGTTAATTCAAAATCAATATACAAAAAGGCTCATAAATACACGTTTAACCTGCATCCCGATTTGTATTTGTACAGTGTAATAGGTGACAGTAATTATAAATTGAAAAATTACAGAGAAGCAAAAGAAGCAAATTCATATATAATTACTCACGGCAGAAATGCGTGGCATTATTTTCAGCGGGGAAAATGCGAATATTATCTCGGAGAATATAAAGAGGCAATGAGTGATTTTCTGTCATATAAAGCAGAAATTGAAGAAACCATGCGCAAAGGTTACCAATGGTATGATGAAAAAGATTTGCAGCAGGTTCAGAAGTGGATTGATAAAACAACAGAAATGATGATTATTGAAGAAAAAGAGATGAATTAATTCCCTTTTCCGTCAGTTTTGATTATATTTCATATTTTTGTTATACGGATATGAATTTTATTAAGTAATTTGTTACACTTTTTAAAAATAGTTATTTATTAGGCATACTTGTTTTATAATTTTTATATATAAATAAAGGATAGTCGGAACAATGGATATATTTTCTATAATTACTTTATGCGGAGGACTTGCGTTTTTCTTATACGGAATGCAGGTTATGTCCGGCGGATTAGAAAAAGTTGCGGGCGGAAAGCTTGAAAAGTTACTTAGAAAAATAACTTCTAATCCTGTTAAGAGTTTTGCTCTCGGTACGGTAATTACAATGGCAATACAGTCATCAACCGGTCTAACTGTTATGTTAGTCGGTCTTGTAAACTCCGGAATAATGGAGTTTGGGCAAACAATAGGCGTAATTATGGGGGCGAATATAGGAACTACGTTTACTGCATGGATATTGTCTTTAGCAGGAATTGAAAGTTCAAATTTCTTTTTAAGACTTTTAAAACCGGAAAGTTTTGCTCCAATTATTGCATTAATAGGTATTTGTTTGTTAATGCTTTCAAAGAATAACAAAAAGAAGAATATAGGTTCTATTTGTTTGGGATTTGCGATTTTGATGTCAGGTATGGAATTTATGACTCAAGCAATGTACCCTCTTTCAAATACACCCGAATTTACAAGGATATTAACTGCATTTACAAATCCTGTGTTGGGTGTTATTGTCGGTGCATTATTTACCGTATTAATCCAAAGTTCTTCAGCTTCCGTTGGTATATTACAAGCATTATCATTATCTTGCGGAATAACCTCAGGTATGGCAATACCTGTTATTATGGGACAAAACCTCGGTACATGTATTACAACGGCGATTGTTACAAGTGTTGGTGTTTCGACAGGTGCAAAAAGAGTAGGTGTTGTTCATGTCCTTTTTAATGTTATAGGTGTATCAATATGGTTAGTCGGTCTTTACGGTCTAAATATGTTTATTGATATGCCGATACTTGAAAAGAATGTTTCACCTTTTGGTATTGCTGTTATTCACACTTTATTCAATGTTTCCACTACATTAATTTTACTTCCCTGTGTAAAACTCCTTGAAAGAGGTGCTATGGCGATTGTTAAAGACGGAAATTCGGATGATTCTTCAAAAGAAGCACAGGTCTTTTTGGATGACAGGCTTTTATTGACACCGTCTTTCGCAATTTCCGAGTGTACTCACCATGCAATCGGTATGGCAGATTTGTCCGAAGATGTTTTGTTTGCTTCAATAAATATGCTTGAAAAATATGACAAAGATAAAGCGGAAGAAATATTAAAAGCAGAAGAACAACTGGATTCCTATGAAGATAAACTCGGTTCTTTCCTTGTTAAAATTTCAGGAAAAGAACTCTCGGATGCCGACAGTAATGAAGTTTCAAAACTTCTGCATTCAATAGGCGACATCGAGAGAATAGGCGATTACGCAGTAAATACTTTATATGTTGCAAAAGAAATGAATGAAAAAGAACTTAAATTTTCAGATACTGCAACAGAAGAACTGAAAGTTTTAACAAATGCTGTCAGGGAAATAATGGAATTAACCGTTACATCTTTCGATACAAACAATTCAAAAATTGCTCAAAAAGTAGAACCTCTTGAACAGGTTATCGACGGACTTGTTGCAGTCATTAAAAACAGGCACATTGAAAGACTTCAGGACGGTTCCTGCACAATTCAGCTCGGTATGATGCTTTCGGATTTACTGAATAACTTTGAAAGAATATCAGACCATTGCTCTAATATAGCAGCATGTATAATTCAGTTAAAAGTTTCTTCAATGAACAGACACAACTACCTTAACGAAATTAAAACTTCGGGAACTCCCGAATATACAAATGAATTTGAATCTTATAAGCAAAAATATTCTCTTGTAAATTCTTAAATTGTAAAGTATTAAACCATTTAAAAAAAATATGTTAAAATTTAATAAAGAGTAAAAAACAGGTGTTTTTATGGGAAAAGTAGCACTAATCACGGGTATAACAGGACAAGACGGTTCATATTTGGCAGAATTTTTGCTTGGCAAGGGATATGAAGTTCACGGAATGAAGAGAAGAGCGTCTTCGTTCAATACGCAGAGAATTGACCATATTTATCAGGATATTCATAACACTTCGGCAAAATTTAAACTTCATTACGGAGATTTGACCGACAGCACAAATCTTATACGCCTGATACAGGAAATTCAGCCTGATGAAATATATAACCTTGCTGCACAGTCACATGTAAAAGTTTCTTTTGACTGTCCGGAATATACCGCAAATGCAGACGGTCTTGGAACATTAAGAATTTTGGAAGCAATAAGAATTCTAAAACTCGAAAATAAAACAAAATTCTATCAGGCATCAACCAGCGAATTATTCGGACTTGTACAGGAAACGCCTCAGAGAGAAACAACCCCGTTTTATCCCCGTTCTCCTTATGCCTGTGCAAAGATATACGGATACTGGATCACCGTTAACTATCGTGAGGGATACGGAATATACGCATGCAACGGAATTCTGTTTAACCACGAAAGTCCGAGAAGAGGTGAAACTTTTGTTACAAGAAAAATCACACGTGCGGCAGTCCGTATAAAACTCGGTCTTGAAGAAAAACTTTACCTTGGCAATTTAAGCTCAAAACGTGACTGGGGACATGCAAAAGATTACGTTGAGGGTATGTGGAGAATTCTCCAGCAGGAAAAACCCGATGACTACGTTCTTGCAACAGGTGTAACGACAACCATCAGAGATTTTTGTAAAATGGCATTTGCCGAAACTGGTATTGAGCTTGAATTCAAAGGCGAAGGCATTGATGAAAAAGGCTATGATAAAGCAACCGGCAAAGTACTTGTCGAAGTTGACCCGAGATACTTCAGACCCACAGAAGTAGATTTACTTTTGGGTGACTCCTCAAAAGCAAGAGAAAAACTCGGCTGGAAACCTGCTTATGATTTGGCAGCACTTGTAAAAGAAATGGTTCTGCAGGATATGGAAGAAGCTAAAAAGTCTAAGTTCCTTTTATCAGAAGGTTATACCGTAAACGAATCTCACGAGGCATAAATGGAAAAAACGGCAAAAATATACATTGCAGGACACAGAGGATTAGTCGGTTCTGCGTTACTCAGAAAATTTCAGAAAGAGGGTTTTGAAAATATCGTAACCAGAACCCACAGCGAACTTGATTTGAGAAATCAGGCAGAGGTCGAAAAATTTTTTGCGGAAGAAAAACCGGAATATGTCGTTCTTTCTGCGGCTAAAGTCGGCGGAATTATGGCTAATATGACATATCCCGCACAATTCATTTACGATAATCTTATGATATCAACAAATATTATCCATTTTTCTTATAAATACGGCGTTAAAAAACTCTTAAATTTAGGTTCAAGCTGCATTTATCCCAAAATGGCACCTCAGCCGATAAAAGAAAGCGACCTGTTAACTTCTCCTCTTGAAACAACAAATGAAGCTTATGCGCTTGCAAAAATTGCCGCAATAAAGACATGCCGATACTATAATCAGGAATACGGAACAAACTTCATATCCGGAATGCCGACAAATCAATACGGCATAAACGATAATTTTAATATGGAAACAGCTCATCTTCTTCCAATGATAATGAGAAGATTTCATCTTGCAAAATTGCTGAGACAGGGCAATTTTGAAGCAATCAAAAAAGATTTGGGAATGTTTAAATTAGGCTACGGTCTTGACGAAAAATTAGATTTAACCGATAACAAAAATATCGAACAAATTTTGGCAGAAGTAGGAGCATTTCCCGACAAAGCCGTTCTGTGGGGCGATGGTTCAGTATACAGAGAACTTATGAATTCTGACGATTTGGCAGACTCCTGTTTTTATCTTCTGAATAACAAAGATTATTCCGAAACAGGTGAATTTGTTAATATAACAGGCGGTACGGATATTGTTCTGCGTGACCTTTTTGAAATAATAAAAGAAACCGTAGGCTTTGACGGAAAAATAGTTTATGACACATCTAAACCCAACGGAACTCCGAGAAAACTGATGGACGATACAAAGATTAAATCTCTCGGCTGGCAGCCGAAAATAAGTCTTGAGGACGGCATAAAACAAACTTATGACTGGTATTGTTCACTATGAAAAATGTTGCGGTAGTAATCCCGATATACAAAAAAAAACCGTCTGGTGATGAATTGGCATCTTTAAAACAGTGCCGTAATATACTTTGCAAATATCCGATAATTTTGGTTTGCCCGTCAGGACTAAACACCGTAGCATATAAGTTTCTTAACGCAGAAACCGTCCGCTTTAACGGAAAGTGGTTCAAAAATGTAAAAGCATACAGCAGACTTCTTTTAACTTCAGAATTTTACAAGACTTTCTCCGATTACAGATACATACTGATTTATCAAACAGATGGCTGGGTTTTCAAAAACGAACTGGATTTATGGTGCGAACAGGGTTATGACTACATTGGCGCTCCATGGTTTGAAAATTTTGAAAAAGCCGATGAAAATTCAAAAATGCTGAGTTATGTGGGAAATGGCGGTATGTCGCTTAGAAATGTTCAAAAGCATATAAAACTTTTTGAAAATCCTTTTATGTACCAAACTTATGAAGAAATAAAAGAGGAAAATAAAAAGCACAAAAAAATTTCAAATATACTGAATATTCCCGTAAATATCTGGCGGTACGTTGAACAGTATTTTGTGCCTTTTAGTTACAGAACAAAACTGAATGAGGATTTTTTTATTGCAAAGTATGCACAAAAACTCGTTCCTGATTTTAAATTTCCGCCGCCTGAAACAGCCTCAAAATTTTCTGTTGAATGCTGCCCGAGAAAAATATATGAAATGAATGATAATATATTACCTTTTTTATGTCATGCTTTCAGAAAATATGATTTTGAATTTTGGAAAAATTATATAAATTTGGAAAACAGAGATGTCTGAAAAATTATCGGAATTAACTGAAGAATATTTTAATAAGGATAATTACGTAATTCAAACCGAAACCGTTGGAAACAGAGAAAAATGGGCGGTCATATATGCTTCAAGCCATAATATTTATTCTCCCGAAAATGAATACGGTTTTATAAAAGATATCGTTAAAAAAGATAATTACGAATGGTTTAAAACAAGAATACCCTTTGCATCAAAACACATATTTATAAGAGATATTTCAAAAAGATTTTACAGTTTTGGAATAAATAATAAATTAAATAATTTTGAAAAAATTGCGGAATTTTTAAAACCGGAACTTGAGGGTTATAAAATTATAACAATAGGCTCTTCAGCAGGCGGAACCGCGGCAATAATACTCGGAAATCTTTTAAATGCAGAATATATTTTCGCTTTTAGTCCCATTATTCGCTCTTATAAAGAAGATTATCCTCAGGAAAAGGTAGAAGAAGATTTAAAAAACAATAAAATCTTTGACATAACTTCAACTATTGAGAAGATGCAAACACCCATATTTTACATGTACCCATGTGAAAGCAGTTTTGATATTTATACTGTCAACCTTATTAAAAATTGTCAGAATATCAAATTTCTGCCCATAAAATCCCCCATTCACGGAATACCTGTAAATAAAAGAATTTTGAAAACCATAATTAAACAAAACCTATCAGAATTGCATAAGTTGTACCAATATAAATATAATGACTGTATTCACGAATATTTATTCGTAAAAAAGCATTTCGGAATAAAAATGTTTGCAGCAAGATTATTTGATTTTGCAAGAAAATATCCGCATTTTTTTCTTAAAAAAGAATTTTATAATATAATTAACGAAATATTTAAAAAAGAGGATACAAAATGAAAATTTCCGTCATAACAGTATGCAGAAATTCTGAAGAAACAATAGAAAGAACTCTTCAGAGCGTTGCCTGCCAAACCTGTAAAGATTTTGAATACATAGTTGTCGACGGAGTTTCAACCGACAGTACCCTTGAAATTATTGATAAATACAAATCTCACATATCAAAATTTATATCAGAACCCGACAAAGGTATTTATGATGCAATGAATAAAGGTGCGAAAATGGCAGAGGGTGAATACATAGTTTTCTTAAATGCCGATGATGTTTTTATTCACGAAAACGTATTATCATTAGTTGCTGAAAAAATGAAAGATAAAAAAGCGGATTTATTTTACGGGGATTTGGTTTTTCTTGAAAAAAACACCGGAAGAATAAATAACCGGAAGCAGGATAATGTAAACTATATCTATCTTTGCGGAGGAATGCTGTTTCACCCTGCAATTTTTGCTTCAAAAAAAATATTTGAAGAAATCGGATATTTTGACACGAAATACAGAATTGCAGCCGATTATGACTGGATTTTAAAGGTTGTGGCACAAAACAAAGTCACCTGCGAATACCTCGGAATGCCGATAACAATGTTCTCCGACGGCGACGGAGCTTCATCAAACGAACAGAACAGACAAAAACATCAAAATGAAAGAAGTGAAATTCAGCATAAATACTTTTCACCACTCTTTGTCTTTATCGCAAACCTCTGGTATAAATCATTCAGAAGTACACTTAATATGCCTGTAATTAAACAGATTTTAAGGAAAACTTTTTTAAATAAGAGAAAATAAATAACAAAACCGCTTTAAAGCTTGAAAGCATATAAAAAACAAAAGGGCAATTTCAAAATTGAAATCACCCTTTCAAAAAAGTATCCGGCAACCAGTTATTTTCCCGGGAGGTCTTCCTCCAAGTATAGTCACCGCTATCAGTCTTTACGATCGTGTTCGGGATGGGAACGAGTGGTATCCTGACGCTTTGTCACCGGAAAATTTGCGTAAACGGTAGTTATCAAGAAACGAAAACCGTCTGAGCAAAGCTCGTACGCTAAAAACTGCACAGTAATTATAAAGTAATCATCAATCAGATGATAGGAAAAGCCCTCGTCCTATTAGTACAGTTCGGCTGAATATGTTGCCATACTTACACCTCCTGCCTATCAACCACGTAATCTGCATGGGGACTTACCTGATTACTCAGTGAGAGAACTCATCTTACGGTGGGCTTCGTACTTATATGCTTTCAGCACTTATCCGCTTCGAACACAGCTACTCGGCGTTTACTCTTGGCAGAATAACCGATACACTGGAGGTTCGCTCTTCCCGGTCCTCTCGTACTAAGGAAGACTCCGTTCAATTCTCTTGCGCGTATACCGGATATGGACCGAACTGTCTCACGACGTTCTGAACCCAGCTCGCGTGCCGCTTTAATGGGCGAACAGCCCAACCCTTGGAACGTACTTCCGCTCCAGGATGCGACGAGCCGACATCGAGGTGCCAAACCTCCCCGTCGATGTGGACTCTTGGGGGAGATAAGCCTGTTATCCCTATGGTAACTTTTATCCGATGAGCGATGGCCCTTCCATTCGGAACCACCGGATCACTAAGTCCTGCTTTCGCACCTGCTCGACTTGTAGGTCTCGCAGTCAAGCTCCCTTATGCCTTTACACTCGTAGGTTGATTTCCGACCAACCTGAGGGAACCTTTGAACGCCTCCGTTACATTTTAGGAGGCGACCGCCCCAGTCAAACTGCCTGCCAGAAACTGTCCCGTCCCCTGTTATTAGAGGGTTGACGGTTAGAACTCAAATCATACAAGAGTGGTATCTCAACGGCGACTCCGCAAAAGCTGACGCTTTTGTTTCAAAGTCTCCCACCTATCCTGCACATGCAGGACCCGAATTCAATTTCAAGTTACAGTAAAGCTCAATAGGGTCTTTCTGTCCTGGTACACGTAATCCGTATCTTCACGGATAATCCAATTTCGCCGAGCCTCTCGCCGAGACAGCGCCCAAATCGTTACGCCATTCGTGCGGGTCAGAACTTACCTGACAAGGAATTTCGCTACCTTAGGACCGTTATAGTTACGGCCGCCGTTCATCGGGGCTTAGTTTCAGAGCTTCGACCGAGGTCTAACCCTTCCACGTAACCTTCCGACACCGGGCAGGCGTCAGCCCCTATACATCGTCTTTCGACTTAGCAGAGACCTGTGTTTTTGGTAAACAGTCGCTTGGGCCTATTCACTGCGACCCCATCATGCTTCAGCCGCGGGGGCTTACACACTAGCGGGGTACCTCTTCTCCCGAAGTTACGAGGTGATTTTGCCGAGTTCCTTAGCGAGAGTTGTCTCGCGCACCTTGGTATTTTCTACCAACCTACCTGTGGCGGTTTACGGTACGGATATCCGATTATCTCGATTGCGAAGATTTTCTCGGTAGTGTGGAATCAACATCTTCGAGTCCGTGGACTCTCCTCATCACGCCTCATGTCATAACGCCTGAGCGGATTTTCCTACTCAAACTAACTACACGCTTAAACAAGCACATCCGATCGCTTGCATGTCTATCCTACTACGTCCCTCCGCATCTGATAACGATAATCAGACAGTATCGGAATATCAACCGATTGTCCATCGCCTACGCTTTTCAGCCTGAGCTTAGGTTCCGACTAACCCCCCGCGGACGAGCCTGCCGGGGGAAACCTTAGGTTTACGGTGCATTGGATTCTCACCAATGTTTTCGCTACTCATGCCGACATTCTCACTTCTGCTTCGTCCATCAGTCCTTTCGATCTGACTTCACTCTACAACAGAACGCTCCCCTACCCATATGACAAGTCATATGACACAGTTTCGGTTATATGCTTAGCCCCGTCTTATTTTCGGCGCGAAGTCGCTTGACCAGTGAGCTATTACGCACTCTTTCAAGGAATGGCTGCTTCTAAGCCAACCTCCTGGTTGTCAATGCAACTTTACCTCCTTAGTCACTCAGCATATAATTAGGGACCTTAACTGGTGTTCTGGGCTGTTTCCCTTTTGACCACGGATCTTATCACTCGCAGTCTCACTGCCAGACAGTAACATTAACGGCATTCGGAGTTTGACATGATTTGGTATCCGGTTTCCGGACCCGCATCAAACCAGTGCTCTACCTCCGTTAAGATAAATCTGACGCTGTGCCTAAACGCATTTCGGGGAGAACCAGCTAGCTCTTGGCTCGATTGGCATTTCACCCCTAACCTCAACTCATCGTCTGATTTTTCAACATCAGTACGTTCGAACCTCCACGTAGTATCACCTACGCTTCATTCTGGTCAAGGTTAGATCGCCAAGGTTCGGGTCTAATTCATGTTACTCATTCGCCCTATTCAGACTCGGTTTCCCTGCGGCTCCGTGTATTAACCACTTAACCTTGCAACATAAATTAACTCGCCGGCTCATTCTTCAACAGGAACGCTGTCACCCTATTAATAGGGCTCCAGCCGTTTGTAAGCTAACGGTTTCAGGTTCTATTTCACTCAGCTTCTCACTGTTCTTTTTACCTTTCCGTCACCGTACTGGTTCACTATCGGTTACTGCGCGATATTTAGCCTTTCCACATGGTCGTGGAGGATTCAGACAGGGTTTCACGTGCCCCGCCTTACTCGGGAAACCTTCGAGAGATTATTTACTTTCGATTACCGGGCTGTCACCGTCTATGGCTTAACTTTCCAGTTATATTCATCTAATAAATAATTTTGTAACTCTCTGAATATTCGGCAAAATATTCTGAAGTTCCCACAACCCCCTATGCACAACAATTGCCGTCTATTACGTACATAAGGTTTAGGCTGTTCCGATTTCGCTCGCCGCTACTTTCGGAATCATTGGTTTATTTTCTTTTCGTCCTGTTACTAAGATGTTTCAGTTCACAGACTGTCCTTCTCCTGAACTATTAATTCATTCAGGGATTCTTAAGTTTTGACTTAAGAGGGTTTCCCCATTCGGAATCCTGCGGATCAAGGCGTTTTGTCAACTCCCCGCAGATTATCGCAGACATACGCGTCCTTCTTCGGTCGGCAGTACCAAGGCATCCACCATTAGCTCTTTGTAGCTTTACCTAATTATGCAAGTTTTACCTTGCATAAAACATTGATGATTACGCTTATATTATTTTGATAACAAGTTTTCACTTATATCCATCCGTTTGAATTGTTACATCCAAACTTCATAATATACGCTAATTTATAATTCTATGCAGTTGTCAATGTACGAATTTCAGTACAGAATACTGAAAGTAGAACAGTCTGAAAACTACCTGAGATTTTGAGCATCCGCATTCAGGAAATGATTGAACTTTAAAAACCTGAATGTTTCATCTGCTTCGACCTGGGATACGAACGAGAAAAATCTCGCTCACATCTCCCTAGAAAGGAGGTGATCCAGCCACACCTTCCGGTACGGCTACCTTGTTACGACTTCACCCCAGTCATCAACCCTGCCTTAGGAGGCTGCTTCCTTACGGTTAGCTCACCCACTTCGGGCATAATCGACTTCCATGGTGTGACGGGCGGTGTGTACAAGACCCGGGAACGGTATTCAACGCAGCGTGCTGATCTGCGTTTACTAGCGATTCCGACTTCATGTACTCGAGTTGCAGAGTACAATCCGAACTGAGACTAAGTTTAAGAGATTTGCTTACCCTCGCGAGTTTGCTGCTCGTTGTCTTAGCCATTGTAACACGTGTGTAGCCCAGAGCATAAGGGGCATGATGATTTGACGTCGTCCCCACCTTCCTCCGATTTATCATCGGCAGTCTTGCCAGAGAGCAAAATATCAGTATACCGATATCTGCAACTGGCAACAAGGGTTGCGCTCGTTGCGGGACTTAACCCAACATCTCACGACACGAGCTGACGACAACCGTGCACCACCTGTCTTGAGGCTCTCCGAAGAGCACCCTTGACTTTCATCAAGGTTCCTCAGATGTCAAGCCCTGGTAAGGTTCTTCGCGTTGCTTCGAATTAAACCACATGTTCCACCGCTTGTGCGGGTCCCCGTCAATTCCTTTGAGTTTCACACTTGCGTGCGTACTCCCCAGGCGGGATACTTATCGCGTTAACTACGGCACTGCAGGGGTCGATACCCGCAACACCTAGTATCCATCGTTTACGGCCGGGACTACTGGGGTATCTAATCCCATTTGCTCCCCCGGCTTTCGTTCCTCAGCGTCAATCACGGCCCGGTAAAGCGCTTTCGCCTCTGATGTTCCTCCTGATATCTGCGCATTTCACCGCTACACCAGGAATTCCCTTTACCTCTGCCGCATTCAAGTCTATCAGTATCCAATGCCGTGCCGGAGTTGAGCCCCGGGATTTAACATCAGACTTGACAAACCGCCTACGAACGCTTTACGCCCAATGATTCCGGACAACGCTTGCACCCTCCGTATTACCGCGGCTGCTGGCACGGAGTTAGCCGGTGCTTCCTCTGTGGGTACCGTCAAGTTTCGTCCCCACTGACAGAACTTTACACCCCGAAGGGCTTAACATTCACGCGGCGTTGCTGCGTCAGGCTTTCGCCCATTGCGCAAAATTCCCTACTGCTGCCTCCCGTAGGAGTATGGGCCGTGTCTCAGTCCCATTGTGGCTGATCATCCTCTCAAACCAGCTACTGATCGTCGCCTTGGTGGGCATTTACCCCGCCAACAAGCTAATCAGCCGCAGGCTCATCCTAAAGCACCGGAGTTTTCAAGACTGATATTTCAATCAGGCTCATATGGGGTATTAGCAATCGTTTCCAACTGTTGTCCCCCGCTTTAGGGCAGATTCCCTACGTATTACTCACCCGTCCGCCACTTTCCATCACCCGAAGGTGACTTCTCGTTCGACTTGCATGTATGAAGCACGCCGCCAGCGTTCGTCCTGAGCCAGGATCAAACTCTCCATTGTCAGAAAAGTTATGTCCTTAGTTACATTCGCTAAAAATGTAACCGCTCGACTTCTTTTTGTTGTGTCCGTTCATTTTTTAAAAATCAACAGGTATATTCGTTTTCAGCTATTCTGTTTTCAATGTTCTGTATTTCGGGGTTAAAATTCTCCGCCCTTTTTCAAGAACAGAGTTTCCATTCCCCAGACCTAACTGCACCTTTCACCGTGCGAGTTAAATCTTATCACCGAAAAATTTCATTGTCAAGCAGTTTTCTTTTATTTGATTTTTATCATCTAATTGATGTATGCTCTTCCTCTTAATGAGGTTTAACCTTTTTCGGTGTTGTGATTTGCACCACATCAACTAATTTAAAACAAACATTTTTAAATTTCAACCCCATGGACTTAAAATTTTTTCGTTTTTTTAAAAAATTTTTCATGAATCAGCAAAATTAACCCAATTGGAGTTTACAAAACTTAATGTTATTTTTTCTTTCTGCCTTTTGTTATATTTTCTTATACTTTTTTGCATTTATATATAAATATATGCTAATATATATTCAATCATTTCAGTTATAAGCGAGGTATTTATGGCAAAAATTATCAGACCGTCTTTAGCAATCAGATGTACTCATTCAACCTGCAGAACGCTTTTTGAAGTTGCTCAGGTTCCCGAAGGAAAACAACAGGAAGTTGTTTGTCCGGGTTGCGGCGAACATTACATTTATCCGCCTTTGCATGAAGATGATTCCGAAAAACAAGAATAATGCCGCTTCAGAACAACAAATATTATCTGCCGTTCGGAGATTATCTTAAAAATCTTTTTGGTGAAAAAGTTTATAAAGTTACTCTTGACGCGGGTTTTTCATGCCCAAACAGAGATGGTTCCCTTTCTCGCGAGGGATGTATTTTTTGTGATGATTCGGGAAGTTTTTCAAGGTTATATTCAAATGCCATGCCTGTAAAAGAACAGCTTGTTACCGGCATGGAAAAAATCAGAAAGAAGTATCACGCAAACAAATTCCTTGCATATTTTCAGGCATACACCAATACTTACAAGCCTGTTGGGGAATTAAAAAAAATCTATGATGATGTTTTTATCGAAAACGTTGTCGGCATGTCTATCGGGACAAGACCTGATTGTGTTGATGAAGAAAAGCTTGATTTAATTGCTTCCTACAATGTTGATAATCGTTTTATACAAATTGAATACGGTATTCAGAGTGTCCATGACAAAACTTTAAAATTAATTAACCGTGGGCATGACTTTAAGTGTTTTCAAAGGGCATGCCATCTTTCCAAAGAAAGAAATTTAAAAGTTTGCGCACATGTAATTTTAGGACTCCCGAATGAAACTCATGAAGATATGATGCAAACCGCTAAAACCCTTGCGAAAATGGAAATTGACGGAATAAAAATCCACATGCTTGCAGTAATGGAGGGGACAAAAATTCACAAAATGTACGAAAACGGCGAAATAAATCTTATGAGTGAAGAAGATTATATTTCGACCGTCTGTGATTTTTTGGAATATCTTTCGCCAAAAACCGTAATTCAGAGATTAGCGGGAAACGGAAAGAGGGAATTTCGTGTTCATCCGAAATGGCTCGGCAAAAAGCTTGAACTTGTAGGGAAAATCGAAAAAGAATTTGAGAGAAGAGGAACCCGTCAGGGTTCAGATTTTTCAAACTAATTTTCTTTTTCTTTTTGTTTCTTTTCCTTTGTTTTAGGAACTTTTGGTACAGAAGAATACTTGCAGGCAAAACTGTACGCCTGAGCGACATCACTGTCCTCAACAATTCTTTGCGGAGTATATCTTGCATAATCAACAAGCATCAGCTGATTATTATTGTTGTAACCCTCTATCATAAGCGGTTTGTACATGTTTTCTCCACAATACATTAAAAGATAATATGTAGCATAGTACATGTCATCCTCACCGGGAGCATAATTTTGGTTATAAACTTTCATTTTTATCTCAGATATATTTTTGGATTTGTTGTATTTTATGCTGTCCAAATCAATTTCAGTCTGGCTTATTATCTCTTCAGCCACAGCAATTAAAGGGAAAAAGCAAATTGTAAAAATGAACCATTTAACTATATTTTTCATAACTTCTCCTTTATACGGAAATTATATCCGCACCTGTTTCCTTTTGTATTATCTTATATATTTTTACATTTTCCAAGTACCTTTTGTCAAAATGTAAAGTATCGACAGAAGTAATAATTGTCTGATGTTTTTCCTCAATTCCGTTCAGCAGAAAGGTTTGCCTTATATCATCAAGCTCCGCAAGCACGTCATCAAGAAGTAAAATTGCGTTATATCCGGTTTTATTTCTTATCAGTTCTGTCTGGGCAAGTTTGAGTGCCAGAACTATAGTTCTCTGCTGTCCCTGAGATGCAAATTTTTTGGCTTCAATTCCGTTAATATAAAACGAAATATCATCTCTGTGAGGCCCGACTACTGACTGAGCTCTGATTATCTCTTCAGGACGTTTTTCTTCAAGTTTCTGAAAGAACTTTTCCGCAATTTTTTCGCTTGTATACTCAGAAACATCATCAACTGGAACGTTTCCGACAATTGAAGATTCGTACAAAACTGATAAATTTTCATTTAAAGAAATATTTGAGTGTTTACTTCTTGCATATTTTTGAATTTCTTTTAAATAATTTAATCTTAAAAGAATAATATTGCTGCCTGTTATTGCAAGCTGTTCGTTCCATATATCAAGCATGGATTTATTTGAATTTATATTTCCGTTCAGGGATTTCAGATAATTATTTTTCTGAGTTTTTATTTTGTTATATTTTGAAATTCTGTCGGCATGGGCGGGGTAAATTCCGCTAACAGCACTGTCAAGCCAGCTTCTTCTGTCCTCGGGATTTCCTCTCAGCAGCAATAAGTCTGTTGCTGAAAATGATATTGAATATATTTGTGATAAATATTCTGATGCCTTGTTTTTCTTTATTTCATTGACTTTCAGCAATTTCTTTTTAGGAGGATTTAAAACCGCTTCGAGAGTTGTTTCCGCATCATTTTTACAGAACATGCCCTTTACTTTTGCAAATGTTTCACCCCATTTTATAAGTTCGCTGTCCTGTTTTGCTTTTATTGTATTCAGTGAAGTAAGAAAGCATATTGCTTCGAGCAGATTTGTCTTGCCCTGCGCATTTTTTCCGGTTAAAAGAATTTTATCGGTGTCAAAATCAAGGCTCAGCTCACCGTAGTTTCTGAAATTAAAGAGTTCAATTTTATTGATAAACATAAAAAAAGTATATAAGATATATCAGATAAGTGCAAAATTTTTAAGGTTGAGAGAGCTTTCAAAATTTGTTATAATAATATTATTGCTAATGGTTTTTGGAGTATAAATTGAAGTCTTTAATTGTAAAAATCGGGAAAATGCTCTACGATAAGGATTTAACCTCAGGGACTTCGGGGAATATCAGTATTTTGAGCGAAAATAAAATGTACATTACAGGAACGGGTACTGCTCTCGGCATGCTGACTGAAGATGATATTGTTGAAACCGATTTAAACGGTACAGAAATTGACTCCAAAAAAAAAGCTTCTTCCGAAAAACATCTCCACCTTGCAATTTATAAATTACGAAAAGATTTAAAAGCAATAATACATTGTCATTCACCGTTTTTAACGGCTTTTGCGGCATGCCGCAAAGAGCTTTCCGCACCTGTTATTTCGGAAAATGTTTTATACTTCGGAAAAATCCCGCTTGCACAATACGCAATGCCGTCGTCGGAAGAACTTGTCGAAAATACTTCAAAATTATTTGGAGATTATGAAACTGTTTTAATGGCAAATCACGGAGTTATTACGTCAGCAGATACACTTTTAAATGCTTTTTTCAAAATCGAAACCGCCGAAACTTATGCAAAAACATATATTTACTCAAATTTTGCGGGAAATCCCGTCTTTTTGGATAAAAATGAAATCAACGACCTTGAAAATTTAAAGGCAAAAATTCATAAAAAATAATTATTTTTAATTTTCGGTTTTATTAAAGATTTTCAAAAACATGCCGTTAATGTAAATAAATAAACACGAGTGTAGGGCGAAAATTGAATATTTCCATTTTATCGGGAATTAATCCGGTTACAGTTAAAAAATTAAATAATCAAATACCGACAAGGCGAATTCAGGGTATTCAAAGCGATACCTTTGTCAAATCTGCTGCCGTTAAAGAAAATGAACAGAAGCAGGCTTTTGATGTCAGTAATGCCCTTGATGAGCTCAGCCAACAAAAAAGTTTTAACGGAAAACCAAAATTTAACGAAGAAAAATTAAATGTTTTGGGAGAAATTTTAAAAGAGAACCCCAAAAAATGGAATGATATCAAAACAATTTCTTCACAGCCAAAAATGATAAGTTCACTCGTTTTGGAGTTTGCATCAAAAGATATTAAGACTTTAGATGCAATTACCGAATTGTCTTTAAAAGAAGATGAAAAAGGAGCCAAAAAGTTTTCCCCTCTGGAAATTGAGCAATTAGTAAGCAAGCTTGACGGTGACGGACTGAAAGTTGTCGGACAGCTTTCCGATACTCCTCTTGAAAGCAACAATATAATTAAAATTGCAAAAGATAAAAACATAAAGGATATTAATAAACTCAGAAATAAAGTAAATAAATTTTCAGAAAGCGCAAAAGATGTAAGAAGAGTTTCGTTCAGTAAAGATGAATATGATGAAAATGCTTACAATATCAGGATTGACATGAACAATAACGGTTCTAAAATTCTGCTTCTTGACAAAGATTTGAATGAAGCCGCCATAGAGATTGTGGAAATTGAGGAAAAAGGTTTTGATAAAGTTTTCCAAATCAAAAAATCAAAAGATTTCAGACACAACACAGTTTCTCAGATAACATCAGAAATAAATCCAAAGAAACCGCTTCCTGTTGTAACAAGTGAAATAAGAATTGTTAAAGATAAAAGCGGAAATTTAATTCGCAGAGAAGAATATCAGCTTTCTGACATTGCAGGAACACCGAACATAAAATATATTTACCCCGACGGGTCGGAAAAAATCATAAGTTCTGCCTCAACAAATGAAAAAACAGGAATAACCTCCGTATTTAAAAATATGGAATCTCTTGACGGAACACTCACGGAATATTCTTTTGAGGATGATAAATCCGGCAACATGATTTCTGATTACAAAATTACCGACAAAAACGGAAAAGTAATTTTTAATCACAGTATGACTTTCGAGGTCGTTTCCGAAAATAAATTCATTTCAACTGAAAATGACAAATATTATGAAATTACCGTTGAAAAAAATAATATAAACATAAAAAATATGCAGAACGATGAGATTACATCTCTTTCTTTCGACAAAATGAACGGAAACAGGGAAAAACTGCTGAATTCTCTGAAACGTATGCCTGCGGAAGAATTGATTGAACTCGGCAAAAATACAACAGAACTGGTCGGAATAGATAACCTGTTCCAGTCAACATACGCCGCAAAAACAAAAACAATTAATTCCGGAGATAACCTCTTTACAATTCTGCACGAAGCAGGACACGCAAAAGACTATGCAAACGTTGATGTTAAGCAAAAAGAAACATTAGCAAATTCAATATATTCAAATCCTGAAGTAAATAAGGTTTTTGAAGAAGAAAAAGCCGCTTTTAACAAGGCGTTTCCTCTTGCTCAGCGTGACCACATAAGTTACTTTATAAAAAATTCCGAACACAAAGACGGCTTGCAGGAAACCGTTGCCGAAGCAAATGCTCTCATAAACACAAGAAACACGGAAGATTTATTCACATTCCGTTCTCATTATTTACAACAGTACTTCCCAAGAACGATAGCAATGCTTGCAACAATTATTGATTAACGATTTCACCTGCGGGTCTTGAATACAGAAACCTTAAAACTTCATAATCATTTTTACTTATTTTATTAAGCGTTTTTTGATGCGGGACAAACATTATGTCATCTGCGTCAATCCCGTGACCGAGTCCGAGAGCATGCCCGAATTCATGCAAAGCCGTATGCAAAATCGTATCATCAGATACAATTTTTGGCGAATATTCGTTCGGCAGGCCGATTTCTATTGAAACCAGTCTGAAACCGGAGTTTATCAGACTGACATATTTGCAGTTTCCCTCAAAAACTCTTCCGACTTTTGTCCAGTTCACAACAATATCCGCCTTATCACGGTTTTCAGTATAAATAAGTCTGATAATACCTGTTTCAGACCATATTTTTGCGGCACTTTTAATGATTTGACAGTACTGTTCTTTTTCATAACTTTTTATACTGCTGACGATATCCGCAATATAGAAATTAATCTCGTTTTTATCCCATCTGCATATTCGTTTGTTAATCAGGCTGTCTTTTATATATTCTGAAAGATTATTCATTACCTAAGCTTGTTCTTTTCTTCTGTCTTCTCTTTCAAATTCTTCGACAAGACCTCTTAATCTGAAATAATCTCTGTTATTTTTAGCCTCATTAATTTCTTTCATTCTTCTGTTAGCAATAAGTTTATCATTGGGGTCGTTAAAAATATCCGGATGATATCTCTTAATTGCTTCCTTATACAAAGCCTGAAATTGAGGTGTAAGCTGGCTGGCACTGTTTTGTCCGGGTTCGGTTTTGTATAACTGTCTTATCTTCTTTTCTTCAAGCTCGGTTAATTCATCAAAATTATACTTTCTCAGCAAATCGTTTATTTCATCGGTGTATTTTCTTTCTTCGGTGCATTCTTTTATTAAATTCTCTCTTTTTTGCTGTTGAAGCAGAAATTTTTTCTGTTCATAATCAAGTGTTTCAAACTGCGATAAAACAGACAGATTACAATTTTTTAACGTTCTGTTCAATTCTGAGGTTTTTATATTTTGTTTAATTGCATCAAGAATTATGCTCTCTCTGCTTCTGTTTGAAGAACTGAAAATTTTCTTATATTTACTTTCTTCCTCGTTATTTAAAGTATCATAATTATTTTTTTTCAGTAAATCATTAACCTCTGCCAGGGTTTTTCTGGTTTTCAGTCCGTTTTGAATAATATCTTCTCTTGATAATTTATCATCTTCACCAAGAAGAGCTTTTAAACTTGTAGAACTAACAACCTTTTTTCTGCCCAACGTGTCCATATAATCCATAGTTTCATATTCGTTTAAGCATCTCAGATTATTTTTTTGCAAAACAGTATTCATTTCAAATCTTGATAAAGCTTGTTTTTTACCGTTTTCAATCAGTTTTTTTCTTAATGAAGTGTTGATATAATTCTGACGCATCATCTCATACCAATCAGCTTCAGTTTTATCAGCTATCTCATTAAGATTATTTTCTCTAAGCTTGATATTGACATCCTCAACGGAAAATCCGCGTTCGACACACGCATCTATGATTTTTCTTCTTGTTGTATTTGTTTTAAAAGAATTATCCACTGTATTTCTTGACTACTTATATCATATTACATATAAAGTATATGATTAAAATATCAAAAATGCTAATTTATAACACAAATTTTTACAACTTACATAAACATATTTAATTTTTTACCGATTTTTCTGAGTTTTTCATCATCAGGAAGAGGATTCATCGGGTCGGTATTTTGTGTCGGCATAATATTTGCCATTAAAGGTTTGCGGGATTCGTCAATTTTATTCATCATTTGGAATATATTATTATTTTCACCGAGCGCACCAACATTTGACTTAGCAAAAATATTATTAATTCCGCTGATATCAATATCACCTTTTTTTGCTCTGATATCGGTTTGAGCTGCACCCGAAACAGAATAAGGTTTATTTTGACCGTATCTGTCATTTTCATTTTCGGCAGGTTTAATCGGATTGTTTCTTTGATAATTACCGAGGTGCTGTGCCGCCCATGCAGGATTTTTTAACAAACTTTTTATGCCGAAACCTAATGTTAACATTCAAACTCCTCAAAATAACTCTCTATTATATAAAAAATTTTTGTAAACTTCAAATTCAAAAACCATGTGTTTTCTTTACATTCTTAACATTATTTTGGCTTACAAAATATCTGTTTTACTTGTGCCACAAACAAAATCAGTATTTATTCCGATTTTCAGTTTAAAAACAAAATAATTAATTTCTTAATATTCTTAATATATCAGAATTGTTAACAGTTTCATTTAATAAAACTAATGTGGTAATATTATGTGTGGAGTTTGGCAGAGGTATTGATATGAAAAAAATTTTTATTGAAGATATAAAAAATTATGAAAATCAGGAAATTACACTTCAGGCATGGTTATACAACAAACGTTCAAGCGGAAAGCTGCATTTCCTGCAATTAAGGGACGGAACAGGGGAAATTCAGGCAGTTGTATTCAAAGGCAATGTTTCAGAGGAAGTTTTTGAATTAGCAGACAAGATTACTCAGGAATCTTCTGTAGAAGTTGTCGGAACGGTGAAAAAACATGACCGTTCAAAAATAGGTTATGAGATTGACGCAAAAGACGTAAAGGTTATTTGTGAATCTCAGGACTATCCGATTACGCCAAAGGAACACGGTCCGCACTTTTTAATGGAACACCGACATTTATGGCTGCGCTCTCTGAAGCAAAAAGCAATTTTAAAAATAAGGCACAGAATAATTAAATCCGTAAGAGATTTCTTTGATAATCACGGATTTACTCTTGTTGACGCACCTATTTTTACACCAAATGCCTGCGAAGGTTCAACAACACTTTTTGAAACGGATTATTTCGACCAGAAAGCATATTTATCACAAAGCGGACAATTGTACATGGAAGCTGCCTGTGCAGCTGTCGGGAAAGCTTATTGTTTCGGTCCGACATTCAGGGCAGAAAAATCAAAAACCCGCAGACACTTAACCGAATTTTGGATGGTCGAACCCGAAGTTGCTTTTATGGATATTTGGGAAGATATGGATTTGGCTGAAGAATTTGTTGAATACATAGTTCAACAGGTCGTAGAACATTGCAGACCAGAACTTGAAACCCTTGAAAGAGATATATCAAAACTTGAAAGAATAAAAAGACCTTTCCCGAGAATATCTTATGATGAAGCCATTGAAATTCTGCACAAAAAAGGTAATGATACACCATACGGAGAGGATTTCGGAGGAGATGAAGAAACATTAATTTCGGAAGAATTTGACAAACCCGTTATGATTCACCATTATCCGATGAGTGTTAAAGCATTCTATTTCAAACAGGCAGAAAACGACAAAGCAGCCTGTGTTGACATGATTGCACCCGAGGGTTACGGAGAAATTATCGGTGGCGGACAACGTGAAGAAGATATTGAAAAACTCCTCGCAAAAATCCACGAACAAGGACTAAATCCCGAAACTTTTGACTGGTATCTTGATATCAGAAAATACGGCTCAGTTCCGCACGCAGGTTTTGGCTTGGGTATAGAGAGAACTGTTGCTTGGCTTTGCGGACTTTCCCACGTAAGAGAAACGATTCCTTTCCCGAGATTGATGGACAGATTAAAACCATAATTAATAAACAAAAAGCCGGGCTTTTACGCTCGGCTTTTTAAATTTCTTAATTCAAAATTATGCGTTAGCTTTTGCAGTTTCAACGATTACAGAAAATGCTTCGGGTTGATTTACAGCCATATCTGCAAGCATTTTTCTGTTTACTGTAATGTTTGATTTTTTCAAAGCGTTCATGAATTTTGAATAACTCATACCGTGTTGTCTTGTAGCGGCATTGATTCTGACAATCCAGAGTCTTCTCATATTTCTTTTCAGATTACGTCTGTCTCTGTATTGATACTTCAAAGCCTTCATTACGGCAGTGTTTGCTACTTTAAATATTCTGCTTCTTGCACCCTGGAATCCTTTTGCAAGTTTAAGAATTTTTTTATGTCTTTTTCTCAAGACGTTTCCGCGTTTAACTCTCATTTCTAATTTCCTTTCTTCTCAACTAACGTGAATACTTCTTGTACGGAAGTTCCTTGGAAATCAGTTTGAAATGAGTTCCTGAAATTTCGCACATCTTGAAGATTTTTCTTTTTCTCGAACCGTCTTTGTGTTGAAGAAGGTGACCGATACCGGCTTTTCTTCTGAGAATTTTACCTGATGCGGTAACTTTGTAGCGTTTTGCACCTGAACGGTGTGTTTTCAATTTAGGCATAGTTTTTTCTCCTTTTTTATCTTGTACCGTTTCAGCAGCTGCTATCCGATAAACCTGTTCTGTATTTCATACATAAATACTAACGATTTTCCTGCTAATTTTTATTTCTGAAAGTCCACAGTTAAGATTGTGCAACCCCTTACGGTGATATCCGATTTGACGTTACGACATGCCTTTCGCAAAATCTGAATCGATGTAATTATATTTTAAAACAAAGTTTTTTTGTGTCAAACGCTTTCAATGACTACGGGGCAAGAATTGTAATAATATTTCTGCCCTCTGCCGACGGTTTTCTTTCAACTGTCATTTTGACATCTTTCAAATCTTCAAGAAATCTTTCGGCAAGTGAGAATGCGAGTTCGGAATGCTGCATTTCACGTCCTCTGAGCATAACGACGATTTTAACTTTGTTTCCGTCAGCAAGAAATTTTTTAATATTTTTAATTCTTACCTGATAATCGTGCGTATCTATTTTATATCTTATTTTAATTTCTTTTATTTCGACTGTTTTTTGTTTTTTACGGGCTTCCTTTGCACGTTTTTCGATTTCGTATTTATATTTTCCGTAATCTAAAATCTTTGCAACGGGCGGCTCCTGATTAGGTGAAACCAAAATTAAATCCAAATCTTTTTCCTGCGCCATTTGTAATGCTTTCGAGGTGGACACAACACCATGATTAACACCCTCATCATCAATGAGCCTTACTTCTTTTGACCTGATACTTTCGTTCATCAACGTTGAGGTCTGATTAAAATCTTTACTGATAGCTTTCTCCTTTTATTAATTGTCATACGCTTTGTTTAATTATTTTAACAAGAATTTCAAACCATAGCAAGGGGGTAGTGCTAAATTTTATCTATATCATTACTCTGTTCAATTAATTCGTTAATCAAATTTTTTGCGGTCTTTTTACTGTTTATTGTTGCGTTACCGGCAATACACCCGCCCTCACAGCACATAACTTCCACCAAATTACAGTTTTCATCACATTTATTTTCTTTTGCGAATCTTTTAAGCAGTTTAATTGAATTTTTATTTAAACCGTTTATTACAAATGGTTTTACACTATTTTCATCTTTTAATGACTTTTTGACGGCCTCAGCAACCCCGCCGGAAACTCCGAAATTTCTGCCCTGTTTTGAGCTTTCTTTTTTAAATTTCGTTTCTTCACAGTCAAAAATTTCTATTTTTTGTGCGACAAACAAGGCACCGAGCTCTTCCACATTCATAACATAGTCAATATTCTTATTTTCAAAGCTTTCAGCTCTTTTTGCAACACACGGACTGATGAAAACCGTTACAAATTCAGGATTGTTTTTTTTGATGAGTTCCGCAGTATAATAAAGCGGAGTTTCTGTTTCGGAAACAAAGGGTTTTATTTCCTCAAGGTGCTTTTTAATGAGCTGATTATATCCCGCACAGCAGGAGGTTGTCATAAAAGGCTGTCCATTTTCTGTTATTCTTTCGGCAAATTCCTTTGCTTCATTTTGAGCGGTAATATCCGCACCCTGAGCTACTTCATAAACATCGTCAAAACCCGCCTTAATCATTGCGGATTTCAATTGATAAATATTTCCGGGGAATTGTCCCGCCAATGCGGGAGCTATCAGTCCGACAACTTTTTTATCCGACTTCATAACCTTTAATATATCTATTATCTGGCTTTTTTCGTGAACTGCCCCGAACGGACAGGCGGATATACATTTTCCGCAGTTTATACACTTTTCAAAATCAATAACCGCAAAACCTTTTTCATCTTTTTTGATTGCATTTACGGGACAAACATCTTCACAGGGTATAGTTCTTTTAACTATCGCATTATAAGGACAATTATTCATGCACATTTGGCATTTTTTACATTTTGAATTATCTATTGTTGATTTGCCGTCTTTTATTGATATTGCACCGAACTTACACGATGTCAGACAAGGTCTTGCAACACATCCCTGACATAAATCGGTAACAAATATCTGGCTCGGAGCACAGCCTTTGCAGGCAACCTGAAGTACGGTTAAATTTTTACCGTCAATTTCGGTTCTTTCCATTGCTCTTTTTGCGTAAGTTGCAAGTGAAACCGTTTCATCATCCTCCTCTATTTGAAAACCGAGTCCAGCAATTGTTCTGTCTTTTAAAATCGCTCTTTCTTTATAAATACAACACCTGTAAGGTACTTCCGTGCCTTTTTTTCTCATTTTAAAAGGGATTAATCTCGTATTTTCCTCAAAATTATCAGACAAAAATGCTTTGATTAACCGAACCAAAATTTCTTTTTTTAAATGTATTGCCTGCCCCGCATTGTACATTTTTATACACTTCCCAACTTTTTATCAACTAAATCAAGCACTTTTTCGATTGTTGCTTCTTCAATCACATCTTCATCAATTTTAACATAAGGTGCCTTGGAATACTCACCGTTGTCAGAACATAATTTTAAGCACGGTCTGCCGATAATTTTTACCTTTTCACCGTATTTTTGGGGGATAATATCATATAATTCCTGAAGATTGGAACCGCCCATAACAAAGCAGGTTGTTCCCATACAAACATTTACTTTTATTTGTTCCATTTTTTGCTCCCTGAATATTATTTTACTATAAGTTTTATTTTTTGTCTTTTAAATAAAAAGTAAAATTCAAAAAATTACAAAAAATGAAACAGATTACTTTTTCCCCGCAAGAGAATACAGCATCATTTCCTGTGTATATTTACCACCACTGACGGGAAATTCACACGAATATTTCGGTTCCAAATAATAACCCGACAGATTATCACTGCGATTTGCTATATTTACCGCAAACATGTCTTTTCCGTAAGCATTAGGACCTTTGTGACCGTTTATATCAAACAAAAACAATGCTCCGCCACCCGCACCATACGTAATAATAATTTGTCCGTCAGATAAGACATAAGAATAATTAACATTGTTTACGTTATTTTCACTGAAACCGCTGCATCCGCTGCTCGGATTTATAGATTTATATACCGGAATACAACCATCCGCCAAAGAATTACCTTTACAAATTTTTTGCACAGAAAGATTTTTTGCAAAAGCATCATAAAAAGCCCTGCAATCACTCGTTTCTGTTTTGCTGAAATCATAACTGCCTGTAGAAACATCCCAATAGTATGCGCATCTCACATATCCGTAAAAGTCATTCATTACAGTCTTTCTGAGTGCCTGCGAAAAAGAAGAATATGCCTTTGCAAATTGTGTTTTTCTCTCCTGGTCCTGCATTTTATTTATCGCGGTCGGTATGGTCAAAGCGGCAACAACTCCGATGATTACGAGCGTTATTAATACTTCAGCGAGCGTAAAGCCGTTTTTACTTATTTTGAATTTATGCCAATTGTTTTTCATGTTTCCAGTATAACATATTTTAAAAGCAGAAACAGTTATATTACTTTTTCTATTTTGTTAGAAAACCTATGGCTATTTGGTTTTGGTGTCAATTACTTTTTGTAAATTTTTATAAACTGTTTATATTTTGCCGTGTTTTGTAATGTAGAAATACATTTTATTGTCATTACAAAATAACCCGTCAGAAACAACTGTTTCTAATGGTGTTACATATTTGACAGAGGTAACAAAAATAAATAACATTAAATTCTGAAAGTTAAATATGATAAAGACGTTTAAACTTATATTAATTAATATACTGATATTTATACTGTTGTTCTTTTTGTCAGAGTATATTGTTTACTTTTTCTGTATAAAAACAAATCCTGTCGGCGATAACCCTCCGCAAAAATTTCATTATCTTCTGCGCAATCCTGACATTTATATTGATGATATCAGTAATTTTTTTAACGGAAAAAGCAATAACTCATTTGGCAGATTACCGGTTGGACAGGAATATAACACAACACCAATCACATTATTTGGCTGTTCGTATGCTTTTGGGCAAGGTCTTGAACCAAATCAGACTTTTGGATACAAACTTTCCGAACTGTTAAAACGACCCGTTTATAACCGTGCTGTCCCCGGACAATCATTTCAGGAAATGTATTATCAAAGCAGTAACAGAAATTTTTACAGACAAGTTCCGCCTTCTGATACCGTAATATATATAATGATGACAGACAATATCAGACGACTCTATACAAATATTTTTGACATGAATGTTCTTGGAAATTATTTTATGCTGCACTATGACATTAAAGACGGCCAATTAATATATCAGGATTATTCTAACCCCATAATGAATTTTATTAAATCACTATATATTGTTAAACTTTTACACTTAAAGTTTACTTACCTTTATGTTACGAACCCCAAAAACCAACAAAAAATTGCTGACGATACCGTTTTGTATTTTACCGAAACAAGAAAAAATCTTGAAAACAAATGGAAGAAAAAAATAAAATTTTACATTCTTTTTTATCAGGACAAATTTTTGTATTCCGATTTATTAAAGGAAAAACTTGAATACAACGGATTTAGAGTAGTAGAGTTATATAAACTGACAAAAGAAAATATTAATTCGGACAAATATAAAATTCAAAATGATGTTCACCCGAATGAAGCTGCATGGGATTTAATAACACCACTCTTTATTGAATTTATGCAAAAAGATGAAAATTCAGAAAAATATTCAGAAACTTCAAATAAGAATTAGCAAATCTATTCGGTTTAAATTATTTTTTTGAATTATTAAAACCATTTCCAATATGGTGGTATAAATATTTTAAGCGGGCAATGTCTGTTTATGCTATTATTATCCTGTTAATTTTCAGATGTTTTGGCGGTCAAATGAAAAAAGTTATTATATTAAATGGCAGTCCCCGAAAGAATTTTAATACGGCACAATTGCTAAAGGAAGCGCAAAAAGGTGCTGAATCAGCAGGCGCAGAAGTTGAATATATAAATCTTGTTGATATAAATTTCAAAGGCTGTATGAGTTGTTTTGCCTGCAAAAGAAAAGGGGTAAATCTCAATGGTTTGTGTGCGTTGAAAGATGATTTAAGACCGGTTCTTGAAAAAATCGTAAACGCAGATGCGGTAATTATCGGAAGTCCGATTTATTATTCTTATCCGACGGGCATGTTCAGGAACCTTTTGGAAAGAATGCTTTTTGCTGGCGGAACTTATATGATAGATGAAAACGGAAAACCAATGCGGAATTTGAAACAAAACATTCCTGTCGGGCTGATTTTTACAATGAATGTTCCCGCAAATTTAATGCCTCAGTATGAGTATCCAACAATTTTAGGGGCAAATGAAATGTGCTTAAAAATGATTTACGGTTATTGTGAAACTTTAAATGTGTGCGACACTTATCAATTCACCGACTATTCAAAATACGACTGTAATATGTTTAGCGAAGAGCACAAAAAACAAGTTAAAGAAACCCAATTCCCGAAAGACCTTGAAAAAGCTTTTGATATGGGTAAAAGATTAGCAGAAATGGATATATAATAAATCTATGAATAAAATGAATATTGCAGTAATTACAGGCGCAAGCAGCGGATTTGGCAAGGAATTCGTTAAACTTTTAGTTAACGATAATAGTCTTGATAAAATATTTGTGCTTTCAAGAAATGAAGAAAAATTAAATAATTTAAAATCAGAATATGGTGATAAAATTCAGCCGTATGTTATTGATTTATCTGACGTGGAAAACATCAAAAACTTTGGTAAATTTTTAGAAACTCAAAATGTGAATATAAAAATATTAATAAACAATGCAGGATTTGCAAAGTTTTGCTCTTATGATGATATTTCTATTGAAGAATCCATTAATATGATTGACCTCAATATATCAGGTGTTGTTGCAATGGGATTAGTTTGTATTCCGTTTATGGAAAGGGGTTCACATATTCTGAATATTGCGTCTCAAGCCGCATTTCAGCCTGTACCATATCAAAATATTTATAGTGCAACAAAATCATTTGTAAAAAACTATTCACAAGCATTAAATGCTGAATTAAAAGATAAGGGCATAACAGTAACTGCCGTTTGTCCGGGATGGATGAGAACCGATTTGTATAACAGAGCCTGCATTAATGCCGAAAAAGGGACAACTAATTTTATGTTTATGGCTGAACCTGATGTTGTTGCAAAAAAAGCACTAAAAGATGCTTACAATGGCAAAGATATTTCTGTATATGGCCTTTATGTAAATATGTGCCGGCTTATGTCAAAATTTCTCCCCGAAAAATTGATAATGAAGATTTGGCTGTTAATGCAGGGGATAAAATAATAACCGAAAGTTTATTTAAAATTTTCCGACTTTAGTACAGCAAAATTGTACTATATATTGGAAATAAGAATGGAAAACGTGATGGATAATTTATTATATGTTTTGTTAACTAATGTTGTCATCATATTATCTTTAATTTGTACAATTGCTTTAATAATTATTAAAATAGTAAAAAAGAAAAAGTTTAGTTTGTTAAGCTGTTTGTTATTACTGATTTTTATAATCGGTATGTACTTGTTTATTCCATTAAGATATACATATTTAGGCTTTGCATACCAAAATCCAGAAATGTTAGAAAAAGCGATAAATTTATCTGTTAATCCTTATGAAAAACGATTATGTAACAAATATCTTGCAGAAATATATGCAGATGATATTTTCCACCAAAACATAAAAGACGGAAACAAAGCTATCAACTATATGGAAAAAGCATTAAAAGGCGAATACAAAAAATACAGGGGTGAAACAACAATTCTTGCATTTTGGTACTCAATTAAAGGTGATTATAAAAAAATAACAGAGTTAAATGAGATTTTAGGTACTACGGCTAAAATGTAAAGGACATGCTAATTATGAGGACTGATTAAAAGAAAAACGGGATACAATGCGGACATTTTGAGGATATAAAACGGACATTCCGGACATTATCTCAAAATGAAAAACCCGCCTCAAAGCCCGATATATCGGCAAAATTTAATAAAAAACCGCATCTGAATGTCCGAAATAAATTACAATTACAATTAAAAAAGAGCCCTTGCGGACTCTCTTTTAAATGGCGGGACCGACGCTTCAAGGTTCGAACTTTTTAAGAAATATTACGAACACCTGAATGACATTCCAGTAATCGAAAAGATATGTAATTTAATATCTTTCCTTAAATTGGTTATATAAATATTCTAATTATAAAAAGTTAATATAAGAGTAAATATAGTTAGTTAAACTGTGCTATTATTGTTCTATAAATTTTAAAAATATTTGTTATGAAAAATATTCTATTAAATATTAATAAATTCAGAAAAGAACATAAGTTCTTATTTTTAGCTCTTGTTATATCTTGGTTGGTAGGATTATTCTTATTTTTCGGTAATCTCGAATACCGTATTAGAGCATCATATAGTTATGATGATTACAACTATTTAAAACTATTTTTACAATATATATTACCACCAATAGCTGTTTCACTAATTTCATTTGTTGCTTGCAAAATAATGCAAAAATATCCCCATTTAACTAAATGGATATCAGCAATATTAAATATAGGC
>Ga0310696_10000294_pt1 | contig 84000 bp, 75 predicted proteins | sample AusTroGonzalo_MG_4_FD_203885 | JGI IMG/M metagenome (GOLD analysis project Ga0310696, IMG submission 203885) | Bovine rumen microbial communities from tropical cattle in Woodstock, Queensland, Australia - Gonzalo_02 (v2) (version 2) | ecosystem: Host-associated > Mammals > Digestive system >...
CAACCTCCGCCCAAGAAAACTTTTGGACTTCGATACCCCAAAATACAAATTTATGCTATATTTGCACAACCGCGTTGCACTTGGTTGTTGAGTCTACAGTCGGATGTGAATAAGGCGTGGATGACTGCTAATTCGAAAAAAAAATGTAATTTTGCAGTTCTCACACGCACGAGGAATTGCAAAAAGGACTGCTGAAATATGATGTGAAAGTGTTGCTTGCGTTGCAGCAAGCGATGACCGGCAAAGACGATTTTTTCAACTGGCTGGTCAATGCGGGCTATCCAGAGCTCGCGGCGTTCTACAACCTTATAGAGGAAGACGAGGAGGCTGAGGCCTGGCTGGTGAAACACGGTTACCATTGGCTCGGTCTTCTCAGCCACGCCATCGACGGCGAGGATGCTGCGAGGGCTTGGGTGCTGAAGAACCTGCACCGCGCGAACTTCATGTTCTGCATGGCCTGCAGGAAAGACGAACTGGCTATTTCGTGGCTGAAACAGATGAAGCTCGAAATACTGCTGCGACTGGCCAAAGAGGTCGCCGACATCAGAAAAAAACAGGAGTCCGACGCCGCCTTTCCATACAAGATGAGGTTCTGAGTGCGTGCCTGCACAGGGCGAATTGATTTTAAATTTAACATCGAAAAACACGAAAATACACGAAAAAGTTTTGATTGCGAAAAAATGCTAGAAGGGCGAAAATATGCGAAAAATGTTTCTTGCTTCGCTCGAAAGTGAGTGCCCGCACTTTTAGTCAGTCTTCACACCTTAACATCTTCACATATCAACATATCAACAACAATCAATAGTGAACAAGGAGAACAAACCACGCAGAAGTGAATCGCCGCGCCCGACAAGGCGCCCCAAGACCGACGGAAAGCCGTCGGAGCAGCGGAAGCGTAGCTTCAAGAAAGAGGACCGTCCGGCAAGGAAGAGCTTCGGCGACAAGCCGTCGAAAAGGGATTGGACAAAGGGCGACAGGCAGGAGAGGGGAGAGAGTAGGTCGTTTGAACGCAGGCCTGCAGGCAGAACTGTCGGCGGTGAGAGACCTGCAGTAAGAAAGCCATCGGCTCAGAAATCGGACAAAGGGACGGTGCGTCTCAACAAGTATATCGCCAACGCGGGCATCTGCAGCCGTCGCGAGGCAGACAAACTTATAGAAGCCGGAAGCGTAAAGGTTAACGGTCAAGTGGTGACACAGATGGGCTACCAGGTGAAACCCGGCGATGTTGTGGCATACGGCGGCGAAACCCTCAGCGCCGAGACCAAGCGCTACTTCCTCATGAACAAGCCCAAAGGCTATATCACCACTGTCGATGACCCGCAGGAGCGCAAGACCGTCATGATGCTTATCGACGGAGCATGTCGCGAACGTATATATCCCGTGGGGCGCCTCGACCGTAACACCACGGGACTTCTGCTTTTCACCAACGACGGCGAGCTGGCTCGCAAGCTCACCCATCCCTCGACGATGGTGTACAAGGTATATCAGGTGGAGCTGAACAAAGCCGTCACCCGCGAGGATATGAAGAAGATGCTCGAGGGCATTGAACTCGAGGACGGCATGATAAAGGTTGACGACGTGCAGTATGCCGAAGGGTTCAACGACAAGCGGGTCGTGGGCGTCGCACTGCATTCGGGACGCAACCGCATCGTGCGCCGCATATTTGAACATCTCGGCTACGAGGTACACAAACTCGACCGCGTCATCTTCGCCGGTCTCACCAAGAAAGACCTCCCTCGAGGCCGCTACCGCGAACTCACCGAAAAAGAAGTGGGATTTTTGAAGATGGTGTGAGGAAAAGTGCGTGAACGCACTTTAAGGTTTAAAAGGTTGAAAGGGTTCAAAAGGTTTAAAAGGTTCCAAACATTTAAACATTCAAACGTATCAATATATCAACATATTAACGCAATCACGCAATAACACATTAACACTATAAAAAATGTATCGTACAAACACTTGTGGGGAACTAAATATATCCAATGTCGGACAGCGGGTCACCCTATGCGGATGGCTTCAGCGCAGCCGCGATCTCGGCGGCATGACCTTCATCGACCTTCGCGACCGCTACGGCATCACCCAGCTCGCCTTCAATATGGAGACCGACGCAGCCCTCTGCGAGCAGGCTCGCAAACTCGGCCGTGAGTATGTGCTGCAGGTTACCGGCACCGTTATCGAACGTTCATCCAAGAACAGCAAGATACCTACCGGCGAGATTGAGATTCAGGTCTCCAAACTCACCGTACTCAACGAGTCGAAAGTGCCGCCTTTCACCATCGAGGATCAGAGCGACGGCGGCGACGACCTGCGTATGAAATACCGCTATCTCGACATACGCCGCAATCCGGTGAAGAACAACCTCATATTGCGCCATCAGATGGCTATGCTGGTGCGTAACTACCTCAGCGCGCAGAACTTCCTCGAGATTGAGACCCCCATGCTCATCAAATCGACCCCCGAAGGAGCACGCGACTTCGTCGTACCCAGCCGCATGAACCCCGGCGAGTTCTACGCACTGCCACAAAGTCCACAGCAGTACAAGCAGCTGCTTATGGTGGCCGGAATGGACAGATACTTCCAGATTGTACGCTGTTTCCGCGATGAAGACCTCAGAGCCGACCGTCAGCCCGAGTTCACACAGATTGACTGCGAGATGTCGTTTGTGGAGCAGGAGGATGTGCTGCAGATGTTCGAGGGTCTCGCCAAGCACCTTTTCAAGGAGATGAAAGGACTTGAATTCGCCGAGTTCGAACGTGTCTCGTGGCACGACGCCATGCGGCTCTACGGCAGCGACAAGCCCGACAAACGCTTCGGTATGGAGTTTGTCGAGGTCAACGATGTCGTAAAAGGTCACGGCTTCGGATTGTTCGACAACGCACCCCTCGTGGTAGGCATCTGTGCCGAAGGCAGTGCTGAATACACCCGCAAGCAGCTCGACGAGCTCACCGACTTCGTAAAACGTCCGCAGGTGGGTGCCGGCGGAATGGTTTATGTCAAATACAACGCCGACGGCACATTCAAGTCGTCGGTCGATAAGTTCTATAACCAGGACGATCTGAAGGCTATAGCCGACAAATTCGGCGCCAAGCCTGGCGACCTCATGCTTATGCTTTGCGGCGAGCCTATGAAGACCCGTGTGCAGCTCTGTGCTCTCCGCCTCGAGATGGGCAGCCGTCTCGGTCTCCGCGACCCGCAGAAGTACGCTCCGCTGTGGGTTGTCGATTTCCCACTGCTCGAATGGGACGACGAAACCCAACGTTTCTACGCCATGCACCATCCCTTCACCGCACCTAAGCCCGAGGATGAACCGCTACTGGACGACCCCAATCGCTGGGGCGACATACGTGCCAACGCCTACGACATAGTCATCAACGGAGTGGAGGTCGGCGGCGGCTCCATACGTATCCACGACCGTCAGCTGCAGAACAAGATGTTCCACACACTCGGATTCACCGACGAGAGCGCCTACGCTCAGTTTGGCTTCCTGATGGATGCCTTCACCTACGGAGCTCCGCCACACGCAGGACTCGCTTTCGGTTTCGACCGTCTCTGCTCCATATTCGGCGGCGTCGATTCGATACGCGACTTCATCGCCTTCCCCAAGAACAACAGCGGCCGCGACGTCATGAGCGGAAGTCCTTCGCCGATAGCCAAAGAACAGCTGGAGGAGTTGCAGATAGCAGTGAAAAACTGAGTTGTCGGTACCGGGGGATACCAACCGTGTCGTTGCAAACACCATTCCAAGGTACAGACTCATGCCTGTGCCTTTTTTTGTTAGGAATATTTTTTTATAATATATATGGCAAAATTTTGTCATTATCAATGAGTTTTGTATTTTTGCACGTTCTTAAAGACTGTAATTAGATATAAAGAAATATGATAAATATCACACTTCCAGATGGTTCGGTGCGTCAGTACGAGGCGGGTGTAACTGCGTTGGATATAGCGAAAAGCATCAGTGAGGGCTTGGCGCGCAATGTTTTGGCGGCGAAAGTGAACGACAAAGTGATGGAGCTTTACCGTCCGATAAACGAGGATTCGAATGTGCAGTTGCTCACATGGAACGACGAGGAGGGTAAATCGACCTTCTGGCATACTTCGGCCCACTTGCTGGCTTCGGCTCTGCAGGAGCTTTATCCCGGCATCAAGTTCGGTATCGGCCCTTCGATTGAGAACGGTTTCTACTATGACATAGACTTCGGCACATACAGTGTGTCGAGCGAGGATTTCCCGAAGATTGAGAAGAAGATGATGGAGCTGGTGCAAGCCAAGACTCCCATCACACGCCGCGAGGTGTCGAAAGCTGAGGCCTTGAAGACTTTCGGCGATAGGGGAGAGGTCTATAAGGTGGAACTTATCGAAGCCCTTGAGGACGGCACCATTTCGTTCTACGACAGCGGTGCGTTCACCGACCTTTGCCGTGGACCGCACCTGGTGGATTTCAGCCCCATCAAGGCTGTGAAGCTGATAAACCTGGCAGGTGCCTACTGGCGCGGTGATGAGCATCGTCCGCAGCTGACTCGTGTGTATGCCATCTCGTTCCCGAAGAAGAAAGAGCTTGACGAATACCTTGTGATGCTTGAGGAGGCCAAGAAGCGCGACCACAGGAAGATTGGCAAGGAGTTGGGACTCTATATGTTCAGCGACACAGTGGGAAAAGGTCTTCCTATCTGGTTGCCCAAGGGCACGGAGCTGAGACTTCGCCTGCAGGACTACCTGACCAAGATACAGAAGAAATACGGCTACCAGCAGGTCATCACCCCGCATATCGGCGGCAAGACGCTCTACGAGACATCGGGTCACTGGGAGCACTACGGCGAAGACAGTTTCCGTCCGATAACCACACCCGAAGAGGGCGAGGTCTATCTGCTGAAACCTATGAACTGTCCTCACCACTGCATGATATACAAGAACGAGCCGCGCTCGTACAAGGAGCTTCCGCTGCGTCTGGCAGAGTTCGGCACGGTGTATCGCTACGAGCAGAGCGGTGAGCTGCACGGATTGACGAGGGTGCGTTCGTTCACTCAGGACGACGCTCACATCTACTGCCGTCCCGACCAGGTGAAGGACGAGTTCATCAAGGTGATGGAGATTATCCAGACGATATTCAAGGCGCTGAGTTTCGAGAACTGGGAGGCGCAGATTTCGTTGAGAGACCCGGCCAACACGACAAAGTATGTGGGAAGCGACGAGAACTGGGAGAAAGCCGAAAACGCCATCAAAGAGGCGTGTGCAGAGAAAGGCATCAAGGCTAAAGTGGAACTTGGTGAGGCCGCTTTCTACGGCCCGAAACTGGACTTCATGGTGAAAGATGCTTTGGGACGCCGTTGGCAGCTAGGCACCATACAGGTGGATTACAACCTGCCCGAGCGTTTCGAGCTTGAATATATCGGCAGCGACGGACAGAAACACCGTCCGGTGATGATACACAGGGCACCGTTCGGCTCGATGGAAAGATTCTGCGCTGTGCTGATTGAGCACACCTGCGGCAAGTTCCCGCTGTGGCTCACTCCTGAGCAGTTCATCATACTGCCGGTCAGCGAGAAGTATATCGAGCAGGCGAAGGAGCTGAAGGGCAAGCTTGAGCAGATGGATTTGCGTGGCACCATAGATATGCGCGACGAAAAGATTGGCCGCAAGATTCGTGATGCAGAACTTGCAAAATATCCGTTCATGCTCATTCTCGGCGAGAAGGAAATCGGCGAAGGCACGGTGAGTGTACGCCGTCAGGGTGCAGGCGATTTGGGTTCGATGAAACCCGAAGAGTTTGCCGCCATCATCGAGAAGGAAATCAACGAAGTGATGTAAATACAGGAAACAATAATTATCAACTTAATATAGGAGAACCAAGTTATAGCAGCACCATTCAAACCTGGCGACCAGAACAGAAACCGCGGTCGCGGACCAGTTAAAAAAGAGCCTGACCATCAGGTGAACGAGCGTATCACCGCTCCCGTCGTAAGAGTAGTAGGAGAGGGGATGGAACCCACTATCTACAACACCAAGGACGCCATAAAACTCGCATACGACGAGGGTTTGGACCTTGTGATGATTTCGCCCACGGCAAATCCGCCAGTGTGCAAGATTATCGAGTATCAGAAGTTCCTCTACGAACTGAAGAAGAAAGAGAAAGAACGCAAGGCGAATTCGACGAAGGTGGTGGTGAAGGAGATACGCCTGAGCCCGCAGATCGACGACCACGACTTTGAGTTCAAGCTGAACCACGCCAAAGGGTTCCTGAAGGAGGGCAACAAAGTGAGAGTCGATGTGTTCTTCAAAGGCCGCAGCATCCTCTACAAGGAGCAGGGAGAGCAGCAGCTGCTAAAATTCGCGGAGGCGCTGTTTGAATACGGAAAGCCAGAGCAGATGCCGAGGCTGGAAGGAAAGAGGATGATAATGATTATCTCGCCGACTAAGAAATAAAAAGAGAAACCGGATATATAAACGTCATACTAACTTATTAAAAAAAACAGTAAAGTAATGCCTAAGATGAAAACAAAGGCCGCTGCTAAGAAACGCTTTGCGTTCACCGGCACCGGCAAGATCAAGAGAAAGCACGCTTACCACAGTCACATCCTGACCAAAAAGGAGACGACCCAGAAGCGCAATCTCGACCACACCGCCCTCGTGAGCGGCGACGACGAGAAGCGCGTAAAACGTATGCTGCTTCACTAAAAAAAACGGAGTTATTAACCATTGTTTAGAGCACAAAAGAACGGCAGAGAGCCGTCGCTTAAACGAAAAACAAATTAAACTATGCCAAGATCAGTAAACGCTGTTGCTTCAAGAGCACGCAGAAAGAAAATCCTCAACCGCACCAAAGGTTATTGGGGCAGAGGTAAAAACGTATGGACCGTAGCCAAAAACAAATGGGAAAAAGGCCAGACTTATGCATACCGCGACCGTAAGGCCAAGAAACGCGAGTTCCGCGCACTGTGGATCAACCGTATCAATGCCGGTTGCCGCATTAACGGAATTTCCTATTCCGTGTTTATGGGCGAATTACACAAGAACAACATTGAGCTGAACCGTAAAGTTCTTGCCGACCTGGCGATGAACAATCCGGAGGCATTCAGTGCAGTTGTCAAGATGGTAAAGAAATAAGCCACGGAAAATTGAGTAGTATAACCTTTTAAACATTTACAGACATGGGAAAAACTGAATTAATGCAATATGTAGAGGATTTGGTGGAGCGCAAGGAGTTCCCCGAATTCAAGGCTGGAGATACCATCACGGTTCACTACAAAATCAAAGAAGGAAACAAGGAACGTATCCAGAACTTCCAGGGCGTTGTTTTGCAACGCAGCGGAAGCGGAGCCACCGAGACCTTTACTGTTCGTAAGGTTACCAATGGCGTGGGTGTGGAGCGTATATTCCCGTTCGCATCACCGTTCATTGAGCAGATAGACGTGAACAAGCACGGTGCAGTGCGCCGCGCCCGTATCTTCTACCTGCGCAACCTCACTGGTAAGAAAGCCCGTATCAAGGAGAAGAGACGCTAGAGCGCCAAAACTTCCTGAAATATCCGGTTCGAACATCCGGCTTGCCCAGTGCATGCCGGATGTTTTGTCTTTGTTGAACGGGAGAAAAAAATGCCTGAAATTAAGGATAAGTCGTCATTTGAAAGATTGAATTTGTGGGTAAGTCGGTGGATAAATCCTGTTTATTGGTGCGTTCTTTTTTGTTTTATTAAGAAAATTTTGTATATTTGCACATCTACGCATAGTGTGGATAACGGACAAAATGTTTGTTATTCAATAGTTAAGTGATTTGAAGAAAAACAGAAACTAAATGATTGAGACTAATAATGGCGTTCCCCGCGTGTGTGTCGGTTCCGAGATAGGCCGATTGCGTGCAGTTTTGCTGCACTGGCCGGGTGTGGAGATTACGCGGATGACGCCTGAGAACGCTGCCGAGGCTCTATATAGCGATATACTCAACAAACCGATTGTTGACAGAGAATATGCCGAATTCAGCGGCGTGCTGGAGAAATGGACGAAGGTCTATTATGTCGAGGACGTGCTGGCTACGGTGCTCGAAGACAACGCTGTGCGCAAGGCATTGGTGGAAGAGAGCTGCCGTTTGGACGGATGCCAGCAGCTTTCCGCCGAATTGATGGAACACGACCCTCGCCGCCTTGCAAAAGAGCTGATAGAAGGCGTCGAGCGCAAAGGTTGGACACCCGACCAGGCCGACCGCTACGAGCTGAAACCGCTGTATAACCTTTTCTTCACCCGCGACGCCTCGTCGTCGGTTTATGACAGGGTTCTTATCAACTCGATGTCGTTCCCTGTGCGCCGCAGAGAGATATTGATTTACAAGGCCGTATTCGAGAACTACTTTGGCTGCGAGACCTTCAACGCCGAACAGCATGACCCAGAGGCACGCACCGAAGGTGGCGACGTGCAGATTGCCCGCGAGGACATGCTCTGCATAGGCGAGGGCATACGCACCAACCGCAAAGGCATAGAATATCTGGCCCGCGAGATGGGCGCACGCCACGGCAAATTCAACATACTGGTGCAGCAGCTGCCGCACAAGCCTGAGTCGTTCATCCACCTCGACATGGTCTTCACCTTCCTGAGCCGCAACGAGTGCATGGCTTTTGAGCCGATGCTACAGAAGAAAGGCGTCTTCAGCGGGATGGAGACCACGCTGATAAGCATAGACAACGGCAAGACGAGCTACACGCACTACGACAACATACTTGAAGGACTGAAGGCAACAGGATGGGACATGAAGCCTGTGCTGTGCGGCGGAAGCGACGCCTGGGCACAACAGCGCGAACAGTGGCACAGCGGTGCCAACTTCTTCGCACTCGGCGAGGGCAAAGTGTTGGGCTATTCACGCAACCACGGAACCATAGAGGCACTCGACAAAGTCGGCTTCGCCATCCTGAAAGCCGCCGACATCTGTGCAGGCAAGGTGGATATGAACTCGTACGACAAGTTTGTGGCTGCCTTCGACGCCTGCGAACTTCCAAGGGGCGGTGGCGGAGCCCGCTGCATGACCATGCCTGTGAATAGGGATTTAGTAGTCAGTGGTCGATAGTCAGTAATAACAATCAAAAACAATTCCCTAACCACTAATTACGATTCACTAATAACTAATCAATACATAACTAATCAACACAAATGAAACAGTACCATTGGGTTAACAACATAATAGGGTGGGTGATAGGCATCGCAGCATGCTTGGTGTATATCCTCACCGCCGAGGCGACGGCTTCGTGGTGGGACTGTGGCGAGTATATCGCTACGGCAGTTAAACTGCAGGTGGGACACCCTCCTGGAGCACCGTCGTTCCAGCTGATAGGACGTCTGTTCTCGATGTTCTCCGACCCGCTGACAGCTGCCCACGCCATCAACATCATGTCGGCTCTATGCAGCGGATTCACCATACTGTTCCTTTTCTGGAGCATCACGCTGCTGGGAAAACACCTGCTGCCCGACCCGAAGAATCCGTCTATAAAAGACCCGCGCACATGGGGAGTCTTCGCTGCCGGAGTTGTGGGTTCGCTGGCCTACACCTTCAGCGACACCTTCTGGTTCTCTGCCGTTGAAGGCGAGGTTTACGCCATGTCGTCGTTTTTCACGTCGGTGGTGTTCTGGGCCACGCTGAAATGGGAAGAGCAGAGCGACGACCCGCGCTCGATGCGTTGGTTCCTGCTCATAAGCCTGCTGGTGGGCATCGCTATCGGCGTCCACCTGTTGAACTTGCTGACCATCCCCGCCATCGTCTATGTGGTCTATTTCAAGAAAGCTAAGAAAGTCACCTTCTGGGGATTTGTGCTCAGCGGTGTGCTTTCTGTGGTGTTGCTGGCCGTCATACTTTGGGGCATCATCCCAGGCATTGTCAATCTTGACAGTGCGTTCGACGTATTCTTTGTGAACAAACTCCATGCCCACTTCAACACCGGCACGGTGGTTTACTTCATCCTGCTGGCAATCCTGATAGCGGCATTGCTTGTGCTGACGCATCTGCGCAAGGTCAAGGCTCCGCATATAGTGAATACGGCGGTTCTGTCGTTTGTAATGCTGCTTATCGGCTATTCCACGTTCTTCATCCTCGTGATACGAGCCAACACCAACACGCCGCTCAACGAGAATGCGCCGAAGGACGCTGTGGCACTGCGTGCATATTTGGGACGTGAGCAGTATGGCGACACTCCGGTGTTCAAAGGACAGTTCTATACAGCCAAGAACCCGATAGGAGCCGACAAAGGCTATACCAAATATATAAGAGGCAAGGACAGCCAGGATCGTGACTGCTACATCCCTGCGTCTTATGCGATGAAATACAAGTACGATCCGCGTCACACGGGCATGTTCCCGCGTATGTGGAGCGCCGACAACGACCGTCGCCATCCGCAGTTCTATGAATACTGGGCAGGCAAGGTGCGTGGCAATCGCCGTCCCTCGTCGGCACAGAACTTCAAGTTCATGACGGGCTACCAGTTCAACTGGATGTATTGGCGCTACTTTATGTGGAACTTCGCTGGACGCCAGAATGACATACAAGGTCACTACTTTAACGATGACGGCACGCGCGACTACCTGAACGGCAATTGGATATGCGGCATCAAGCCCATCGACGAGGCTCGTCTGGGACCGCAGTCGAACCTGCCCGACCACATGAAGGACAACAAAGCCCGCAACCGCTACTATATGTTGCCGTTGCTGCTGGGTTTGATAGGTTTGATCTATCACTCCATGCGCAACCGCAAGGACGCTTTCGTGGTGCTGGTCATGTTCGTCATGACAGGTCTCGCCATAGCCTTCTACCTGAACATGCCTCCGCGCCAGCCTCGTGAACGAGACTATGCTTTCGTGGGCTCGTTCAGCTTCTTCGCCATCTGGATAGGCCTCGGCGTTATGGCGCTGGCCGACTGGATAAGCAAGGCGGCAAAAAATGAAAAAGTCTACAAGATAGCCCTGCCGGTGGTGTTTGTAGCGTCGATGGTGTCGGTGCCGTGTCTAATGGCATCGGAGAACTGGGACGACCACGACCGCTCACAAAAGTATGCCGCCCGCGACTTCGCCAAGAACTACCTGCAGTCGGTTAAGAAGAACGGAGTGCTTGTAACCTTCGGCGACAACGACACCTTCCCGCTATGGTATGCCCAGGAGGTCGAAGGTGTGCGTACCGACGTGCGAATACTGAACTACACGCTTTCGGGCATGTACTGGTATGTGGAGCAGCTATACAACAAACTATATGAGTCTGATCCGCTGCCCTTCACGCTCACGAAGGATTTCTACGGTCTTGGCAAGGACATGGTCTATATGCAGGACAACTCGAAGGGAGCCTACCTTGAGGTGACCGATGTGCTCTCTATGGTGCGCGACCACCCCGAGAAGTTCACCGTCTATGACCGCAATTCTGACGAGTCCTTCATCGTGCTGCCGACCAAGAGGTTCAAGATCACACTCGACAAACCCAAGCTGGTCTCGTTGGGCGTATTGACGCAGGATCAGGCCGACGCCATATCCGACACTATAAAGTGGGAGATTAACCGTACGGTGCTGTACCGCTACCAGCTTATGATGCTCGATATAATCGGTACCAACAAGTTTGAGCGCGACATCAACATCATGAGTCCGCACTACATCCGTGCCGAGTTCCCGCTGTCCGACAAATATTCAGTTCAGGACGGTATGAACTACAAACTGTTGCCGGCTCCGGCTGATGTGATGAACCAAGTGATTATCACCACCGATGAAGGTAATCCTGCCCGTTTCATCAAGTCGTTCACCGACGAGTCGGCCGACTACTTCATCAACGGCTACAAGAAAGACGACGGCAGCTACCAGCCGCTGGAGTGGGGCAACCTAAACAGCGACATCTATGTTGACCCAGTGAGCGTTAATAGCGCGTTGGTTCAGAGTCGCATGTTTGTCACCCTGGCCGACGAGCTGTCTGTGCTTGGCGACAACGAGCGTGCGCGTAAACTGATTGACATCTACGAGGAGGCTTTCCCGTCGAAGAATTTCCCGCGCGACAAATACAGCCTTGCCTTTGTACGCGTATACAATAAGGTGTATGGCACAGAAAAAGCCAAGTCACTCTGGATGGAAATCAAGGATTACTACATGCAGCGTTACATGTACCTGAGCCAGTATAGAGGCAGCAAGGCCAACGGTGTGCGTGGTGAGCTTGAAGAGAGCGTGGCGGTTATGAGAGAACTTTCGATTAGTGCATCCAATATTCTTAAAGAACCAGCACTTGCTGACGAAATTAGACCGATTCTTGCACTTTACGGAATGTAGTTAATGAAGAAAAAAAAGGTCATAAGCAAAAAGAAGAAACTGGCTATCACACTCTCTGAGCGTGATATGGACACGCTGCAGCGCTATGCCACCGAGAAAGGAGTGGCAAAGGCTGTGGCTGTGCGGCGTATGGTGAAATCGTACCTTTCGGAGTTCGAGAAACTCACCGGTGCCGACGCTGCCGACGAAAACCAGATTGGCCTCTTCGACTCAATGCAAACCGATATATTTGGAAACTTAACAAAACTAAAATAATGAAAAAACTTGGAATTCTCTTGGCAATGTTTTTCTTCCTTGCGCCGCTGATGGCACAAGATGAGGTTGGTACGGCTAATGGTGACGATGCAGTTGTAGCATCTGCAGCCGAAACCGACCAGCTGGCAACCGCCGACGAGGCTGAATCTGACAAGGAAGAAGTGCAGGCGGGCAGCATCATAATCGGCCACGTGACCGACGCCCACTCCTGGCACCTGTTCGATATAAAAAAGAAAGACGGCACAGAAAACGCTGTGGCCATACCTCTTCCTGTAATCTTGATCAACGACGGACATCTGGACGTTTTTATGTCGTCTAAATTCCACCACGGCCACGCCGACTACAAAGGCTATCGTCTTGTCGGTGGCGGATTGGAAAAAGAAGAAATTGTCTGCGTTGACGAAGCTGGTGCTGTGATTGAAGGCAAGAAGCCCATTGACCTTTCCATTACCAAGACCGCTGCTGCCATCATGATTGCAGTGACGCTGCTCATCGTGCTTCTTATAGTGGTGCGCAATCAGTATGCCAAGCGTGGAGATAAAGAGCCTCACGGCCTTCAGACTCTCGTCGAGCTGCTTATTTGCCATGTCCGTGACGACATAGCGGGTCCGATGCTGGGCGACAAGACCGAGAAGTTCCTTCCATATCTGCTCACACTTTTCTTCTTCATCATATTCTGCAATGTTTTGGGGCTCATTCCCATCTTCCCGGCAGGCGCCAATATCACGGGCAACATCGCAGTAACTGCTATCCTTGCCCTCATCACCTTCTTCATCACCAACATCAAAGGCAACAAGCACTACTGGAAAGACATCTTCAACACCCCTGGCGTTCCTGCATGGCTTAAGATATTCCCGCTCATGCCGCTGGTCGAGGTAGTCGGTGTTTTCACCAAGCCCATCGTGCTTATGATTCGACTCTTCGCCAACATGACCGCCGGTCACATCGTGATACTCGGCTTTGTGGTCATCATCTTCATCCTCAGCAACCTCTTTGGTGCTGCGATGGGTGGAGCGGTCTCTGTCGTGTCGGTACTCTTCAGTGTCTTCATCAGCTTGCTCGAGTGCTTGGTGGCCTATATCCAGGCCTATGTGTTCACCATGCTTTCGGCGCTCTATATCGGCATGGCTATCGAGGAGCCCGAACATGCTGCCGAATGATTTAGAAATAACAAATTAACTGCATAAATCAATGAAGAAGTTAGTTTTACTTATGGCATTTGTCACTGCGTTGTCCTGCTGTTTCGCACAGCATAAAGGTGATAAGGAACTTAGCATCGACAAGAGTCAGGTCAAGTCGGCAAAGGTGATGGAAAAGAGTGAACGCCGTGCTCAGCCTAAGTACAAATATAAAATAGAAAAGATACAAGTGGCAGAGGGGAATGCCATGGATGCTAATCTTATTCTTACGGCCTCCACTCACAACAACAAGATTACAGTGAAGAGCGACCATCGTAGTGGACGTATTATATGGAAACTTTTGTCAGATGATGGTACTTTGCTTGATGAGAACTGGTGGATAGGCAGTTCGTCCGACATTGCCTTTGGCCGCTACGGTGAAGGCGAGTTTTTCCTTGATTTAACCGATGCTCTCGGCAAACAGGCTCGTTATAAAATTGTCAAGAAAATAAACTAAAACCCATACAAATATGAAGTCAATTAAAGATGTCAACTTCGCTGGCCGCAAGGTCATTCTCCGTGTCGATTTCAATGTTCCGGTCGATGAGAACCGCAACATTACCGACGACACCCGCATCCGCGAGTCGCTTCCTACCATCAAGAAACTCCTTTCCGACGGTGCTTCCATAATCCTGGTGGCTCACTTCGGCCGTCCGAAGAACGGTTTTGAGGAGGCTTTCTCTCTGAAACCTGTTGCACAGCGTCTTTCTGAGCTTATCCATCAGCCCGTCCAGTTTACACAGGAACTTCTCGGACCTAATGTCGAGGCTATGGCCAAGGCGTTGAAACCCAAAGAGGTGATGCTGCTTGAGAATATCCGTTTCTATGAAGGTGAGACCAAGGGCGACGTGGCTCTTGCCGAACAGCTCTCCAAACTAGGCGATTGCTATGTCAACGACGCATTCGGCACCGCACACCGTGAGCATTCTTCCACCGCAACCATTGCTCGTTTCTTCCCCAACGACAAGTATTTTGGCCTCCTGATGGAGAACGAGATAAAGAATCTCAACTACCTCCTCGACAAGCCAGAACACCCCTTCACTGCTATAATTGGCGGCTCGAAAATAAGCACCAAGATAGACATCCTCAACAACCTTATCCCCAAGGTTGACAACATGATTATCATTGGTGGCATGCGTTACACCTTTACCAAGGCCCTCGGTGGCAAGATAGGAAACTCTATCCATGAGGACGACAAACTCGAAACAGCCAAGGCTCTCATGAAGAAGATGGACGACCTCGGTGTTAAGTACTATATGCCTATCGACTGCATCGTTGTTGACCGTTTCGCCAACGATGCCAACCGTAAGATTGTCAAGGGCGACGAGATACCTGATGGCTGGGAAGCCGTTGACTGCGGACCCAAGAGCAGCGAGCTCTTCCGCGAGGTCATCCTCAAGTCCAAGACCATCCTCTGGAACGGCCCTGCCGGTGTATTCGAGATGCCCAACTTCGCCAAAGGTACTAACAGCATAGCCAAGGATGTTGCAGAAGCCTGCGGACACGGTTCCTATGCAGCTATCGGAGGTGGCGACTCAGTTGCAGCCGTACAGAAGATGCAGCTCGCCGAGCGCATGAGCTATGTCTCCACCGGTGGCGGTGCCATGCTCGAATACCTCGAAGGCAAGACCCTTCCAGGCATCAAGGCGATATTGGAATAAAAAATAGCGTGATTGTGTGATTGTGAGATTGTGTAAGTGGCTGTTGCATTAAAACTAACGCATTAACGCAATAACGCATTAACACAATCCTCATGGCACATTTTCTCCCTATAACTGCTGAAGAGGTCAAGCGCCTCGGATGGGATATGGTCGATATAATAATCGTTTCGGGCGACTGTTATATCGACCATCCTTCTTTTGGCACCGCTGTTATCGGTCGTGTACTTGAGGCCGAGGGGTGGCGAGTGGCTATAATACCCCAACCTAACTGGCGCGACGACTTGCGCGACTTCCGCAAGTTCGGAGCACCACGTCTGTTTTTCGGAGTAACCTCTGGAGTGATGGACTCGATGGTGAACCATTACACTGCAGCACGACGTCTGCGGCACGACGATGCCTACACACCAGGCGGTGCCTTCGGTTTTCGACCCGACTACGCCACCTATGTCTATACACGCATACTGAAACAACTTTATCCCGACGTGCCAGTGATTATTGGCGGCATAGAAGCCTCCATGCGCCGATTGGCACACTACGACTACTGGTCCGACACACTGAAACCATCCATTCTTATCGACTGCCCCGCCGACCTACTTGCCTACGGTATGGCAGAGCGCACGATGGTCAAGATAGCCCATGCATACGAGGCTGGTGCCACTCTCGACGAACTGCACGCCATCCCTCAGGTGGCATATCGTTGTAATGCCGATGCCGTGCCACCAGACGCGGTGATGTTGCACCCATACGAAGACTGTCAGAAGTCAAAACGCTGCGAGGCTGAGAATTTCCATATCATAGAAAGTGAGTCTAACAAAATAGACCAACGCACCCTCGCCCAACTTTACAATCTGCAGGTTCAAGATTCAGGTTTCAAGATTCAGAGTTCAGGTCACAGGTCACAGGTCACACCCAAACCTTCACAACTTCACAACTTCACAATTCACAATTCGCAATCCACACTAACGCAATCCCCCAATAACACACTAACGCATTCCCACAATAACGCAATCATACCTCTCGCCGTCGTCGTCAATCCACCTGAACCGCCGATGACAAGCGAAGAGTTGGATCATAGTTTCGACTTGCCGTATATGCGAGTGTCGCATCCTAAGTACAAGAAACGCGGTGCGGTTCCAGCGTTCGAGATGATTAAGAACTCGGTGAATATCCATCGAGGCTGTTTTGGAGGTTGCTCGTTCTGCACCATATCTGCCCATCAAGGCAAACAGGTGGTGTCGCGAAGCGAGAAGTCCATCCTCGACGAGGTGCGGATGGTGGCATCGTCAGAAGGCTTCAATGGAGTGCTGACCGACCTGGGCGGTCCTTCGGCAAATATGTATGGCATGCGAGGACGCAATCAGGAGCTGTGTCGTCGCTGCACACGCTATAGTTGTATTCATCCCACGCGCTGCCGTAATCTCCAGTGTGACCACCAGCCGCTTATCGACCTCTACCGCAAGGCCGCTTCGGTCAAAGGAGTGAAACACCTCTATATTGGCAGTGGCATTCGTTGTGACCTCTTCTACGACGACAACCACGGAGCAGACTATTTCCGCGAGGTGGTGCTGCATCATGTGAGCGGACGCCTCAAGGTGGCTCCAGAGCATACCTCCGACCGCGTGTTGCAACACATGCGTAAGCCGTCGTTTGAACTTTTCGTTCGAACGAAACAAGATTTCGACCGCATCTGTGCCACAGCGGGACTGCGCTATCAGCTGATACCCTATTTCATCAGTTCTCATCCGGGATGTTCTATCAGTGATATGGCCGATCTGGCCGTGACCATGAAACGCATGGGCTACCGTTTAGAGCAGATACAGGATTTCACGCCCACGCCCATGTCCCTTTCCACGGAGATGTACTATACAGGCATCAACCCCGACACGATGGAGCCGGTTTTTGTAGAGACCGACCCAGAGCGCAAGCGGGAGCAGAACCTTATGTTCTTCTATTACAAGCCCGAAAACTGCGAGAAAATCCGCCAAATTCTATGCCGTTCTCACAACGAGCGATATGTCTCGGCATTGTGTGGCTCACAGCTTTCTTTGAGGGGCAATCATAACAGATTCTCTTCAAAGAAGAGAAAATAGTGTTACATACTGTAATGTGAATATTTATACAATAGGTATCACATTCTCTCTGGCACCTCTATGCCGAGGATACTCATGGTATTGCGAAGCGCAGTTGCGACAGTGTTGCACAACTGTACGCGGAAGGTGCGCACGTCAGCGTTTTCCTCTCGCAATATGGGTGTGTCCTGATAGAAGCTGTTGAAGGCCTTGGCGAGGTCGTAGGAGTAGTTGGCAACCATGGCTGGGCTCATGTTCTGCGCTGCCTGAGACACGGTGGCTGGCAGGGTATGGAGAAGTTTTATTATCTCACGCTCTTTGATGTTGATTTTGAATTTTGAATCTTGGATTCTAGAATTTGGTGTTTGGCCGTTCTTGCGCACGATGCTGCGTATACGGGCATAAGTATATTGGATAAACGGGCCTGTGTTACCGTTGAAATCAATACTCTCGGCTGGGTTGAAAAGCATATTCTTGATGGGATCAACCTTTAGAATGAAATATTTTAGTGCGCCTAAAGCCAGTACGTGATAGAGGTGTTTACGTTCTTCATCCGAGAGTTCATCGTTTTTGCCGTGTTCAAGGCTCATCTGTTCGGCAGTCTGCTCCATGTCGGCTATCAAATCGTCGGCATCGACTACAGTGCCTTCTCTCGACTTCATCTTGCCATTTGGCAACTCAACCATACCGTATGAGAGGTGGAAAACATTTTCAGCCCAAGGGAATCCCAGTTTGCCAAGAATAATCCGTAAAACCTTGAAGTGGTAATCCTGCTCATTGCCGACAACATAGACCAATCGGTCGGCATCGAAGTCGTTGTGGCGCAACAGAGCAGTTCCGAGGTCTTGAGTCATATACACCGATGTGCCATCACGTCGCAGAAGCAGTTTTTGGTCGAGGCCGTCGGAGGTTAGGTCGCACCATACAGAGCCGTCATCCTTGCGGTACAGCACACCAGAATCGAGACCTTTCTGAACCAATTCCTTGCCGAGCAGGTATGTATTCGACTCGTAATAGACCTTGTCGAACCCAACTCCGAGGGAATGGTACGTCTCGTCAAATCCGGCATACACCCATCCATTCATCTTCTCCCAGAGGTTGCGCACGTCCTGATCACCATCCTCCCAGTGTTTGAGCATGGTCTGTGCCTCCTTCATCAATGGAGCCTCCTTCGAGGCTTCTTCCTCATCCATACCTTTCGCCACAAGGGCGGCGACTTCCTCTTTATAGTGCTTGTCAAACTCAACATAGTATTTTCCAACCAGATGGTCGCCTTTCATACTGGATGATTCTGGGGTTTCACCGTTGCCGAAACGCAGCCAGGCAAGCATCGATTTGCAGATGTGTATACCGCGATCGTTTACAAGGTTCACGCGCTTCACGTTCTGCCCATCGGCCTTAAGTAGCTCGCTGATCGACCAACCCAGCAGATTGTTGCGGATATGGCCCAAATGTAACGGTTTGTTGGTGTTGGGCGATGAATACTCAACAACGATTGGTTTGGCCCCGGCGGACACGGGCTTTAACCCGAAAGTATCGTTGCATGAAATGTCGTGCAAAAAGCGTGTCCAGTAGCTATCGGCTATGACGAGGTTTAGAAAACCTTTGACCACGTTGAAGTCGCATACTTGCGGCACGGTGGTCTTCAGCATATTGCCAATTTCATTAGCCACTGCCTCGGGTGACTTTCGAGCCTGCTTTACGTATGGGAAAACAACTAGAGTATAGTCGCCTTCAAACTCTTTCTTTGTACTCTGTAGTACGACCTGCTCTGGCTCAATGTCAATAGAGTATAATTTGTTAAGTATCTGACTGATGTTTTTTTGCAGCAAAGATTCCATTATTTTTTGTGTTATTGAGATGCTGATTTAATTTGAAAATGAATTTGCAAAGTTACGTAATTTCTTTTTAAAGTTTGATGGTAATGTTGTTGTTTGTTGAACATGTGGATTGAAATTAGTTTTTCATTAATTATTTGCGGAATTTTATTATATTTGCCTTTATGTTTTGTTGCACATGTTTGCTTTAGCTATTTGTGTGACAAAGAGTTATGGTAGTATAATGTAAAAATATGTCGATATGCACATTGCTATTGCAGGAAACATCGGGTCTGGAAAGACGACATTGACGAAACTTTTGGCAAAACATTACGGTTACAGGCCAGTATATGAGAGTGGAAACAATCCATATATGAACAGCTTCTATGAGGATATGCGTCGTTGGGCGTTCAATATGCATGTGTATTTTCTTCACACGCGGTTCAAACAATTGGTCGATATCCGCAAGGAAAATCCTAATATTATACAGGACCGTACGCTGTACGAGGATGCATATATTTTTGCCCCGAATTTGCATGCGATGGGACTTCTGAACACGAGAGACTTCGACAACTATATACAATTGTTTGAACTGTTGAATTCTTTTGTCCAGCCACCAGATTTGTTGATATACTTGCGTGGCGACGTGCCGACATTGATCAAGCAGATTCAGAAACGCGGACGCGACTATGAGAGTGGCATAAGACTCGACTACCTGACAAGCCTGAACCAGCGGTACGAAGACTGGATTGCAGAATACAACCGCAGCAAACTGATGATTTTGGACGTGGAGGAGATAAATTTCGCCGACAACCTGGAGGACCTCGGTACGGTGATAAACATGATTGACGCCGAATTCAACAGCCTCTTCTCTTAACCAACATCTCATGCACAATTAAGCACGAATGCAATAACAAGTCAAACAAGAACGTAATCGAGCATTAATATATTTTGAGAACAATCGCCATAATACCTGCACGTTACGCTTCGACGCGTTTCCCCGGCAAGCCGTTAGCCGACTTGGGAGGTAAAACTGTTGTTGAATGGGTTTATCAAGGTGTGAGAGCAGTGGAAAGTATTGATGAGGTATGCGTGGCCACCGACGATGAACGTATTAAAGAGGCGGTGGAACGGTTTGGGGGTAGGTGCGTAATGACACGCACTGACCACAAAAGCGGTACAGAACGTTGTTGCGAGGTGGTTGAAAAAATGGACGCAGAGGGCGATTATTTCGATTTAGTATTGAACGTGCAAGGTGACGAACCGTTTGTGAATAAAAATCAGATAACGTCATTGTTGGCGGCATTTAAGGACCAAGACCGTCGGATAGTGACTCTGGCTAAAAAGATAACCTCAGCGGAGGAACTTATATCGCCCAATAATGTCAAGGTTGTGCTTGATGATTTTGGTGACGCGATGTATTTCAGCCGCACACCAATACCGTATATTCGCGACTGCGAAGTGTCGAAATGGCATGAAAGACACAACTATTTTAAGCATATCGGGATATATGCCTACCTTACCGAGATATTAGAAGACATAGTGTATTTGGAAGAAACACCTCTTGAAAAGTGCGAAAAACTGGAACAACTTCGATGGATAGAACAGGGATATCCCATAAAAGTGATAGAAACTCAATGTGAAAACATTGGGATTGATACGCCAGAGGACTTGGAGAAGGCCAAGGCGCGGTTGCGTGAAGGTTTGATTGTGTAAATGATTGTGTTGTAGATAGAATAACAATAGCAGAATAAGAATATTGGACAATAAAACATTCAATATATGAATATCACCGACTACATTGTAGAATGTCTTAAAAAAGGCAAAATCGTAGAAATCCCAGGAGTGGGAACGTGGAAATCAGTTGTGGAAAACGCGCATTTCGACGAACAGAGTGCCACTTTCTATCCCACTCGAACAGTGGTCAATTTTGACTCAAGTACCACTGGTAACGAGGAGTTTGTTGGCTATTTGGCCGAAGAAGAGTGTATCTCGCCTGATGTTGCCAAACAGATGGTGAACAATTATGCAGAGGCGTTGGGAGAGAAAATTGAGAAGGAAGAAATAGTTACTGTTGGAGCACTGGGGGTGCTTCGTTCGCAAGGTGGAATCAGGAGTTTTGTGTCTCATCCAATGACAACAAGTGCAGATGAAACAATGCCACTGTCTAATATTAAGACCTACAACATATCTGTCGAATCCGATCCGTTTGCAGTATTTGATCCAGTGAAGCGTGCAGAGGCTGCATTGCGTGAGCAGCAGGCCGCAGAGGCAAAAGCTGAAGCCGAAAGGTTGTCTGGCGTGGCCAATATTGTTGGTGGGTCGGATATTTTGCAAGGTAATGAAACTGTGGAACTTACTCCACAGGAGGTGCGCGAAAGAGAAAAGCTCGTAAAAGAGGAGATGAAACGCATAAAACAGGAGGAGAAAGACAAAGAACGCGAGGCACGAGAAGCTGCAATACGAGAACAGGACGATACACGCAGAGCAGAGGGCGATGTGCTGCCAGAAGACCATATTCAGCAGGAACGTGCTGAAAAGGAGATTCAGAAAGAGAAAGCCAGAAAGGAAAAAGAAGAATTGGAGGTCAAGAGGGCAGAGGAAAAACGTGAGAAAGAAGAACAGAAAGCACGAGAAAGAGCCGAGAAAGAGGAACTTGAAGCCAAATCCAAAGCTGAAAAAGAAGCCTTGAAGGAAAAGGAAAGACTGGAAAAAGAGGCAATAGAAGCCAAGAAAGCCGAGGAAAAACGCGAAAAAGACGAGTTGAAAGCACGTGAAAAAGCTGAAAAGGAAGAACTGGAAGCCAAGGCTAAAGCCGAGAAAGAAGCCATGAAAGAGAAAGAACGTCGAGAAAAAGAAGAACGTGAGGCCAAGGCAAAGGCTGAGAAAGAGGCTATGAAAGAAAAAGAACGTCGAGAGAAAGAAGAACGAGAGGCCAAAGCAAAGGCTGAGAAAGAGGCTATGAAAGAAAAAGAACGTCGAGAGAAAGAAGAACGTGAAGCAAAGGCAAAGGCTGAGAAAGAAGTCCAAAAAGAGAAAGAACGTTTGGAAAAAGAGGAGCGTGAGGCCAAATACAGAGCCGAAAAAGAAATCATGAAAGCAAAAGCAGAACAAGAGAAAGCCGAGTTGGAAGCCAAAGAAAAGGCCGACAAAGAGGCAAAGAAAATGAGAAAACAACAGGAAAAAGCCGAGAAAGAGGCAATGAAACTCCGAAAAAAAGAGGAACGAAAGGCTGCGAAAGAAGCCCGAAAGAAATCACAAAAACAGAAAGCAGTGTCTGATCCGATGGCTGTACCTAGTCTTACGGGATTGGCTGACCTCGATAACGGAACGGAAAAACATGGAAAGAAAAGAAAAGAAAAGAAAAGAAAAAAAACTTGGCTATGGATTCTGCTTGCCTTGTTGTTACTGTTGTTGGTTGGAGCTGCATCCGTCTATTTCGGCAAACCTGATTTTGCCAAACCGGCTCACGATTGGTTCTTCACAAACGTGATGAATCAAGAACAGAAAGAAACGGTTGAGTTGGATATAGATAACATGGTGTCTAATAGTGGAGAACAGACGGGAACCAGCAATCATGAGAGTAGAAGTGTCACCACTCAACCGGCTTCTCCCAAAGGATTGGCGGCCGAGGTCTATTGTGATGCATGCTTGTTTTCGTTCAATGAAAATCTGACAGAGTTCTCGGCAGAAGACATCGAGAACTCTGCAGATGCTATAAACGACTACGTGAGTGGATATATAACCCAATATTTAAACGAGAAACATTACTCAACAGCGAAGGTGCCGATGATGGAGAGAATTCGCCAGTACACGGTCAGCCGCCTGATAGAGCTGTATGACAACAGCGGCTATTCAGAAGAGCGCTTTTTCGCCAGCGGCGACTATGTGAGCGATTATCTGACTGAATTCAAGAAAGCCCACAAAGGCCGTCAAAAACAGGTGATGGTTCAAAGTGAGATTATGGACCGCTCGTTCCTCGACAACATGCTGAACACCATGGTCGAAGAGATTGGCTTGAAAGCCGACAACGCTAAGGTTGCAATGCCACCAGCACCGCCGGCACCTCCAGTGATAAAGACCGAAAAGAAATCGCGCCAAGGATTTGACTTGATAGCCGGATTCTACACTAATGCCACCACCGCACAGAAGATGGTTGACCGACTGAAGGGCTACGGATGCGCCGCATATATCATCGAAATAAACCACGGATACTACGTCAGCATGGGCAGCACCAGCACCCGCACCCAGGCGGAAGAGAAATATCGCAAAGCCAAAGAGTGGTACGACGGTGACTTGTCGATAAAGAGTTTTTAGTAGTCGGTAGTTAGCAGTCAGTAATTTATAATTGATGGCGCACCACAAGCTAGAGCGATTCGCTGAGAACCTCACATTCAAAAATCTTTTCCAGGTGTCGTTTGAACAGCTGGAACGGGCGGGGTTCGAATACTGCGGTCGTTGGAACGAGTGGTTCGGCAACGACAACCCGATAACACTTGAACTGGGATGCGGCAAGGGCGACTACACGATAGCACTGGCCCGTCTGCACCCCGAGCGCAACCACATCGGTTTCGACATCAAAGGGGCACGCCTTTGGCGTGGAGCAAAGACGGCTACAGAAGAAGCGATGGGCAATGTGGCATTTGTACGCACCCGCATCGAGCTTATCAACCGATTCTTTGCCGAGGGCGAGGTGAGCGAGATATGGATAACCTTCCCCGACCCACAGCCGAAGAAACCGCTGAAACGCCTCACAAGTGAACGGTTCCTGAGTTATTACAAACAGTTCCTCAAAGAGGGTTCGCCCATACATCTCAAAACCGACTCGCAGGAGCTCCATGCCTACACGATGGAAGAGGTCATCGCCCCCGCGGGGTACGAGGTGGAATACCACACCACCGACCTCTATGCCGACACAACATACAACGGGGAAGCGAAGCTGACACAGACATTCTACGAAAAGATGTTCCTCGCCGAGGGAAAGCCGATAACATATATTAAGTTTAAAGTTTAAAAGGTTCAAAAGGTTCAAACATAGCAACGTATCAACAGAAAACATATCAACGAATCAAAATATCAACGGAAATATCATCAACAATAAATAAATACTACTATGTCAGGACACAACAAATGGTCAAAGATCAAGAGAGCAAAGGGCGCAGCTGATGCAAAGCGTTCCAAACAGTATTCCAAAATTCTGAAAGAGGTGGCAGTAGCCGTCCGTGAAAGCGGTCCCGATCCCGACAGCAACCCCCGTCTGCGTCTTTTGGTGCAGAACGCACGTGGATGCAACATGCCGAAGGACACCCTCATGCGTGCCATCAATAAAGCTAGCGACAAAGATGCCGCCGTACTTCAGGAGATAACCTTCGAGTGTCACGCCAACCACGGTATAGCACTTTTCATCGAATGTCTGTCCGATAACAACATGCGCACCGTCGCTAACGTGCGTGCCATCATGAACAAATTCGGCGGCACACTGGAGACCAACGGTTCTCTCAGCTTCCTCTTCACCCGCAAGGGCGTATTTGTCATCCCCCGCAAACCCGATATGGATGTCGATGAACTCGAGATGACTCTTATCGACGGAGGTCTCGAAGAGATGGAGGTCGATGACGACTACATCACCCTCTACACCGCCTACGAGGACTTCGGAAACATGGTGAAGATGCTCGAGGACATGAATATCGAGTGCGAGAGCGCTGAACTGCAACGCATACCCAACACCACACGCCAGATTGACGAGGAGTCGATGCGCAAAGTGTTGAAGGTCATCAACATGCTCGAAGAGGACGACGATGTAACCAACGTCTTCCACGATATGGAGATACCCGACGACTTCGAGGAAGAGTAATTACAATTTTGAATGTTGAATTTTGAACATTGAAATGGATTATTCAAAATTCGTAATTTGAATGTTGAGATGGACAGTTCGAAATTCGAAATTCATAGTTCAAAATTATATCTCGTTCCCACTCCTATAGGAAACCTCGGCGACATGACATATCGTGCCGTCGAGGTTCTTAAATCTGTGGATGTCATCCTAGCGGAGGACACCCGCACAAGCCGCAAACTGCTGCAACATTACGGCATTGAGACACCTTTGGAAAGCTACCACATGTTCAACGAACACGGTCGAGTGGAAGCATTGGTGGAGCGTCTCATGGCTGGGACGACAATGGCCGTCGTCACAGATGCCGGCACACCAGGCATAAGCGACCCAGGATTTCTGCTTACACGTGAGGCGCTGAAGAACGGCGTCGAGGTAGAATGTCTGCCAGGTGCCACCGCGATGATACCGGCTGTAGCATCGTCGGGCTTGCCGTGCGACAGGTTCGTGTTTGAAGGCTTCCTGCCCCACAAGAAAGGGCGCCACACGGCCATTGAGCGCATATCTGGTGAGGAACGTACCAGCATCCTATATGAAAGCCCCTATCGTTTGGTCAAGCTGCTCGAGGAGTTGGGCGAAGCCTGCGGCAGGGAGCGACAAGTTGCCGTATGCCGGGAACTGAGCAAGCTGCACGAAGAAGTGTTCCGAGGAACCCTTGCAGAAGCCATCACCCACTTCAACCAAAAAGATGTCAAAGGCGAGATTGTGGTGGTGTTAAGTGGCGCCACAGAGTAGCCATTGTATTTTGGTTATGTTTATAGGCGAGTTTATAGCATTGGGGGTCGCCCTGTCGTGGACCGCTACGGCGCTTTTTGCCGAGGTGGCGTCGAAACGTATGGGTTCGCTGCCGCTCAACACGTTGCGTATGACAATGTCGCTTGCTTTGCTGGCCGTGACGCTGTGGCTGCTACTGGGTGCGCCTTGGCCCCGCTATGCCGATGGCGACACTTGGCTGTGGCTTGCGCTGTCGGGTGTTGTGGGGTATGTGATTGGCGACTACTGCCTGATGCAGGGTTACATATACATCGGTTCTCGGTTCGGGCAATTGTTTATGACACTATCGGCACCGACAGCGGCCGTCACAGGGCGCCTGCTGCTGGGCGAAGAGATGGGCTGGCTTGCCATCATAGGTATGGTCGTGGCATTGGGAGGCATCTCAATGTCGATTCTTTCGGGCAAAAAAGAGAACGAAACGCATAGCACCGCGGGTAACGGAGAGAGACTTTCTATTTTCGGTTTTCAACTTTCCATTTCAGCCAAAGGCGTATTCTTTGCCTGCATGGCGGGAATCTGCCAAGGGTTTGGATTGGTGTTGAGCAAGATGGGTATCCAGCATTACAGTGAAGCCCTGGATGCCGCAGGTCTCAGCGCCACTACGGTTCCACCGGATTCCTTGCTGCCCATACCGCTACAGTTCTCCATACCCTTTGCGGCCACGATGATACGGGCCTCTATTGGGTTGGTTGGATTCTTCGTGCTGCTCGTGATATTCAACCGCGACTGGCGGATGAAACTGAGCCATGCGGCAACCGACCGCAAGGCAATGTGGTGTCTGCTCGGCGCCACCGTGTTCGGTCCGTTTGTCGGAGTCAGTGCCTCGTTGCTTGCCACCCTATATACAAGTACAGGAATCGCCCAAACCCTTTTCGCCCTGACGCCCGTGCTCATCATCGCGCCAGCAGCATGGCTGTTCCACCAACGCGTGACGGTGCGCGAGGTCATAGGGGCTATCGTGAGTGTCGCCGGAGTGTGTTTGTTCTTTCTGTGAGTGAGTGATAATAGCGAATAGTGCGAGGTGATTATAAGGTAGGGACTATTCAAAATTTGCTAACTGGCTTCAATCCAATCTCGGCAGCTATCTCGTACATCATCTTCAGTGCTTCCCCGCGGTCATTGGGTATTTTGCCGTCAAGAATGGCGTCTTTTATTCGGTCTTTTATTATGCCTATCTCGTGGCAGGGCGGTATGCCGAAGATACGCATTATCTCTTCGCCTCCCACGGGTGGTTGGAAGTTACGTATGCGGTCTTTCTCCTCCAGCTCTACCAACTTGCGGCGCACGGTAGCAAAGTTGTCCATGAACCGTTTAACCTTTACTTCGTTCTTCGATGTGATGTCGGCTTCGCAGAGTGTCATGAGATTGTCGATGTCGTCGCCTGCCTCGAAGAGTAGCCGTCTCACGGCCGAGTCGGTCACGATGTCCTCCGACAGTATGATGGGACGCATGTGCAACATGACGAGCTTCTCGACGTAGCGCTCCTTGCCGTTAAGTGGCAGATGAAGGCTCTTGAATATCCGTTTGACCATGTGACTGCCCTTCGCTTCGTGGCCGTGGAATGTCCAGCCGATACGTTCGTCGTAGCGTTTGGTGTAGGGTTTCCCAATATCGTGCAGCAGTGCAGCCCAACGCAGCCAGAGGTTGTCGCTCTTTTCAGCTACATGATCCAGCACTTCCATTGTATGGTAGAAATTGTCCTTGTGACCTCTACCGCTAACCGTTTCGATTCCTTTGAGTTTCGACAGCTCTGGAAAAATCAGTTTCAGAAGTCCCGACAGTTCAAGCAGCTTGAGTCCCACCGAGGGGCGAGGCGACATGATTATCTTGTTCAGCTCGGTTGCGATGCGCTCCTTCGACACAATTTCTATGCGCTCTTTGTTCCGTCCTATGGCCTCGAAGGTTTTATCTTCGATGCGGAAACCAAGTTGCGATGCAAATCTTATGGCGCGCATCATACGCAGCGGGTCGTCGCTGAAAGTGACGTCCGGGTCGAGCGGGGTGCGCAGTAGTCCTTCGTTGAGGTCGCGGATTCCTCCGAATGGGTCAAGCAACTCGCCGAAAGTCTCTTCATTGAGTGAAAATGCCATCGCGTTGATGGTGAAGTCGCGGCGCTGCTGGTCATCCTCGAGGGTGCCGTCTTCCACGATAGGTTTGCGGCTTTCGCGACGGTACGACTCTTTTCTTGCCCCGACAAATTCGATCTGCCAATCGATGCCGTCGTGTTTGTAACCGAAGGCTGCCGTGCCGAAATTCTGATAGACAGATACCTTTGCCGCTCCAGCTGCTTTGGCGCTGGCTTTGGCCAGTTCTATACCGCTGCCGACACACACCACGTCGATGTCGGTGCAAGGGCGCTGCAGAAAATAATCGCGCACCACGCCACCCACGGCATAGGCTTTCACACCCATCCGGTCGGCTTCGCCACCGATAATCTTATAAATTGGATTGTCGAGCAAGGTGTATTAGAATTTCTGCTTGTGGGCGATATTACCTTCTTCGTCGTAGAATTCCCACTCGCCGCAACGGCGTCCGTTTTCGTACAGTCCTTGGTAGTATGGGATTCCGTTGTCGCGATAGACGGTGTATTTGCCGTTCTCTTTTCCATCAATAAAGGTACCTTCGGTTTGAAGCATTCCGTTGGGGTGATAGAAAAGCCATCGGCCTTCACGTTTGCCGTTGGCGGTTTTGCCGGATGAACGCAAGGCACAGTTGCTGTAAAACTGGTAGATGTATTGTGTTGTGCCTTGATGGAAAATCACTGTGGCGGGGGTGCCCAGCTCGCTCCATTCGGCTATCTGCAGCGAGTCGTATTCGCCGTTCAGATAAGTCTTTCCTTCCCGGTCGAGCATTGTCCAGTCGCAGCCTTTCTCGTGGTTTGAATTGTAGTCGCCGCTCACGAAGAGCTCTCCTGTAGGATAGTAATATTTCCACACACCGTCAGGAGTCTCGTCCTTGCCACTGTAATGTTTCTCATACTGCAGCTGTCCGTTGCTGTAGTACATCCTCTCGCCAATCTTCACCGCTTTGGATTCTTTGCCTTTCATGACATATACCAGCTGGTTGCTCCCGTCTGGATAGGTCGCGATAACTTGTTCGTATTCGCCTCCACCGCTACAACTTGATAAAAACGCCACTACGGCGACTGCAAGTAAGAAATAGATTTTTTTCATTCGTCACGATTTGTTAATTCTGACTTATATAACGCAGGATTAATCAAATTCGTATGCAAAGCCCAGCGCAAAGAACCTGTCGGGGTTTTTCACAAGCACTTCGGTTGCTGCTTTGAGGTGGACGCTCACGGTGTTGTGGCGGTCGATCTGGTAGGATGCGGTTGCGACGGTGCGGAACTCGTCCACAATCTTCCGCGACGGATGGTTGAGCCGCTGGAAACATTCCTCGGTGAGCGAGAGCTTCCATGGTTTGTCGGGAAACGTGTAGCTCACTCCGATGCGGTTGCGGAGGTACATCTGCGGGTTGTATTTGTAGTCGCCGATGCGCTCGTTGCGGAAGGTCGTCTGGTAGCGCAGCCGGTAACCTATAGCCCAGTCGCCGAACTTCTTGGAGAGCGACAGGTTGAGGTTCAGACGATGCTGGTCTTCGTAGTAGTGTTTTGAGTTGTATCGATAGATGAAGGCGTAGCTGGCACCGAGTTTCAGCCGCAATCCGTATTGTTTCAGCTGCTTACGCCACAAAGCCTGACTCAAACCAACAGTCGTCTCCGTCTTGGAAAATCGAGTGCTGTAGTGTTTGAATCGCAGTTCTTCGCCAATCGAAATCTCGGTACCTTTGACGATTGCATGAGTATATCCCGCTTCCCATTCGGTGCCGAAATCATAGTTTTGCGCCCCTAGAAATCCTCCAGGCAGCAAAACGACAAGCATTATCAGCAACCGTAAACGACTCATTAGTGGTCGGTAGTCAGTGGTTAGTGGTTAGACAAATAAATTTGTTAACTTCTGACTGCTAATTTCTCACACCGTTCCTTTGTACTTCGTAACCATATCGATGCTGTTGCCCTGACCGTCGGCGGGATGGTAGAACACCTTCACGTAGGCGGTGTCTTTGAGGAAGTTGATATATCCCACCTCGGCTTTCACGATGTCCAACCCCGTGCGTTCACGCAGGTCGGCGAGCATCTCGTCGTAGCGTTCGGGCTTTATGAGGTCTATCTTCTCGTAAAGTATCATCTTGGTGGCCTGAGTGTTGCCGCGTTTTTTGCCTATACCCGATTCCATGATCCAGGTCATAAGCACCACGAGCACGTTTGTGGCAATCAGCGCCACATAGCTGCTGGCGGCCATTCCGAAGCCGTTGATGATGGAGATTCCGATAATGACGAACAGATAGGTCATCTCGCGGATGGGCACCGCGTCGGTGCGGTAGCGCAGCAACCCGAAGATGGCGAACAAGCCAAGTCCGAAACCAATCTCGATGGAGAGGTTTTTCAACATGAAGAGCAGCGCGAATATCGTGACGCTGAAGAGCATGTAGGTGAAATAGTAGTCTTTGCGGCGGCTTTTCTTGTAGTAGAAGAAATGCACTATTATCCAGCACACCAGCACGTTGAAGGCGAACAAGGCCAACAGGTGAATCAATCCGGGACCGTCAAACACGGGTATGCCCAAAAAGTCCATTACGGGCTGCTCTTCGCCGAATTGGCTGCTTATTATTGTGTCCGTGGCGTGCGATGCCTGAGTGCTGAGAGTCTCGTCCAGCAAATCCTGTCCCATCGGTGTGGTGTCCGCCAACGGCGTCCCCATGTAAGCTTGTAAGAGTTTCATGATTTATTTGAATGTTGAATTGTTTTATGTTGATAGGTTGATAAGTTTGAATGTTATAAAGGTTTTCGTTATCGTTTTCGTTAACCGAAGGCTCACTAACTGCTGACAACTTTCTCAATAAACCTTAGTTTATCCTTGAATCTGTTTACTTTTGCGTTCGGTGCTGTCAGCGCTGTCCCGATGCAGTATTTGCTCATTCGTTTGGGGTGTATGCGCATGTCCATCAGAGCTTTGTCGATGGCAGTCGAAGGGCCGCCCACTTCACGTTTCACCTCCATCACCACCAGCGGAGAGAGGTCGTAATCGATGCCGCTCGTGTGGTTCTTGAACCGTATCTCGCTGTCTATCGTCACCCGCTCGTGCATGCCTTTGTCCACCAGCGTTATGCGGCGGAATGTATTCTCAAGTTGGTCGCGGAGAGAGTCGATAGGGTAGGGACTCTCCTTTTGCAGAAACTCCCTCACCTCGGCCACATCGAGGCAACGGTCGAACAGCTCTGTCTCAATCGGGATGCGTATCTTGTTGGTCTTACCTTTGTTGTTCTTGTTCTTTATCTCGAAGAAAGTCGTTTGGTTGCTACGGTAGCAGCGCACACGCAGTTTCTGGCGGTTCAGCTTGCGGTTATGGTGTGCGGTGTACATCGCCAGCTCGTCGTTGTCGAAATAGAGGGTGTGGTAGGGCGCCAGCGCTTCGCCGTCGATACGTTGCACGTAGTAGTTGGGGGCGATGCGTTCGAGCAGTTCCATCAGCTGACGCCGGTTGAGGAGGTACTTATCGTCCACCCGGTTCATCAGCCGCACCGCCTTCATCTCCTTCAAGGTGATGGGCGCCATTGTGTCCAATATGGGATTATACTGCTCCAATGATGCTTAGTCGTTGATATGTTGGAAGTTGATATGTTTGAGTGTTCGAAAGTTAAAAAGGTTTTCGTTTTAGTTATCGTTAGCCGAGGGCCCACTGACTGCTGACGGCTAACTACTCCCTAACTATCCTCTCGTAAATCTTCGTGTTTTTCAGTTTTCCGTTTGGCAGGTAGGTGTATTGTTTCGCTTTTGTGCCGTCGGCGTTGTATTCAAATTTCTTCACCGAAACCACCTTGTTTTTGTCGTTGTATTCCACCTCACGCGAGCATTTCATCGAGTTGCCCTCGTACTCATACACAATGCGGTATTTCTGTCCGTAGGAGGCGTATTCTATCTCCTCGATTTTGCGGCCGTGATCATCGAAGGTCACCACGTTGTCCAGGAACGGGGTGTTCGACCCAGCCTTCAGGTTCCACTCTTTCACCACCATATTCTTCTTTTTCTCACGCTTATTAGAACCCGACTGCTGCGCCATCATCGATGTCACACACCCAAGTATAACCAACGCCAAAACAACTATCTTTTTCATTTTAATTTCAAATTTCATAATTCATAATTACAACCAAACTACGCCTTCAGCGGAATCGTCATAGGGTTGGCGTCGTATATGGTGTCGGTTTTACCTATGGTCACCGTGTCGTAGTACGGCACAGGAATCTCATCAGCCGTCTGGCCATATACACATATCACGTAGGTGTCGGGCTCCAGTTTCTGGAAGTAGTAGTAGCCGTCGTAGCCTACACGGGTGTCCTTTATGTGGTAGTTCTCGCCCAGTCGCATCAGATATACCCTCTGCTCGTAGGCTTCCGAGGTGCCTATTACGCCGTTCTTGTCGAACCACTGCGCCCACACCTGACCCCTTATCATCGAAGTTCCATAGGCTTTGCCGCGATGTATGAAGATGTCCTCCACCGTCAGCGTCTCGCCGCGTTTCAGCGTAACCGTCTTCATCTCCGCCACTTTCTGTCCCGATGCCAGCTCGCTGTAGGCGTAGATGGTGTAGGTGCCTGGAGTCAGGTATCTGAACCTGTAGGTGCCGTCTTCTCCGGTTTCGGTGTCGTCGCCATAGACAATGTCGTCGCCATAGACGATAAACACATCCTCTTTGGCAGCTGCCATCGTGTCGGCTCGCATGCTGTAGTTGTCGTCGTCGTGGTTAACCCTGAACACCTTGCCCTGAATGGTAGCGGTGCCGCCTTCGCCCTCCTTGGTACAGCCCGATGTCACGAGGCACACCACCGCAATAGCTAAAAGCAGATATTTTTTCATGGTAATCATTGATGATTAAGATTTGCAAAAATACGAAATTTACCAGTCTTTTCCATAAACCGTCAAAACGAGAATTGGTAGCTGACTCCGAGGTTGCCCATGAAGCCGTATTGGCGTTTGTATGATTTCAGTTCTGTGCCGTCGCTGTTGGCATCTAGTACTTTGTCGGTGTAGTAGTTACCCATGAAATAGAAGTCGAGCGTGTTGCGTTTGTCTATCTTCACCTCAAGACCTATGGTGCCGCGGTAACGGTTCACATAGCCACCGTTGAATCCGCTGAGAAACCATCCCGTTTCACCAGACTCGTCGCCTTCAAGAGTGTAGTATGAACTGCCATCATAGGCGGCGCTTATGACTGGAGAGTTCATATAGTTGCGTAACTCGAAATATGCGTATGGCTCTACTCGGTTGAACCCTTTGTATTTCACCATTAGGCGGCTTTTGAGCGTGAGAGCACAGGCAGGATTTTGGTAATGATTGTAGTTGCCGGTGCGGAAAGTGGCTTGGAAACGTTCTTTGAGCGAGAGGTTCCAGTTGCCGAGCTTTAGGGTACCGGTGACATCGAGAAAGAGGCGGTGGCGCATGTTCTTAAACTTTCCCGACGAGGCGCTGTAGGCGTTGATTAGGGAGTAGCCGAAACCTAGTTTCACGTTTTCGTGTACCTTGTATTTCATCGCCAATGTGGTGTGGAAGCGGTCGAAGCTCTTGAAGTTGTTGTCGAACCGCAGTTCTTCCTCAAGTGAGAGGTGCAGCCCTTTGACCAGCTTCTTATCGACAGACGCGGCTATACGGGCTCCCACCTCGGCGGCTTGTTTGTCGTCGCTCTGCGCCATAATGGTCGCCGGCACGAATGCCAGAAGTATAAATATGATGGGAATCGTTTTCCGCATGGGGATGGAACTTTTTCTGATTGTATTGTATGGTTGTCTTTGGTTCAATGTCCAGGACCGCCTGGCCCCCCTGGTCCTCCGGTGTTGCCTCCTCCTCCAGGACCACCGCCACCACCTGGTCCTCCTCCGCCTGTATATTCTGAGATTGTCACCGCTGTGCCACCACTCATGCTGCCACCTACGGTGAAGGTATCGTTGAAATATGAGTTGCCGCCTGTGATGGTGACACCCGATGTGAGCGTGGGTTTAGAGCTGGCCGATACCACCAGTGTGGTGCCGCCGCTCGATGGTGTCTTGAATGCGTATGAGGTGCTACCTACTGTGAGGCCGTACCATGTCGTTTTCGTCCACGACGACGCGGAGTAGCAGCTTTGAGTCAGCGACGAATTGTTCTCCAACCCGCCTATAGCCACTATGGTGCCTCCGGTGAGGTAGAGCTTCTTGCCGCCTTCGGTGTTGGCGTCGATACCCACTTCGGGAGTTGCGGTTCCGATGGCATAGACGATGCCGCCTTTGATGTAGAAGTTGCCGTTGGCGTCGAGGCCGTCGTTGCCTGCCGAATGGCCGCACACCATGCCGCCCTCTATGGTGAAGTCGCTTGACGAGTTGATGCCGTCGTCCTTAGCTGAGTAGCCATACACCACGCCACTGGTGACGTTGATTGAGCCTTTCGACTCTATCGCTTCGTGGCTGGCACAGCTCACACTGACGCTTGCGCCCGAGAAGGTGAGGTTGCCGTCAAACTTGATGCCTTTGGCAGAGATTCCGGCCGAAGTGTTGTTCGACCCTGTGGCGTTTATCGTCACCGAACCACCGCTGAACACTCCCTCTCCGTCGCCGCTGATGCCTTTGCCACCACTTCCGCTATTGGTGATGTCCAGCGTGCCGCCGGTCATGTAAAATGTGCCGGACGATTTGATACCTGCCGAGCCTTTATATTCTGAATCCTCGCTGTCGTAGGTGGCGCCACCGCTGACATCTATTGTGGTGGCGCCGCCCGATATTCTCACTATGCCGTCGGATGTTATCCCTTTCTTGCCGTCTGCCGTAGTGGTGATGCCTATCGTGCCGCCCGAAACCATCACTTTCTTCTTGCTTTTGATGCCGTGTCCTGCTGAGGTTATGTTGAGCGTCGGCGAGTTGAGCACTCGCACGTAAGAGTCGGAGGCTATGGCCGACTTGCCTTTGGCGGTTATGGTGAGGGTGCCTGTACCGCTCACGAGTAGCACGCCTTCGGCAAATAGGGTGGCTTTCTCGTCTTCGTTGGCGGGGGTGTTGCTGTACGCTGTGCCGTCTTCAAGCTCGCATGCACCGTTTATCACCACGTATGTGCGTTTGCCGCTCGAGGGGGTTGCGGTGGCTCCCTGCACGTTCACTGCTGCTCCCGCATTGTTCTTTATGGTCGCGCTGTTGAGGTATATTGCCTGCTTCACAGCGCTGTAAATCTTCAGGAATCCATCGTTGGTGTTGCCCGACACGTTGTATCGTACTGAGTCGCCTCCGTTGTTCGATATCGTCACCTCGTTGTCTTCGATGACGACCGCAAAATCGCTTGTGGCACCAGTGACGGTCGCATCTCCACTGGAAGAGAACACTACCTCTATCGTACGGTTGAACGTGGTGTTCTCAATGTAGTCGTTGGGGTTGTCCGTCTCCGAATAGTCGATGATATTGTCCTTGCCGCAACCTGCTAGCAGCAGCAGGACGGAACCGACCACAGCGGCTTCCGAAAACAGGGAGGTGACGCAGGATTTCATATTTTTTTGTGGATTCAGAAAAACAATGGCGAGCGCAAACATACACTCGCCATCGTTCGGGAAAAATGATTATTGTGCCGTTACCGAGCTGCTGGTGCCGCCAGTCGAGGTAGCTCCTGTGTAGAGGCCGTGCCAGCTGGTGCCGCCCGTGATGGTGGGCGATTTATAGACGGTGTAGGTACCTGACTGTACTTCGGGCGTGGTGACATATATGCCGCTACTGCTGTTACCGCCAGGGCCGCCGCCAGGGCCGCCGCCACCGCTTGTGGATGTGCTGATATTGATGAGTTTCTGGCCTGTGAGTTGCGGTGTGGCTTCTGTAACACCCATGTTGCCTCCAATAAGCACCATTGTGCAGTTTGTGGCTGTGATGTAACCGCCGCGGTCACCACAATCGTCAACGGCCACTTCTGTTCCGCTGGCGATGATTGTACCACCAGTAATGGCGATTGTATTCACTTGGTTGGATGAGCCTCCCCAGCCGCCTCCGCCGCTATTTTCTGCTCCGTTGCAGTCAATAGCATCATTCCCGCGTGCGTATGCCCAAATGTAACCTCCAGTGATTTTAATCATATTCGAGGCGTTGATGGCATCATCGTAGGCATTTGCCTCAACATAACCTCCGTTGATGATGATAGAGTCTTTGCTTTCTATAGCCTCGCCTGTAGTTTCACCGCTTGTCTGCGCACAGAAAGAGCATACATGGCCGCTGTTGATATGAATTGAGCCTGTTACCTTGATACCTTTGGGGAGACCTTTCCAGTAGTCGCTCGCTTTGCTGGAACTTGATTTCGCCCCTGTAGTATTGTCCTCGAACCCACTCTGCCCGCTGGTAACTGCTGGCCATTTGAAGGTCATTATTTCCTGATTACTACTGTTCTTAATGGTAAAGCCGTTTTGAGCGTATGTTAAAGAGCTCGAGCTTCCACCGCCACCAGGGCCACCACCGGGTCCGCCACCGCTGGAACTGGCATTCACAGGATCGCCTGAAGTCTTGACATATACATGGATCAGGTCGTCGTTGGCTCCGAGTTCTCCTACGTTGAAGTTGCCATCAACCTTGAATCCGCGACCGCCCTTGCCGGTGCTGACGCAGGAGATGGTGCCAGAGGTGATATTGACATCTCTGTCGGTCGTGACGCCTGCCGAGCAGTAGCCGTCTGTTGCCGAGGTGCCGCTGCCACTTATGACGGCGCCCGCACCGCTGGTGGTTATGTTCACCGTACCGCCGTTTTGGTTATAGTTCAGGTCGGCCGATATGCCTTTGCCGCCAACGGTCATCGTTGTCGTTCCGCCGACGACTGTCACAGAGCCGTTACTTTTAATACCCACGGTAGTATAGCTCTTGGTGCCATCGGTGGCGGTGTAAGTGCCACTATTGCCAAGTGCCGAGAGTGTAATGTTGCCATCGGTGATGGTCACGTTGCCGTCTGCCGAGATGCACTTGCCGCCAGCGTTGGAAGTCGAGCAGATGATGTTAACCGTACCGCCCGATATTACAGTGTTAAAGTTGGTCTTAATGCCCGTGCAGTAAGATATGTTGCCAGATGACAAAACGTATGTGCCGTTGGCGTTCACCGTCGTCGAACCACCGTTGATTACCAAATTTGTGTCGGCTTTAATACCTTTCGATTGATTGCCCGTGACGGTGATATTGTGTGTGCCGTCGGTGATATAAACGTGGCGGTTGCCACTTATACCTTTCGAGTCGGCTCCGCTCATGTTGATGGTTATGTTGCCGCCGCCGATTGTGATATTGTCGTCGCATCCCATGCCCTTCACTCCCTGGGAGGTGCAGGTGATATTAATCGTGCCGCCGCTGACCTGTAGGTAGCCTTGGTCGGCGTCGATGCCGTCGCCCAAGCTCGTCACTGTCAGAGAGCCGTCCTGCATCACAAAGTCGTCAACATTCATCGCGTCGCCGGTGGTCGATTGGCCATAGACGTTCACGGTGCCGTTCATGATTATGGTCTTTCCGCTGCTCTGGATGGCGTGTTTGGTGTAGCCTTTCACCGTCAACGCGCCGTCGCCTTGAACCTCAAACTTACCTTGGCTCTGCAATGCTGCCTTGTGGTTCGCGTCGGTGATGTTGGTGGTGTCGCTTATGAAGTTCGAGGTGCCGGTAGCGAGGTGCAGCGTGACTCGATGGTCGTCCACCACACGTATTGCCGGCCCTGTGGCACTGTGCAGATGCAGGCCTTGCATATAGAGTATGAGGCTCTTGTCGGTATTGATAATAAGGTTGCCGTCAACCGAGCGACCATCGAGCACGTATGTCAGGTCGTCCAATCCGGTGGCTGCGTTCACTGTTACGTCCTCGCCGCTGGCGGTGATTTCGAGTCCTTGCGAGGCATAGCCGTTCACGATGGTGGGCGCTGCGCCGTTGTTCCAGGTGATATGTATGCCGCTCACGGGATCGACAGTCGTGGTGTCGTGCGAAGGTATGGTGTCGGGGTCGTCCACGTCGCCTCCGTTACCGCCACCGCCGTTCAGGTTGTAGAAAGTTATGCTATCAATCGTTGAGAAAGCTTTTGCGATTGCATTTCCGTCCACGGTGAATGTGGCGGTGCCGCCGTCGAGGGTTATCGACGAGATGTTGGCGGTGTTCCACTGGTTCGTCACGTCGCCGTTCTTGTGTACCCTGAGGTTATAGTTCTGAGCTGTCGCAAAGAAGGTGCAGCCCATCAAAAACACTAATAATAAAATCCTGTTTTTCATAGCTGTTACCATTTTACGAGTTTAGTAGTATGATTGTTGATTTTCACCATATAGACGCCGGTGGTCAACGACGAGATGTCAATTCTTCCTTCGTTTTCGACAGTCGTGTCAATCATCTTGGCTCCCGTCATCGAATACACCGTCACTTTCATCTGCTCGCCGTCAGTTCCGCGCACCACGCAGTAGTTCTGCGCCGGATTGGGGTAGAGGCTGACCGCCGACTGCTGACCGCTGATGGCATCCTCGATGCCGTTCGAGTTGTCCGAGAACTTCATGTTGCGGATAGCCGACATCGGAATCGACTGCGCCGACGAGGTGCCCGATTCCTTGATGACGACATAGTCGCCTGCAAACGAGATGCTGCCTGTGCTCTGCACGGTGTAGCGGCTTACGGTGCCGTTTGTCTTGGTGATGGACACCGTCGATTGTGCGCTGGCCGTCTGTCCGCCCAAAAGCAGTAGCAGCGAAGTCAATGCGCAAAGTAAACCTTTTTTCATGATTGTATGTGTGTGGTTATTTGTTTGTTTTTGAGATGATAACACGCTTTGTGGTGTTTGCGTTAAGTAGATGCAAAAGTACATATCTATAAATTATAGATTGTTGGCGATAAAGGGTAAATGTTTGACAATTTTTCTTTTTCTAATGCAATATTTTGACTACTTTTGCGGTAAAATTGACAAGTGGATAATTAGTGGTTAGCAGTCAGTAGTCAGTAGTCAGCAAGTCTCCACTAACGCAATTACACAATAACACAATAACGCAATCAAAATGCCCCACACTGACAATTTCATCAACAAGCTTGAATCGGAAATCAAAGAAAACGGAGTCTTCGTCATAGACGACGTCACTCGAATGCCCGCCTACGACCGCGATTTCATACAACCCTACTATTCTGTCGGCATCAACCACCGAGGCACAGTTGAAGGCTCCTACGACGGCAACGACTTCGTTTTCTCGCCTCACGACATATCGGTGCTTTACCCCCGCCACACAATCTATTTCCGCAACTCCTCGCCCGACTACCGCGCCACGCTCATCGTCATCTCCGAGCAGCTCTTCTCCGAGCTCAACTCCATCAACACCAGCGACAACCGATTCGTCTTCGAGAGCCAGCCTCACTTCAAACTCAACGACCGCCAGTTTGCCGACATCCTCACCATCGTCGAGGTGTTCCGCGTCATCAGCCGCCTCAACTACGTCAACCGCAAGGAGATGATGGTGATAATGCTGGATGTCCTGTTAGGCATAATCGGCAACTACCGCATCGAGAATGTAGGCAAAGGCGGCGACGGCAAAAACCGTTTGAGCCCCCTGTTGCGCGACGCCATCATGCAGCATTGCCACCAGCATCACGACGTCGAGTTCTATGCCGGGCTTTTCTGCCTCTCGGCCAAGCATTTCAGCACCGTCGTCAAGCGCGAGACAGGCTTCGGAGTGAACCACTGGATTCAGCAGCAGCTCGTCACCGACGCCAAAACACTGTTACGCACCGAGCTGCAGGCACCCATCCAAGAGATAAGCGACCGTCTGGGATTCCCCGACCTCGCCACCTTCAGCCGCTTCTTCAAACGCGAAACGGGAGTATCCCCAACCACCTTCCGCCAGTCGCTGTAGGAGAGACAACCGGCTGGCGGGGATTCAAAGTCACCTTATTGCTTACTGGCCGGACGTACAGGGCGAATCGTCAAACCGCGGTCACGGCTGCTGACCGTCAAGTTGCGGTCGTCGGAGGTAAGGTAGCAACATCTTGCGGAAATCGGCGAGTTCTCGCTGAGGGAAGCCGTCCAGTAAAGACCGCTCTCGCCTTCGCCACCCAACTCTTCGCCCATCTTTCTTCCGGCAGCGGGAAAGAAAACGCTGTTGCCGTTGGAGGCGGTGAACAAGCGTCCGTATGTGTTGTTCACACGAGTCCACTGGGATGTGGTATTGGTCAACAACTCCTGCCATTCTGATGCGGTCGGCATACGTGCTCCACCTCCGCGAGCCGCACGGGCAGCGTCGTCGATGTTTTCAAGCGTAGTTATGCCGTCCACGTGGCCAAAACCCTCGTATGTGTTGTATTTATACAATGTGTTGCCGTTATCGCTATCATAGTCACCATATTGGTAGGTGTCCCATGAGTAAACGCTCTTCGGCTGTGTCTCGCCCCATGCATAGTAGTTCCCATACTGGCCAATCGTGGAGGTGCCGAGGTTGCACGAAGCCCACAGAAGGCCGCTTGGCAAACCAAGGTCAACCCACTCGGTGGAAGTGGGTGAATCAGATGTGTTAGAGTTGTTCGAGCCACCGTCGCCACCGTCATCCTCAATCTCGCACGATACCATTCCCATCGTAAGCAGCATAGCAGCTGCATAATAAATCACTTTTTTCATTGCTTTTCGATTTGGTTTATTTTAAATTGTTCCTTTCTTGAGCTTATTTCTTGCCAGCGGGACGGACGGCACGTATTGGAAGACCGTAACAGCGGTTGAATGCGTAAGTGTTATGAATGCCCGAACCAAACTCCAAATCATACGCTCCGGCACAGTCATGACCCACTAACACAGATGCCCAGTAGAAACCCCACACGCTATCACGGTGTACGCCAGGTTCGCCACCTTCGTCACTGAGATAGCCCATGGCGGGCAGGAATATGCAGTTGCCGTTGGTTTTGCTGATAAACATGCATCCGTTCACACCGTTGACGGTGGTCCACTCTACGCGAGTGCCTCTTAACAGGTCATTCCAGTCGGCGTATGATGGCATACGTGCGTCGCCGCCAAGGGCAACACTTGCGGCATCGTCAGCAGGTTCAAGTTCGTCCAGCTCGTCGGTATATCCGTTGAGACCATATTCTGAATTGTCGCAGTACTTTGTCAAGGCATCATAGTTGCTGCCCCATGCGTATGTGCTCCAACCATAAACATCCTTTGGCTGGGTTTCGCCCCAAGCATAGTAGTTGCCATATTGCTCGGGCGACTCGGCTCCCAAATTGCAGGACCGCCATAGCAGTTCCACTCCGCTCTCCAAGCCCATATCAATCCATTCGCCTTCGGTTGGAGTTGTAGGGATTGTGGGATTTGTTGGAGTGGAGTCGTTGGCGTTGTTGCCGTTGTTGTTGTCTTCGGTGGGGTCGCACGCGACCATTCCCATCGTCAGCAGCGCGATGGCTGCAAGATAAAACACTTTTCTCATTGTTTTTCTATTAGGTTTATTTTAAATTATCCCTTGGTATGCCGCTGTCTTGAGTCTATTTCTTGTCAGCGGGACGGACGGCGCGAATCGTATAGCCGTCGCAGCGATTATTGCCGTCATATACGTCATTGAGGACCTCACCGAAGTGATAGTTCCATGCAAAGCACGGCGCCACCACGTCGAGTGACGAGGACCAGTAGTCGCCGTCAAGGCCGTCGCGGTTGAGCGAACTACCATAGCGATTTCCTGCTGCGGGGATGAAAAGAGTGTTAAGGTTGTCGGCGGTAAACAAACGTCCGTACACTCCGTTCCGTACTGTCCAGTTGCTTTGAGTGTTGTCCAGCAACTCCTGCCACTCCTCACGTGTCGGTATGCGGGCGCCTGAGCCGAGCACCTGTGTGGCGACATCGTCAGACGGCTGCAGTGTGGTCAAGTTGTCGGAGAAGCCATTGAGTCCCCATTCCGAACTGTTGCAGTACTTGGTGATTTTGTCGTCAGAGCTGCCGTAGGCGTAGTTTGTCCAGCTGTAAAAGTTCTTGGGTTGGGTTTCGCCCCAGGCGTAGTAGTCGCCGAAGCCTTCCGGGGTGGTGGAGCCTATGTTGACACTGTACCACATCAAACCGCTCGGCAATCCGAGGTCAACCCATTGGCCTTCGGTTGGGGAGGCAGGGATTGTGGGATTTGTTGGAGTGGAGTCGTTGACGTTGTTGCCGTTGTTGCCGTTGTTGCCGTTGTTGTCGTCCTCGGTGGGGTCGCATGCGACCATACCCATCGTAAGCAGCGCGAGAGCTGCAATGCGGAGTGCTTTTTTCATAATTTTGAGGTTGTTGGTATTATTCTTTTGAAAGTGCAAAGATACTAAATATTTTCGGGATTGGAAATATCTAGAAAATAAACATTTGCAATTTCGGTGATATCCTTATAGAGAGGTGCGTTTTGTATTTTGGCAAACAATCCTGGTATCACCACCGATTATTATATCTTTGATATAATAATAAATACTTGCAACACAGGTGTTTAGATGTTTTGCGTAATTCTATGGTAATTCTAGGGTAATTCTAGGGTAATTCTAGGTCAAAGAGCAGTCAACCTCTACACAACCTCGACTCAACTTCGACTCGGCTTCGACTCAACTCCGAGTTGAATCCGACTTTACTTCGACTTTACTCCGATTTTATTCCGACTCAAGACGGAGTGAACTTCGGTATGAGTCGGAGGATGCTATGACACAGACAGACGGATGCCACCGCTTAGGCAGGTGGATTCCGGCACTTCGGTACCGACAAGTCATTGTGGCGGTTACGCCAACGCTATAGTATGAAACTGCCCAAATAGAGGCTTGGGCTTGCCTGCCCGGGGCGCACGGCAGTCTTGAGGTTGGCCGCCCGATGGAAGACGGTGGCTTGAAACCATGCATAGACATGCACAGTGTCGTCGTCGCCAACGGCGTCTGATGGTAAGTCGAAGTTGCACTCCGAGCATTTGTTCCGCATTGGGCCACGATAGAGATAGCTTGTGTTCATGGCTGGACGGTAAACTGCCACCATGAGTTGGTCGTCATCAACAGCATGGCTCTCGTCCAACCGAGGGTTTGGGCACGAGATGTGCAGCCGCCTGTCGCAGACATCGGCGGTCATATCACTTCCGATATATCGCGGTCCGTCGGCAAGACAGAGCTTCTCGGGACATAGCACCCAGTTGCCTTGCAATTCCTCGCCTGTAACGCTTTGCTCGCTCTCCATCCACTCCAGCGCCCCGTTGTTCCAGTTCTTCTTTACAAACGCGTTGCGCGGCGACTGTGCGCTGCCCTTTTTCGACACCGTAGCGAAACTGAGGTTTACAGCCTCAGCCAGCGCCTTAGAGAGCTTGTTGGCAAAAGCGAGCTTGGCACGATGCATCTGCTGCTTCGGCGTGCGCGGGTTAGTGGGTTTGTAAAGGGATTTGTAAATCTGTTTTCCGTTGAGCACAACCGCAATGCGGTCGCCAATCTTTCCGTGCTCAAATCCAAGTAATCGTCTATCGGTGTGTGACATACTATATCAACGCAACCCCTGCTAAATTATTGTTTCACTTTTAGATTAGAGCGTTGAACGATTGGTGCTCTTGAGGGACTTATTCGTTTCTCCCTATTGCTCTTGCAAGTCGCAGTGGCTGTCTTCATAATGCCAGTTAAAACCAATGATTTAAATCCGCCTTGGCTTCGGTGTAACAAGCTCCATACGCTAGGACTATTTTGATGCGAGCCATTTCTTTAGCGGTGCACACTCTTTAAGGAATGTTTCGCGGCTTACAACCGTTCCCTTTGCCCTGTCGTACAGCTGTTTCAGCAATGCGGAGGCATCGACACGTTTCATCTTTTCTAGTCGCAACGGGGCGGCGTGGTAGATGGTTATGGATTCGTCCTGGCCTTCGACGCTGCGGATATCGGATATGGGAAGCCGCTTTGTCGCGTGGTCGGCAACATGGGCATAGTACTCAATCTGCTCGTCATAGCCACGATGGCGATTTTTCAGAAACTGCAGTTTGATGTATTCGTTAAGACTCTCACTCAGCGCATAGTCGCGATGCTCGAAGAAGATGCTGTTGCCCCACCATTGGTGCGCCATCTCGTGCGGAACCCATGAGAAATCGGGCATCATCTTATAGACCTGCAGGAAGTAGGGGCCGAAGATAATCATATCCCTCAGCGACTGGCACATCACAAACTCTTGGTCGCCAATCTCCACGATGTTCATCGGCTGCTGCGAGAGTGTATCGCCGAAGAACTCGCTATAGAAGCGGTATGAATCAATGAATTCAGAATAAAAGGCATCAGGATGCTCCGCGGTGTCGCTTGTGTTGCGATAGAAACGGAACTGGCGCACCTCATCGTCCACCACTTTGCACTCGTAGCTCTCTTTGGGTAGCAGGATGAGATGCAGGTCGAAGTCTTTTTTCGAACTCGGATTCTTCCCCGCATTGGTAATCATATAATAGCCTTCGGCATCGAATTGTAGTTTCGCCGTAAGCAGCTCACCGTTGCGGTGCGGGTACCAGTTGCCCTCGCGGCGCAGAACGACGGCACCGTCGGCGGTGCGGTAGTCGTTGAGCGGCAAAGAATAGGAGAATGCGAGCCTGGCAGGATGGTCGGAGAATGTTATGGTGTCTCCGTTCCGTTGGTAGTCGCCTATGCCGAGGGAGTCGATATTTGCTGTTTGCGTCAGCAGCAGATAGCCGTTTTCCTTGTTGTCGTAAGAGAAGTAAACTGTGCCTTCCACCCGTAGAGTATCACCGTCGGTGCGGCATTGCATAAAGTATTGGTTGTATGGAACCGAGGCTGGATGTATCACCAGTTCAGTCAGCCCATAAATAGCCATATAGTCCTCTATCGGTCCGAGGTTCATGCTTGTGCGTCGTGCGTTGAGGTTGTCTATCTCCTCGATGGGTTCGAATGCCGTGAAGTTGTCGATAGTCACGAGTTGCGAACCGTAGATTTGGGGCTTGCCTTGGTGGTTCAAATCGCGGTCGGTCATCATGGCAATCCATGAGAGGTCGAAGTCTCCATTGTCCGCTGCCGGCTTGGCCTGTTCCAAAAACCAGTGCAGGAAATCCGGGTTTGCGTGTTGTGCCAGCAGCGCCGCATCGTTCACTCCCTGATGGCCGACATTGTTGTATGTCGGAAATCCATATTGGGCAATGAGTTCCTGTAGCCGTGATATGTTCAAGGCATCGATAGCGTGTATTTCTTCCCAGAGATTGTTGGAGCCATCATTGCCTTTATGTAGTTGATGCCGCAGCCGTTGGTCTTCGTCGCACATGGCCTTCAATTCATCCTTGTAGGCAACGTTCAGGTTTGTGCGGTTGATATCTTCGCGATCGACAATATAGTCGAACCAACTGCTAGAGGTGTAGTCGCCGCTGTCGATAGCCGTCAGTGCCTCCCGTAGGTACCAATGCAGGAACTCCTTGGAGGTAAACTGTGCGATATAGGTGGCCATGTCGTTGCACGGGTAGCCCACCCTTGTCCATGTGGGGAATCCGCGCTCAGCTATGAGCTGCTTGAGCTCTGCCTCGTTTCGTGCTACTATATCTTGCAAGACAGTCTTCAACGAGTCCTGGTTGTAGTATCCTTTATTGAGCAACTGGCGAACAGATTGGTCGGCACGTTTCATTGCTAATAGGCGGTTCTGATAGACGGTGTCCTGATAGCCGCGAGGCGACACTGTGGCCACCACCTCGTTCCAGTAGTCGAGAGTGTCCGTTCCATACCATCCGGCATCGCGTTTCAGGTCTGCCATATCGAAGCATTTGCATCCGGCCAGACGCATCAGCAATGCCTTCTCAGCATCGCTGCCGGGGTTGTAATAGTGCACCAATCCCCGCATGTGCATCAGCGTCACGAAGTCGTTGCATGTGATGCCGTACACCGAGTCTATCAACAGGAAGGTCTTATAGGCCGTCTCGTGGTCCTCACTTTGCGATGCCTCGAAGGCTTTGCTACGCAACTCGCTGTAGGTAGGAAAACCCTTCTCGACCTGCGCCGAAACTCCAAAACTGGCTGTGATGGCGATGGCAACGCATAAAGACAAAAGGATAGTCCTTCTCATGCCGTATCAGATGTTGATTTGACTATCTGCATGTGACATAATATATCAACGCAACTCCTGCTAAATTATTGTTTCACTTCTCTTTGGTGTAGAGTAAAAGCGACTGGCAGGATATGTTGCAGAGCAACAGGTTCTCCCTTATACGTTGCGGGTTTCCATTTGGGCATAGTTTTAACAACTCGTTTCACCTCATCTCCCACACCATGCCCAATGTCACGTTTAATCATCACATTTGTTACAGAACCGTCTTTTTCTACATTAAATACAACAACGACTTTGCCTTCGGGTTCATAACAGCCATCCGGCAGGTGAATGTTCCGCTCTAAAAAACTGTATAAGCTGTCCTCGCCTCCAGGAAATTCGGGCTCGGAGGTATAATAAACCACCTCGACTTCTTCCTCATTCCCTATAGAACCAATAACCACCCAGCCCATTTTTACGCTTTCATTCGTGTTTTGCGCTGATACAGAGGCAACCGCAAATATGGCAGCGATTATGATGAATGCCTTTTTCATAATGATTTTTTTATCAATGAGCGATTATTCTTTTCTGTCACTTATTTGTTAAAGCATATCAAAAATATTAGGCCACCATGGATACTCCTCGCGGCGTATAGATTGCCATTGGTTGTTATCGGTTAGGCGGTAATATCCATTTCCAAGTGCAGCTATGCTGAATATGAGTCTGCGACAGAGTTTTTTACGCGGTATGACGACATAATAATTTGAGCAGCCATATTCTACACAACGGGCATCTGTAGTATCGCACAGAAGTATATAGATACGACAGTCGTTGCCGTTCAGGAATAATCCTCGACTCCACACTGCAACCGAATCCTGGAGTGAATATATATAAGATACCGCCTCCGTTACGGATTCTTTGTTTTTGTCAATCCTAACAGCAAGGGAAAGTATACGGGAATTGGAATGAAGCGAAGGAATGAACACATCATCTTCGAAGTGTCCGTTTTTTCCTTTTTCTGGGAAAAAATATTCATAGGGATAGAGCTGTCGAAACTCGGTGGTGAGGGCACGGCAGATATTTAATTGGTGGGACAGCATCTTTCTGTCGTGGTGTTTCACAGCATGGCAAATGCTGTCCATCGCCATCACTGTACGTCCGATGCGCGACTCTTTTATGGGTGACCAAGTTTTCACTTTACGTCCTATATGGCTAATCGCGTAGCTTGTTCCGTCAAAGCCGATTCGGCTTTCATAAAAGTTGGCAGTCATAGTGGCGGCATCCATAAGGTCCGATATGATTTTATTGTCTTCACGGCTTATCAATATTTCGTATCGTTTAGTCTTGGCCTTCGCATTGCGCGCTTTGTAGTTGACAGAATACCAGATGTTGTCCTTTTCGTCAGCTTGGATGTAAATCAGGGTGTCACCGTGAATACTGAGTGCATATTCGTTATTGAACGACGGTGCGCAAAGATAATAAAAGTCACTCCCGACTGTGAGAGTTTTTTCAAGAAAAGCACCGTATTCCGGGGTATAGCTCACTGTGGCCGGTTCAAAAACATTTTGTGCACCAACAGTGGTAACGGCGAAGAATAGTAGTAAGGTATATATCTGTAAAGCCTTTTTCATTGACTGGTTGAGCTTCATTGCCCCATTTTCTATAGTTTTCACAATATCCGTCCTATTGTTCAAGCAAGTCGCAGATTTTGTCTTCCCTGATGATTTTCGGGGCGGACTTCCCGGCCAGCACCAGCACCTTCTTGCCGTTGCGGTAGATGTGCAGCTGGCGCGAGCGCACTACGGCGGTCAGCTCGGGGTCGTCCTGCATCGCCATCCAAATGTGGTGATAGTCGCCGTCCTCGTCGAACAGCTTCTTCCGCAAGTGCGAGCACATATCTGTCGTGTCAATCGTCATCGTTTCCACGTTCTCAAGTCGTTGGTTTTATTCGTAGTGTCTTATTCTCACATCAATCCCCTCGAGTTGGGCGGCTATGCCGCTTACGTCGGTATCGCTGTAGTGGTAGGGGAACAGCACTTTGGGGTTGACCTTACGGGCGGCCTCGACCAGTTGGTCGGGCGTCATTGTGAAGGGTTGGTTGCAGGGGAGAAAGGCGATGTCTATCTCCTTGATGGCGTCCATTTCGGGTATCACCTCGGTGTCGCCGGCAATGTATATGCGCAATCCGTCGAGGGTCAGTATGTAACCGTTGTCGCGACCTTTGGGGTGGTATTGCTTGTGGCCTTTGGTGGTGTTGTATGCGGCTACCGCCTCGACGGCGATGTCGTCGGCAAGCACTTCCTTGTCCCCGTTTTTCATCGCGGTGCCGCTGCCGTATTTCTCGACACAGGTCTTATTCATAATCAGTCGGGTGTTCTCTTTCGAGAGTTGTCGCAGCGCCGCTTCGTCATAGTGGTCGAAATGGTCGTGGGTGACGAGTATATAGTCGGCCTTGGGCATCGATGCGTAATCCACCGTGCGCTCGTTCAGATTGCTGCAGGGGTCGATTTCTATCTCTCGTCCGTCATATTCAATGCGGATGCAGGAGTGCATAAGTGCATGTATTCTAACGCTCTTGCCGCTTTTGGTGGTGAATACGTCTGTTTCGTATGGAGTGTCGGTTTCCGACGTCTCGATTGCTTGGGTGTCTGCCGGTTCCGGTGTCGTGATTTCTTGGTTGGCGTGACCGCAAGCGGCCATAGTCCCTGCGGCAAAAAGACAGATTAAGGTGTTCTTCATAATGTTCAGTTTTTGTGTGAAATAATCGTCATCATTCATCACTTCTTCACTTGTGCGAAGAACGGGTTGTGTTTGGCAACGTCGCTGAACCCATCCCAGTGGTCGGATAGGCAGTCGGGGCACCAGTGGCCGCCTTCGAGCACCAGCTTGGGCGACGCTTTGAAACGGTGGCCGTTGTGACATTCCCACTCAAGCAGCTGTGACGGATCTCCTGAATATGCGTCGGAGACCAGTCGTCCGCCTCTAAAGGCGGCTGCGGCTTGCAGCTCTTCCATCGTCAGCTGAGCAAGAGGTTTGCTTTCGTCGTAGCCGTGCTGTATCTTTACGGCATTGTCGGCGTCGGCGGGTTTCGAAAGGTCCCAATCCGACCATTTGGGTATTGCTCGCCACTGCTCAAGGCTGCCGTAATAGGCGCTGATGCGTGCTGTGTCGTTGTGGCGTATCCAGTACTGTGTGCCGTAGGTCTTCTTGTGTGCCAAAATGCAGAGAGCGGCTTTGATAATGAAAGGAGGCACTATCTTTGCCATCTGGAATATCTTGGGAAGACCGGCGCCCAACTGCTTGAAATAGTCGTCCAGCGGGATGTTCGCTCGGAAGTGCAGGATATCTTCGAGCTTGTCGGCATCGAGGTAGTAGTGTCCGTGGAAGTTCTTCAGCACAAACCAGTTGGCGTTGAATATCTTCTCGGGCCGTGGGCAGCTGACGGCTTTCAGCACACGAGTTTCGAAGTCGTAGTTGGTCATACGGTACTGTGGACCGCTGCTGATGTTGTAAAACCGGTTCCAGAACGAGTCGGGCACGTTGTCGCGACAAACACGTTCAAGAAGTCTCCCAGAGTCCTCGACGGTGGCCCACTCGAGCACTCCACGTATGGGAACGTGGAACATGATGGGGTCGAAGTTCTTGAGGATGGCAGGGTAGAGGATGCCCGACTGGCGGAGGCTCACCCAGTGGCGGATGCCGCTGTCGGCGAAGATACGCTCGGCAGCAATCTTGCTAACGGCGTAGTAGTCGAAGTTGCTTGCGAAGACTGGGTCGCCGCAACGACCCCAGTGTATAGGTTCGTTACGGTCGGATGTCTCGGCCACCGAGCCGATATACACCACGCGTATATCGTCGCGGTTGGGTTGCGCTAGCACGGCTTTCACGACGTTCTCGGCGGCTTTCACATTCACCCGTAGGGTCTTTTCGGGGTAGTAGTCGGCTTTGGGCGACACCATACCGCCCACATGCAGCACGTAGTCGGCTCCAGTGACGCCTTTCAACACGTCGTCATAGTTTACGAGGTCGCCCCACACCACATGTATTTTATCCTCCAGCGGTTTCAGCTTCTTCTGGTTTTTTTTGCTCGGTCGAGCCAAGATGGTGACATCGTATTGTTTAGGATAGTTCAGAAGCTCGTGAAGCCCAGCCCATCCCATGGTGCCGGTGGCTCCGGTTAGAAAGATTCGTTTTTTCAAAGTTTTAGTTTGTTTATAGGTTGATATGTGGATATGTTAAGATTTCAATTTTCACAATTTCACAACTTCACAAAATAACCTCGCCCTGTGCGGGCACGCACCGTTTCGGTTGGTTAATGAACAGTTCTATACCGTAGTGCCATTCGATGTAGTCGGCGTGTGCGGCGTGTGCTTTGATGGTGACGCCGGCAAACTGGCTGAGCTTTTTCCCGAAATGGTAGAATACGCCGAGATGTTCATAGAATGGAATCTCTACTACTTCGGATTTTATGATATAGTAGCCAGCTGAAAGACGTACTGACAGGTCTCCCCAGCGGGGTTCGAAATCCAGACAGGCTCCAAGATAGGGCCTGTTGGCCTCTTTTTTGTAGAGAATTTCTATCATCTCTATGTGGCTGTAGTTGTACATCACGTCGAGATTGGCTCCGAATCCGAGGCACTGGTTGATGTAGTACATGTAGCCCAACTGTGCCGTATAGGCAAAATAGTGTTTGTGCTTTGGAGGGACGCTTTCGGTGTCGTACCACCGCGATTGCACAACTGCAGGTGCGAACGAAGCCCAGATGCGGTGATACTGGTTGGCTTCGTTATGCTGGTTGTAATATGTTTTTGTCGTCTTTTTATTCCTGTCTTGAATGGCGGCGGTGTCTCTGTCTTGGGTTGGTGTTGATGATGTTGGTGTGCTGAGCCTGTATCCTACACTGGCCATAAGGTAGTTTAGCCCTTGGTTTGGTTTGAGGAGGTATCCATTGGAAGAGTGGCTGAACCGTAGGCTGAATGTTAATGCCGAGTGGTCAGGAAAGGATATTGAATATCCAGCTCCGAGATTGAATATGCAGTTTAGGTACGACCCGATAAAACAGTTCATTGTGTCTTGCGTCCTTTCGTATGGATTGGTGTACAACGCAACTCCTGCACCAGTGTACCAGAATACCTCCGAAGTGTATTGCTTCGATTGATTGGACCGCCAGATGGCGTTTTGCATTGATGCGGATATGGCTATGCGTTCCCCTGCTACACTGTTGGTCGAGTGTAGATATTCGAGATATAGCCCGAATCGAGGCTGTTTCCAGAACTGAATCCAATAGCGCTCGCCTGTCATCTGCCAATTTATGGCGGCGGAAACTCCGAAATTTGCTCCGCCTATATAGGAATATTTTTCGGTATTGGGTATCGTGGCTCCACCGTCAATCGAGATGGTGTATTCAGGATGCGGACGTACGCTGTCTTGGGCGGCGGCGTAGGTCGTCGTCATGATACAAACAACGATTGCGACCATTGCATTTACGCATCCTCGCATTTACTCAATCATTTTAAGATATTCTTCTTCCGAGATGATGGGTATCCCCAGTTTCTCTGCTTTCTTCAGCTTCTCAGGTCCCATCTTCTCGCCGGCCAGGAGGTAGGTGGTCTTGGCCGAGAGGGAGCTGGACACCTTGCCGCCGTGCTGCTCGATGTGGCTCTTTATCTCTTCTCGTGAGAAGCTGGAGAAGGTGCCGCTCACCACGAATACCTTGCCTTCCAGCGCGTTCGATACTTTCGTCGCCGCACTCTTCATCTGAAGGCCTGCTGCACGGAGCCGCTCGACGATGTCGCGATGGTCGGGCGATTGGAAGTATTCGTATATTTGCTGCGCCGTCTTTTCGCCTATGTCTTCGACTTGGGCGAGTTCGGCTTCGGTGGCGTTCATCAAGCTGTCGATGTCGCCGAAATAGCGTGCCAGTTTCTTGGCGCCCACTTCGCCTACGAACCTGATGCCGAGTGCGAAAAGCACTCGCTCGAAGGGTACCTGCTTCGACTGCTCTACGGCTGCCAGTATGTTGTCGGCTCCTTTGTCCTGAATGGATGCACTCTGGTCGTCTGACGACAGACCCACGAGTTGCTCTTTGCGCAGGTCGTAGAGGTCGGCAATATTGTGTACAAGACCGCTGTTGTAGAGCATCTTGAGTCGTTCGGTTCCAAGGCTGTCGATACGCATTGCCTTGCGGCTTACGAAGTGTTCGAGGCGTCCTACTATCTGTGGCGGACATCCGTCTTGGTTGGGACAGTAGAATCCGGCTTCCCCGTCCTCTCTCACGAGGGTTGCTCCACATTCGGGGCAGGTGCGAACGAACTGCACCGGTTGGCTTCCCACCGAGCGTTTTTCCATATCGACGCCTACAATCTTGGGTATTATCTCGCCGCCTTTCTCTACCAGCAGCCAGTCGCCTTGGTGTATGTCCATTTTCTCGATGAAGTCGGCGTTGTTGAGCGTGGCGCGCTGCACGGTGGTGCCTCCCAGCTGCACGGGTTCCATAATCGCCACTGGGGTGATGACTCCGGTGCGTCCCACCTGGTAGTTAATGTCAATCAGTGGGGTGGACACTCGGGCGGCTTTGAATTTATAGGCGATAGCCCATCGTGGTGACTTGGCCGTGAGACCCATACGGTCCCACAGCGGTACCTGATTCACCTTTATCACTATGCCGTCGATGCCGAAGGGCAGGTTCCAACGTTCGGTGTCCCAGTGGTCGATGAAGGCTTTTATCTCGTCGATGTTGCGGCAGACTTTTATGTACGGCTGCACCTTGAAACCCATCTGCTTGGCGGCTTCGAGACGTCCGAAGTGGGTCTGCATGATGGGGTCGTCGAGGTCGTTGCCCATGACGAAATAGGCGCAGAACTGCAGCTTTCGTTTGGCACACTCCCGTGAATCCTGTAGTTTCAGCGAGCCGCTGGCGGCGTTGCGCGGGTTGGCGAAAGGTTCGTCGCCGTCAATCTCGCGCTGGCGGTTCATCTCCTCGAAGGCGTCGAAGGGATATACCACTTCGCCGCGCACCTCGAAGTCGGCAGGGTAGGGAGCCTGCAGTTGCAGCGGTATGGTGGTGATGGTTCGTGCGTTGGATGTGATGTCGTCTCCCACGGTGCCGTTGCCTCGTGTCACCGCCTGGGTCAGCACACCATCTTTGTAGGTGAGGCCTATCGCGAGGCCGTCGTATTTGAGTTCACAGGTATAGTCGAAGGGTTGGTCGCCGATGAGTTTGCGGGTTCGCGACTCGAAATCTTCAATCTCCTCGATGGAGTAGGTGTTGCCGAGCGAAAGCATAGGGAATCGGTGCTCAACCTGGCGGAAGGTCTTGTTCACCTCGCCGCCGACTCGTTGTGTGGGCGAGGTGGCTTTCTTCAGTTCGGGGAACTGTTTCTCAAGGTCGATAAGTTCGCGCAACAGGGCATCGAACTCGTAGTCGGACACCAGCGAGGTGTCGTTCATGTAATACTCATAGTTGTACCTGTCTATGAGCTTGGTGAGCTCGTCAACCCGAAGGCGTGCGTCGTTTATATCTGTATTCCCGAAAAGGTCCATTTTTAGTGATTAGTGAATAGTGATTAGTGAATAGACAAATGAAACTTGTAACTTATTCGCCCAGTGCGGGCACGCACCCTTCAAAGTTGCAGGCGGCTGGTCCTATTAGATTCACTTTTTCGTAGCGATTTCCCGTTGGTTCGAACTCAACTTTGAAGTCGCCGCCGCGGGTACGGATATTGTGGTTTCCGCTCACGATGGCGCAGGCGGTCACTCCAGTGCCGCAGCTCCAAGTCTCGTCCTCGACGCCGCGTTCGTAGGTGCGCACCATCAGAGAACCGTCTGCTGCGTCGCAGATGAAGTTCACGTTGGCGCCTTCTGTCCCTAGGTCGGGATGGTGACGCAGGCGGCAACCTTCGGCCTTCACGTCTATAGAGTCTATATCCTCCACCCTCTGCACATAGTGTGGCACTCCGGTGTTGAGCAGCCATCCGTCGAGCACACGTCTTATGCCGTCGGTGGCCACCTCTTTCATACCGAGTTTCACAAGGCCGTAGCGTTCTTTGTCGTTCCACACCACTATCTCGGCCGTATGCATCCCATCGTCGGCGCGGAAGGTGGTCTTTTTTTCGATAACGCCTAGCAGGTGGGCGAAGGCAACGATGCAGCGACCTCCGTTGCCGCACATGGTGGCGGTATGTCCGTCGCTGTTGTAGTAGCGCATCACAAAGTCTCCGTCGTCGGCCGTCTTGGGGCTTTCGAGCAGTATCAATCCGTCGGCACCTACGCCGATACGCCTATGGCAGATGCGTTCTATCTGTTTGGCGTCGAGGCATATCTTTCCATCGCGGTTGTCTATCATCACAAAGTCGTTGCCTGCTCCGTCGAATTTATAGAATTGTATCATCGTAATTAGAAATTCAATGTGGTTTGCCGGTCTTTGTTCTCAACCAGCTGCTTGCGTGACAGGAACACCAGCAGCGAGGTGATTACTATCGAACAGAATATCACAGAATAAACTATGTATTTTATGGTCGTTGCGCCGGGTATGACGGTATATCCCGCTTCTATGTTCACCCGCTCGGGCATGGCGGCCAGTACGGCGGCCACAAGTCCTTTCGGTATCATCATCGACACCACGAGCCGCTCCGACTTGGTGTTCTCCCGTCCCACCACGCAGAGCAGCAGGAACCTCAACACGAACAGCACCACGGTTATCATCAATCCGTAAAGCAGCTCCATCGGATTGGTAAACGGTATGGATATTCCGACATACACGAAGAAGTAACTCTTTAGTATGAAAACTATCTCTTTGAAGAAACTCTTCTCTTCGGTGCGTAGGGGGTGCATCTTGTCAAGCTTCATGGCTCCGAGCAGCGGCATCCTGAAATAAGACACGTTGCCCAGCACTATGCCGAAGGCCAATGCTGCTATGGCGCCGCTATAACCGAGCATCTCGGCGATGCCGTATATTACGAATACGAAGGCCGGTGTGAGGAACATGGAGTTCTGCAGCTTGCGTACCTTGTCGAGCAACCCCGCCCACAAAATGCCGCCGGCCAAACCGAGCAGTAGGGCGAATAGTATGCCGCCGACCACACGAAAGACCATCCCCGTGATGCCCATCGCGCTCATGTTGGGGACGGTGGATATTTCTAGGGTGGCTATGGTCACCACGATACAGAGCACTCCGCTGGCTGCCGATTCTAGTGTAAGCACCATGCGGGCTTTCTCGCTCACTTTGAGTTGGTTGACGAGCGGGATTACTATGGCGGCGGCTGTACCCGACACTATCGAGCCGGCCAGCACCGAGGCTAGCCAGTCGATATGTAGCACATAGTGGGAGAAGCAAATCACCGCCGCCATCGAGAGTATGAACGACATGATGGTCACCTGCACCATTCCCTTCCAATACCGCCGTATGGTGTCGATGCTCAGGTCCAATCCGCTGTCGAACAGTATGAAAAGCAGGGTGAGCGATGAAAAGAGCGTGCCGATGCTCTCGAGGTCCTTGGGGTGAACAAGTCCCAGCACAGGCCCCACGATGATGCCGATACCCATCAGCAGCACCACGTCGGGTATGCGCCGCTTGCTGAAGATGGCGGAAAACAGGTGGGCGCTGAAAATCAGCAAACCAAGTATTATGAACGTAGAACCCAAGGGGATTGTGAATTGTGAATCGACAAATGTATTTACTGACTGCTAACCACTAACCACTAAAAACTTAAAACTTAATCTAGATATCTATATCCGGCAAAATTTTTCTTAGTTCTGCAAGAGCTGGGTTTATCTGCAGCATCGCTTCGTATTTCTCGCCAGATTGGTAAGGCATCGCGGCTTTCTCCGTGGCTTTTACCACTATTTGGGGCGACAAGTCGTTTATGCCGGAACTCCGCCGAAGGTGAGTCATCACTTCCGCAAGCGTTTTTCTGACTTCATATTCAGCAAAACTGCTTGTTAGAGTTATTATTACACATTTGCCGTCCTCTCCAACTTGCGGTGTGGTGTCTTTGAGAAAAGAGGTTATTTTGTCGGGATTGCTGAATGTGGCGAGTTGGTCTGGCTCGAACATGGCTGCCCAGTAGCCCTCAAGGTCTGTCTGCGTCAATGTGGCTGGCAGTTGTTCTCCAGTTGCTTGTTGCGTTCCTTCTTTTGTTTGTTGTTGGCTAACTGCCTGTTGGTGTTTTGCGTAAGGGTCGGACATCGAAAACAGCACGACCTTGGCTGGTGATGTTTGTGTATTGTCCTCCTCGGAAGTGGCGTATTGGTCCGACATCGAGTGGATTGTTGTTGTAGTCTCAGGCGTTTGGCTGTTTTGCGTCAGTGGCGATTCTGTTTCAACTTCATCCGCCTGCTGCCCACTAACCACCTGCTGCCCACTGCCTGCTACCTGCTGCCAGCTAACCACCTGCTGCTCGCTAATTCTATGTCCCGCCTCTGGCGCTCTTGCAATCTAACTTACTCCGCTGGGCTGTCCCGGGTTCATTCCAATGCTGCAGAGTTTCATCAGGCATACCTCTGTAAACAACCGTTTGTTGTTCGACTCGCGGTAACGGTATTCGTAGTCGCTTGAGATGTTGAGATATTGTAGTAAAAGTTTCACTCCACATTCGGCCGCCTGTTTCCCGATGCTGTCTCGGTCATTGTCCGATACGTCCAAGAGCTGATGGGTGGCTGGGTCTATGGCAACCAGCAAATTGCGTATGTGACTGCACAATCCAGTGATGAAATGTTGTCCGTCGAAACCTTTGTCAAGTATTTCCTTGTAAAGCAGCAACGAAGATGGTATGTCGCCTTTGCGGAAGAAATCAATCAGTTTGAGGTAGTAAGAGCTGTCGAGTATGTTGAGGTTTTTTATACACTCCTCGCGTGTGAGGTTGCCGCCCGTAAATGTCACCAGCTGGTCAAATGTGGAGAGGGCGTCGCGCATTCCGCCTTCTGCATGCTTCGCTATCAAGTGCAGTGCGTCTGGCTCGTATGCCACTCCTTCACTTTTCGCTACATATTCAAGATGTTCTACTATGTCATGCATCGAGATGCGTTTAAAGTCGAACACCTGGCAGCGCGAGAGGATTGTGGGAATGATTTTGTTTTTCTCGGTGGTGGCAAGGATGAATTTGGCGTATGCCGGCGGCTCTTCGAGAGTCTTCAGCAGCGCGTTGAACGCACTCTGCGACAGCATGTGCACCTCGTCGATGATATACACCTTGTATTTCCCGGTTTGAGGAGGTATGGCCACCTGCCTAATTAGTTCACGGGCGTCTTCAACGCTCGAATTCGACGCAGCGTCCAATTCGAATATGTTCATCGACGACCCGTTGTTGAAGTCGTTGCACGACTGGCAGTTGTTGCATGGCTCTACGTCGTCTCCTATGTTTGGGCAGTTGATGGCTTTGGCCAAAATTCTGGCGCAGGTGGTTTTCCCTACGCCCCGCGGCCCGCAAAACAAAAAGGCCTGCGCCAGCTTGTCTTGCTTTATGGCGTTCTGGAGCGTCGTCGTGATAGATGTTTGGCCAACTACCGAACGGAATGTGTCGGGGCGGTACTTTCGAGCTGATACAATGAAGTTTTCCATATTATGGATTAGTGTGAAATAATTTACAAAAGTAAGAAAAAAAACTGAAACGGACACACTTGTTCTTCAAGTGCGCCACTGGTCTGGTTTTTAACATCGAAAAACACGAATATTTAGCGGTCGGCAGTCAGCGGTCAGTTTTTTTGAACATCGAAAAACACGAAAAAAACTTGTCGCTTCGCTTAAGTTGGTTGTTTTGATTGCGAAAAGGGCAAAAGGGCGAAGCTGGGGGAACTCTTTATCGCTTCGCTTGCGACCTTAGAGTTACCTTAGAGCCACCTTGGAGTTACCCTGGAGTTACCATTAAGTTACCCTGGATGAACCCTGGAGGGGTAACGGCTTTGATACGGAGTTGATACGGCTTTGATACGGAGGTGAAGGCACTTTATCGCTGTACATCAATATGTTGCAGCGGCAAATTCTGCAAGGTTGAATACACACACCTGTACAATATTCTGACAGACACATTCTTGCGTATGTTCATAACAATCGGCTTCACACCACAAATACGAATACTTTTTCAATCCAACGAACACTTTCTTATAAAAGTGTGTTCAAAATTGTTCTACACATTGAGTTTTATATAGTTCTCTGACAATGTGTTTTATATGGTTTCAATTTCCAACTTTTAATTTTCAATTCGTACTTATTATCCCATCCCCGTGATTTTCAATCCCATCGCCCAAGCTCAAAATAACCCGACAACAAAGGATTTTGCCTCCCGCAGCCGATGTGTGCCGTCGGCACACAATCCCATTAACCCCACACTGCAAGTGTGGGGCAATACTACTGGTAAAAGAAAAGCGTGCCGCTGGCACGCTACTATAGGATTCTGTTTGGATTGAAAATCACGAAAATAGAAGTGCAGGATATGGAAATCCGGCACAACGGGTAATAGAATGCAAATCTTTTGTACTTTTGCAAATCTAAATCAACATTGAAAACATGACATAAATAGAGACCATAACAAACAAAAACAATTAATAACATAGCGTTTGCTATTTGTTCCGACCTAACTGAAACGTCGAAAATTTCAAAGGTGAATTTTACGGAAAACAAATGTGCGAATGCTCGCTTGTCGGCGAGCATTTTGTCTATCCGTAAAAGGTATTTTCGACGACCGCAGTTAGGAGACGAAATTGCTCGCCTTCTTTTTTGTCTGTGGTCGTTTGAAATAATGCAAGGAATCGGTAGCATGACGTGATACGCAGGCACGCTGCCTGTGATATAACTGATAGCAATCATGCAGATACACATAGGCAACCTTATCCGCGACGAACTTCGTCGCCAAGGTCGCACCAACCAATGGCTCGCTGACCAACTAGGCATTGACAGGCGTACGCTCCAACGGCTATACATTAAGCCTTCTATCGACACCCAGCAATTGTTTCGTATCAGCAAGATACTTGGTGTGAATTTATTTAAGCACTATACCGAACAGCTTTAATGTATGGCGGATGTTGCCATGTGGCAACATCCGCCATACCTTGCCTGAAATAATGTCTATACTTTTGCACCATTACAATTAAAGCTGAAATGAATACAGATCGAAGTTTTGAAGATTTAGCTCTGCTGTACGAGCATTTTCTCAATGAGAATGGTAACCGTGATGCTCATGCAAGCGATTTTAGAGGATGCTTACCGGAGGACTATTCATTCGAAAATGGAAAAAGAATTGGCTTTGTTCTCGGACAATTGCATGCTGCTTTGAGGTACTGGCTTGATCATACTCATGGTAACGCGGAAGAAACCAAAATTGTTAAAGAGTTGAATGATGACATAATGGCATCACACGCAACATACCAAAGTATTACGGAGGCCTTGGATATTTTGGCAGAAAAACATTTTGCATTGTGATTTGTATAAAAATATATTTTACTGCCAATCGAATTTTAAGCTATTATAAACAACTTAAACATTAATACTATGAAGAAAAAAATCATTTCGATGCTATGCATCTTTGTGTCCTCGTTTACCATTATGACATCTTGCAGCATCCGTGAGGAGGACTATGAACAAGCCATTGTCAACGAATGGGAACTGGAGGAACTCACGAGGAGGGACGACTTCTACGTAGCAGGAACTTGGGAATGGGGTACAAGTGTATTTTCTGATTTCGAAGAGCCAATACGAATATCATTCAAGTCGGATGGAACTTACTTCTATTCGCGAGGCACAAAAATCCATAGTTCTAGCGACTATAATTGGCTCATTCTTGGGGATTGTTTGAGCCTACATGTCAGCCTCACTCTTGCTAACTATGTGTATTGTCATCGCGAAGTGACGGATGGTCCAGGTAATAATGAAGATCGTTATGAACTGAGAGCGAGTTTGGATAGGAATGTGACTATTGAGCAATTAACTCGGACAAAACTTGTGCTTTTCCAAGGCGACGAGAGCAGAGAATTCGAGAGATGGGTATTTAAGAAAATATAACTCCCACAAATATTAAGCCGCCATGATAGAGATCCCCAAGAAAATTTCCGATAAAGTTTTATTGTGGAACGCCTGCGAGGACGGAAATCCATTAAAGGCGGAATTGGAGAAACATTTCAGAAGATTTGTTGAAGAGGAAAATGACCTCAGCATTGAGGAACTGTTTATGCGATCATTTATTGACAATCATCGAATGAATGTGTCCTTTCTACCGAAAACAGCCTCTTATGAGATGTATGGATCGTTTGCCACGCTCGTTAATGTTGATATTGACGATTCTGAAAAAGAGAGGCTTTACCACTCCGTCGCTAACGGCTGCAAAACAAAAGGGAGGCTAAAGTTTAAGGGCATAACTATGCAAAACAGGAATGCTACAATTGAGGTGGACACAAACGATATCTATGCGCTTGAGGAATTGGTGAAGTAATGGAAATGGCAAGAAAACAACCCGTTGTGCCGGATTTTCAAATCCGGCACTTCTTTTTCTCGGGATTTGCAATCCCATATTTTCTACTCACAGATTATATTCCATCTCCAACCTAGAGCAAAAGCGAAAAACAATTTTCGCATATTTTCGCCCTTTTCGCACCATTTCGCAATAAAAAAAACCAACTTGAGCGAAGCGACAAGTTTTTTCGTGTATTTCGTGTTTTTAGATGTTTAAATTTCAATAGAAGATAGATGCGTAATGCAAAACGCTTTTCAAAGCCTTCTATCATCGGGTAGTTATTGCCCGCTAATCCGTTTCCAGATGCATTTCTCGCTGAATGCCATGAAGGTTCCGCGGATTTGCAGGCGACCGTCGTCGAGGAAGTGGGCGTCCATGTTGGCACGCACGCCACGCTGCGGGTCATATACCTTCGTGCCGTTCCACTCGTGTTTGTCGGCGTCGTATTTCAATCCGCTGAAAAGCACGGCTTGGTCAAGCGGCAAGGAGCGTAGTTTTTTGTTGGGGTTCTTTTTGTCGAGGCGTTTGTTCCCGTCCTGATCCTTATCCACCTCGGCCCATATCACCTGCCCGCGGTAAGTGCCGTCGTTCAGTTTTACGACCTTGGCTTTGAAATGGTCCTTGTTCTGCCAGGCTTCATATGTGCCTATGATATTGTCTCCCGCGTTGTTGAGTTTGTTTTGTGCACACAAGGTTTGTGGCATAATCCAACTCCATGCGATGGCAAAGATTATTATGGCAAAATTCTTCATGATGCAATAGTTCAACCCACTAACCCGCTCAAGCAATGACATAAAAACAATAACGCAATAACAAACTAACGCAATAACACATTAACACACTAACACACTAACGCAATAACGCAATAACACATTAACACACTAACGCAATCAAACAATCATCATCACATCGCCGTATATGCCGAAATGATATTTCTCCTTGAGGGCAATCTGGTAAGCCTTCATAATCAGTTCTGGACCACCGAATGTGCTTGCAAGGATAAACATCGACGACATCGACGGGTGGAATCCTGTGATAAACCTGTCGGCAATGGTGAATTTGTATGGCGGGAAGATGAATTTGTTGCTCCATCCTTCGTATGGGCTTATTTTGCCTGGAATTGTCACTGACGATTCCAGAGCTTTCATGCTTGTCACACCCACTGCGCAGATGTGGCGGCCATCCTCTATGGCGCTGTTTACAATGTCGCACGTCTCTTGGCTCACATACATCTCCTCTGCGTCCATCCGATGTTTCGACAAATCCTCTACCTCTATCGGCTTGAAGTTGCCTATGCCTGCGTGAAGCGTGATTTCTGTCCATATCACGTCTTTGAGTTCCAACCTTTTCAGGAGTTCCCTGCTGAAGTGGAATCCCGCCGATGGGGCTGCCATCGCACCTTCGACCTTGGCGTAGTAGGTCTGGTAGCGTTCCGCGTCCTCCTTCTCTATGCCGCGCAGTTTTCTCAGCTCGTCGGGCAGAGGTGTCGTCCCTATTCTTTTCACCGTCGCCATGAAGTCCTCGTGGCTCCCTTCATAGAGAAATCTCACGGTTCTCCCTCTTGACGTTGTGTTGTCTATGACCTCTGCAACCAGTTCATCGCCTCCTGCACCGAAATACAGTTTGTTTCCGATGCGGATTTTTCGCGCAGGGTCAACTATCACATCCCACAGGCGCGTCTCCTCGTTTAGCTCCCTAAGCAGGAACACTGTGATGCTTGCACCCGTCTTCTCCTTCTCTCCCATAAGCAGAGAAGGAAAGACCTTCGTATTGTTGGCCACAATGACATCTTGTGGCTCAAAATACTCAATCATATCTTTGAAGATGCGGTGTTCTATCTCTCCTGTGTCGCGATGTACCACCATCAGGCGCGACTCGTCGCGTTGTTTTGCAGGTCTCAGTGCCACCAGGTCTTTCTGCATGGCATACCGGAATTGCGATAACTTCATCTTTTTTTGTTTCTTTGTTTCTCTACAAAACTCGTTTTACGCAAATATATTGTATAAAGTTTCGTTTTTTAGGCGATAAGAGACATATTGCACCATGATTATCGTGTACCGACGGCACACATTCCCATTAATCCCACACTCGTAGTATGGGAAGAACATATACACAAACCACACAACCCAATGGTTGCAATCTTTGGACCGCTCGGGCTTACAAATCACTTTGGTTGAAATGTTGCGGGTAACATATTCTCAACAACGGGATTGTGACATTGTTTTATGAATTACAAATCACATGGAAAGAAGAGCTCTGTTTAATCGGTTCTTGACAAATGTCAAGAAAAATGCACCCGTTTATCGACAATGTTTTTAGTATATTTCAAATGTTTTAATATCTTTGCACAATTATAAGAAAACCACTTATGTCAGAAGAATTAGATAAAAAACGACGGAAGACTAGTAATTATGGTATTTGTATCTGCTGACCATCCCAGCCAGCAGGCGAATTATCCGCAAACTGAACAAGCTTGGATATCTTCCTGAAGAAATGCGAAACGAAGTTTACCAAGGTCCAAAGTTTTTCAGTCACAAAGGCATAACCTTGTAGGAAATAAGACTCGAGAAAGAAAATTTGTGTTTTTTTTCGATTGCGCAAAAAGGTTGCGCGGGGAGATAATACTTTTGCATCGTCAAACAAAAAAAACTAAAAAAAATGCAAACATTAAATGATTTTGTAATGCAAAAGCCCAGACCTCTTCCTGTAATTGTAGCTGTTGACAGAAGTGGTAGCATGGGTGCTGATGGTAAGATTGAGGCTCTTAATTCCGCATTGAAGAATTTTATTGCTTCTTTGCAAGGCGAAAGTAATTCGAAGGCGGAAATTCAGGTCGCTCTCTACAGTTTCGGCCGAGATACAGCCACATGCGACATCCCGCTAAATCCTGCATACAACATTTCCGACGTCCCGGTTTATGAGGCTTATGGTTGCACTCCTATGGGTATGGCTTTTAAAGAAATGAAGGAACTTATCGAGAATCGCGACCAGATCCCTTCGCGGGCTTATAAGCCTACCATCGTGATCATTACCGATGGAATCCCTACTGATGACTATCGCATTCCAATGGATGCTTTGATCAAAGATGGTCGTTCTTCCAAGGCTTTCCGTATGGCGATGGCTATAGGTGAAGACGCAGACAAAGACATGTTGGCGGAATTTGTCAGTGATTCTGAGTTTCTGGTTTCTGGAGACAAGGCTCGTGACATTGTGAAGTTCTTCAAATATGTGACCATGTCTGTCACGTCACGTACAAAAAGTCAGAGTCCTGACAATCCTGTGATTCCTACCTATCCAGCTGATGATATTATTGAGTTCTGATCCATGTCGGGCTACGCGAGCATAAAAACTTCCATCAAAGGAGACAAGTCTGTAAACCAGGATGCCATCCTCACCTACGAGGATGCCACCCTGGTTGTACTGGCTCTCGCTGATGGACTTGGCTCGGCGCCTTGTTCAGAAAAAGGATCCCGTACTATTTGTCGTTCAATTGTCAGTGCTGTTAGGAAGTCTATACTGACTTCTGCTCCCCTTTCTGGAACGAACATAGTGGATTATTGGGAAGCCCAGTTAAGAATGAAAGGGTTTAATCCCCAGGATTGCCTTACTACAAGCTCGTTTGTGCTCATTAACAAGAAGAACAAGAAAGTGACGGCAGCTCAGATTGGAGACAGTCAGATCTATTTGATACTGGATGGGATATTCATCGATAATACGAAGGAAAAAGATTTTGCAAATATTACTGAATGTGTTGGATCGAGCAACGGCGTCAAATACAGCATAACTAGCCATTTTTTTGAGAATACTATCAGGACTCTCATTGCATCAGATGGTATTTGCGACGAACTTGAGCCCAATTCAATTCCACTAATGGCTGACTATCTGGTCAAACGTTATTCTGCTATCCCCAAGAGAAGAAGGAACCTGGCCCTAAGCGGTGAGGTTAGGCGCTCCTTCTCCAAACGTAATTCGGACGACAAGTCCATGATTTTCTTATGGAATGAATAAAGGAGCCTCAATATGCCACAGTTACCATTTAACATAAAAGATGCGCAGAACAATAGCTATAATGCTGTAAAAGTTATTGGCGAAGGTTCACAAGGAAGAACTTATCTTCTTGAAGGAGGAAGATATATTGCTAAACTTTTCTTCAAAAAAAGAAACCTTGAGGTCATGAGATCAACTATTAATTACCTCATTAACCTCGGTTTAAGCAAAGAGAGTTACGCCGTTCCTCTTCGGGAAGTAGTATCTCCAGAATGTGGTTATATTGCAGAATTTGCCTCTGGCATGATGCCTTTATCTGAATTGATTTGGTCTGAAGACAAAGGACCTATGAGTGCTTGGTATATCAAAACTGGTGGTACGCAGAAGCGCTATGCGGTGTTAACCAACATGGCTTACATCCTTCGCTCTCTCCATTCTAAAGGTCTATCATATTGTGATCTTTCTCCAAATAATGTCTTTGTTTCGAATAGTCCCAACAGTGATGCTGTATTCTTAATTGACATGGATAATGTTAGGTACGCAACAGGTATCACGACTAATATCTATACTCCCTTTTACGGGGCTCCTGAGGTTGTGACATTTAGGTCTTCTAACACTCCCATGTCAGATAGTTTTTCCTTTGCCGTGATTGCTTATGAGATACTTTCAATGTCTCATCCTTTGATTGGGGATTATGTGAGTGACGGAGAACCGGAGCTTGAAGATAAGGCTATCAAGGGCGAGATCCCTTGGATTAATGACTCAAAAGACCGCATCAATGCTTGTTCAACTGGAGCTGGGCCAGATGTATTCATAACCAAAGAGCTTATGCCTTTGTTCCACAGGATGTTTGAAGAAGGATTGAACGAACCGGATAAACGTCCTGATATGTATGAATGGTATGAGGCTTTATGTAAGAGTAAAAACAGCTTGCTTCGTTGTCCTGACTGTGACGTCTATTATCCTTATGAGACAAAGCACGCCTGTACATTATGTGGACGAGAGTCAGGGAAGGTTGCGCATATCTTGATGAAATGTTGGACAAATACGGGAGAAACGGATTTCAATGGACAAGAGGTGTATGACGTGGACGATAAGGTGTGGGAAGATATTGTAGTTGATGATTTTACCCCAAAGATTATAAATTCTGAGCATTTCCTTTGTTCGGACAAAGATATACCAGAAAAGATGCTTGAGATTAAAATGACAGGCGTCAATGACGGTAAAGCCGCCATTACGATGAGTCCAGTCAATGGCAGGGAATTCTACATTTACACGCAAAAAGGGAAGGCATTTGAGCGGAAACCGAGATTCTCGACACCTCTCCCTATTTCTGTTAATCCACTTCTACCAGCCAAGGAGAAAAAAATGGTGACAGTTAAGCCATTGGAGAACAAATTTCAACGAGTAATGACATTCGAATGATATGGCTAATATAGATTATCTAATTGAACGTTATCAAAGAAACTGGGAGGAAATCCTTACCGGCACATTGAATCCGAACGTAGGCATCGGTTCCAGCACCAACAGTTTGGAGATAGGTCATATTATTACTCTGAACCAGGACGGAACCTCGGGAAAGTCGGCATTGTTCGGGTATGATAGCTCTTGTTTCCGTCTAACCGTTGATGATGAGGATAAATTGAAGGATTTTAACCCGGATTTCATCTATTTCGTATCAGACTATGATAGAGTCAAGAAAATTGTAACGGTTTCCGGACTGCGTCTCTGCCCTGTCAAGGAATGGGAAGAGCTGGAGATCTGTTTCGATGACGAGTACATTATAAAGCGCTCAAAAAAGAAGAACAAAGATCCCGATAGGCTTGCAAGAGAACTTACCGAAGACTATATTTTTGAGTTCGGCGATAGGAAACTCGTATTCCGTCAGTCCTACCCGAACAGCAATGATTTCAAAATGTTCGGAACGAATGGATACGAGACCATCGTACGGTATCGGGATGGAAAAAACAAATATTTTATTCATCAGGACAAAAGGCACGATTTCCCCCAGGACTACCAGATATTCCTTCAAAAGATGGAATGCATTAGTTTAAGAACTGCTTCTATCTGTGAGGAGTCTGCAGCAAAAATTGCACACCAGGAGATACTATCGGAGATTCAGAAAGGTTCGGCTCTGATTAAGATATGGGACACGTATTCAGAATTGGAACTGCAAAAATCAATGAAACTCAAGGATGATATAGGCAGCATTCCATATCGTATCTTAAATTCAACTCCCGATGTTACCAGAGTTCAATGTGAATTATCACAAGAGAAGAAAGATGTCTTTTATGAGCATTTCAGTGAGTTTAGAAACTCGGCTATGGAAGTCGAGAACTTTAGACTTAAAAACGAAGATGGTAAAAGGCCTTCTTTCAACATTAAGGATATTGATATCCGTTCAGGGCGAATTGATTTCTACGATGAAGACAACTTGATGCCTGACAAGGGCCATCTTGTAATTGCAACAAAAGGAGATGAGAAGGTAAAAACTCGTCGGGATTGGGCCGTGAGGAAACTTCAAGACACCCCGGATGTCCTTATGCGAAACATCCTTTTGGCAATGGAGGACAGGGCTGATGCAATGATCACGAGGTCGATGAACCTGCCTGTCAAGACAATAATCTCAGGACAGACATCCAAGTATTTGAAAGCCAAATTCGGAATAGACAAGCTGACTCGAAATCAAGAGGAGGCTGTGAGAATTGCGCTGAACACACCTGATATTGCTGTTATACAAGGGCCTCCCGGCACTGGTAAATCAACCGTCATCGCGGCCATTTGCAATCGCCTTATTGAGGAAGCAGAAAAGGGAAATAAAGACGTCAATGACAAGGTTGTCTTGGTTTCTGCGTTCCAAAACGACACGCTGGAACACATTGCCTCAAAGATTGAGACGATGGGATTACCGACTATTAAAGCAGGCAAAGACATACAGGGTAACGTTCGTGGCGAAGATGAATTGATCCGCAGTATTCGGGGTCGTATCGACGATGCTATCCATCGTCTTCCTCCTGATAAAGATATGGAGCGAGTCTCTCAACAGCTTGTCGTCATTAGGGATATTCTCAATTCCAAGCATGACTGTTCTGATGCTAAAAAAGACATCGAAACAATAATCGAAGCGAACAAAGGGCGTCTCAGCGATAGTCTTTGGGCTTCATGGAAATCAATCTGTCCGCCCGTCAAAATTCAAGATGGCGACAGGCAAATAAGAGCTTTGAAAGGTTTGTTGACGACTGCGGCTTCGTACTCGGATGGTGGGTATGAAAGAATTGTCCGTGTTCAGAAGGTTGGCGGCATTGTCTTTACTGACAAGGAAAATGAGTTGTTGGATAATGCTCCTTTATCAGACGAGGAGCCTTCTAATGACTTTCTTGCCGCATTAGAAAAATTGAAGACGAAGTATTTATCGGCCTTGTATGCGGAGAAGAACGAAACTGGTGACTCCATTCGGATGGACCTTCAAAATTGGCTTGATAAAGCAATCTGGTATTTCAATGAACTGGAACAATCCTCTTATGAAGATGAAGAGGTATTTCTTATCTCGGTTCTTAGATCGCTGAGGGATGATCTTGAAGGAAACATTGCAGGAATTCGCGATGCCATAAAAAATTATGGAGAAAGCCTTGCCGCCACCAACCAAGTTGCAGGAGGAATGGAACTCGCTAAGTTCAAGAATATTCAGAATGTGATTCTGGAAGAGGCTGCGCGTTCTAATCCTCTCGATCTGCTTATCCCGATGACTAAGGCAACACGAAGGGTGATTCTTGTAGGCGACCAGAAACAGTTGCCTCACCTGTTGGAACCCAATATAGTTGACGATGCGGTCGCATATATTGATGATGATGCCAAGAAGGCCGACATCGCCAGAAAATATGAAGAGTCGCTCTTCAATATTTTCTACAATAGTCTCAATAAGGTAAAAATGCCTGTTCGCTGCATTATGTTGAAAGAGCAATTCCGCATGCATCCCGCCATCGGGGATTTCATCAGCAACCTCTACTATGAAGGCGAACTGATTCCCGGAATGGGGTGGGAAAAGCAGGAGAAGGCCAAGCAACATGGACTCCAACTTCCGTGGGCAAAAGATAAGGTGGCCGTTTTCTGCGATGTGCCTGCTTCCGCTGGTAGAGAGCACCCAGGAAAAAGTAAGTATCGTAATGCTGAGGCAAAGAGAATTGTGCATCTGCTTGATGAACTAAGCGGGGATCCGGCATTTGAAAACCTTTCCATAGGCATTATTACATTCTATTCCAAGCAGGTTGAAGTTATTTTTGAGGAGGCTTCAAATCATGGCTATACTGTCCAAAACAATGATGGATCCTACTCGATTGCTCCAAACTATCTCGAAAATAGAAACTATGAAGAAAAGCTCCGAATTGGCACGGTTGACTCATTCCAAGGTAAGGAGTTCGATGTCGTGATTCTGAGCACAGTACGTTCTAATGAAATTGAACGGATCGACGACAATAGCCTAAAGGTTTTTGGCTTTTTGACTCTTTTCAATCGTTTGAACGTGGCTTTCTCCCGCGCCAAGAAGATGATTGTTGTCGTCGGTGACGCGGAAATGTTCAGGGATGAATATGCTAAGCGGCATACTGAGGGTCTGTATGAGTTTTATAACAACTTCTCAACCAATGAAAAATATGGCACAAGAATCTGAAACATACAGCATACAAGATATTATTTTCAATTATCCCAAGAGACCCTCTAAAAAGAGCATGGTTATCGGTATTCCTATGCTGGAGTATCGGATTCAGACAAACGATTTCAAGTCTGGTTTGAATTTCTTCCAGAAAGCGATTCTTAAGTTTAAGTCGCGTCCTGGTTTCCCCAATGAGAAAATCGCTGAGTATTTGGGTATAGACGTAAAACTTGTTGCCGCCATTGAGAATGAATTGGTCGTTGCGAAACTGCTCGATGGAAACGGGGCTCTGACGGAACAAGGCAAGACTCAAAAGGCATCTATGGACGGCCTGGTTATTAACAACAATAAAAAGAAAATTGGCTACATCTTTCGCTACCTTAACGAAGACAGGTTCTATCCTTACTATGTGAGTTCATACAGGATGCCAAATGTTACTTCTGATAATGAGCCTAAAATTAATGGGTTGAAGGGTGATGACTTTACATATAACGTCTGCTATGCCAAAGAGATGCTTTCCAATATTGTTAATACTGTCCGTCCTGATGAGAAGAAGGTATTTGAACTGATCAAGCATAATGATGGTAGGGCAAAAGGTGATGACCACGATGACGAATTACCCAATGTCTGCCGCAGGCTTTCTGTAAAGTTCATTCCGGATGACAAGCCGTCTCTTGTCTGGGTCTGCACGTATGCTTACCTTGAGGAAAAGGGTAACGATATGTATGGTTCTGATTGGAAAGTTTTAGATCCATTTTCGGAAGAACCGGAAGATAGCACTTCTTTGAAGCTGTATGTTAAGTTTAATGCTCCCGAACTCACAATGAAGATCGAGGAGAACTTTGCCAATGTGCAGACCGTTGAGAAGAAGATATTTAAGGATGCCAACTTCCAAATGGAAAAGCAGGTGGACGAAACCATCCTTAAGGATTTTCCGTTACCTCAAAAAGTAGATAAGAAATTCAACAGTTACCTCAGGACCATAGTCCGGACAAAAATCTCGCAGGAATATTGCAATTATTCCGATGAGGCTCCAGCCCGCGAATTTTCGACGGCTTTCCAAGATTTGTTCGAGAGTTTGTTTAAACAGCATCGCGAGAAATTTCCAAATGAATACAAGCGGATGAGTTCAGAATTCTCTTCTAGCTATAGCAATGATTACATCAGTCTCAGACAAGGAACAATGAAGAAAATCTTCAAAGAGAAATTTAATAAGCTGGTGCCCAAGGCTATATTTGCCTCAGCAGCTGGGAGTCTTGAAGATCCGAAAGCATTGAGAGGACAGATGGTGGCTACTATTTTGACACGGATGTATACCGACCAGTTCTACCAACTGATTCTTAAATATCATGTTGAAATAGACAACCTATGTGATATGCGAAATGACCGCGGACATGGACACACGGACCGCGAAAGGGTTAACGAACTATTGACTAAAGAACAGGTCGAGAAGGACTATGGTTTCCTGAAATCATTCATTTACGAATATACAAATCTATAGATATGGCAAAGAACAAAGGAAAAAACAAGGGTGGCAAGGCTCAGCAGCAACCTCCCAAAACAGTCTCGGTCCAGAAGATTACAGCCGAGGATAAGGAGAATGCTGCGAATATTGAAACAAAAATTACAGAGCGGGAAGGTCTTAACGCTGTACCTGTCATGGCGGAACTCTCTTCTGAGTCTGCCGCTAAATTTGAAACCGCAGAAAAAAAAGAAGATGTTGCAGGATACCTTCGTTACCTCCGTGAATTGAATCAAAAGATCGATGATCAGTTGGTCAGGGTCAACAAGATGGTTGAAGAAGCCAAGTCTGAAAAAGAGTCTTTAGCCGAAGAAAAGAAGGAGTTTGAAAAAGAACTGAATCACTTCAAGGCTGATCGCGCAGAGCTGGACAAGAAGGATATTGCCCTGAAGAAACGTGCCCAAGAGTTGGAGAATGGCGAGTATTCAGAGATTATCCATACGTTGCTTGAGTCTCTCGAAGAATCGCAGGCTCAGGTTTTGAAAGGAACGCAGGAGCGGATGGCCGCCATTTCCGAACTCCACACCAAGACTATGGATGCAATTCAGGCTAATCAGGAAGAGTTGTCCAAACTGGAAGAAGAGAAAGCTTCCATTCAGAAGCAGATGCGTGAACTAAAGCGCGAAAAGATCAAGTTCGACATTGAAAAATCAACATTGAAAGAAGTTACAGAGGAAGAATTTCAAGCGAAGTACCAGTCTGAGATGGAATATAATCGCCGATTTGAATTGTCCCCGATTTGAAATTAAAACGTCTCCAAATCTGGAATTAAATCGGCTCCAAAATCGAGCAAAAATTAAGGCGTTGCAAACTGACTGCAACGCCTTTTTAATTGCCGTTTGAAAACCTTTTAAGCTGCCTTCACAAGCATCACGTCATCATAATTCAGACAAATGCCTTTGACGTGTAAGCGGTGAACTTTCGCACCCTCAAACGGATTGCCAATGTTCGGGTTTCTGCCCATCCAGTCGGCCAACTCGACAATGGTTGACTTACTGCTGGTGAAATAGACGAATTTCGTTCCCTGGAGGCATTTCAGCACATCTAAATAGTCAGACAGCTTCCAGTAGTTGTCGCTTCTGTAGGTTCCGCAGTCGGTTGACAGATACGGAGGGTCAAGGATGAAAATCACGTCAGGCACCAGCCGGAACTGGTCGAATAGTCGGCGGTAGTCCATCGACACCACCTCGACACCCTCCAGATAGCCTTCCACGTCGTAGTCATCCTTGCGGACACGGTTGTAGAGCGTTTCCTTGCGGAACTCCTCGAAGTCGTGGGAATAGTTCATCGTGAAGTGGAGGTTGCTCGATATGGAGAACCAATCGACAAAGCCGGACTTGTTCCACTTCTCGACCTCGGCCACCACCTGCGACCGCACCGGCTCGTCGATGCGCATCTTGTGCGGTACGCTGGCCACGATAGGCCGCAGGGCGCGGAGCATTGCATTGGTGCGCCCGACGTTGGCCAGACGCTCGCTGTAATGGTCAAAATCGTTGTACACCACCCGGCAGTCCGGGCGTGCGCGTTTGATGGTGTGGCTCACAAGGCCGCTACCGCCGAATAAATCGACGAATACAGCCCCTTTCTTCTGTTCCTTGGCCATTTCCTCAATCTGGCGTATAAAACGCCGTTTCTGCCCCTGAAATGGCAGTGGGGCACTCACAAACTTTTTCACTTGGTTACGGTTTGTTGGTTAGACATTAAGTTCAAACTTCACGCCATCCTCGCCGTTGAGCAAGGCGCGTGTTTTTTCTATATTGTTTTCATATATATGTACGTTGCCCAGGAACAGCGTAATGCTGTGCAGGGGCAAGTCCACCTGTCGGCTGATTAGGTAGAGGTGGTAGATGTCGGAGGGCAGCCCCAGCGAAGCGTCGCTGCTGCGCTGGTAGGCCGTCAGCAGCAACCGCCCGTCCTCTATCTGGAACTGCACCAGCGACAGGCACGGTGCCTGGTTGGTCTCCACGTTGGTCTCACCGAGGAACAGCACATAGTTTTTGCTGTTACGCTTCTCGCGGTTGATACGTTCGATCAGCCGGGGCAGCTTTTCAAAATAGGTGGGGTAGCTGTTGACCAATATTGGTCCACAGTAGTCCCACCACGATATGCCCGCCTCGCGGTAGGCCTCGGTGTTCCTCTCCCCCCGGCAGAACAGTTCCAGCTCACTGCGGGGCTTCTTGCGGGCTATCCCGTGGCTCTCGAAAATGTCGAGCAAATCGCCCGCATCCATCCGCATGACCTCATTGGTCAGATAGCGGATATTTCCCTTTTTGTTGTGCTGCTCATGCCCATTTTCGAGCACGTTTTGCAGCATGGCATAATACTTATTCATAAATGGTTATGGTTGATGGTTTGGTCAATTCAAAAAATGTTCGTAATTTTGCAGCCGCTTAACTCGAAAATAACTATGCCCAAAGAGGCTGGAGAATTAGTCCCCAGTCGCCTCTTTGGGCATTATAGTTATAATAGAGTTAAGCGGCTATTATTAACAGGCTGGGGGCTTTTTTATGCCCGCCCCCGAGGGCAATGGGCTCACTCGCGCAGATAGGGTTCCACGTCAAAAGCATCCTTCTCAACCCATCCCTCGTCGAGGCACCTTTGGACATGGTTGCCGACGGCTTTCTGGAAGGCTGTCAGTTTGCTTGCCGATGTGAATTCGTAATAGACGGGGCTGCCGTCGGCGGCCTCGCCCAGTTTCAGGCGCACCGGGCAAGTCATGCTATTGCGGAACGTCACCTGGTTCTCCATGGAGAGGTACACAGGGCACCCCTCATAGACGAACCCAGTGAGGATGCTTTGTTGCACCCGCTCGTTGACCAACTCAACGAAGAGGCTGCGCACCTCGTCGGCTGTGGGCCGATGGTCGAAGTCGTGCTCCATCCACTCGGCACCATCCTCGGTCTCGGTAATTGCCAGGCGAACACGCCACAACCCTTTCACTGGGTTGAGGCATACGATAGGTTCGGGGTTTCTGCCCCCTTCTGCGCGTTTCATATTTAGGTGAAGATATATTTGGTTTTACCTTTGCCGAATGGTTCGGTTTTGATTGTTGTCTCAAATGGGAAGCCGTCGGGCATCTCTCTAATTTGTTCGAGTATGTTTCGCATCTCTATCGATGAGGTGAAGAACTTTTTTGGCTCCCCGTTCTGTTCGATGGCCACCAGTGTGCGGTCGTCGCCCTGGTCGGTCTTGATGCCGGTCTCGTAGTCCTTGACCACGATGGGGAGGTTCACCAGCTCACGGATGCTGATACTCGGTCCGGGGAAGCGTTTCTTCCCGTCTGCGGGCGCATAGCTCACGCCCAAGTCTTTGAAACTTTTCATTGATTTACCTGTTAATGTTTGAAATAAGTTATTACAATCAGCGTGCTTGGCCATCCCGTAGAACGAGGCGGTCAGCACGTCACGTCTTTTCCTTGATTTGACCTCGGCCATCTTGCGCGCCATCTTCTGTTTGATACGCTTGCGCAGCTCCACGTGGTCGCCGTCGTATATGAAGAAAGCCAGTGGCTTTCGATAGCGTTCCGTAATGATGACGAGCGGAGCGAAGGCAATCGGAGAACAAGAAAGCCGAGGAAGTCAATATATTGGCTGCAATGATATTGCAGCATACATAACAAACATGTGGGAAATGGCAACAGCCCTTGCCGGGGGGCAAGGGCTGTTGCACAGGCAAAACAGAAATGAGTGGCCGGATTAGGCGGCTGAGAGGTAGAGGACGTTGACGGTGTCGCCTTTGGCGTAGTTGGAAGGGTCTTTGAAGGTAAGTTTACCTTCGCTGACTGTGTAGTCGGTGGGCGGCTGCATCAGACCATTGACAAAGACTGCCACAGCACTTTCGCCATACACGGGTTTGGTGAGGGCTATCTCGGCGGTGAAGTCCACACTATCGATAGTTAGGACAGGAGGATTGGGGAAAGCAATGGCCTTCTCGGTAGCCACGACCTTGCCATTCGACAGAGCAATGCTGACAACAGCCTTGGTAGTGGTGCCGGAACCCGCTGTGTTGGAAGTGTTGACACCGGTGACAGGAAGGGCGGTTTTGGCAACTTTAATGGCCGTACCATCTTTAGTGATTGCAGACACATACTTGCCACTTTCGGCACTGCCCCCGCTGACACTTTGGAGCGCACCACCCATGGCATTGCTTACAGCGGAATTGATTTTCTCGTTGGTTGAGGCAGCGGTTGCGAGATTGCCAGTTAGTTCTGACCAGTCGTCTGATGCTTTCGGCGACACAACGCCATCAAGCTGTTTGATTTTGAGTTTTTGCATAATCTTGGTTAGTTTTTGGTTGGTTAATAATTGCGTTGCAATGGCATAGCAACATACTGAACGTTTGCCTCGATTACTGCCCTGCTGGAATTGCTTTCAACACAATGCTATCGTTGCTGTCGATGCCTAGGATTTTGATACCGTAGGATTTGTTGGTTTCGGTGTCGGTGAGTTCGCTGTAGTCGTGGTCAATGTCGTAGCGGAGGCCGTTGATGAAGAGTTCGGAGGTGCCGACTACAAAGGGGGCTTTTGTGAAAAAGAGGCCGGTGGTGTAATCGATACGCGAGGCATTCATCTGTTGTGGCTTCAGGTCGGATAAGCGTACTTGCGAAGCGTTGGCTTGGTTGTCATAGCCGATGGTCTTCAACTTGGCGACATCTTGGCTGTCGGCAACAGGCAGGGCAGTGATTTCGAGGTCTTCCATTTGGTTACGGTTGGTTTTTGGTTAATTCATCCTTGTTACCAACCTTCTGCCACCGAGGGCGATTGTAATGCCCCGGATGAGCAGACGGCGGAGAGGCAGTCAGGCACCAGCAACGGCATCAAGGTCAGGCTGGAGGTAGACAGCAGCGGAGTTGATTCCGCCGTAGCTGTTGGCCGAAGCGATGATGGCGGTATTGGTCTGATAGGTGGCCAGCGAAGAGTTCTCGACATAGAGGAACTGGGTGCTGACTTTGAGGATTCCGCGCCCCTCGTCCTCACGGCTATGCACCCAAGCTATTGCACCGTCACGGACAACGGAGGAAGTGCCAAGATACCCCTCAACGGTGGAGAAACCGAACTTGTCAACCACACTCCAAAGGACGGTAGTGTCGTTGGGGTCGAGGATAATCTTGCAGCCCTTGATGGTGGCACGAGGAGTGCGGGTCACACTGTCGACCGACTGACTGCCGATGAAACAGGTGAGCTGGTCGAATTCCTCAAAGCCCTCATTGTTGGTGAGGATAGCCGTGGCGAGTTGGCCGATGGTTGTGGTGTCGCTAATGGTCAGACTGCCGAGGTTGAGGCTGCTTTTGGTGAGGCGAGAGGTGGTCTGCGTCATCACAATGCTGGGCAGGGTGCCACGGGTAATCTGATAGGGAGCGAGGATTGCACCGCCATTGAGCTTGGTGCTGCGAGTGATGTACACTTTGACCACACCGAGATTGGCTTGGATGAAAGCGTTGTAAACGCTCATCTTGGCCGGGAGATCTTCGAACCCCTTGCGGAGCATACCGCTGAAGAGTTTGAAGATGGCGCCGAGATTCGCCCACTGGGTGCGGATGTTCATCTGACGGCGAGTGCGCAGAGGAATGTCGGGCTTGGCCGGGGCTTCACTCACAACGGTGCCGACACGGGTCTGACGGTAGATGAGAGGGCCGACTTTGCCGCTGATTTTGGTGTTGATTCCGAAAATTTTAGCCATAGTCACTTGGTTTTGGTTGGTTAAACATTAGGTTGGTTGTTAGCTTCGGGCTTACGCCCTTGGCATGGTGGCTGTCAATAATCGCGATTTGACAGTGCAAAAGTACTATGGCTATAAGGAACGGCGGCGGGATTTGTCCGTTTTCGGTGTGGATTTGGTATGAGTACAGGTACGAAAAAGCCCCTGCGGATGGCAGAGGCAGAGGGGGGATTTTGGTTGCAATGCTTTCAGATGGGCTAATTCTGTGTTGTTTTTAACCAACAATTACAGCCAACATGGCAAGGTACCTTTGGCGGATTGTTTCTGGGGAACTTCTGTTTCTCCATATCTTTTGCACATTTGCATTGCTCATTGCTTGCAGATACCCTGAAAACATACGGTTCGTTTCCATGATACTCTTTTGCTTGATGCAAATCTCTTGCCGAATATTGTGCGTGGCTATAAGTCAATAGTAGGATTCTTGCCTCCTCACGATGGCAATCCCACATCATACGTACTTGGCCTAAATCGAGGTTGGCATATTTCTCGGGCAACGGCAACAATTTGAACAACTCACGGAATGAAATGTATTCACCCAACTTTTCTTGTTTTTCTGGGTGTGCAATGATGAACTCTATTGCTTGGTTCTTACGCTTAAACTCTTTTTCGGGATTATCAGCAATCTCATTAAGCGTCTTTAGTGTCTGTGAGGTTAGCAGTTCTTCAAGCGGAATGTCTTTGCCTCGAAGAGCCAACCCTGTTTCTGCCATCTTCTCAAAAGCAGCACGACAGTAATTGTCTTTGCCGATTACTGCCACCTTTCCGATTTTGTTTGCATAGGAGAAATACGCATTGAGTACATCAAAGCCGTACTCTTGCAGAAACTCATCATCAATAGTCATGTCATAGGAACAGAACAACTTGTAAGCATCATAGGAGGCCAATTCGTAAAGACTGTCCTGGGCTTGTTGGAAAAACTCTTCGTCCATATCGGCACGGTCTTGTGGGTCTGCGTCTTGATACTCGGCGGATTCTCTTTTCAATTGCTCGTATCGGTCGAAGAAGGTTTTATGGTATTTCTGTTTGTATTCTTCTATCTCTTTGACCTTGATATTGTGTGTGGCGAACAATACCAACATTTCTTTCTCGGCTTTATAATAGCCGTCCTCGCACAATTCTTTGATTCTTTGGGCGAGTTCCTTTGTACAGTCTAATATCGTCAACTCAAACGGCATCCCTGAATTGATTACCCACCCTTCAGAAACTTTCTGCAATTCCCCAGTGGCTTTTGGGTGAGCGGTTTGTTCTGACATATCAAAGTTGAATTGTACCTTTTTATAATCGGAGAGATTGGGATTCTCATCGGGAATTGTAAGTTTTCCCTTCTGCTCCTTCTGACGCTTGTAGGTTTTACGCGCCATATAGAAACAAAAGATGATGAAACCGAGAGTTATTATAAGGCCTGTCATTTGCAAGGGTTATTTGATTACAACAATCTTTTTAGCTGGATGATTGCCGACTTTGACAAGATAAATGCCAGAAGAAGGAATGTCAAGTAATGATTGGGAATACTCGGCTTGTTTGGTGGTCAATAGTCGACCATAAATATCATACAGATAGATAGACTCTTTATCAACACCAGATACAACTATTTTTCCATTATGCAGATAAACATGAACATCACTCGACTCTATGTTGTCAATTCCTTGTGTGCCATCTTCAACAAAAATCGCTGTAAGTTCAGTATCTTGCAACACGGCAAAGGTATATGGATTGGCTGTAATGCCATTGCTCCATTGAGAGAAATGATAGCCAGTATATGCTGTTGCTGTAACTGTGGCTGGAGTCCCATATTGGTAGTCACCTTCACCACTCACTCCGCCATACACTATGTTGTTACTCGCAACGTTGACATGGAATGTGTCAATTGCGAATGTCGCCGTCAGAGTTGCGTTTCCCGTAACAATATATTGACGAGGATTGTCTGTGTTACCGTCATTCCAGCGGACAAAATGATAGGTATCGTTGGCAGTTGCTATCAGAAGAGCCGTGTCTTGATACAGATAGGATCCTCCTCCCTCAACTTCGCCAAAGGATGTGTTGTTGCTTTGAACGGTAAGAGTATATTGGTTACATTCAAAGAATGCCGTTATAGTACTGTCACTAATCAAATAAAGGGTGTCTGGGTTGTTTGTGTTCCTATTGCTCCAATGGGTGAAATGGTATCCCGTATTTGCGGTTGCACTAATCGTAACAGGAATGCCGTAAGGGAATGTACCACTTCCGCTTACATTACCTTGCATATTATTGTTGCTTATGACATTTAGTTGGAATGTGTCTGCTTCAAAAAATGCAGTAAACTGTGTATCGGTCACGACAACCCACTGCCTTGGATTGTCAATGTTACCATCACTCCATTGCACGAAGTGGAAATACTCCATCGGCACCGCTATTAGCTGTACTGTGTCTTGATAAAGATAGGTATCACCGCCTTCCACATAGCCCATAGACGAGTCGTTGCTGTATGTCGTTACAATATATTGGTTACGCTCAAAAATGGCTGTGACAGCACTATCTCCAACCAAATATAGAGTGTCGGGGTTTGCGGTGTTACCGTTACTCCAAGATGAGAAATGATAATGTGTATCAATGACTGTGGCCTGAATAACTAAACTGGAGTCTGCACATACTATTTCTCTTGTTATTGCAGCACTACCGATTGTGGTATCGTTGGTGTATACTATGAAGTCAAAGTCAACAACAGGCTCATAGAAGGTACCGTATGGCCAGTTGTTTTGATAGATAGTCGTAGTTCCACAAGGAATGTGGCGCCGAAGTCCATAGATGTTATAAAAAGGTTGCCTATGAAATTGGGAATAATCCGATGTCATAAAAATAGATGGCGGTGTTGTCGGCTCAAGAAATATGTCGTGAAGTCCTGTACAACTTGCGAAAGCAGATTCTCCAATAGAATCCACCATGACTGGAATAACAACGGAATCCAACAAAGTACATCCTTCAAAAGCACTATTGCCAATAATAATAAGATTGTTCGGTAAATCTATGTTATGCAAGCTTGTGCAATTTCGAAAGGCACTGTTGCCAATGCTGGAAACAGCATTTGGAATAATGACATTCGTCAATGTCGAGCAATTGTAAAATAGTCCATCAGGAATAGTTGTAATGGAATCAGGCAATATTATTGATGTCAAACTTTCGCAACCTAAAAATGCATACATACCAATTGAATTAACCGTTGATGGAATGGTCACATTGGTTAAAGAACTGCATTCCAGCTGAGGAATACCGTGGCATCAGCACAGAAGACAAATCACCCAATGCACCCTATCGCATCTGCGCCATACAATCTGGTTGGAGAGATAATATGGACCTTATGGGCTATTATAACTCATTTGACAAGAAATATAAAGAGACGGATTTCTTCAAGGCTTTGTACCTTGCTAATCTTCCGAAATACAGCGACACTCTTTTCTTTATCATTTTGGATGAGATGAACCTTTCTCGGCCTGAGCATTACTTTGCAGACTTCTTGTCACTCCTCGAGCAATCTGAAGATGAAAGATACATAGCCATCAACAACACCCCGGCCGAAGCATTGCCGGAAAGAATTGTCGGAGGAAAGCTTCGCGTCCCTAAAAATGTCCGCTTCATCGGCACGGCGAATCATGATGAAACCACTCTCGAATTCGCCCCCAAGACATACGACCGTTCCAACCTTATGGAGATGCCCAAGAATATCTCACGTGAAGGCAAAGCTGTTGATGCTCAATACAACATCAGGTACTCGTGGCTTAAGGATCAGTTCCTGGCTGCCGAGAAGACCTATGCCGTTGAATGTGCAAGGTTCAAAAAATTCATTGAAAGCGAAGCCTTCAAGAATTTGATTGACAAGAAAAACATCGGTGTTGGTAACCGTTTTGAAAAGCAAGCCGATCGCTTCATATCTGTATTTCTTGCATCAGGGGGAAACAAAAAAGAAGATTTGGCTGTTGCTTCAGACCATTTGATTACGAGCCGCTTGTTCCGGACTCTAAAGAACAGGTATGACCTTGATAAGAATAATCTGCAAGATTTTCGGGATAGCTTCGAGTCTATTTTCGAAACCGAGTTTGGCAAAAAACCTGAGTTTGCCAATAAGATGCTGGACTACGAAATCAGTTGTAAGTAATGCGTTTATACGACAGATTCAAGGGCAACTTTATTGACTCCCGATCTCTGCCAAGAGATATTGACCTGGGGCGTTATACAACAGAAGATGGACGGGACCTGACAAATAGTATCTTTGATACCGGTTCTGAGTATTATATCCATCAGGAACTCCTGAATGATGCCAATCATAGCCTCCATGAGTTGTTCAAGGATATAGGTAAGAGAGTTGCATCAAGTGGAAAGGGGAGGATGAATATATTTCCGCTTATTCAGACACTCGATGACAAGTTGGAAATGAACGACTTCGAGATTTATCTATGCGAGAATATTCCTCACTTGGAACAAATCTGTCGTCAGCCGCACTATTTGTTGCAACGCATCGTCGAGAAGGTCAATGTATCCAGGGCAAAGCGCATACCATCAAAAAGTTACCAGTATCTGGCTGCTCATACCGAAGACTGGGAACAGAAGAGTATCGTTAGCTTCAAGCCAAACCGAGTCCTCAATGAAGAACTCGACTTGAACTTCAATATTTATGAGAATCAGCTTTTTATTGCCTTGGTTGAGCGATGTTTGAAGTATTTAAATGGGCGACTCAAAGAAGTCAACGACATATCTCTTTTCATAGAAAAGTATAGAGAGCTGCTGGAAAAGCGCTATGACACAAATGTCTGGTTCGAAAAGGTGTCAAGGAACCTGACGCTTATCGGAGGCGTTTATGAGGACGAGAACTACAAGAGGGAGAAGAATGACGACCATGCGAGGCTTGTCACCACGGAAGAGCATCTGAGGGCTGCATACAAGAGACTATTGCTTATCCGCTCTTCTGACTTGTTTGATGAAGTCAACAAGCGGGCTGAGAAGGATATAATGTTGCGAGATACGAATGTGCTTATAAATCATAAGCACTATCGCTACGTTAGGTCACTTTGGCTGGAACTGAACAAGATTCGACCTGAGAAGACCGAAGAAGATTTGAAAATTGATGAGCAGATTGTCATAGAAGGCCTTAGAGCGTATGCAAAGACTTTGTTCTCATATACAGTTAGCCACCTTAATTACAATGATAACCTGAATTATTATCAGTACGGCTCCTATTCGGATTGGAAAGCCATCAATGACCGCCTTTCTCCTATCTCATTTAAGGTGGCTGAGGATAAAACTTTCAAAGTCAGTATAGGGAACCGGAATCTCAGATTCATTGTCACAGGAAACATTAGCAACGATATTCATTCCTTACCTGCCGGGACATTTCTGATGTGCTACTCTCAAGATCGTCCCAAAGTTGACGATAGGATTGTCTTGATTGACCCTATGGACCCTGATAGCGCGGAGAGGTTGGGCCTGGTGATTAATCGCTATTTGTTATCTGAATATGTGTCTAAGATTAAAACAGAGTATCCTTACCCTCCGGCACTTCGGGATTTCATCAAATACATAGAAGATAAAGCTCCATGGGTTATGTTTTACAATGAACACAATCACTATGCATATTCCTTTGTCAAACCGAGGACTCCAATAGACAAAAGAGCACTGTCTGCACTTTTGGTGGTAGGACGTGATATTAGGGACGATCAGAAAAAAGAATTACTCAAACTGGTAGATGATATTGAACGGAATTACTCAGAATATGTATCCAAGAATCTCTATTGTTTCCATTGTCAGACTCCATTCAACGAGAAAACACTGAAGGACTTCAAGTATATGGAGTGTTCTAGGGGTGATGGATTTGTAATAGACATTTCTCATAAGGGTCGTATTATCCTAAAAAATACAAATGAGAGGTATTCTAAAGATGCTGTTGACTGGGGGCTCGACTGCTTGGACTTCTGTATAGACAACATTTAAATGCAGATGGCGTGTGCGAAACTTCTATGTATGCGTAATCAATTGGTTCGAATATCCAAGATCCTGTCACATGTCACACGAGCAATCGGAGGTATTAAGCAACACTTTCCCCGATTACCAATAGATGTGACAAAGGCTGTCTCCTGTCTCAAACAAACTAAGGAAATAAGCACCAAGGCGACTCAAAACGAGCCGCCTTAATTCGTCTTGCATTACTTCTTTACCAACTGCCCACTAATCACTAATCACAAACCACTATCGGCTAAACAATGATTAATTATAAATGTTCCCTCTGTCACCATTACCGATGGAGGTTGTATGATAACCCCAACGCCCCCCCAAACACCCCCCCAACGCCCACCCAACACCCCCCCCAACGCCCCACCAACGCCCCGCCCAACGCCCCCCCCAACGCCCACCCAACACCCACCCAACACCCACCTCACCCTAACCCAAAATCTCAAAGCATCTTCAAAGCATCTTCAAAGCATCTGGATTGCATCCGATAAACCTTGGCCATTAATGAAAAAATATGCAAAAATGCAGGGTGTATTTTCTGCCCATCTTCGTGGCATCCACTTTTTTTAGTATCTTTGCAATTCTTTTATGTCGGTCTTGTTATTGTAAATGACGGAAGTAAAGAAAACATAACCAGATATTATCAAAACATCATACAATGGGAAGAGCATTTGAATACCGTAAAGCACGGAAACTGAAACGTTGGGGCAACATGGCCCGCACGTTCACTAAGATTGGCAAGGAGATAGAGATGGCTGTAAAGGCCGGCGGCCCCGACCCTGCGTCGAACCTCCGTCTGCGTCTGCTCATCCAGACCGCAAAGAACGAGAGTATGCCAAAAGACAATGTGGAACGTGCCATAAAACGTGCCACATCGAAAGACACCTCGGACTATAAAGAGGTGGTGTATGACGGCAAAGGACCTCACGGCACAGCTTTCGTGGTTGAGACAGCCACCGACAACCCGACGCGCACTGTTGCCAATATCCGTGCCGCTTTTGTGCGTGGCAAAGGCGAACTGGGCACCATGGGCATGAACGACTTTTTGTTTGAAAGGAAATGTTCGTTTGTGGTGGCTTGGAAAGATGGCATCGATATGGACGAGCTGGAACTGGAACTCATCGACTGCGACATCGACGAGGTGTTCCGCGACGAGGACGAGATAATGATATATGCCGATTTCAAGAACTACGGTCCTATATCGAAATACCTCGAAGACAACGGATATGAAATCAAATCGTTCAAATTTGAGCGCATACCGTTGACGATGAGAGAACTCTCGCCCGAGGAACAGGAAGATGTGAACGGCCTCATAGAGCGTCTGGAGAACGACGACGACGTAGTGAACGTGTTCCACAACATGGCGTAGTGTAGGCATGGTCATCACTTGTATATGCCATAGAGGGTAAGGATAAGGAAGACCTAAAGCAAACCGACAAAAGATAAAAACAGAACATAACCATGAAACGGCTTTTCTTCATTGCTGCTGCGGCGTTGCTGGCCATAGCGATGGCATCGTGTCAGAAGGAAGACAACACGTCGAATCAGAATACACCGGACACGTCGAATACTCAGACCACCATTCCGTCTGACACAACCGCAAGACCTACCGTTCCAGACGGTTTTGTTGACCTTGGACTTCCGAGCGGCTTGCTGTGGGCAACGTGCAACCTCGGTGCGACGTGCCCCGAAGGTTTTGGCGGCTACTATTCATGGGGAGAGACCTGTGCTAAGGAGTTATATAACTGGACTACATACCGCTATGCCACAGTCGATACGGAAGGCAACCTATCAAC